>WNEP01000104.1_pt1 | contig 36296 bp, 29 predicted proteins | sample 5399961 | NCBI WGS metagenome assembly WNEP01 (sample SAMN13153329, study PRJNA577476) | soil metagenome | isolation source: 20 cm grassland meadow soil pre-rain plot 5 | place: USA:California | collected 2015-09-08 | reverse complement strand
CTAGCCGCTGGCCCGACCAATCAAGTCCGTCCTGCTCAGTTTGTCGGAAGTTCGGATTCATACATTTCGCGCCAACTGCGAACAGCTGACTTGTCAAAACAGCCGCGAGCGTGCCGTCAGCCTTGTAGAAGCTCAAACAGTCTTCCGACACTTCCACTCTTGAAGCGCTGATGGTATGCCAAGCCCGTTGAGATAAACCATGAAGAGCTTTTCCGGCGCATTGAATGCTGGTCGAAACCACTTCCCGCGGGTACTGTGCACCAATCGCCTTTGGGCAGGCTTTCTAGGTTTTAAGGGACGATATCGTGTGGGAAAAGAACTTGCGCCGGAAGAGCTTCTGGATGCATAAGCTGAATCTGAGAACGTAGGATCGCTTCCGTTTTGGTCTTGCTCCGAATACAGAATAGCTTGCGGACGACTTAGAGATTGCTGCCTTTGCGTCAGCTGAGTCCGTGCTGTTGGTCGTTTGTGCCCAATTGATTTGCGCTAGCCCTAAGAGAATAAGAGCACTGCAAATTCCAACCTTCATTTGCCACCTCCAGGCTGGTGCTGGAGGCGAAGTTGGGGTTGGTCTTTAGGTAGGACAATGGACGGCGGCTTGATTGCGGGATAATTGCGTCTTCACACCTAAGAGCCCGGTGTTTGACGTAATTATGATAGCGCACAGTCTTATCCAGAGGCTGGACCCCTTGGCAGGGCGTGCTAGACTCCGCTTAATGCCGTGGCGGAGTGCTGATGGCCCTTGAATCGCGATCTTCCCGCGTATTGCGGTTTGGAACCTTCGAGGTGGACCTGCGCGCAGGGGAGCTGCGCAAGCAGGGCGTGCGGATTAAGCTCCAGGAACAGCCGTTCCATGTCCTCACCCTGCTCCTGCAACGGCCCGGCGAAGTCATCACCCGCGAAGAGCTGCGCTCCGAGCTCTGGCAGTCCGAAACCTTCGTCGATTTCGACAACAGCCTGAATACTTCCATTAACAAGCTGCGGGAAGCGCTGGGCGAATCGGCGGACAATCCTCGGTTCATCGAGACTCTGCCTCGGCGAGGGTATCGGTTCCTGGCTTCGGTGAGTGGCATCGATGGGGATGCCCGCGGATACCGAAATGGCGAAGTGGGCTCCGGCATGCGACGTTTTCGCTGGACCGTGGCTCTCGTCTCATTCGCAGTGATCGCCGCCGCACTCTTCGTCTTGAACATCTTCCGGGTACGTGATCGCATCCTCGGGAGCACTCGAATCCCCCCAATCCAATCTCTGGCGGTTCTGCCTCTCACGAATCTTTCTGGAGACCCCGATCAGGAATACTTCTCAGACGGCATGACCGACGCGCTGATTACCGACCTTGCGCAGATGGGGTCCGTGAAGGTGATCTCTCGCACCTCCATCATGCGCTACAAAAAGACCGACAAATCTCTTCCAGAAATTGCACGCGAATTGAACGTGGGAGGGATCATAGAGGGGACTGTCCAGCGGTCTGGGGATCGCGTGCGGATCACCGCACAGCTCATCGAAGGCGCGACGGACAAGCATCTCTGGGCCCAGAGCTACGAACGCGAAGTGAACGATGTGCTAGCTCTGCAGGATGAACTCGCGCGCTCCATCGCCGGTGAAATCAAAGCTAGGATGACACGCCAAGTGCAAGTCCGTAGCGGTGCCAGCCACCCAGTCAATCCCAAGGCTTATGAAGCGTATTTAAGAGGCCTGGCGTACTCGAAGCAGCCATGTGATGAGTGCGAAGGAATCAGCCTTGAGTATTTCAATCGCGCCATTCAGATTGATCCGAAATGGGCTCCTGCCTACGCCCAACTAGCCCGCAGTTACCACTATATGGCCAGCGGCGGCAAACCGGAGTTCTTTCCCAAATCGAAAGCCGCCGCCCTGAAGGCCCTGGAGTTGGACGAAGGTTTGTCCGAACCGCACATGTCGATGGGATTCATTCTGCACAACTACGATTGGGACTGGTCTGGCTCAGAACGGGAATATAAGCGTGCCCTGGAACTCAACCCGAACTACTCCGAGGCTCATCACGGCTACGCCCTTCTGTTGATGGCCGCAGGAAGGAACAAAGAGGCTGTGGCCGAAATCCGGCGGGCGGAAGAGTTGGATCCGTTATTTCTTACCGTGCGACTTAACGTGGGCTCGTTTATTCGTGCGGCGGGGAGCATGACGAAGCCATCGAGCAACTGCAATCCATTGCAGAGCAAGAGCCAAGACATGACCAAGCACCCTTTGCACTGGGCATGGCTTACCTTCGGAAGGGAATGTTTCCGGAGGCAGTCAGTAATTTGCAACGAGCGGTCGACATGCTTACATACGACCCTGCCGAACCGATATACTTGGCCAACCTCGCTTATGCCTACGCTGCCGCAGGCCAGAGAAGCAAAGCGATGGCTCTCTTACGCCGGGTGAAAGAGATAGAAGCCGAAGACAAATACGTCGAGGCCGGCAGGTACGGAGGACTCTATCACCTGTATCTTGCTCTTGGCGAAAAAGACGAGGCTTTGGCTTGGTTGGAAAAGGCCTACAAGGCGAAGTCCTCCACCCTCCTTTACATGAGGTGCTGGCCGGAATTCGAGCGTCTCCGTGCGGACCCGCGCTTCGCCGATCTTGTTCGCCGCGTAGGCAACCCGTCCTAGCCCCATGGTCGCCACACACGTCGTTTTCCTGTCGATTCCACTTCTCCGATAAGCGCGTCAGGCCATTGGCGGAAACTCCTGCCATTATTGACAGTGGTAACCCGCCACCGATTCTCATATATGGTTGGCTGCAGCACCACCTCGCCCCGAAGAAGAGGTGCCAAGTTCGATGAGTTCGCCTTCATTCTGCAGGACTGTTCTCCTTGCTTCTATCTTGAGCCTGGTTGGCCTGACCGCCGTCGCCGCTGCTCAGGAAGCTCACCGGCCGCACTGGGCTTATGAGGGCAAGGAGGGGCCTAAAGAGTGGGGGAATTTAGATGCAAGTTACGCGGCCTGCTCGATTGGTCACACGCAATCACCCATCGACATCAAGGATGCTAGAAAGGCGGACTTGCCGACGCTCAAATTCGATTACCACGCCGTCCCTCTGAACATCATTGACAATGGACATACCATACAGGTCAATTATGCTCCCGGGAGCACGCTCAAGGTCGGTGAAAGAATCTACACTCTGAAGCAATTTCATTTTCACCATCCGAGTGAAGAGCACGTGGACGGCAAGACCTTGCGTCTGGTCGCCCATCTTGTGCATGCAGATGCCGACGGGCACTTGGCCGTCGTAGCCGTCCTCTTCGAGTTGGGAAGCGCCAATCCGCTGATCGATACCCTGTGGACCAACATTCCATCAGAGAAAGAGAAGCCTCAGGACATCCCCTCAGTTTCCATTCAGGTGCAGGACTTGCTTCCCGACGAGCGCGATTACTTCACTTATGCCGGGTCGCTCACAACTCCCCCTTGCAGTGAAGGGGTATCCTGGTTTGTCCTGAAAAGCTACGCCACAGTCTCCCCGCAGCAAGTGGCTGCATTTGCCAAGATTTACCCGATGAATGCGCGACCCATCCAGCCAACAAACGGCCGCGAAATTCTACAGTCTAAATAGAGCCTCGCCACTCGGAACACAACCATAATCTTGGCGTGAGACGAAGCTGGGCAAGCCTGAACTTGATATCTTGAAAATTGTCCCGATGAAATGCCGTTTCGAGCGGGTGAAACCTAGGTTCTAGAAATCGCGAAAGCAGCTTCCAGCTGGCCACTTCCAGGAACGGTTGCGCGTTTGCCGCGGGATCGGCGACACCTAACGCATCGACAATTTCGTACGAGTCCGTTCGTGCAAAGCTGGGCGAAACTCGCACCTCGTAATTTTCGCTACGCCAACGTCCGAATTTGAAAATCAGGTTTCGTGCCCCAATGCAGACATAATCCATGTGAGGGTCGTTAGCCTCAGATCTCGGGTCACTTGAAGTAGACTCTTTGGGTGGAAAACGGGCTTCTCTCGAGTTAGCAACCGGAACCGGAGATGATTCATTCCGGCTCAACCTTGGTGTCACGCCCCAGAAAAACTGGAGATGTGACGCAGCTAGGGTTAACCTCACCAGCCGTGGCGGCGCAGGCCGCCCGCAACGGGCGGGCATGTTCTGCCCGTCAAACAACCGCCCGCCAAAACTCCCCGCCGAAGGCTGGGTAGTCTGGGCTGCGGAGGTGACATGACTCGTACGGCAGCTCTTGTCGCGCTATGCAGCTTCGTGTGTGCACCTTTCGCGTACGCCCAAAGCGGTCAGGTAAAGGCGGTCTTTGCAGCGGTGCCCTTTCAACAATGGGTGGAGGAAGGCGCGAAGGCGGACTTGCCATGGCACCCGCGAATTACTCCGCCGAGACTTACTCTGCACCAGAGGATTGCCGTGCGGGTCGAGGTGCAGCTGGACGGCAAGGAGTTGGTCAAGCGATGCTGCGACGGGCAAGCGATAGCGCTGGTCGAAATAAAAGACCAGCAGGGTCGCATCTACCGAAATTACGGCGAGAAAGAATTGAAGGACGCCGAAGCGGCCTTAAGCGAATACATGATCGACATATCCTGGGAGATTTTTCTGCTGCCCGGCGACTACAAGGCGACGATCGCTTTCTATTACAGCGGCCGAAATGCACACAGCCACAGCCTCACTGTACGGAACGTGCATGTCGGGTCTTTGAAGGGTGACCCATTGCCGGGATCGTGGCGGGATTTGCCAGCAGTGGAATTTTGTGACCCGCAGCCAGAAGGCCTCGATGCATTTCTCCTGCCCAATATCGAAGGACGCCTGAACCTTCCGGCAAAAACGAGCCAGCAAATCCACCTGGAAATCCTGGAAAATGTAACGCCGTATCCGAGCGAGCGCCGACGGCCGAAGCTGTACACGGATCGGCTCAGCGTGTTCTTGCCCATCCTGAAAACATTCGCGCAGTTGAGGATTGAGAATGGCACGGCCGGCGTGTTGCTGCTCGATTTCATACGTAGAAGGGTGATTTACGAGCAGCAGGATATTCGGCAGGGGCAAGTCTCGTGGGCGGATTTGAAAGATGCGATGGCCGCAGATTCCGCAGCGGCGGTCGACGTGCATGATCTTGAGCAAGGCGAGGAGTTCGGGCAGTTTTTCTGGAGCGAAATGGCCGGGCGGTTGGAAGATGCCGGAAGCGATGGAAGCATGCGGGTGTTTATCGTCATTAGCGGGCCGATGGAGCTCGGATCCAGAAAACCGATCGAGATCGCTCCACCGGCACGAGGCAATTTTGCGGTGTTCTACTTGCGGTGCGATTTCCTTCAGACGCCGATTTTGGAGCGTCCCCCGTTTTTCGCTGGGCCGGTCGCACCGAGCGAGCAAACAACAGAGAGACTAGAGGACGGGATCGGTAAGGCGCTCCGAGGACTGAAGCCTCGAATCTTAGCAGTGGACTCCGCGCAGGGTTTACGCAGGGCGCTCGCCGCGATTTTGAGTGACATTTCACGGATGTAGCCCGGCTGCCTGTCCAGTGCTTAATAAATCGGGTAACTCGTCAAGTTGGAACTGGTTCCTGCGGTGGCGCCAGGTCCCGTTGCTTTGGTGCCGCTACCACTACTTAACGGCGAAAAGCTTCTCGAGCAATTTTTCTGAGAGCTTCGCGCCTTTCTCGGATAACCACACCGACTTGTTTTTGTTTGCCGGATCGGAGATGTAACCTTTCTCATGCAGTGAGTCCATGATCGACCAGGGGAAGCTTTTCCAAGCACGTCTCTCCGTACCTTCCCCAAACGAATTCAAGTAAAGAAGGGCGAGAACGACTTGTTGCAATTTTTCCGCGTCAATATCCATGTCGCACCTCAGAGTTCTCAGTCACTGCCACCTGATAATCGACCTCTGCCTCATTTTGAACGGCGCGATTCGCGGATTGCCTGCAATGACGCGCTGGCGTAAACTCAGTGTCCAATGGCGGAAACCTTCTCGATTGTTAGTCGTATCGTCTCACACTACAGCATTCTGGAAAAACTCGGCGGCGGAGGAATGGGGGTGGTTTACAAGGCCGAGGACACGCGCCTCGGCCGGAATGTTGCCCTAAAATTTCTTCCCGAGGATATTTCCCAGGACCCTCTGGCGATCGAGCGATTCCGCCGCGAAGCGCGCGCGGCATCCTCGCTCAATCATCCGAACATTTGCACAATTTACGATGTCGGAGAATTCGAAGGCCGTCCCTTTATCGCCATGGAACTACTCGAGGGCCAGACGCTGAAGCATCGCATCTCCGGGAAGCCAATCGAAGTATCCGAACTCCTGGACGTCGGCACACAAATTGCCGACGGCCTCGAAGCCTCTCACGCTAAGGGCATCGTCCACCGCGACATCAAGCCTGCGAATATCTTTCTCGTCGAACGGGGGCAGGCCAAAATTCTGGATTTTGGTTTGGCGAAGCTAACGTCTGAAGTCCGACATGCCGCCGAATCGCTGGACGGCACATCGATGCGTACACTGTCGCATGTGCCTTACGAAGAGCAACTGACGAGTCCGGGCAGTTCCATGGGCACGGTCGCGTACATGTCGCCGGAACAGGCGCGCGGCGAGGAGTTGGACGCACGCTCGGATTTGTTTTCGCTTGGCGCTGTGCTGTATGAGATGGCCACGGGCGTGGTTCCATTTTCCGGCGCGACCGCTGCCCTCGTTTTCGGAGGCATCCTGCATTCTCCGGCGATTCCTGCGACGAAGCTGAATTCCCGATTGCCCTTGGCCCTTGAAAATATTCTCTACAAGGCGCTGGAGAAAGATACCGCCCTCCGTTACCAGACGGCCGCCGAGCTTCGCGCCGACCTGAAACGCTTGAAGCGTGACTTGGATTCCGGTCGCTCGGGGGCGACCGCTGCTCTACCGGTTGCGGTGGAAGAGGTTCGCGGAATCCACCTCCACCTTCGATGGCCCACTTGGGCAGTGGTGGCGGGCGGCGCTCTCATCACCACGACGGTAATTCTCGGATATCTACTCACACGCCCAGTGGCACCGCCCCGCGTGCTGCGAACCGTCCAGCTGACCAACACGAACCGGCCGAAATCAGGCGTACTCACGGACGGTTCGCGACTCTATTTTGGTGACGGCCAATCGGGCGTTGCCCAAACCTCCGTGACGGGTGGCGAGACGTTTCCCATAGCGGCCTCGTTGGAGGACACTGGCTTTTCTAACGTTTTCGATATCTCACCAGACGGGTCTGTACTACTGATGAGTACTGCCCTAGGGACGTCTGGCGACGGCCCTCTTTGGACTGTCCCTGTGCTTGGCGGTACGCCTCGTCGATTGGGCAATCTTGAGGGCCACGGCGGAGCGTGGTCTCCGGACCGAAAGAGCATTGCCTACTGCAAGGGGAACGAAATATTCCTGGCGAAGAGCGACGGCAGCGAACCACGCCGGTTGTTGATAACGGCCGGAAGGGCGAGCGACCTCCGGTGGTCGCCCGACGGGTCGATTTTGCGTTTCACCGTGAGCGATCCCAAGACCAATTACCGCTCCATCTGGCAAGCTTCAGCGGACGGCGGCAATCTTCATCCCGTGCTTCCCGGTTGGAGCGACGCCCCCAACGAATGCTGCGGCAACTGGGCGCCGGACGGAAGGTATTTCGTCTTCCAAGCGATACGCGACGAGACTTCAAACGTCTGGGCCATGAACGAACACGGTGGCCTTTTCCGCTCAACCCGCCAGCAGCCTATACAGCTGACGACTGGGCCGATGAATATTGGCGATCCCGTCCCCAGCCGGGACGGCAAAAGACTTTTCGTCCAAGGCTGGCGGCCCCGAGGGGAATTGGTACGCTACGACGCGAGATCAGGACAGTTCGCGCCTTATCTTTCGGGAATCTCGGCTATGGGACTGGACTTCTCTCGTGATGGAGTGTGGGTCGCCTACAATGACGGTACCGATGGCACGATGTGGCGAAGTAAGGTTGACGGGACTCAAAAACTTCAACTTGTTTCCCCGCCTATGCAGGCCTACCTGCCTCGATGGTCTCCAGACGGCAAGCAGATCGCCTTCTTTGGTCATCCACCTGGCGAACCCTGGCAAATCTATGTGGTTCCCGTCGCGGGAGGCTCACCCGAACTCATCTATCGCAGCGGGGCGAACCTGGCGGACCCCAGTTGGTCGCCAGACGGGAAATCGCTGGCCTTCGGAGAGAATTCACTTAACAATCAGGGCTCAGCCGTCTACGTCCTCGATCTGAAAACGCGAAACGCCTCGAAGCTACCCGGGTCCGATGGCCTTTTTTCTCCCCGTTGGTCCCCCAACGGACGCTACCTAGCGGCCATACCGCTCGATTCTCTCAAGCTCATGCTTTTTGAGCTCACGACTCAGAAATGGACTGAGCTCGCCAAGATTTTTGTAGCCTATCCGACGTGGTCCCGAGACGGGCGCTATTTGTATTTTAACGGCATTCTCGACAATCAAGAGGGCTACTTTCGCCTGCAAATCTCCGACCGCAAACTAGAGCGCATCCTAAGCCTGAAAGGGTTTCAGGCGGCCGGAGGAGCCTTCGGAAACTGGACCGGTCTCGCCCCGGACGAATCTCCGCTGTTCGTCCGCGACGCCAGCATCCAGGAAATCTACGCTCTCGATTGGGAGACGCCTTAATCCCCCTTGCGCGCCGTGACTCTACGCTAGGAGTCCAGGAAAACCCTCCGATTGCATATCGTTCACCTCGGGGGTCATTCCAGTTTGACTCTTTCCGCAGAGCCGAAGCCTATACACGTCAAGTCGTCAACCCCTGCTGAAGCCCTCGGACAATGTACCCACAATCGCAAGGTTGGCACCGGAGCCGCGAGGCGACGATGCATCTGCCAGCATAAGGTGGAGAGGGGCTAGGCTTGATACTAGCGTCAGAATACACAAATGCTCGTACGCGTCGTTAATTTAGCAGAGCCTAATATGCTGCGCGGCTCTTTCCGTCGTGGGCATGGGGACTTCAAACTTCCTCATCATGGACAAACAACACGGCCGGCATATAGAGCGGACCTAACCAATCGGTCAATTCAACGGAACAGGATAAATCCGTATCGCTCCCTGCACAGGGAAAGTACGTCGAACGACGGACCGATGGCGGTGCGGACATGACATCAGGGAGGAAGCGAAGGCTTCTTTGTAATGGAGAAGATACCGGTTGCGTCGGAGATCGACAACATCACTGGACGCGAAAGCGGGCAGACTTCCCCGTGGTGCCTCACGCGAGAGAGCTGGGCAAATCGGCTTATGCGACAAAGCAGATGACGACGCAAGCCGTTGGTGCGGTCTCAAGCGAAGCGGCGGAATGGTATGCCATCGACTGGGCGATCATCCACCGTAACGTTCGTCGACTCCAAGTGCGTATCGCGCAGCTGCGGCGAAGGAAGGCAGATGGGGCAAGGTGCGAGCCTTGCAACGCCTGCTGACCCACTCCTCCTATGAAAATAGCCGCGTGTCTCATTGAAAAGATTGGCTCAACAGTGAGCGGCTATTTTCATCCTTCGTTGTGGCTCTCCGAGAGCCATGGGTTACTCGTACAGCGGCAAAGTTCTCGCCGTTCGACGAGTGACAGAAAACAGCGGCAAGAAGACCCCCGGTGTAGACCGAGAAGTCTGGGACACACCAGAGAAGGAAATACAGGCAGTTTATGAACTCAAGCAAGGGGGCTATCATCCTCGGCCCCTTCGACGCGTCTATATCCCGAAATCGGACGGCAAGACTATGCGCCCGCTCGGAAGCGGGGAAAAAGATCGGTCCGGCGTCCAGGCAAAGAGATGCAGGGCGCGCCAAAGCACGCGGAGTTTTCGGATTGGAGAGATGAGTTTTATGCCGCCGCGCTGATCCGGGGTGGAGAACGAAGTTGGATTTCGGCAGCGGTGAGCCGCTCGATGACCTTCATCGGTCCACCGCAGTCAGGGCAGCGATAAAGGTCGGGGGAGTCTCCCGTGGAGGAAGTGTGTTCTTTAGTGAGGCGGTTGTTGTGCCGCTCCCAAGAGCTGAAAGCAGAGCGGGAGGAGCTTAGCGTGTCGTCGGCCGGCCAGGAAGCCGAAGTGCCGGATACGCACGAAGCCTTGCGGAAGCAGGTGCAACAGAAAGCGGCTCAGGAACTCACCGACCGGTAGAGAGAGCAACTTCTGTTTGCTGCGGTCAGCGGAATCGCGCCAACGAAGGGTGACCTGGCCATCGGTGAAGGAGACCAGCCGATGGTTGGAGAGGCCACGCGGATGGGTGTAGCGGCCGAATTATTTCACAGAACCCCGAGCCGCCGCTTCCATCGCTTCGCAAAGTCTTCGCATGCCAGCGGGGATTCCGGCTTGTGAGCTAGGAACAACGGTTTCCGCATAGATGGCTACTTGCTCGCCAGAGAGGCTTACCCGTTGAGTGATTCGTGTCCGACCACTTACATCTTCAAAAGTCCAGACAAATTTCGCAACAAAGCCTGGCGCAGGAAACTCTAGGACAGCCTTTCGTGGCTGAACTACTTCCGTCACTCGCCAGTCGATTCTTCCGGAACTCTTGCTATGTGTGACGCCGCAGGTACCGGCGGCGAACTCACCCTGAATTTCTATCGAATCTACGTCGGCATGGAGCACTCAGTTCCTCACGTTTGTCCAAAAGGTCCAGGCAAACTGGATCGAAACGGAGCACTCAATCGCGTGCTCGAATTCCCATTTCTGCATGTGTGCCGCTCACTCTGCGACGAGGCAGGATAGCACGTTCGGATTTGTACTCAATTATGCGTTCCAAGTTGCAGAATACTCTAAGCACTTCACCTGTTTCTCTCTCGATCTGCGCGGAACAGGAGAAACGGACAAGCCAGATGGGGCGTATTCGACTGAGCATCTCGCTGACGATGCTGCTGCCTTCCTGCAGGCAATTGGAGTCAGCAAAGCGCACATCGCGGGACTGTCACTCGGAGGGGCAATCGGATTGTGGCTGGCAGCCAAATATCCAGACAAGGTTCAATCGTTGTCGGTGCCTAGCGGATGGCCTCCGATCCCTTCGTGAAGGTGGTGATTGAGGGATTCCAAATACTGGCCAAATTGTTACAGAGCGTCCCCGAGATGACCATTCGCGCCATTTTTCCGTGGTGCTTTACTCCCGAGCTGTATGCGGCAAAGCCGGAGTATATCCAGTCCTTAGCGGATTTCGTTCGGAGCCGCCCCGAACAGCCTCTCTCTTCCTTCCTTCAACAGTCAAATGCTGTGCTGAACCACGATGTGTATGCTGCGCTTGAACGCATTACGGCACCGACACAAATTACATTCGGACGTACCGACCAGGTCACCTCGACCCGCTTCGCGGACCAGATGATGCGCAAAATTCGCAATTCCGAGCTGCTGGTGTTTGAGGGATGTGCGCACTACGAAAAGGTCGAGGAGTTCAATCAGAGGACCGTGCAGTTCCTCCGAAACCACACTGGAGGCGCCGCGCCGCTCGCGGGACACGCCTAACTAAGAACCATACCGGTAAGCGTTTCCGATAACGTGACTATCCGTCCGTAATCCACTTTCAGGTGCCGGAACTCGGATGATTGGTTGGTGTCTAATCTAGTCGTAGAAAATCCGGCTCCACTCTGAAGAAGGTTCAACCATGAGCAAACTAGTCTTCGCCACATTCCTAGTCAGCCTCGTCGTTGCGTCAACGCCATGGCCACTGCGGGAGCAACAGTTCGAGTACAACAAGCAGGCGGAGGTGGACGCTAAGGGAAACCTCTACGTCGGCTCCGATCAAGGCAAGCTCATATGGATGGCTAACACTAAGCACTGCTCGGAAGTCCGCGAGGCCAACGATCAACAGACGGTCGGCTGCAGGGTGCTGCAAGATCGGGAACTGGGCAATAATGCGCCGTCGCTTCAATTAGAAATTTATCGGAAAGGCGGCCACAAAGAAATCATTGAACCCGGAGCACCAATTCTAGAATGGCATTTCTCGGAAGACGGCCAACAGGTAGCGTTTTCCTACGGGCAAGGGAATGGCCAGGTAACATATGCGCTGTACGATCTGGCAACGGCTCGTATTATCGAAAAACTGGCCGAACCGTCCGACGAGAGCTTGCTTCCTCAATGGGCGAAGAGCCAAGCGCAGATTCAAGACGAGTCCGTTCCGATGAGCGCCGTCCTTACCGACGAGCGAACAAAATGGATCGCGAAAGTTCTTCGTCAAATTGGCAAGATTAGGCCGGGCATGAGAAGGAGGGACCTGCTCACAGTTTTTACAACGGAAGGCGGAATTTCCACTCGAACGCAGCGAACTTATGTGCATACTGAATGCCCCTACATCAAAGTGACCGTTCGCTTCAAAGCGGTGAGCGGCGAAAGCCCCAGCCTGGACGAAGACCCAGACGATATCATTGAGTCTGTTTCACAGCCGTTCCTCGCGTGGAGCGTGATGGATTGATTTGATGCATGCTACTTACGGGACAAATGGCCGGTTATGGGCCTTTGCCCGCCCAACGCCACCCGCCCGAACCCAGGGGATAGTCATTCTTTATTTTGTGCGGCCAGTGCTGTTTGGAGCGCTTCCGTCATCGCGGGATGCTTTTCCACATCCACATTCCATTTTCTGTTTTCTTCGTTTCCATCGGGAAATTCTCCGATTTGTGCCACCAAACCCATTTCGGCCTGTAGGTGACAACAAAAAACACTTCCGCATGCATTTCGGACGTTTCCGGACTCTCCGGCTTGATGGCGATGGCTCGTCCACACGGAACCGCCATTTCGTGCCCAGAAGACAAGCTTTCGGCATAAGATTCAGGGAAATAGACCGTTGTCGGTTCCGCAAAATCTCTGTTTGTAGAAAGAGGCGTGTCAACGCGCATCACTTTGCATCCGGCCTTCACATCGTAAACAGGCAACAAGCCTTTGTTGGACAGATTGAACGTGGCTCCCATCAGGTCGTTAGGACGTAATGAACCGGAAACATCCGCGGACAGCTTGGGCAGATTGGTTAGGCTAAATTCAGTCACGATGAGGGTTAGGCAAGCTATCCCCGCAACCCATTCTAAGGTTCGCATGAACGGTTTTCTTGGTGTGGGCCGCGGGGTCGGTGTGGACTCGTATTTGTCGGTTTTGTCAGGCTGGAGTGAGTCGCGAAACAGTGGATGGGCCACAAAAGGCGCGGGCGCTTCCATTTCATATTTCAATACATCGGAAGGAGTATATGTGTATTCCTTGCCACATTCATCGCAGCGGACCAGAAATGGTTTATCGATGTCCGGTCGAGGCAATACTGCGTCCGTCTCCCCGAGTGGAATCCGGTGCACACTAAAGAAATTGCCGCGCCCGTGAAACCAGTGGTTCTTACATACAACCACCCAGCAATAATTGCTGTCTACCCACATTTCCTTCGGGGGCTCTATTTTCTTTTCCTCGCTCGCAGTCACTCGAGGTTCGGCAACCTGGACGGGAGTGGGGTTCTCCGTCGCGGCCTCTTTCTCCTTTTCGGCACTCACCGTCACTCCAGGTACAGCGACCTGGACGGGAGTGGGGTTGAGACAATCAGCGATTTGCGGCGTGGTCCAGCGCAGCCCGGGATCTCGACGCAAACAGTGCTGCGCGATGTCGAGGAAGGGCTGAGGAATCGTGGATGGAACGATCGGATCGGCTTGACTCTCCGGGGCTGAAACGGGAGCCTGTTGCGTAAGGACTTCGACCAACGTCACGCCCAGAGACCAAACGTCACTCGAAGGGGCAACCGGTGCGGAGCCCGCCTCGGGCGCGTCGTAGGCGTCAAGAGGGCGGTAGGCAGGGCGGCGCGTTTCTCCGAGAGAGAGAGCCGTGTCGCTTGAGAGCTTGAGTTGATTGCCGATGGTCATGATGTTCGAAGGTTTGATGTGAGAGTGGGCAAAGCCCTTGCTGTGCATATAGCTGAGTGCGTCGAGGAGCGGGGGGAGCATTTCGCGAGCTTCTTTTTCGCCTAGCGCATGGTCGCGGAGACCTCGTCCCAGGTCTTCCTCAGCGTATTCCACCAGGGCGAAAACCAAATCCATGTCCGCGAGCCGGCAGCGGCCGCCAGGTAGCTGGCGAAGGAGATTAGGATGACTGAGCTTTGAAACGCGGTCTAAAAGAGCGGCCTGGGAATCTGCGTTCGCACCAGAAGTTATGAATTTAATGGCGATATTTCTTGGTTGCGGCGGGGGAGACTGTGTTAAGAAGACCGCACCATAGCTCGTGCCGCCCAAGAACTTCTGAAGCGGAAACTTCTCATTGAGAACTTGGCCCTCGAACTTCTTCCAGTCATCTCGCATGGACAACCCCCCACAGGCGCGCCTGACGAGAGCCGCCGATATCGGCGATGAGGTCTGGTGAATCACCTGGGCCTCGAGCCGAGGCTGGTTGAGACAAATTCTCGCACGAAAAGGCACCGAAAGTACAAGCTTGATATCGCCGCAGATCGCTACACGATCTCCGAGCCGGAATCTCTTTACAATCTGTTTACAAGCTTCTTACAGCGTGTGACTCCACATCAGGAACGCCGCCAGAAAAACGAACGGCGCTGGCGGGAGAGCCAGCGCCGCAGGAATGCAGTATTCGATGAATTCTTTCTAGTCGTCGGTGCCAGAAGACATGGAGCGGTTAACCACTTTTTCCGCGCCCATCGTCGGCGTGGCCATGGTGTTGAAGAGCAGGCCGCGAACGGAAACCGTGTCTCCGATCTTGAAGGAGCTGAGGCCCGAGACCATGTGATCCTCCTCGGTCTCGAACCGGGTGTTGGAAAGAACATCGACTTGGATGGACATAATCTTCGCGTTCTGGAAGAACGCTGGGAGATTGCCCAGAGTGAAGGTCTCGGGATTGCTGCCAGTGTTGATGGCAGTGATGGTGCCCGTTATGGGCGAAGGTTCGAGCTGCACCTGGTCGACGGTAACCGTCACATTCGGAGGCATCCCGCTGGGAAGTCCGGTCGGATGCAAGCGGACCTTTTGTCCAGCCATGAGGTCAGCGGGGCTCATGAAACTGAGACCTGAAGGAAGCATGAAGCCGCCAGTGTCGACGGAAAAAGCCGTTGGCGTGGCGAGATTGATGGTCAGGGGGCTGCCCATCGAAAAGCTTCCCATCTCGCCGCCGAATGCCTCTTCATCGAAGAGAACGATCTGGAAGCTAGTCCCACCCGAACTGACCGAAGTGATGCTCCCTGCAAAGGAGATCTGGTTAGGAGGCTGAAAGAGTTTCACTGCGAAAGCGAGAAGCGGCGAGCCATCGGGTTGCATTTTGGCTTCTACCGCGACGATTTGGCCGACCTTCAGGCAGGAGAAGTTTGCCGTGCTGCAAGAAGTGCCGAAATCGAATTGCGTGTTGCTGTCGGTCGCGATGGTGAAGGAAGGGCCGTTCATGCCGCTCTGGACATTGAAGGTGGTCTGGCCAAGGGAGGTAATCGTGCCAACCACCTCCACGTCTTCCTCGTCCTGTTGGCCGGTGGAATTGGTTGTCGGGACCTGGACGAGGCTAACCGTGGGAGTGATGGAAAGATCGCCCGGCTGGACGGAAGCATCGACATTGAAATCCATTTTCAGGACCACCGGGGAATTCATGGTCAGGGTAATGGGGAACGGTGATCCCTGCACGGTTACCGAAGACTGATTCAGCTTGGGATCGAACTCACAGATCTGTTGCGTCAGGCAGCTTTGGCTACCCAACATGAGCGTGTTAGGAGTCTGGTTTTGAATGGTCATGCGAGGGTTGGCAAAGGAGACCATGAGGCTCGAGTACGTTCCGGTGGGAACACTCCGGCTGGCTAAGAGCGCCGACTCAGTTTGCAAATGCTCCAGCTCAATATCCTCGGGCTCGCTGAGCATGGAAACCGGCTGTGTACCGGTTTCGCTGGGCTGTAGCTCGGCGCCGGTGACGTCGATATCAAAAGAAAGTACGGTCACACCCGTAGGTGGATTGTCGTGAATAGTTAATGAAGCCTGCACCATATTGGGGCTCACAGGCTGGTTGGGCGAAGTCATGCCGCCACTGCAGCCAACCAGCAGGGCGGCGAAAGAAACGAGCAATACTGAACATGAACTAGCTTTACTCATGGGATGCGACTCCTCCGAGCACGACTATTATAAGAATTTTGGAACGAGGGCGGTCGCTGGGTAGGACTCAGGCCGACAGGATTGTAATGCAGGCAATCATTGCTTGCAACGAAGGAGTTTCGCTTCGCTGAAGGTTGTCCAGAGGACGACAAATGCCGTGTTCTGTTGCGTTTTGGCAGTCACAACCTGCGATTCGATCGAAACTCGCTGGGCTTGGAGTCCCGTCCCGATGGCACCAAGGAGAATCGCGATAACTGGTAGGTGAGCTGTTTCCACGAGCTCCAGACAGGATTGTAGGGACCCAAGGAGTGTGAATCTGTGCTGGACTTCGCCAGGCCATGAAATTAGCCTTGCGGGTTTGTTGGCCGGGAAGTGACCGGGGGAGGTCGAGGAGAACGATGAAAACCGTGGTGGCGGTGTTGTTGGGTGTCGGGGCGGCGATAGCGGCGACGAATGCGAGTGCACAAAGTGCAAGTGCCCCCGAGCAGGCGGGACCGTTCGGGTCGCTCGAAATTCGCGACGTGACGGTAATTGATGGATCGGGAGCGCCGGCGTTTGGACCGGTGAACATCTACATCAAAGGCAACCGGATCGAGCGCGTGGTAAGCGTGGACGCGATTGCTCGCGAGCGGCGGGAAGAGGAGGGTACCGGTGCGAAGGAGAAGGAGACGAGGCGGCCGGATCGCGTGATTGAAGGCAAGGGCATGTATGTGATGCCCGGCCTGGTTGACGTACACATCCACATCAATGAGAGCAAGGACGTGCCGGCGGATTATATCTACAAGCTGCTGCTCGGACATGGGGTGACCACGATTCGAACCTTCAATGTTGGGCGCAACGATCCCAAGGGGATGGTGGCAGAGAAGAAAAAGATCGCGGCCAACCAGATCATTGCGCCGCGGATGTACGTGTACCCCTTCTGGGGACGCGACAATGATCCGCGGAATTCGCAGGCGGACGGCGCGCGGCAGATTGTGGACGAGTGGCACGCGCTGGGCGTGGACGGAATCAAGATTATCGGCAAGCCCGGATTGTGGCCTGACGTGTTTCACGCCATCGCGGACGAGGCGCGAAAAAATGGCATGGGCGTGGCGGTGCACATCGCGCAGGACGGCGTGTATCCGATGAACGCGGTGAATGCGGCGAGCGAAGGCGCTTCGACGATCGAACATCACTACGGATATCCCGAGTCGTCGTTCACGACCCAGACGATCCAGAACTTGCCGCCGAGCTACAACTATGCAAACGAGCCGGACCGGTTTTTGGAGACCGGGCGGGCCTGGCTGCAAGCCGATGGGGAGAGGCTGCATGGCGAGGTGATCCAATCACTGCTGGCAACAATGCGCAAAACGGGATTCATCATGGTGCCGACGTTCAGCATCTATGAGGCGAATCGCGACGTGACGCGAGCAGCAAACTTGCCCTGGCATTCGACGTTCACGCTGCCGGCGGTGATGGACACGTTTCTGCCGAATCCCGCGCATCATGCCTCTTACTTTTATGAGTGGACTTCAAACAAAGAGGCGGACTGGGCGAGAGCGTACCGGCGGTGGATGGAATTTGTAAACGATTATAAGAATCAGGGCGGAGTCGTTGCCGTGGGGTCGGACACGGGATTCTTGTTTAGCTTGTGGGGGTTTGGGACTATTCGGGAATTGGAGATGCTGGAAGAGGCGGGATTTTCGCCGCTGGAAGCGCTGCATGCGGCAACAGAAAATGGCGCGAAAGTGGTGAAGAATCCGGAGTTGGGCTTGGTACGGCCGGGATACTTGGCCGATTTGGTGGTACTGACGGAAAACCCGTTAGAAGACATGAAGGTGTTTTATGGGAATGGCGTGACGCGCGTCAGCGCGGACCGCAAGGAGGTCCACGAGCAATGCGTGAAATACACGATTCGCGACGGCGTGATTTTCGACGCACAGGCGTTGCTCGGGGATGTGCGAGGCATGGTCAGCAAAGCAAAACAACCGCTACCTCCAAACAAGCCGTAGCGGATTTGAGATTCTCCTCTGTTTTCAGCAGCGCGGCGGATTAGGAAAGAGAAACCGCGTGCCGCAAAGCTCGCGCGGGCGGCTCGAGCTTGACGCGAGGGAAGCTTGTTGGGCAGGGAGGAAATCGCGAAGCCATCGAACTGTTCGGCACTAGTCCTGACGGTACCACCATCTCCAGATCCTGATTTCCTTCGCGTCCCGTCGCTTTTCAGAATCTAAATCTGACCTGCAGCTCCAATCTCCGATTATCAGCGGATTCGGAAAACCCGGTTCCCCCGAGCGACCCGGCGCCGTACGGTTGGTTTGCTCGGCCAAACAGAGGTGATGTAACGTTCCCGATGATCGGGCCTGGGTTGTCGCGGTTCACGATGTTGCGAATCGCCATAGAGACACTCAGGACATACCGATGGCCCGTTGAGGAACCCCCGGGCGCCCCTCCCGTGCCGAACGGTCCGGTTGGCGGACGCCGCCCGCTCGATGCCGGAGCAGCTGTTTCGCCGGCAGCACCGAATGCAAACGTCTTGGTCACCCGCAAATTTGCCAAAACGAGTCCCGGCCCTCGTCCGAAATTCCGTGGCAGAATACTCTCGCCAGCAATAGGGTTGGGATCTAGCAGGCCATATTCTGTCGGTACTAAGCCCGCTCGGCTCGTATTCACGGCGATTCCAGGACGACCGTTAAACAATGTGTCGCCATACAAGTCCTGACCAGCCGTGATGTTGAATGGTGCTCCAGACTCCACGATCACCAAGGGATTCAACGACACTCCCCATAGGGTTAGGATGGAGCCCCCGAACGTTCCCTGATTGCGGATGTCGGTGGATGCGGGACCATATTCTCCTGCCATGCTGTACGGGTTTGCTGGCGAAGTTCCCACGCCGATCGCGCCAAAGCTGATGGCGGGATTGAAATCGGTATTCCGCGGAGGAGGCGCGTAATCGGTGTTGCTGAGTGCGTGGTTGTAAACATACGAGCCGAACAGAGACACCGATTGGTTGATTCTCGAGTTTACGTTAACGATCAATTCGTTTTGGTTGTACAGTCCCGAGGAACCGACCTGGAAGATTGCCGCGGGAGTGCCGAGCGGATACGTTCCACTCCCAGGGACTTGCGGATTATAGGTGCCCGGCAGCGGGGCATTGATGTCATTGGTTAAGAACTGATTGGGGCCATGCGAGTTCACGTAGGTAACGGCGATCGTCGTATGCGAGGGAATTTGCCGCTCAACGGAAACGGCCGATTGCATGAGGTACGGAGCCCGGAGATTGGGACCAAGCCTTTCGGTGGCTCGTTGCGAGCCGCCGGAGGCGAGCGACGAGCCCGCCGGTATTGTCGGGAAAAAATCCGGATTGGTCACGACGTACTGCGACTGGGTTATCCCGTTGTATCTCTCCAAGGTGAGGACGCTAGAGATGTCGAAGCGTTGATAGAACCAGCCAAAGCCAGAACGAATAACCGTCTTTGGCTGCGATCCTGACTTGCCGCCTCCGGGAGCCCACGCCAGGCCAAGGCGCGGGGCAAAATCGTTCCAGTCATTAATCGTCGTCTGCCCTTCGTACCGCAAGCCGAGATTGATGGTCAGATTCCTGTTGAGTCGCCATTCATCCCCAAGGAAGGCGCCAACGTCTTCCTGGTTGACGGAGATCGCAGGGTTTCCTGCATTGATTGAGAATTGTGACGCGCCGCCTCCCAACGCCCGAATTTGAGAGGCGGAAACCCCCATTTGCTGGAATAGCAGTGTTCGGCGGTAGCTCTCGATGGAATTAATATTCACGAGCACGGGATTGCCGGATGAGTCGAGCACGGGTTGATTATTCGCGTCCAGTTCCGGCGCCAGGCCGCCGCTGAATACGAAGGTCCCGCCAAAGTTGATGGGAGACGTGTTGTCTAATACTGCCGCGCGGACGCGCACACCGAAATTCCAGGTGTGTAGGTGATGAGAAATGGTCGTGAAGTTTTGGAACTCGAAGCTCGTGAGGGCGTTCGAGGAGGTGCCAAGTTGTGCTCCGCCGCCGACAAACGCGTTCAAGACATCGATCTTCGCGCTTAAATTGTCCGAGGCGCTTGTGATGGTCTGCCGGTCGAATTGAAAACGGGTTTGATTGATGAGGTGCGAGCTCAAGACCTTAGTATTGGCGATCTGGAGGGTGTTGCCCTCTCCCTGGTTGTGGAAGCCGGTCGATACCAGGTTGAACGAACCGACGCGCGAGTGCTGGATGTCTACGGTCTGAAAAACGTAGCGCAGCGAAAGTGTGTCGCTGGGCGTCAGTTGATAATCGACTCGCGGGCTGACGGTGACCCGTCGCTGTGGAATCGTAAAGACCTGAGTAAACGGATCGATGATGGCAAGCGTATTGGGATCAAGCGTCGTTCCGTTGATGACCGCACCATTATCGATCGCCGCGGCATCGGCCGCGACGAAGAACGATGCTCTGGTGCCGAGCGGCCCTTCCAAACTGCCCCCGTATTCGTCAAGCCGAAATGGCGCTTTCTCGGCGGCATAGGGGTTTCGCGAATTCCAGAAGCTGTCGCCGAAATTGTTGTAAAGGCTTCCGTGAAATTTATCCGCGCCCGGCTTTGTCAGAATCTCAATTCGTCCGTAACCAAGGGCGTCATATTCCGGTGAGAACGGATTCTGATTGATGCGCACCTCAAGAATCGAGTTCTTGGAGGGAATCTGTCCGCCGCTGAAGCCATCTATGTAAAACGAGCCTCCATTCGGGCCAGCCGAAGGTCCCGCCATGGCTTGCAGATCCGCCGCGAGGTCTTCGGGGTCGTCTCCCAAAGCCTCCAGTTCCTTCCCTCGTAGCACGACTGCGCTCGCGTTTCCCGCCGATTCGGTGGTGACCGCTGCGCCCGTCTGATCACCGACACTGACTTGCTCGTGCATCGCAGCGACTTTGAGCTGCAAATTAAGAATCTGGACGCCGGAACTCAACCTCACTGTGGCTGGCTCGGGAAGAGAGAGCTGCGACGCAGAAGCCTCGAGCACGTAGTCACCGAACGGTACATCGGAAAGCGAATAAAAGCCTTCCTTGTTCGAAACGGTTTCTCTGAGCTGCCCAGAGGAGCTGGTTAACGCCACTTTTGCTCCCGCAACGACTCCTCCGGATTCGTCGGTGACCACACCTTTAAGCATTCCGGTCTGCGCCAAGGCGGGAGCAGCGCTCAGCAAGAGGAAGAACAGGTAGGTGACAATCTTCATCTTGAGAACCCAGCCTGTGGCGTCATCATTCCTGCCACATCATCGCATTCTTACCTCGAAAGACATAAATGTGCCATTAATCCGCCTCTTCGGGCAGCTCCTACCGCTGTTCCTTCGCGAAGGAAGTTCCTTTCCGAACCCGACAAGGAATGAAGGACCGGTGCCGCAAGAGGCTTGGCCGATATGGGAAGTTAACGGAGGTTCGAAGCACTAAGGAATTGCCGCAAAAACAGAGAGGGATAAGGAAACAAAATCGGCGATCGCCTGTTTTTTTGGCAGGCGGGCTTGCTCCAGACCAAATGAGAGAGCGGCCTAAGACAGCCTCAAATATGCCCGAGGCAACGACCTCGTTTTGGCTAAAGAAGGTGACGTGTCGCGCGTAGTGCGAATCTGGTTGGCATGGCTCACATGAGGAAGTCGCGCCAGGCTAAGGTCTGATAAATTCCAGAACGAGGCACTTCGTCTCCCGGCTTGAAAATATCCAGTACTGTCGGCGGAACTACTTGCCTCAGCCTAAGTTGCGGCTGCGGATCGAGAGCAATGGCGCAGCCTGGTTATCAACATTGCCAGGCGCGGACGGTCTGCGTCGGGCATTGCTGTGAATTTCAGCCCCAGCCCACCGGCCGGTTCTAGATGGCGCACAACGGCTTCCGCCCTGATCTGCCCCTCCTCTACAAGAAAATCAATCTCAACTGGCGCTCCCACCGACCGTGGCGTGCGCGTCTTGATAAACAAACCTCCAAAACTGAGGTCCCCAACAGACGATACATCCTCTCGACTATTGCAGCGCCAATAGACCGACACGCCCTCGACCGTATCGACGCGCGAGGTTCGCCTCCGGGAAAAGGAAGGTTTTCGTAGGAAAGGGTTCATACACCACCTCAGAATCTCCAGAAGGCCTGACTCCCGTCGCCAACCCCGGCTAGATTCAATTAGGTTCTCTCACGCCGGATCCCGTCTCGAGACGCTGCCTAAGACTATGGCTTTGCGTGGCTGCGTTCTCCCGCAAGGAGCCTTTTAGGCTTTGCCAACTCTTAAACCCATGTTCCCGGGCAATGACGTATTGGATGTCTGCCTTGCGGGGTTGGCGTGTCCGCGCCTCGGGGTCTACAGAATACCAGCGGGCAAAGGCCATGGCATCGCCTCGGCGCACCTGATCCAGCATGTGCCTAACTTGCTCTTCGATGTCTTTGAGATTCGAACGCAACGAGAAAGACGGAACCTCCATGCCAAACTCCCCCTTGCCAAGTGTGCCGAGGAGTGAAGCAAGAAAGCGACTTGGGGGCACCTGTCAAAAATGACAGTGCCCTGAAAAGCTGTCGTGTTAAGAGTCGAATCGATCGCCCTCGACTCCGGGCGGATGTCCCGGCGGACTTGCATGACAGGTCAACAGGAAATGGAATGGCTGGATTTGATCTGAATATTTCTTCCCTTCGTTCAGCCTTGCCGGAAGTCGCATGACGGCCGGGCTGCTAACCGATGCGCGCCCGACCATACTTAGATGTGCCGGCCCATTGCACTTGCCCCACATGCTCCTTGCCGGGCGCTACACCAAGCTGCCAAGGCACTTGCTCGGAGGGGTCGGAGGGCGGAGGGGCACGGCGCTTGACCCTGCAACCAATCCGTCCTAAGCTTCGTCTTATCTGGCACATGAGTGGCAAAGCACGGCGTGTCCGTCTGGCGGCATTGCTCCTTGGGATGATCTTCCTGGTGGCGCAGTGCCATTTCTGCTCGGACTTGTCTGTGTCTGCTTCGGCCACGCATGTCTGCCCGGTGTGTTCCGTCGCAGGTTCAGCTGTAGCTACGCAGTCGCCGACCGTTGCGATCATTCGAGCGACCCAGCGGCTCGAAATCGTTTCCCTGGTGCTTGCCGTCGCGTCTGTTTTTCCCTGCGCTATCTCTCCGCGCGCGTCTCCCGCTCTCTAGCCTGCTGTTCCGTTCCAGGTTGGTTCCCTTTCCCAATTGCCGGTTACGCCGTTTGTTTAGAAACGAGCGAGGAGTACGACTTGAGAACAGCGTTCGTAGCGAGCCCATCGGTTCTGGCCGTGCCAGCTTTGCTGTTGGCCCAGCAGAATCCCTCGGCTTCAGGATTTCTTAAGCGTTTCGTCTTCTGCCAGCAATTTCCATTTCCTTACAGGAGTATTGCCGTGAAACGAGTCCTAGTTCTGTCCCTGATTGTTCTTTTTCCGGTAAGTGCTCGCGCGCAGGAAAGAACCCCGAACGCTGAGGTCTCCGAGAAGAAGGAAACTTCGGCGGCAACATCGGTTGCTTCTACGGAAGAAACCCGCATAAAGGCTCTCGAAGAGCAGGTGAGCTCGCTCGCGGAACAGGTGGCTTTGCTCCGCGGTGAATTGAGTGCGCTCCGCGATGCGAAATCGGCTGGGCCACGTCCGGCGGACCATGTTCTACTCGCTTCCTCACGCCTAGAGCCGGGCACACTGCCGGCCACAAGCGCGAGCCCGGCCGTTCCGGCTGGGCCAGAGCCTGCTTCTAGCCCGGCTCCTCCTCAGTACGCTCAGACGCAAACCTACGGCGGGGCCACCTCCAACGCCAAGCTGCTCAATCCAGACATAAGTTTGATTGGCGACTTTATTGGCACCGCGGGACACAACACCGTTTCGCCTTCGCCCTCGCTGGAACTGCATGAGTCCGAGGTCGGCATGCAAGCCATCATCGACCCCTACGCGCGGGGTGATGCCTTTCTCTCGTTTGGCGAGCAAGGTGTGAACGTTGAAGAAGGCTACATCACGTTCACATCGCTTCCGGCGGGCCTGCTTCTGAAGGTCGGCAAGATGCGCGCTGAATTTGGGAGGCTCAACACCATTCATAATCACGCCCTGCCGTTCATCGATCGGCCGCTCGCCACGAACAATCTCGTTGGGGGCGAAGACGGCATCGATGATGCGGGTATCTCTCTTTCGCGGTTTCTGCCGGCGCCCAAGAACTGGTTCTTCCAGGGAACAGCCCAGGTTTATCGGGGTGATTCCGATGAGGTTTTCTCCGCCAACCGCCGCCAGGACGTTAGCGTCGTCGGTCATCTGCGGCTCTACCGCGATCTCGGAGAATCGACCAACATCGACCTCGGCGGGTCTTACGCACGCGGGCACAACAACGCGGGAGTCGGGACGGCGTTCAATCCGGAAGACTTCCTCACCAATCTCTACAGCGCCGACGCCACGTTGCGCTGGAAGCCGCTGCGCCGGGCCATCTACCATTCTTTCCTTCTACGCAACGAGTTTTTTTGGAGCGCCCGCGATCAACTCTCTCCTCTCCAGGTTTTTGAAACACAACACGCATTCGGGATGTACTCGTACGCCGAATACCGCCTCAACCGCCGTTGGACGGCGGGAGGCCGCTTCGACCGAAGCGGACGAGCCACCAACGCCAACCAGACGGACACAGGTTTTTCGAGTATCCTCACGTACTGGCCCAGCGAGTTTAGCCAGATTCGTGGCCAGTACCGCTACGGACATTTGTGGGACATTACCAACGCTCGTTTCACCAACGCCAACGAGTTCCTGTTTCAGTTTCTTTTCGTGATGGGCGCGCACGGGGCGCACCCGTTCTGACCTCTGGGGAGAAATCATGCGAAACACAAATGGCAGTGTTCGCTTTGTGGCTATGGGCCTGGCCCTATTCTTGCACTGCGCTACTGTGCCTTCTTCGTCGGGCGCCGAGAGCAAGTTCAAGATCATAACCTCAACGACTGACTTGGCGGCGCTCGCCCAGGAGATCGGAGGAGACAAGGTCGAAGTCGAATCAGTTGCCCGGGGCTACCAGGATCCGCACTTCGTTGAAGCCAAACCCAGTTTTCTGCTCAAGCTGCGCAAGGCCGATCTGCTTATCGTCGTGGGTCTCGAACTGGAAATCGGCTGGCTTCCCCCGCTGATCACGCAATCGACCAACCCCAAAATACAAGTGGGCGCTCCGGGCTACTTCGACGCTTCTCGCTTCGCGAAGATCCTGGAAATTCCGACGGGCGTGTTGACGCGGGCCGAAGGCGACGTCCATCCCCTGGGCAACCCGCACTACTGGCTTGATCCTGAGAACGGTCTGCAGATCGCCAAGGGTATTCAGAACAAGCTCTCGGAAATGCGTCCGGGCGACGCCGCTTATTTCGCCGAGCGCTATGACGATTTCGAACGGCGCATCAAGCAAGCCGATGAAAAATGGCTGGCGGAGATGAAACCCTACGCCGGACGGAAAATCGTGACTTACCACCGTTCCTGGCCCAATTTTGCCGATCATTTCCATCTCGACGTCGTTGGTTACGTGGAGCCGCGGCCAGGCATTCCCCCAAGCCCGCAGCATACGGTAGAGTTGATGCGCCTGATGAAAAGCGAAGGGGTCAAGGTCATCGCCGTGGAACCTTACTTCGATTTGAAAACACCGAACGCCATCGCCCGTGAAACCGGCGCGCGGGTCGTCGTGCTGATGCCGTCGGTGGGCGGAGAAAAGGAAATCACCGACTACTTCAAGCTGTTTGATGACGATATTGCGAAGCTGAAGCAGGCCTTTGACGAAACAAAATAACGCTAGGAGACTGCGGATGGAAATCCTCGTTTTCTTGCTCGCGCCCTTTGTCGCAAGCCTCATTCTCACGGGGATCCACGCGTATCTCGGCGTGCACGTCGTTGAGCGGGGGGTCATTTTCGTTGATTTGGCTCTTGCTCAAATCGCCGCCCTCGGGGCTACGGTTGCCGTCGTGATCGGAATGGACCCGCACGGCCGGGCGTCGTACTGGATCAGCCTTGGCTTCACGTTCCTTGGCGCCGCTATCTTCTCCTTCGCCCGCAGCGCCCGCGGCCATATTCCCCAGGAAGCCTTCATCGGCATTGCCTATGCCGTGGCCTCGGCCACCGCCATTCTTTTGATGAGCAAGGCAACGGGTGAGACCGAACACCTCAAGGACATGCTGGTTGGCAACATTCTGGCGGTTTCTTGGCAGGAAGTGCGAAAGACAGCGCTTCTCTACGGGGCAGTCGGTCTCTTCCACCTCATTTTTCGCAAGAAATTTCTGTCCATTTCCATGAATCACGGCAAAGCAGAGCAGTCAGGGATGAACGTGCACTTCTGGGACTTTCTCTTCTACGCTTCGTTTGGTTTCGTTGTAACGTCTTCGGTGGCCATCGCCGGAGTGTTGCTGGTTTTCTGCTATCTCATCGTTCCCAGTGTGGGTGCCATGCTTTTTGCTGACCGGATTGGCCCGCGGCTGGCGATCGGCTGGACCATGGGCACACTCGTTTCGGCATTGGGATGCTACCTTAGCGTTCAACTCGATACCCCGACAGGTGCAACGATTGTGGTTACGTTTGGCGCCATACTTGTCCTGATGTTCTTCCTGCACCTCATCGTGCATCGCGGGCGCACGGCCCAGGACCTTGAAGCTGCTCCAGCGGTTCAACGCGAGCTCCAAACCGCCTCTTCCTCGCGAGGGAAGTAGGTTGTCTTATCCTTCTTTCAGGAGCGCCAATCTTGCGCTGTGGAAGGTTTGCCTTTGGCGGGGATTCTGACCACAGCGGATGCACGCGCCCTCCCGCAGCATTTCTCTCGGGTGGGTTGTTGCTCATTCTAGGTCCAGGCACACCCTACCCTATCCTGATCTCTAAGCGAGGAACGGAAGAAAGGGAAGAGGTTCGCCGGAGAAGTGCTCCAATCACTTCGTAAGGAACCCGGGTTGTTAGGAAATTGACCTACCTGAGGATCAGGATGATCAGCGGCCGTATCTGCCAATCAGGTCCGAGTGCGCGAGAGTGTGGCCGTACATGGCGCGTTCGAGGTCGGCCTTTGCCACACCTGCCTTCAAATTCAGCTTGGCATCGAGCGCGTACAGCTTGAAGAAATAGCGGTGCGGATTGCCCGGCGGGGGGCACGGCCCACCGTAGCCGATTTTGCCGAAGTCGTTGCGGCCCTGCCGCGCGCCATTTGCAAGCTGCTCCTGCTTCGCCACTCCTTCCGCAAGCTCTCTGGTTTCGGCGGGCAGGTCGAACAGCACCCAATGCACCCACGTGCCTGCGGGAGCGTCAGGATCGTCCATGATGAGCGCGAAGCTTTGCGTTTTTGCCGGAGGCTCGCTCCAAGTGAGCTTGGGCGAGGCGTCGGGCCCGTCGCAGGTGAATTTTTTCGGAATCGTTTCGTTGGCCGCAAAGGCATCGCTCGAGATTTTCATGGTTCCCCCTTGGGCGTTCTCAGATGACATTGCGCCAAGGAAAGCCGAGAGGCAGAGCGACAAGCCAATCAAGGCGGTAAACACGTTTCGCATAACTGCGGCCTCTGCTATTCTCCCGAGGAAGCAGCCTGTCGCAAGGAGCAAAACTCCAAGGCCGTTTGCAAGCGCAGTCTGATCGACTTCGCGCCCGGCGTTTCACCGCCGGCTGCGGTCCTTGCGCACCGCTTCATCAATCAAAGCCTCCAGCTCGTCCCGCGTCAGCGTCACGCGATCCTCCGCGGACTCGCCCCCTTCATTGGTCATCGGCAGCTCCGCGCCGCCTCCCGGCGGAGGCGAAACGAAATATCTCGGACGCGCGGCCATCAACTTCGCCACTTCGCGCCCTGAGAGCAGAACGGGCTCGCCCGCCAGTTCCGCCGCGAGCGTGATCTTGGCACAGTGCTCGATGGTCTCCATGCGAAAGAAAGCAGTCAGCAGATCCGCTCCACAGGTCACCGCCCCGTGGTTCGCCAGCAGCAGTGCGTCGTAGTGTGGAACAAACGGCTCGAGCGCCGCGCTCAACTCCGGTGTGCCCGGAGTGGCGTATTGCACCAGCGGAATCTGGCCAAGACCGACGATCACCTCCGGAAGCAGCGCTTGGTTCAAGGCGCGTCCGGCAACCGCGAAGCCCGTGGCCGTGGGCGGGTGGGCATGGCAAACGACATTCACGTCGGGCCGCATGCGGTAAAAAAGGAGGTGCATGGCGAGCTCGGAGGAGACCTTGCGATCCCCCGCGACCTGCCGGCCCTCAAGGTCGGTCATCACCAGGTCCTCGGGCGAAAGCATCCCCTTGTTCATGCACGTGGGGGTCGTGAGGATGCGGCCGTCGCCGAGGCGCACCGACAGGTTGCCCTCGCAGGCAACAATGAAACCGCGTTCGTACATCCAGCGCCCGGCAACGCATATCTCCCGGGCATGTTGGGCATCGTTTTTTGCGTGGCCTGGTAAAAGTGAGTCCGGGGTCAAGGTCGGACTCCTTTCTGGCGCGGAAACAGCCGCACCGTCTCTTTCAAATCCCTTCAGGCGCACCCCGTGGGGACATACGAAATGGCCCCGCCAGCTCCCTGGGCCTGGCGTGAGCGCAAAGAAAGTATTATAAAACTCGGCTGGAATCTAGTGCCGTTCCGATTTTTTTGGGGGGGGCCCTTAGTTGAATGGCCGTGCCTGGCATTCGCCCTTTTTGCGCTCGCCCCCGCTCACGAGGCCAAGCAAAGTTCGCAGACACTAGGCGTAAATGCCGCGCAGCTTGAGGACCGTGGCTACGCGGTCGATCGCCAGCATGTAAGCCGCGATGCGGTTATTGACCTTGTGCAGTTCTGCGTAGCGCACGACCTCGTCGAAGGCATTCTCCATAATGTCCATCAGCCGCTCGTTGACCTCGCTCTCCCGCCAGAAGAATCCCTGGCGGTCTTGCACCCACTCGAAGTAACTCACCGTCACGCCACCGGCGTTGCCCAGAATGTCGGGTATGGTGAAGATCCCTTTCGCATCGATGATCGTATCGGCTTGCCAGGTCGTCGGGCCGTTCGCGCCTTCACAGAGGATTTTCGCCTGCACCTGGTTTGCATTTTTCTCGGTGATCTGGTTTTCAATGGCGGCGGGGATGGCGATGTCGCAGGACTGGAAAAGTACATCGCGCGGGGACATTTTCGTTCCGCCGTCGGGAAAACCCTGCAGCGGCTTTTTCTGCGTGTAGACCCAGTCGATCACTTTGGGTATGTCGAATCCCTTCTCGTTGTACAGCCCGCCGCCAATATCCGCGAGACCGACGATTTTGTAGCCGGCTTTTTGCATCAAGTCGGCAGCCATCGAGCCGACATTTCCGAAACCCTGCACGACCACGCGGCAACCCTCTCTTTTCATGCCGACCCTGGCGAGCGCCTTGTCACAGCAGATCATGACTCCGCGTCCCGTGGCTTCGCGTCTCCCCCGCGAACCGCCCAGCTCAATCGGCTTGCCGGTCACCACCGCCGTTGTGGCTTGCCCGACGTGCATCGCATAAGTGTCCATCACCCAAGCCATGGTTTGTTCGCCGGTGCCCACGTCCGGCGCCGGAATGTCGCGCTCCGGCCCAATCCAATCCGCCAGTTCCGCCGTGTAGCGTCGCGTCAAGCGTTCCGTTTCACCGCGGGATAATTTGCGCGGGTCGCAAATCACCCCGCCCTTGGCGCCCCCAAACGGAATATTCACGACCGCGCACTTCCAGGTCATCCAAGTGGCCAGCGCGCGCACTTCGTCAAGCGAAACGTCGGGGGCGAAACGAATCCCGCCTTTTCCCGGCCCGCGCACGTTCGAATGCAGCACACGGTAGCCGGTGAAAACTTCCAGCTGCCCGTTGTCCATGCCCACCGGAATGTACAGCGTGATTTCTTTGCTCGGCCACTTCAGGAAGCGATAGAGTCCCTGCTCGAGGCCCAGCTTGTTGGCGGCCACTTCAAAACGCGCTTCAGCGTTCTGGTAGACATTCATCTCTTCCGGCATCGGGGCTTGCGACATGCAAAGGTCTCCTTCGCTAACTTTCCCTCTTTCTTGTCGCTCTCAAGCGAGGGTGCAGGATTGCCTGGCAAACGATTGAGTTGGGGACAATACCATCACATCATGCCGTTTCTTTTTTGGACCAAGCGTCCTTACACAATTCGTCCTGTGATGATTCCACAGGCGTGAATTCAGGGGCCAAGGAAGGCTTCAGCGGTCTACCCCACCGCCAGACTTGCCATTTGGCCGGGGCGCCAGTATACGAACCTGTTTCGCATCCCGCAAGGCATACAGGCCCTTCTCGCGCGGCCCCCTTGCAACCTAGACTCTTGCTGCTAGCTAGCTAGGCCGTAGGTCAGCCCGTCTGCAGAGAACGACTAGCGTTGCTTTTGCAAGCGGAACTGGATTGTGACGGTCAGGTGCATCGGCACCGCTTTGCCGTCCAGCGTGGCCGGCTCATATTTCCACTGCCTCAAAGCATCCATGGCCGCCTGCTCGAGCAGCGTCGGGCCGGAAAGCACTTTCATCTTGGCGACCCGCCCGTTCGAATCAATGAGCGCATCAATGGTGACCCCTCCGGAAAAGTGCTGAGCCTTTGCCATTGCCGGATACTCGGGCGGCACAGAAGAGATTAACCTGGCCTGCTTTACGTCCCCGCCTGCCGGGACGGGCGTTGCCGGCGCTGCCGGCTGTTTGCCCGAAGCTCCCAGTTCTGGGCCCAGGGCATTGGCATCGCCCTCGGAGGGCTCTTCGCTCAAGTCCGGTTCCAAACTGTTCTGCGCCGTCCGCTTCGGTGAAAGCTTGGGCGCCTCGAGATGCACTTCTCCAAGAACAGGCTTCTTCTCGGCTGATGGAACCGCCTCGGGCTCGGCGGCTTCGGCCGTCGTAACCGCTCTTCCGCCATCAGCGGAATCTGAAGCACTTTCCGGGTTAGAGGCTTCGACAGCCGTCGCGCTTGCTGGAGCCGCATTCCCTGGCACATTCGCGTTGCTTCGATCCGGCTTCGCTCGTGCCATCGCGGAAGCTACGGGCGCTTGCCGAGAGAAAACCCCGGCAAGAACCCCGCCCGCCTGGTGGCTCTTATACCACCAGGCGCCTGCGGCCAGGAGAGCAGTCACCGCCACGAGCGCGGCAAAAAGCATGCCCTTTCCGGGCTTCTTGGGCGCGTTTTCCTTAACTTTCTTCACGCCTTCAAACGGCAGCTCGCTTCCGAACTGAGGAATGTGCGAATCCGCGGCCCTCTCCTTTTTGATCGGCGCTGCGAGCGGCGCCATCAGCTCGTCTAGCGGCCGCCGTTCCCGGACGCGCTTGGCTTTCTCCCGGAGGACGAGTTCGTTCGTCGAAGACGGGGCGGCAGGGTTGCGTGCCATCGGGGCGAGCCACGCAGGAAGCTCGAGTCGAGCCTCCTCGAGGGACTCGAGAGCGGGGATTGGCGCCGGAGGCGCGACCTTCGAAGGCTCTTCAAGCTTCTCCGCCTCCGGCAAAACCGCACCTGCGCTCGGTCGAGCGGGATTCTCGAGAAGCTGCGCTGCGCTTTCGTGCACCGGGTCGGCCTTGGGAAGCGAAATGGCGGGCTCCTCGACGGGAACCGGCAGAGCGTCCATGGCCGGAGTCGCGGACGAGCTCTCAGCCTGGTCGGCAAGCTGCAGTTGCGACAGCTCTTGCTCCAAGCGCGTCGTGTGTTGCTTTAATCCCTCCGGGTCGGGATCGCTCGCGGCCGGCACTTTGGCAGGTGCTGCGGGAGCCGAATCGGCAGGCGCGGGTTGCACTTCGAAGAAGGGAGCGAGACTGGACAAATCGAGTGTCGCGGGATTCGACGGCGGTTCGGATGGCGCAAAAAGCGACGCGGGCTTGTCCGACGGGCGGGCCAGTTCAAAGTTGCGAACGGGCGGCTGGCTCGGGGCGGGCCCTTCTGTTTTTGGAACGGACTCGAGGGGAGCAACACTGGGCGGTTCGGCGGGAACACGGGAAGCCGGCTCGCGCTTCTTCAGCCAAGGTTCGACGAGCGGCTCCTCGGAACCAAACGAAGGTGCGAGGGGCACCGCAGGAATACCGGAATCCGGCCTCGGGTTGGGAGTGCCCAGCAAAGAACCGGAATCTATCGGCGCGGGAACGATGGAAGATCCGGACAGCGCGGGAATCGCTGGCGTCGACAAAGCCGGCGCAGGAGTCGAAGACCTCCCCGCAACGCCGCTCGGAGCGATGCCCGCGGCGGATTCGTCCACCTTTTGCGCCGCCAGCCGCGAAGGCGCCGGCGAGCCATTGGTTGCGGTCGGACGGCTTGCGTCAGGCGAGGCTTGCGGTCCCGGCGCAATCCGGTCGGCGGGGAAACGCATCCCCCAAAAACCCACAGCGGGCTCGGTAAATTCCAGTTCCACGTATCCGCTGACGCTGCGATAGTTCTTGGACTTCACCACCTGGCAAACGACTTCCTTTTTCGTGCGCTCGTTGGTTAGGAAGAGCAATTGGCCGGGAGCCAGTGCGGAATGCAGCTTGATGACCGCGCCGTTGCCGTGGATCATTACGGTTTTGGTCGCTTCGGAAAAAGGTTCTCGCTTGTCGCCGCCTTCCACAGTGCGCGCGCCATTCACCGCAACGGGAACTTCGAGGGCCACCGGTTGCGGCCTGGTCGGGGGATCGCCCGGTGCCGCCGAACCGGGGCGCGAGCTGGTTTCGGAAGTTGCCAGCGTGTCCGAATCCTTGATGATAAGAGACATCGCGCGCACACCTGTGAAGCAGAATTTGCGGTTTGCCCGCTAGAAACACGTTTTCCATATCGGGGCTACCTTTTCTATCTTCTGCTTCTGCGGAGAAAGCCAACCATAGTACAGGCGTACCACTTTTGGCTAAGCAACAACTGTTCGCGCGTACAGGAGCGAATGGCGACGAGCGGGCATCTTTTCTCGCGCTTGGTTACCATATGGCCGTAAAGCCTCGGCTTTTGGGCCGACGATATAAAGGATATAAGGCCCCTCTTTCTTTTCCTTGCAAACTGCTCTATATTCTTATGTCCGAACGACCTATGGGCGGGCAGCCCAAAAGTAAAGCCTCTTCGTGGTCCTCCGCTGAAGTAGGGCGGTTGTGGGAGGAACCCACCGAAGCCATCTCGGGAAAACAAACCGAGGCCGTAGGAATCCTCGCCGCTTGCGGCGGGGAGGATGTCAAGGTCGAGTTCTGCTTAGCGGCCCCTTGAACTGCTCATCCACTTCCACCTGGTAGCCGGTGACCAATTTGTTAGTTTCGTTGGCCATGCCGATGACCGCCTGAAGTTCCTTGAACATCGCGTCGGTCATTCCTTTTCGAAAGGCGGACGCGGTGTGCGAATAGATGCAGTAAGTGCAATTGTTGGTCACGCTGACGGCGATATAGAGCAACTCCTTGGTTAGCGGATCCAGTGCGCCCGGCGCCATCACCTGCTTGATGCTTTCCCACGTGCGCGCGAGCAGCGCGGGATCGTGCGCGATGGCTTTCCAGAAATTGTTGATCCAATCGGTCTTACGCGTGGCCATGATGTCGTCATAAATGGCGCGCACCTGCGGGCTCGCGTCCTGGTATTCAATCAGCCCAAACGTCGACATGGGACTCTCCCAAACCTCGAAATCGCTACGGCGGACAGGATTTTATCGCGACTCTCCCGGGTCTTGTCACCTTGACCGCGCAAGGAGGTCGGCCAGTGCCGACAAGGGCCCGATGAGGCCGCGAGTACCCGCGAGTTGCTCACGGCAAGGTCGTGAACTTTTTCACCGTCTATGTTTCGATGCTCCTTCTCGCGACCCGCACTTCTTCCCGTCCCGGTTATGAATTTTCTCGCTCCTGCGAATAACATTCATTCACATTCATTCTTCTTGACAGCAAAGACTGGGGCAGGTTACAACTCCAGCCATCAGCATATTGCCGTTCAGGTGCCGGTGCCGGTATCCCTACCGAGACAGGGCGAGCGGTCCGGGGGGCTTGTCCTTAAATGACGGATCCCTCGATTGAACAACCGAGTGTGTGTGGGTTCCCACACCATCCGCAGTTGGTCTGGGGTGGCCTTGGTTTTTGTATTGCACGTTCTCCGGCCCTGCCGGAAAACGAGGGTGCGGTCAGTTCAAGTTTTGATCGAAGAGGGGGGATGGAATCTATGAAGCGCTTTGTAACAGCAATTCTCATCGCATTCTCACTGGCAGTTGCACTAGATGCGCAGACCTTCCGCGGCTCCATCAACGGAACGGTCACCGACCCGTCGGGCGGAGTGATTCCCAACGCCACGGTCAAGGCCACGGAAATCGCCACGGGCATCGATCACACCACTACGACGACGAGCGACGGAGCCTTCGCGTTCCAAGACATTCCGCTTGGTTTTTATAAAGTAGTGGTGACGGCTACGGGATTCCCGACGTATACCGTTGACAAGGTCGAAGTCATCGCCGGTCAGATCTACACTCTACAGGTGAAGCTGCAGCTTCAGCAGCAGACCACCACCGTGGAAGTTTCCGCGGCTGCGCTGACGCTCGATACCACCACGCAAACCCAGACCATGACGATTCCCGACGACGTGGTGCAGAACATGCCTCTGAACGGGCGGGACTTCACGCAAATGATTTCGGTTGCACCTGGTTTTGGCGGTTATAACGTTGGTGGCTTCGGCTCGTTGGACGGTACGCGGCCTAACCAGGTCAACTGGCAGATCAACGGGGTGGACAATAACGATTTCTGGCACAACATTCCCGCCATCAATCAGGGCGGCGTCTCCGGGATTGCCGGCACGGTCCTGCCGATTGACGCAACGGTGGAATTCTCAGTGCAAACCTCCTCGGGCCCCGAGGGCGGGCGCAACGCCGGTGGCACGGCCAACATTGTCCTCAAGTCCGGCACCAACGATCTGCATGGCTCCCTCTATTACTATAACCGAAACGAAGTCTTTGGTAACCCTTCGCCCTTCTTTGTTCCCGCGCCCGGCACCAAGGCTCCCAGGGAACGGAATGAAAACTACGGTTTCGCTGTAGGTGGGCCGTTCATCAAGAATAGGACCTTCTTTTTCCTCAGCTACGAGAAGCAGGAGTTCGTTTTCGGCCTGTCAGGAATCGCCACGGAGCCTTCGGCAGCCTGGGTGGCGCAAGCAGGTGCTCTGCTCGCCTCAAACAACAAGCCCGTTAGTCTCGCTTCCTGTAACGTGCTCGCGGGGCTTACCAAAGACCTCCCTGCTAACCAGATTCCTGCCGGGTGCCAGACCAGTGGCGCGGGTTTCTGGCCCACCTCGGGCAGTAACTCGATTTTGAATTTGCCTTCGACTACGGGCAATTTCTTCAGCCCCAGCACCGAGTTTGGTTACAGCTACAACGGCGTCGCTCGGCTTGATCACCAATTTTCTGACAAACATCATCTTTCGCTCCACGCCATTATCGGCCAGGGGAACCAAGTAGCTCCGCTTGGTGGTAGCCCCGCGCTCGGAACAGCCAGCTCGAACTTGTCGTACTACTTCGAGGTGGCTCCTCTCCACGACGGAAATTATGGCGCAGTCTTAAACTCCACGCTGTCAGCGAGGTTGACGAATCAATTCCTTTTTGGCGCCAGCTACTTCAACCAGCTCTTTCACGACAACAACAACAGCTTTGTGACCAAGGACCTTGGTTTGTTCCTCAGCCCGGATGCCACAAAAAACGGCCAGCCCATTAATGGGGCCCCGAACATTAGAATCACAGGCTTTGAGCAAACCGGCTTGACTCCCCGGAGGGCCGAAGCGACTTGACTACCCACTATACTGACATTGTTTCGTATAGTGTCGGGAAACATCAATTTCGCTTCGGAGGCGAGTATCGCCACGGGAAACTTAACGAGTTCTATCACCGCCGCGGGACTGGAAGATTCAATTTCGACGGAACGCAAGGACCTTGGGCAAGCAGTGCGACTTGTACCGGGGCGACAGCTAACCCCCCGCTCTGCGCGCTCGCCGACTTTCTCGCTGGCGACGTGTCTTCATCAACGATCGTCGTTGGAAATCCCGAGCGCTTTGTGCACGTCAACGCCCTCAATGCCTACGTTCAGGATTCCTACCAGCTGACTAAGAAACTCAACCTGCAATACGGCCTGCGCTACGAATACTTCGGGCCTATGCAGTCCGACAAGAGTGGCGACATCGCCAACTTCGTTCCGGGAACGGGATTTGTCGTCCAGAGTAGCGCCCACCCTCTCTTCGACCCTGGTAAGAACCATTTCGCTCCACGGCTCGGCTTTGCCTATCAGCCGAATGCTAAAGGCGATCTCGTGGTCCGCGGTGGATTTGGTGTTTTCTACGATCAAATCAACCTAAATCCCTTCTTGGACTTCCGTCCGCCCATCACTGCGCCTTCGGGGGTTCACAGCAATCCGTTCGGTGCTGATCCCAACTCTACCTATGGCGCGAATAGGCTCGGCCAAGGTTCCTACCAATGGGATGCCGTCCAAGCAGGGGGCAATTC
>WNEP01000094.1_pt1 | contig 37726 bp, 25 predicted proteins | sample 5399961 | NCBI WGS metagenome assembly WNEP01 (sample SAMN13153329, study PRJNA577476) | soil metagenome | isolation source: 20 cm grassland meadow soil pre-rain plot 5 | place: USA:California | collected 2015-09-08 | reverse complement strand
TGTGCGCGCCGTCCACCGAGGGGAGGCCGTTTGCCCACCTCAACTTTGTTCCACCCTATTCCGCTTCGTTGCTCATGTGATCGAAGAGAGCCCAGTCAAGCGCTCGGCCCCGAAACCGGATCTTACGATGCGTCAACAGCAATTGATGGCACTCGTCGCCAAGGGCCTCACGAATAAGGAAATCGCTTCTCGCTTGAATCTTTCCGAGTTTACGGTGAGGAATCACATCCATCGAGTTCTGAAACAACTGGATGCCGGGAGCCGAAGCGAGGCCGTTGAAGCCATTCGCGCTTACGGCTACGCGATCAATCAATGACTGTGTCCCGCCCTTTCTGACAAGCTGGGTCGGCGTCATCATTTTGCAAGTTTGCGCCGGCCCGCTACGGTGCAAGACCTTGACAACCTTCTTCGAAAGAGTACTTGGTCGTCCTCAATAAATTACTGTCTCGTGTAACAACGTGCGCGTTTAGTCATTTGGAACCGCCAGGCGATTTCGCGGGGCGTTGACTTGGCTTGATGCGCGTCCTAACATGCGCGGTAAAGACGGCCCGCTCTTATGCTTGGTCACATCATTTCGCACTACCGCATTGTCGAAAGGCTGGGTGGTGGCGGCATGGGGGTAGTGTACAAAGCGGAAGACACCCGCCTGAAGCGCGTGGTTGCGCTGAAATTTCTTCCACCAGAGGCCGAGCGAAGTTCCGCCGCGGTTGAGCGATTTAGACGAGAGGCCGAGGCGGCGTCGGCTTTGAACCACCCCAACATCTGCACCATTCACGATATCGGTGAAGAAAACGGGCAGCACTTTATCGTCATGGAGTTCATGGACGGCCAGACCCTCAAGCATCTGATCGAAGCCAGGCCCCTGCAGATGGAGCGTTTGGTGGACCTGGGAATCCAAATCGCCGAGGGGCTCGACGCCGCTCATAGCGAAGGCATCGTTCACCGGGATATTAAGCCTGCGAATATCTTCATAACCAGGCGCGGCCAGGCAAAAATTCTCGACTTCGGACTGGCCAAGCTCGCTCCAACGGCGATGGTCGCCGAAGAAGTAAGCGCCTCCGCGATGCTAACAATGACTGGGCAAGAGTTACTGACCAGTCCGGGGACCACCATTGGGACTGTCGCGTACATGTCTCCGGAACAGGTAAAGGGCGAAGATCTGGATAATCGCACAGATATCTTTTCGTTCGGCCTGACGCTCTATGAAATGGCTACAGGGGAGCTGGCATTTCCTGGGCGAACATCGGGCGTCATCATGGAAGCGATTCTGAACCGGTCGCCCATCCCACCGACAGTCATGAATTCTCAGGTCCCCCCGCAGCTGGAAGAAATCATAAACAAGGCCATCGACAAAGACCCGCAGATGCGTTATCAGAGCGCCGCTGAAGTCCGCACGGACTTGAACCGCTTGAAACGCGAGGCCGCCTCTGGCGTCGTTTCCGCAAGTCACGCAACGTCTGGCTCCCGCGTCGGTGCAAGGGTCATTTTCCCGCCGAAGTCAGAGGTGAAGACCGCCTACTTGAAATGGATTGTCGCGCTGGCAGCCCTTGCTGTTTTCGCAGGAGGCGGCTTGCTCCTGCGCCAAAAGCTGATGGCACATCCTCCGGCTAAGCATGGGCCAGTTTCTGTCCTGATCGCGGACTTCACCAACGAAACTGCTGATCCCGTTTTTGATGGGACTCTCGAACCAATGTTGGGAGTGGCGCTGGAAGGGGCATCGTTCGTCAGTCTGTACAACCGGGGCCAAGCTCACAAAGTCGCCGCGCAGTTGCAGCCGGGAGCCAATCGCCTAGGCGAAGCGCTTGCGAGGTTAGTGGCGTCACGTGAGGGCGTCGGCGTGATTGTCAGCGGGTCCATCGAGCGCAAAGGCAGCCATTACACGATCGGGTGCAAGACTGTCGATGCGATGACTGGCAGGACGATTTCAACAAGCCAGGCTGAGCCAGCCGACAAGGACGCCGTGCTGCGCGCGGCTGACAAACTCGCGGCTCGGATTCGAACTGCACTGGGTGACGCAACTCCCGAGTCCACGCAGCTGGCCCAGGCCGAAACATTCACGACGGCATCTCTAGAGGGAGCTCACGAGTATGGCCTCGGACAGGAAGCCCTGTGGGCGGGAAAGTACGATGACGCCATTCGGCATTACGGGGAGAGTCTGAGATTTGATCCCGATATGGGGCGTGCATACTCCGGGCTTGCTGTTGCCTCGATCATCCTGGGACGCAATCAGGATGGCATGAACTACTACAAACTGGCGCTATCCAAGATAGATCGCATGAGCGAACGAGAAAAGTTTCGCACCCGGGGGACTTACTATACAGTTACGCGAGATACCGACAAAGCCATCGAGGAACTCAGCCGACTAGTGCAAAGTTATCCCGCTGACACATCTGGCTATGCGAATCTTGCGCTAGCCTACTTCTATCGCAGGGATATGGCGCGTGCTCTTAATGAGGGCCGCAAAGCGGTGGAGATTTCTCCTAAGAATGTGCTCCAACGGAACAACATCGGGCTCTATGCCATGTACGCTGGAGATTTTGATACGGCGATCCGTGAACAGCGGGCTGTTTTGGAGCTTAATCCATCCCTGGCAAAGGGTTTTCTTGGGATCGCCCTCTCGCAAGCGGCGGAAGGCAAGATTGCTGCTGCCTATCAGACTTACCATGAATTGGAAAAGCAAGGGGCTGACAACGCGAGCACTGCGTCAGCGGGATTAGCAGACCTAGCGCTATTCGAGAGTCGTCCTGCGGAAGCCATTTTGGCTCTGGAGAAAGGCATCTCCCGGGACATTACCAATAAAGATCGGGACAACGCGGCAACGAAACTCATAATGCTGGCAGACGCTTATCTCTTATCTGGAAAGACTCGAGATGCCCTAGCTGCTGCCGACAAGTCGTTGTCCAACAGTCAGGAAGATAGCGTATTGTTTTTCTCCGCGCGCATTCGTCTCGCTGCGGGGCAGGAATCCAAGGCCATCGCCTTGGCCAATCAACTCACGAGTCGCGCGGAACGGGATTCCCAAGCCTATGGAAAACTCATTGAAGGTGAGGCGCAGCTCCGGCGTGGCAAGCCCTTGGAAGCGGTTAAACTCTTCAAGGAGGCCCAAGCTATCGCCGATTCCTGGTTGGTCCGCTTCGATTTGGGGCGGGCTTACATTGATGCCGGTCAGTTCCCACAAGCCGACTCGGAATTCGAGCTATGCGTGAACCGCCGGGGCGAGGCTACGGCAGCTTTCCTCGATGATGTACCGACAATTCGGCTCCTCCCAGACGTTTACTATTATCTGGGACGCGCGCAAGAAGGGTTGGGCTCTCCGGCGGCCGCGCAAACGTACAAAACCTTCCTCGCCATGAAAGTGAAGGGTGGCCACGACCCCCTGGTCGTCGACGCCCGCCGCCGGGTTGGATCGCTTTAACTGCCCTCTTGCCTACCCAGGGCAGACTCCGCTTCCTGAGTACGCAATCATCGTTCTAATGGTTGCACACCGCCACACTTCCACAGCCTACAAGTAAATTCGTTACTCTTAAGAGGCGCCTCCGCGCGAACATGTCCTCTATGGAATCGTCGCGGGCGCTTGGTTTGAATAGGCACTCTCAAGGCCGCTAGCGTCGACCGCTGTCACGACGTAGTAGTATGTCTGCCCGGAGATGACGGTGATGTCCGTGAAACTAACATTAGTCGTGGGCACGGATGTGAGCTTAGTGAACGGGCCTGCGGGTGCTGTTGCCCGATACACGTTGTAACCCGCCACATTGTTGCTAGGACCGGCGCTCCAAGTAAGGACCACCGATTGCGCGGCGAGGGGAGGCCCACCCTGGACTACCGCGCTTAGATTCGTGGCTGGCTGCGGCGGGGCTGGAGATGGCGCGGAGCCAGTTATGACAGCCGTGTCTGGAGATTCGGTCGGCAGCCAGATGCCCAGACAACTGTTAGTCGCAACGTCTGTGATGATCCAAGGATGAGTGATGTATGTCCCCTGCGTGTACGATTGCTCTGCAGCAAGCGCCGCAAAAGGTCCTCCACGATAGAACACTCGTTGACCCTGGTAGTTGATCCAATAAACATTCAAGGGGCCTCCGGTATTGTTTGTAAACTGAATCGAAGTTGCCACGTTGCCCTCAATCGAGTGCAAAGTAGGTTCGAGGCTGCAAGACAAGCGGGGCAGGGTTGAACTGTGCGGCGGAATGCGCCAGGCAAACACTGAACCCAGGCGGTTTGCCGGAATCATATTGGGCGTCGGGAAGGGCGCTCCGGTCACAGGATCAATCAATATCAGTCCTGCGTAGGCGCTGAAATCGCCCTGACGTTCGGCGGCACTGGGCACGTACGCCGGCACGGTATAATTCGTTTCCAACGTCACCGGGTTGCAGAATTGTTGGTTGACCTGATTCGGTAATGGAACAAACTGCAACACCTGGGTCGTCCCACCCACTAGTCCTCCAACCACGAAGGCATCCCCCGCCGAATCTCTTGCTATGGAAAAGACTGTCGTGAAGGGAACAACTTCGGCAGGAAACGCTATGCAGGGGTTGGTGATAGAAAATGGGTTCGAGGCGGCCGTCACCGGGGAAGTGGAAGATGCCATCAGCGTGTAACCGCTTCCCGCCTTATCAATCGAGAGGTCGTTGAAGGTGGCAACGCCCGTCGCGTCCGTCGTTTGGGTTAGTGTTCCTGAGAGCGTCCCGCCGCTCGGGTTGGAGCCGATGCTGATAGTGATCGCGATGAACGGCAGCGCCGCCGGTACCGGGGAACTGTCCGTCGCCTTTACTTGTACGGCAGGCGAGATGGTCTGGTTCGCTATCGTTCGAGTCGGTTGTGTGACGAAGCTTAGAGCGGAGGCCTGAACGGCGAAGCCCCACACCCTCGTGAAACCGGAGTTATTTGATCCGGAGTTGAACGACCACGTGGCTGGACCAGAGTCGACGACTGTGTAAGTGCCAGCTGGCACGATCACGTTGGGGGTCGCCACCCAGGCGGCGTTGGCTACGTTGTTTTGGCCGCTAACTCCCACTGTCATGAAAGGTCCGAAGGTCGGTACCACTCCACTCGGAACCTGAAGCTGAAGAGCAATCGTGCCGGGCGTAGCGCCCGCGCCGCCGTTCCAATGATACGTCGCCAACTGAGTGATCTCGCTAGTTGAATTCAGCACGAAGGTCGTCGGATTTTGCGGTCCACTGGACACGCCAGCGGCGTTGAAGTTGTCGAAGAGCAATGTGCTCAAGCCTGTCGGCGGTGCTGGGGTTGAGGGGGTCACACTCAGCGTCAATGATTTGCTGGCGGTTTGTCCCGGGGAACCGCTGTCGGAAACTCTAGCGGTAAAAGGAAACGTCCCCGTAGCGCTCGCTATACCGCTGAGGATGCCGCTGCTGTCAAGGCTGAGCCCGTCGATACTTGTAACCGGAGTCCAGCTGTAGGGCCCAATACCTCCGGCCGCGGAGAAGGCCAGCGGCCCAAAGCTTGTACCTTGAGTGGCCGTCGGCAACGGATTTGCGGTCGTGATCACTAGCGGGTTGGCAAGGCGCAGGGTGAGCAGTTTTGTGTTCGTGTGCGCCGCGGCATCGGTCACCCTTACGGTGAATGAATACGTGCCTGCCCTTGGCCCACCTTCAATGGGGGGAGTAAAGGAAAGTGTTCCTGTGTTCTGGCCAATTGAGAAACCAAAGGGTAGATCACCAGGATCGTCGACGCTCCACTGCAACGGCGGAGTCCCACCGAGGTTTTGCAGAGTCACGCTGTAAGGCCCGCCTACGACACCATCCGGCAGTACACTCGTCAGGATGAAAACACCTCCCGGCACGGATACCGTGTGAGTGTTCGTGTCGGTGTTGGCGGCCTGCGAAATTACTATGGGCGTAGTGCCGTTCAGCAGAGAGAGCCATTGGGTCGGATCGTTCGATACATCGAATCCACGAAGTGTGATGAATGCTTGCTCGCGTGGCCTCAATTGAAACGTCACGTTGCTGTCCGACGGGTCCGTAATTCCTGGATCGGACAGACTCGCATTGCTAGGGTTGGGATTTACTACGGGATTGATGATGTTCGACTGGACGATAATTTGGGTCTGGGTTACCAAGGCGCATCCTGGCGTGCCATCGGCATTAGAGCTCACTGTGGGGGTCTCATAAGCCTTGGCGATGATCATCTGCAGGCTATGCCCCGGATCTTGTCCTGCCAACGCAACATGATAAGAAGCAGAAGTATCGCCAGTATTAGTGACGGTGTAGGTGGCGTCCGAAACGGGCTGGTCCGAAAGGTTGGTGTTGGAAGGATTAGGATTTGAAGGATTTGGGTTCGAAGGATTTGGATTTGCCAGACCCGAGTTTACAACTCCGCTCGTCGCCGGGGTGGTGTTCGATGGATTGGGATTTGACGGGTTTGGGTTCGAGATAAGACTCGCGAGATCCGGATTCGATGGATTAGGATTCGAGGGGTTCGGATTTGAGGGATTTGGGTTCGACGGATTCGGGTTTGAGGGATTTGGGTTTGACGGATTGGGATTTGAGGGATTCGGGTTTGAGGGATTGGGGTTAGTCAATGTGGAGTTATAGAGCTCCACGTTGGAAATACCGGTTGCAGCCCCGTCTGGGTCCACGAGTGTTGGAACAGTACCTTCCGGGTTCAAGATGACGAAGCTGGTGAGTCCACCAACAACCGGTGTGCAACTGGTGCACGGCTGCGTTCTAATGCCGCCAGCGGGAGTGGTGATCTCCACCGCGTTAACGGTGATGCTCGCCGCAGGATTGGTGGAAGTCGTCAGGAATGCGAAGACGGAGCGGGCGATTCCCGAATGGGCCGGGATAGTGAGGTCCAAAGTTGTAAGCGCAGGCGGCAGGCTAGTGAGAGTCGGCGGATTGGTGACCTGTTGGAATGAGGCATACACGCCGGCCGGCACCGAAAGTGCCAGGCGGAAGCTGCGTTCAAGATTTGTGAAATTCTGGACGGTCACCACAAATGCGCGTTCGAGACCGGTGCTAAGCGGTTTGGAGGTTTGCGGGGAGGAAAGCAACAAACCCTGCGTAATACGGCTCGCATAAATGTTCTGGTTTCGCATACCAGCCTGGCCGGGAACGCAATTGGGTACCTTCGCGCTCGGGTCAAACACGCTACTGCCACCTCCCACCCCAACGGGCGTGTAGTGCGTCCAATCGCCATCTGCGGGAGCACGCACATCTTGATTGCTCGTCCAGCTCGCGTACTGGACGGGATTGCCAGCAGGGTTTCGGTTGAATTTCCAGCGCCCTCCCGTCGATGAAGGGGGCAAGAACGAGAGGCCGGCGATGTCCAGGTAATCGCCAATGAATGGAGCCGTGCCCTGTTGGAAGAGTGGCAAGTTGGGCGGGTTGACCTGTAGTTCCTGCAAAGATGTTATCGTGCCAGTCTCCGTCCCTCGGTCCCCGATCCGAAATTGGGTGACGTTTGCATAATTGAAGATGGGGACACCCAGACTTACATTGGCCTCGGCAAGACGCACTCCGATCGTGTGTCGCCGCACCGTCAAGCCAGCCTCCGTAAGGAAGGGTGTAAAGACCAGATTGGGAGTGGCGGGTAGCTCACCTTCGCGCTGGCGTGTCTCCTCGTAAAACCTTCCGAGCAGGTCCGAAACAAATGGAATATTCGGTGTAAAAAAGCCGAGCGTATGGTCTTCCCGCTGGTCGTAAAAAACGGCTGTCAACTTGCCGCCGTTGATGGTTAGTTGCGGCATAAACTGGTGACCGCGAGTAAGAGCGTTCCCTGCCTCATCGAGCAGAGGATTTCCTAACTGATCTGTCAGAGGGCCGTTATCCACGGCAATCGGCGTGGGCAATTTGAATGCATTCTGAGAAATCATGCCATTGCCGGGCACCGCGAGCATCATAATCCTGGCATCACCACTGGGGCCCACTCCACGCTGGGCCCAAGCAAGGTAGATGGGGCCAATGATCCATGGGAAGCCACTGTCTCCCACTGCCAAAGCGGGGAAAGCAATTGTTCGGAAAGAGGCGCCCGTTGTAGCCTGATCAAAGAAAGATGGGCCCGTCGGATTCAAGGGATTGAATGCCGGCAGAGTCACAATTGGAATTCCGGGAGTAAATGTCAGGCCATCCAGGGAAGCGGCGACTACGATAGAGTCAGGCTGGCTGTTTGTGGCAAGCACCCGCCAAGCCACAAAAATGATCCCTGTTTCAGGGTCGATCTGGATGGTGGCCCCTTGACTCTTGGCATAAGATCGGCTGATCAAACTGGGTGAGCTCCACGTCGCTCCGCAATCCGTCGAACGGGTTAAGTAAATCTGGCTAAGAAAGACGCCGGGCGAAGGATTCGATACACTGGTGTAAGCAACATAGACGTTCCCAGCCGGCACAGTTTGTAGAACTGTTGTCCCATCTTCCGGGACGTGGAGGGTGCAGGTATTGGAACCGCGTGGAACATCGACCGCAACCACCGGCTTGTCTAAGAATTGAGTAGCTGTACCGCTAGCGACAGGAATCGTGTCGACATAGCGCACGGAGTCGCGGCCCTGGGTTACATCACCATTTTCTTTGTTGTTGAGATCCATAAACCTTGCGACGAATACGACTCCGTTGTTGGTGCCACGATTGAAGGCAATCCCGTTGAAATAAAAAAGCCCATTGGTTCCAGCCCTTACCACCGGATCTGACGCCGTAGTGAACCTTTTTAGCGGTGATCCCCGACCCTCCGGCGATACATCTTGTGGATAGCCCGGCAGAAGTATGCTCTGCCATGTTTCGCCGCCGTCCCGCGACTTGAAGACGCCAAGCCAAGGCTCAGCGCATTTTTGGTTTGGAGGACAGGCCGTGTTGTCATCGCTCGATACATCTGGATATGGCAGATCCACGGTGCGGTAGTCGTTCGCGCCCGCGAGTAAGTGTTGCGGATTCCGCGACGATACAGCAATGGAAGGCTCATTCTGCCGCTGCAAAAACGGGTCTCCCCCGGGCCATTGCGTTCCTGAAACCATGTTCACGTTTTGCCCAGGCGTGGGCCCTTGAGCCCACGCGGCAGGCGCACAAGCAAGCCCCACCACCAAGGACATCCCGAGAAGTAAGGATTTGCGCGCGCCCTCGAACTCGAACATAGATCCTCCATTTGAAGCCCGGCTGGCGGGGTGAGCTACCCCAGCTTCAAATCGTGAAACTGGCCGGAGATTCGTATCTCTTTAGATTGCGAGGCAGCCCACGGGTACTGTTACTCCTGGAGACCCAATTGCAGTGCCTAATTTGCAGGCATTTCTCGGAGACAGGCGAAGTTGCAAGATGTTCGCTTCACCTATGGGCGTTGTCAAGTAAAAAGAACAGTAAAAAGAACTACTCATGTAAAAAGAACTACTCAAAGAACGGATTATTGTGGTTCTTGTTCCGCAATCATAGATGGAATAGGAACGGAGACCATTCCGGGGCATACAACATCTGCCTTGGTCTGATTTCGCGGTCGCCCGCTTGCGGACATAGACCATCGGCAAGCTTTTAAGATCGGGCAGATTCTGGGGCCGAAGCAATGCTTCACGCCGACAGCTTTCCGGAGATGGCCCGAGCGTTTAGCTCCAGAGTCGATCCCAGGAACGCTCGCGATCCCAGTACGGAGTGGGCTCGAAATAGCCGGTGCCAGGTTCCAAGTGTTGCCGGACTACGCTCTCATTGAGAGTCACACCAAGTCCAGGTCTGTCAGGCACTTCGATCCAGCCGCGGTTGACGATCGGCGTCTTCGTTCCTTCTTCCACCATTGAGGCCCACCACGGCACGTCAAGGGAGTGATGCTCGAGTGCCAGGAAGTTCTGCGTAGCGGCGGCACAATGCACGTTCGCCATGCAACTCACCGGCGTTCCAGCGAAGTGCATGGCCATCGGTACGCCGTAATCTTCAGCCATGTCCCCGATCTTGTGGGTTTCCAGAATTCCACCGGACGTGGCGAGATCCGGATGGATCTTGCTCACTGCGTGTCTCTCGCACAGCACCTGGAAGGGCTCCTTTAGATAGATGTCTTCGCCAGTCAGAATTGGAGTTGGGCTCTGATCAGAGATCTGCTTCAGCAGGTCCGTGTACGTCCAGGGAATGACGTCTTCCATCCATGACAAGTTGTATTTTTCATACGCCTTGCCCAGCCGGATGATGGACTTCACCCCAAGATGGCCCAAGTGATCCATGGAGAGCGGAATCTCCATCCCCACCGCATCGCGCACGGCCGCCACGTATTGCTCAAGCATCGCAATTCCCTTGTCGGTGACTTCCATTCCCAGCAAAGGATGTGGGAGCTGGTTCATTGCCCATTGATTGATGTCTGTTGGATTGGTGACTGTGCCGGGAGTGTCCGCCACCATCTCGATCCCCAAATCCATCTTGAGCCAAGTGATGCCCATTCCTTCTTTACGCTCCTTCATGCGTTGGGCGTAGATCTTGGGGTCCTTGGACTCCTCGGTGTCAGCGTAAATGCGGACTTTGTCGCGAAACTTGCCCCCGCCAATCATTGCGTAAACGGGTGCGTTGTATACCTTGCCAGCGATGTCCCACAGCGCCATTTCGATCGCGCTTACTCCGCCGCCCTGCCGCGCGTGTCCGCCAAATTGCTTGATCCTCCGGAAAATCTTGTCGAGTTGCAACGGGTCCTCGCCCAGAATGCGGCTCTTTAGAAACAGAGCGTAAGTCGGGCTGGCGCCGTCCCGGACTTCGCCCAGTCCGTACACTCCCTGGTCCGTATCAATACGAATGATGGGGCAGGGGCTCGGCCCGGGCTTCACAATCGTAGCCACCCGAAGGTCAGTGATCTTTAGCTTGGAGGGACGTGAGTTCGTGTTGACGTTTTTGGGATAGGCCTCTGTCGGCTCCGTGGCCGTTAGCGCACTCCCCAGTACCGCGACGGAGGCCGCAAGGATTTCACGACGACCGAACATGTGCTGGGCGTTCTTACTCATGGTGTTCATTCCTTTCTATTAATCACCGCAATTAGAAGGTTTGGTGGCTTCCGAACGACCTAGTCTTCTCGAGATCGCATAAGGTTCGCACAAGGTTCGCGTTTGACAAATCATCTGTCATTTGAGAGTTTCGGGCGTAACTTCAGAATGGTCAAGCCCGGGCGCGGGTCACATGGCCAATGTGACCGACGACCCTGTCTCTCCAGCATAGGAGGCACCGATGATTGGGATCGCCAGTATTCCTCGCGGTAAAAGCAGCATTCAAGCGCTTTTGTGCGGCTGCGCGATTGCCTTCCTAGCACCCGGTCCCATTCATGCGCAGCTCTTTACGTTCTCCACACAGGAACTGATGGACTACACGGCGCAAGAACCATTCGACCGCCTTTCCGACGGCCGGCCAAAGGTGCCAAACGACATGATGGAAAGAGCCCGCGAGCTGTCGTCGGAAGAAATCTGGGCCGTACTTCAACAAAGGGGCTTCAACAATCAGTATGCCGACGGATTCCAGGTCTTACATCCCGGAAAGACCATGGTTGGGCGAGCTTTCACGGTTCAATTCATGCCGCAGCGTTCTGATGTAGATGACATTGCCAGAGCCAAAGCGAAGAATAGTGGCCGCGCGGGCCTTACCAATCAAACCGCGATTGATATGCTACAACCAGGTGATGTGCTCGTCGTGGACCTCTTCGGTAAGAAAGTAAACGGAACCATTGTCGGCGACAACCTTTTCTATTACACGATGAAGGCCACTGGTGGCGGCGGCCTTGTCGTGGATGGAAGTGTCCGAGACCTTAATGGAATTTCAGAAATCGACATGCCGGCATATTTTCGCGCCGTCGATCCGACTCCCATCGGGAACGTCATGCTGACTGGCATCAACATCCCAATTCGAATCGGCGGCGTTACCGTCATGCCTGGCGATCTTGTCGTCGGCGATCGCGAGGGCGTCTATTTCATTCCGCCGCAGCTCGTCAAGGAAGTCCTGGACCGAGCCGATGAAATCCACATACACGACGAGTGGACAAAAAAGAAATTTGACGAAGGGAAGTACAAGTCGAGCGAAATTTACTCCACTCCGACCGATCCCAAGTTGCAGCAGGAGTATCAGGAATACCTGAAACGCCGGTTAGAGGAAATTCGAAAGCAGCGTAGTCCGAAGTAATGGAGGAATGATCATGCCGGTCCTCTCTAAAAAAGAGATCACACGCCGCCGTTTCATCTCCAAGGTTGGCGGAGGCATCGTCGGGGCCAGTGTCAGTGGTATGTTGCTGAAGGATGCCAATGCACAGCAACTTGTCGTCCCCGATCCGCCGGGCAAGAAACTTGGATGGGCAATCGTTGGCCTTGGCAGCCTATCGATTCACGAGATTTTGCCCGCCTTCGCCAAATGCGAAAAATCCAAGGTCGTGGCGTTTGTAAGCGGCCATCCGGACAAAGCCAACAAGCTGGCGCTGCGTTACGGCGTAAATCCAAAAAACATCTTTAACTACCAGAACTATGACACCATCAAAGACAACCCCGAAGTCGACATTATTTACATCGTTCTGCCCAATGGGATGCATGCCGAATATACCGTCCGTGGATTGCAGGCCGGCAAGCATGTCCTCACCGAGAAGCCGATGGCCAACACTCCTGCCGAGTGCCAGCAAATGATCGATGCCTCGCGCAAAGCCGGCCGCAAGTTGATGGTTGCCTACCGTTGCCGATATGAGCCTTACAATCGTGAAGCCATCCGGATTACGCGCTCCCATGAACTGGGCGCGACTAAGGTCATCCTCGCTGACCACGGCTTCAACATCGGTGACCCCACGCAGTGGCGGCTGAAGAAAGACCTTGCCGGGGGAGGTTCCTTGATGGACATCGGCATTTATTCTTTGCAGGCAGCGCGCTATCTTTCGGGCGAGGAACCCAACGAAGTGAATGCGGTGATGTATAACACCCCGGGCGATCCGCGCTTTAAGGAAGTGGAGGAGACGATCAACTTTCAGTTGCGCTTCCCGAGCGGCGTGCTGGCGAACTGCACATCAAGCTACGGGTACGCCGGACAGAATCATTACCGGGTCGTGGGAACAGAGGGTTGGCTGGAGCTGGATCCGGCGACAAGCTATCGGGGCTTGCGTATGAGGGTGTACCGCGGAAACGTCACTGAAGAAAGAGAGCTCCCCGTCCGCGACCACTTTGCTCTCGAAATGGACCATATGTCCGAATGCGTAACGGAAAACAAAGAACCGCTTACGCCGGGTGAAGAGGGATTACGCGATTTGAAAGTAATGATGGCGATCTACGAAGCGGCGAACACCGGCAAGACCGCGAAGTTGTAGTACAGGGACTCCACGCGCATATCTCCAGTTACTTCGACAAGCGAAGCATGACCACTCCGTGAACGGGCACCGTTGACGAGTATTCAAGGCCATCCAGCTTCAAGTCGCTGTGAGTCCAGAGATCTCTTATGCGGACGGGCGCAGATTTCAGGCCCAAGTCCGACCACTTGACGGTGATCTTTGCAGGCGCGTCGCCGCGGTTAAACAAGCCAATCGCCAACCCACCATCGAAGAGCGGCTTGGCCCAAACCTCCTGGTCTCCCGATTTTGCGATGCGCCGACCCTGTTTGCCATCTTTGTCCTGATTGACTGCGATGACCTCCCTGTTGGTCAGTATCTCTAGGATCGTGGGAGTCATGTTTCGCAAATCATTTCCGGCGAGCAAAGGCGCAGCCAGAATTGCCCACAAGCTCATGTGCGTTCGGTACTCGTCGTCGGTCATGCCGCCGTTGCCGATCTCCAGCATGTCCGGATCGTTCCAATGCCCCGGCGCAGCCCAAATAGCGAGTTCGTCTTGAGAAAAACCGATCTTAGTCATGGAGTCCCAAGTATCGCGAATATCTCCCGTGGTGCGCCAGGCATTGCCGCCAACCTCGGGCCCCCACTTCCACACGTCATCGCGGCCGTACTGGCAAAGACTATAGAGGATAGGCCGCCCCGCTTTCAGGAGCGCGTCACCCATCTTCTGGTAAACGCCTTGCATTTCCCCATCAGTATAAATATTGCGAGCCCCGCACCAGTCGTATTTCAAATAATCGATGCCCCAAGCAGCGTAGGTCCGGGCATCCTGTTCTTCGTGGCCGTAGCTGCCTTCGTATCCGGCACAGGTATTTGGCCCGGGAGAAGAATAGATGCCGATCTTCAAACCCTTGCTGTGTATGTAGTCAGCGAGAGCTTTCATATCCGGAAATTTCTTGTTGGTGGTGATATTCCCTTGCCCGTCGCGGCTCGCTTCCCAGGTGTCGTCAATGTTGATGTACTGATAGCCCGCATCCTTCATCCCGTTGGCAGCCATGGCATCGGCCATCGAGCGCACAGCGGCGTCATCCACGCGACTTGCAAATTTGTTCCAACTGTTCCACCCCATCGGAGGCGCTTTGGCAAGGCCGTTGTACGGCACGTTGTGAAGCGCAGGCAGCGGCAGACGGGCCGGCATCGCTCCCTCTCCCTCCGGCGCACGATGAGCCACCATCTCGACGAGGTCGGCATTGGGCCGGCGTCGTGTGGAAACGTGCAACTCGTCACCCACAAGCTTGCCTTCATATTTCACCCGGCGCTCATTTGTATCATCCATCATGCTCCCCGTGAGTGTGAAACCATCAGCGCCGCCAGTGCTCTCGACAATCTTGTAATAAAACTGCGTGACCCGAATGGATCCGGTTATGCGAGAGCCTTCCTGGTGAAGATCTAAATAGGTGGTGCGAAAAGTGCCGTCGGGCAAAGGGTCGCGGACCGCCCAATTCCCGGTCAAGTCCGCGGCGAGACACGGCACCGCGAGCAGCGTTAGCAAAACAGCGGAAAGAGGTCTCATGTCAGTCGAAGACTACAACAATCGAACTTCGGTTCAAATTGTTTTGTGAACGGCGCCTTTCACATTTTCTCAAGCAGCTGTTTAGGAGGACTGGAATAGTCCCCCATCTGGTTCTCGGGGTACGCTTTGGGAGGTCTTCATAGTGTAGGACCATGCTCAGTTGATCGAGTAGGTTCTTCGGTGAGTCTCGCCGACCAGATCGTAGAGCACTTCGAATGACGCGTGCGCCCCAAGAGTCCCAGCAGGTTATTTCACCTCAAACGTATAGAAGCCTGAACCCACGGAGACTATAAGCGAATCCCCTTTTCGCTGCGCCTCCACGTTTTTGCCGCTTTCTGTGACTTCGGCACTGCTCGCTGCCGGCAAAAAAATGTCCGCCGTGGTGTTGGCCGGAATTGTTACGCTTAGCTTAAAAGGTCCCTGCGCCGTTCCCTTCCAATCCGTAACGATCTTTCCGTAGATCGAGTCGTATTCCCCACGTGCAAAGGTGACGCGAGGATCGAGATGTGGATGAACGACAATTTTCTTGAAGCCCGGTGAACTAAGAGCACTGTCAATCCCGGCCACATAGCGGTAGACCCAGGCAACAACCGAGCCGAACGCATAGTGGTTGTAAGAGTTCATAGCCGGGTCACCGGTGTCGCCGTTCCAACGCTCCCACCATGTGGTGGCTCCTTTGGAAAGCATGTATCCCCATGATGGATACGTATCGTTCAGCAACAATCGGTAAGCCACATCGTCCCGGCCGTGGTCCGCAAGCGTAAAGAGCAGGAAGGGTGTGCCCAGAAATCCCGTCGATAGATGCCAATTCCGCGACTCGATGTCTTTGACGAGCTTTTCGACAAGGACAGGCTCCAGTTCTTTCGGAGCCATCTTTGTATAAAGAGCCACGACGTAGGACGTTTGCGTCCCGGTCCCAACCTCTCCGTTATCTTTGATATATGCTCTCTGGAAGCCCGCGCGAATGTGGTCTACAAGTTCCGTGTAGCGCTTTGCGTCTGCTTCCTTCCCCACGGCGTGCGCCATTTCGGACATCATGTTTGCAAGCAACGCCCAATACGCGGTAGCCAAAAGGTCCTTATCGGTATGCTCGTCCGGCGCAAGCCAATCTGCGAAATTGGGGCCCACTCCTTTTTTTCTGAGGAAATCCGGATTGCCGCTAAGGATGAATTCCATCCAGTGCTGCATGCTATCCCAGTTTCTTTCGATAAGGTCCTTGTTTCCGTACTGTATCCAGGTGGTCCACGGAATAATGATGCCGGCATCGCCCCAGCCAGGAGCGCCCACCATGTTCTCTCTGCGGGCCGGTGTCATCTCCGCGTCTGACCCGCCAAAAGGCAGAGTATTCGGTGAAACATTTGTAAATGCACCCTGCGGCGTTTGCGCGTCCACCATGTCCGCGGCAAACTTCTGTGAGAACGCGGCAATGTCGAAATTGTAGCTGCCAGTTCGCCAGAAAACGCCGGCATCTCCCATCCAGCCAAGACGTTCATCGCGCTGCGGGCAATCCGTTGGGACACTCAAGAAGTTTCCCCGTTGGCCCCAGATTCCAATGGACCACATTTTATTGATTAAGTCGCTTGAGGTCGTAAGCCTTCCGACGGCTTCTCCCCGGAGGCTACTAACGACTTCTCCCAAAAGAGCATTCTTGTCGGGCGTTCCGGGATACCCGGTGACCTGCACATAACGAAATCCGTGAAAAGTGAACTGTGGACTGAATTGCTCTTCCTCATCGCCTTTTAGAACATAGATGTCCGTGGCATCGGCATTGCGAAGATTTTCCGTGTAGATCGTGCCATCCGGGTTCAGTATTTCCGCAAACCGCAGGCGCACTCTGGTGCCAGAACGGCCTTTGACCTTCAGGGATACCCAGCCCACCATGTTCTGTCCCATATCGAATATATAGGTTCCCTTAGCTGGTTGAGTGACACGCTCGGCCTTCAGAGTAGCGACAACCTGCGCCGGAAGCGTGCTCTCGCTCGAAACTGAAATCCTCGGGAGTTCCGCGACAGTTGCGGAAGTCCAGCGCGAATCATCAAATCTTGGATTTTCCCAGCCCTTCTGTTCCAAGCGCGCGTCATACGTTTCTCCGGAATAGATTTCCGAATGAACGACGGGCGCCACCGCTCCTTTCCAGGATTTGTCCGTTACGATGGTTTCGTGCCGGCCATCGGCATAATCGATTTCCAACTGTGCAAGCAAGCGATTGGGCGGCGGAAAGAAATGCATTCCAACCCAGGTCAGACCACTTCCATACCACCCGTCCGCTAGCGTGGCACCGATAGCGTTCTTGCCTTTCGCCAGCAAGCTCCCCACATCATAGGTTTGATACAAGACTCGCTTCCGGTAATCAGTGAATTCTGGCGTGAGTACGTCCGATCCCACGCGCTTTCCGTTGAGATACACGCGATAGCTGCCGAGCGCCGTTACATAGAGCCGCGCGCTTAGGACCCTCTCGGGCAGATCAAATTCTCGCCGCAACTCCACGGCGGGCTGCGGTATTGGCCCAGGATCGCTCATGCGCTTGTCAGACAGATCGCCGATGACTTGTGAGGGCTGCCAACTCGATTGTGATTCGAGTTTTGCTGCCCAGTTTTCATTAGTGGTAAAACGAAGAACGGAGCCGTCAAAATGTGAAATTTTCACTAACGCAGCCAGCGCCACGGGCACGGTTTTGGCTCCCGCGTCAGGGCCATAGGGCAGCGGCGTGCCCGCGGTCACCGTCACCTCGATGGTGTTTTCACCCACCACAAGCAAGTCGGTAATGTCCTGCCGGTCGAAAGACGTCCACGCTCGTTTTCTAGAGACTTCATGACCATTTACTCTGGCGGCGTAGTTTCCTCGAACGGCAATAAACAGCGCTCCCTCACGGGGTTTCTCGGGAATGTTCACGAGTTCACGAAAAACAGCACTGGTGTTGGGCTCAACTTTCAAGGCATCCTGCCCGGCAATCCAAATCCAGCGAATCCCTGCCCGGTCCGCGTCGGCTTCCGGATTCTTCCAGCTGATCCACTGCGCTTTCCAATCGTCCGGGGTGAGGAACCCCATTTCCCACCACGACGTTTCCGTCGATTCGGAGAGCTGGCCCCGCTCATCCCACACCCGCACCTTCCAATAATACCGGTGCCGAGACTCTAGTTTGGACCCCGCGTAAGCGATTCCTACGGACTCGCCAGAGTTTGTCTTCCCGCTGTCCCAAACATCAGCCTTGCCAGTACTCAGGTTCTCGAGACTGCTGGCCACCAGGATTTGATAGGCAGTCTGCTCCCAGTTTCGTTCTGTGTTGTTGCTTTGCCATGACAACTGAGGCGAAGTTTTGTCGATCCCCACAGGGTTTTCAAGGTATTCACACCGAAGATGAAAGGGACGAGCCGAAGCCGAATCCGTAAATGCAACAAACAAAACGCCCATAAGACAGAGCGCTCCTGGTTTCACTATCCCCTCCCGGAACCCGCCAGCCAGGCAGTTCCCCAAGTTAGGAATGCAACCGCGCCATAGGCTATCATTTCGCTCGTGCCATCCGGCAAAAAACGCGTGACCTTGAGCCGGACGGCTGGGTACCCTCCTTGGGTCAGGGGTTTAGCATGGATACGTCCAAGTCCGAGAGAGTACTTCGGGCCTTAATGCACTTGCGTATCGAAATCCCTTCTTGGGGCTTCGCCAATACAGGAACTCGCTTCGGGAAATTTACTCAGCCTGCTGCAGCAAGCACCACAGAAGAAAAGTCCACCCTCGTTGTCGGGTACGGGAATTACCTTGGTGCAGCGCCTCCACACTGACTGGACGAATGTTCTTTTCGGAACCCAATGATGAAATCCGCAACCTATGCCGTGCGTTCGCCGTATGTTGTGAACATTGAAGACTTGCGTCTTTTGGCGCGCCGCCGCTTGCCACGTGCGGTGTTTGACTACCTCGACGGTGGCGCTGAGGGGGAACTGACGCTGTCGGAAAATGTGCGCGTCTTCCGAGAGGTAACGTTTCGTCCGCGTAATGCCGTCGCGACTGATGCTTATAATCTGAAAACGCGGGTCCTTGGAGAGGAACTCTCTTTCCCCGCATTACTCGCCCCTGTCGGGTACAGCCGGCTGATGCATCCTGGGGGTGAGGTTGCCGCCGCCCGCGCTGCCGGCGATGCTGGAACGGTTTATATCCTGTCCACTATTTCCGGCCATAAACTGGAGAATGTCAAAGCCGCGACAAAGGGGCCTGCATGGTATCAGCTCTATCTCGTCGGCGGCCGCGAGGCCGCGGAGTCTGCCATCGACCGAGCCCACCAAGCCGGTTTCACAGCATTGGTCATTACTGTTGATACGCCCGTAGCTGGCATGCGCGAACGTGATGCGCGCAACGGGATGAAGGAATTGCTGGGTGCTTCCCTATTCGCAAAACTTCCCTACTTGCCGAACTTCCTAGCCCATCCTCGCTGGCTCACGTCCTTCCTCTTGGATGGCGGCGTCCCTAAGCTCGAGAACATCGTCATTCCTGGGCACGGGCCAATGGAACTCATGGATGTCGTCGCGGCGTTATCACGAGCCGTGGTGACTTGGGAGGACCTGGGATGGATTCGCGAGATCTGGCGCGGCCCGATCGTTGTGAAAGGTATCCTGACCGGGGATGACGCCAAGCGCGCAGCAGATAAAGGTGCAGCCGCCATAGTGGTTTCGAATCACGGCGGACGCCAATTGGATGGAGTTCCTGCATCGTTACGTGCCCTGCCGGAAGTTGTCGCCGCAGTGGGCGGCCAAACGGAAGTGTTGATGGACGGGGGAATTCGCAGGGGCAGCGACATCGTTAAGGCCATTTGTTTGGGTGCGCGTGCGGTTCTCTGCGGACGTGCGTATGCCTATGGCCTCGCGGCCGCCGGAGAGGCAGGAGTTGCCCGCGCCCTCGAAATTCTGAAAGGCGATGTTGAACGAACTCTCCGCTTGCTGGGTTGTTCGGCAATTGCGGAATTGGATTCATCCTATGTGGACACGCGTCTGCTTCAAAATTGTCTACGATAACTGACCGAAGGCGGCCTGCAAAAAAGAACTGGCCGGACTACGCCATGGTCCTTTCCGAGAAACGCGTCGTTTCGGGATTGTTTGTTTCGCGCCCGGGTACTGGTAGTTTCGTTTCCGGTTAACAAATGGCCTAAATGGCTAACTGTTTTGGATTGACTTGGAGTTTTTGTGTCGGGCATTCTGCGCGTGTCTTCAGAGTTGTCCCCGGCTAGCCAGCTCAGTCCATCGTCAGGAAGCGTTTGTCATCCTGACCCAGGAAAGAGAATGCGCCGGGAAATTAGCTACTCGGAGTTCTTCAGGCCACCGGACATCCTGGCCGGCCTTTGTAATCAACATTGGCAGTGTTTGCTTCGGAAGAAAGAGTTCGACGACCAGACTAAACCTAGTTCATCCCAACCATAACAACGTCGGAGGCAAGGGCGATGAATTACGAGTCACCGATTGTTCAGAGCTGGGGAAATCTACATTCCTTTTTCGATCTGTTTTTCTCGAAAGACATTAATTCCCAGATTGAGCTCGTCAGTGGGGACTGGCGCGTGCAGAAACTTAAGAATCTTATCGATAGCGACCCCGCGAGAGTTCGTTGGAACCTTGACGAAGTATGTAAGCAGCTTGAATTATGTATTTCCGGCCGGCAAGCCCGCCGTCTCTTCAAGGCTTGCACGGGCGTTGGGATTAAGGACTATGCAAAGAAAAGGCGGCTTGACGCCGCAGCACAAGCGTTGCGGACCACGGATTCACCTGTGAAGGCAATTGCAATGGACGCGGGGTACGTGCACGTGCGCAACTTTACGAGATGCTTCTTGAAACAGTTTGGCTTGTGCCCGACTAAATTTAGAAGAGTCCGGAGCGAACGAGCGGCACCAGACGATCTGCTAGGTGATGGAGCGGAGCAAAGGCATATCCAAGAGGCGCCGGTCATTCCTGTGGGCTAAGTTCTTTGTCGGTCACCAGCCCGTATTTAAACAGGCGTGCTATGGTCCAATGTGCGCCAGCAATGATTTCGGGTTCGGAACCATTTGAGAAGCATTTGACTATTTTCGCGACCGAAATACCTGGACGATCCGAGATTTCGCGCAACATATTAGCGAAGTTTTGGGGGCAAGGAGGGGCACACAATCGGTCCAGCAGGTAAAAACGCCCCGGCCTCTTCAGCCATCCTCGGCCTTCTTCCGTTATAAAGCACTTCTGTTCTTGGCTCCGCTTTGCGTTCGCGTAGTGGCCAAAGCACTTCTCTAGAGAAAGATGAAGTAACTGGCTGGACTTCGCGGAGCGCAAATCCTTAGTCCCGGCCATTGCGCATGATTCATTCCATAATTCTTCGTACCGGTTGACGACGACTCGCCAAGTAAGGTGGCTCTCCACGAACTGCTTGGCGGCTTTTCCCATTTGTGCGCGACGCTCTAAATCAACCGCCAGTCTTTCCATGCTTTGGGTCAAAGCGGGGATGTCAATAGTTGTGGACTGCGCGAGTGAATCTTCCTCAAACATTGACGTCACGCAATCACAAAGACGCAGGTCTTCTACCGTGGGCGGCAATACCGACGGGACTAAGAAACCGTTCTCGCCGTGTTTCACTAAGTCTCGATAGCCATTCCAGTCCGAGACGATAGCAGGCAGACCATAGGCCATGGCCTCCGCTACGGCTAGTCCAAAAGTTTCTTGCATGTTATCGCTAGGAGATAGAAAGAAGTCCGCCCCCGAATAGAGGAGATGCTTCTCATCAGAGGAAGGATTTGGCCAGATCCTTACGTTCTTCTGGCAACCCAATTCGTTGGCTAGTGTCTGCAGGCGTGGAGATTCTCGTGTCTGCGTATCGTCCCCGGCAATGATCAGATAGAGATTCTTCCCTCTCCTTAGCAACTGGGACAAAGCGACTAGAAGCGGCCCCAGATCACATTTGCTCGCCTGTGACAAGCGGCCAAAATAGATCCCGATACTAACATCGCCTTCCATATTCAATGTCCGTCGCAGGTTACCGGCGGCATCTTGCCCAACCAGGGGAATATTCACACCCAGAGGAACAAGGGACCGTCGCGCCGGGTAATGCAGATCTGGCGGCAGCAGGCGGTTGATCTCTCCAATATAGATGTCGATCGTTTTCATACCAGCAAGACTAGAGCAAAACAATAGGTCGGCTTCTGAGAGCCCGGCGAAGCATTGCTGGAGCATTGCAAGCGCAATCCGCGGAGAGTTAATGGAATGTATGAACCCGCATACCGGTGCGTCGTACCGTTTCACTTTTTGACGCATCGCTGCCAATGCATTCAGGTATCGACCTGCAGTCAGGAAGACCAGTTGGTCAGAATCCTTGACGGGTAACGGTTTCCCAAAAGGAACTGCAATCAGCCGCTGGATGTGGCCCGCCGTCAGGCCACCCTCCAGCAGCAGCTGTTTCTTTTCTTCTGTTAGTCCCTGCGCAAAGTACGCATCATAGGTTCCATATTCGAGCAGAGCCAAAAGCAGATTCCAGCCAAATATGTCGGCTCCCTTAATGGTCTGATTATTTTTCTTCTGGAGAGTCTCGGGATTCGGGCTAACTTGATCGAAGTGCAGGGCCTTCATCGGGTGGATTCCTGGAGTCCAAAGTTCCCTCTAAAAAACGCAGAAACGCAGTCCACAACTACGTCCTCTGACGTTAGACAACTTTTGTAATGAACGTCAATTCGTTTTTGCCCACTTTGCAAGTAATGATTGATTTTGCTGGCCCGTCAGACGTGTGCGCCCCCAGCCCACCTCTTGGCCGGATGTGAGAACTGTTGCCTGTTGACCCGAACGTACATCGCCATTCAACATAATTACAACATTCGGCCCATTTGCTGGCTTTCCCGGCGAGCCAACTCAGTCTGCGGCTTCCCATCAACAGGAACCCGCAGAAATACACTGTTCACTGGGAGTATTTCGCCGTATGAGCCTACATGGGAACGAAATCGAAACGCCCAAAGCGTCCTACTCTCGTCCGGAACTACTTTACCTTGGTCATGCGATGGAGCTGATCCGAGGAAGAACGGACTGTGCATCCAAACAAGTCGCGAAAAGAATCCATCAGTTGATTGAAAACTCCGGTGGCAGCCTCTCGTGTAGCCCGGCAAAGGAGTGCCGAACGCTTCAAGTAGACCTATCCCTGGTAAGCAAACAATTCAGGAAGTTGTACCGAGTTACAATGCGTGCCTACGCACGGCAAATCAGGATGAGGACGGCGGAAAAGCTTCTCCGGGACGCAAAGCGTCTCAATGTTGACGAAACGGCGAGAACTCTTGGTTACAGTTTTACATCTGCGTTCTCCCGTTGCTTTCAAAACGCCTTTGGTAAGCGGCCGAAACGGTATCAGATGCAATCCGGGAGCGGGCAGGTTCACAAGCCGGATTCTTTGCTGCGAACGCAATTCTCAGACTCGGCGAGGTGAGTTGATTTTTTTTCGAGGACTCAGCCCTCACCAATCGCAACGGTTAGGGTCGGAGTTTCTCTTTCGCCATGGTTCTCATTTTGTCCACCCAATACTTACTCTGCAATCTCTCCGCGTCGATTTCGCACCCAGAATAGTCTGCAAGCCAAGCGTGAAGTTTCCGCGGGGTAATCTCATTCCAGTCCTTAACCGGAATCACAGGCAAACCTTGGTACATGATATCCAAGGGGGAGGACGGCACGAGCACAATATTGCCGCAGGCAAGCGCTTCCCACGTACGATGACAGTCCAGTCCGCGGCCATGCGGTGACAGAACGAACGCGTATTCTCCCCATTTTCGCCACAATTGCATTCTCGGGAGAGGTTTGCTTTGAAATACGAAACACTCATTTGCCAGGATTTGCGCGAGCACTCGTTGCCTTTTCGGGGGAAGGTAGGTGTTGGCTGGCTGCCATGCGAAATCAACGTACGCTCTGCGAAGCCGCTCGCGCACGGGCCGGAACTCCCGCCGAATCGATTTGAGCCTCTGTTGCTGTTCCTCGGGTGAGGACCTATCCTCTCCCCAGTGAGACCGTTCCGCGATAGTGTGAAAATCAATACCGATCGGTATTGGGGACATGCGGCCCAGGAAACCCGGACCATCGCAATTCTGCGCATACCAGTGAAGCACGTTGGGATACTCCAAAATTTGCAAAGCCTCGGCCATGATTGGCAAAGGTGCGCCTAAATCAGAATCTGCGGTGACGAGTATAAATTTCGATCGAACCAGTGGAAGCACCTGTTTGAGGAAGGACTTCACCCATGAGAATTTCAACCACACCACGTCCCCATCTTTTATCTCTCGGTAGACCTCAGGGTTGGAAATTAAATCTTCGAGTAGATGAGGGGGTACCGAGTGTCCGGCCGGTTCCAAAGCACTTGCGTACCCCAGGCCGGCTGGAAACTCGTCGGGAATCCTCCAATCACATCGGGCGGCAATGCCTTTGTTCCACACCAGATCGACATGAAACTCCGGCGTTCTGACACCATCCTTCACGAGATCGTGTTGTTTCAGCGTCTCGACAAAACTATTGACATCATTCGTGACGCGTTCTAGTGAAACATTAAATTGAGTCGCAAGTTCCCTGATAATCTGGTGCGTCGGCAAGCCCTCGGATAATTTGGTCCAGATCGCAGACGACACTGAATTTAACTGAAAGAGAGGGCGTCCACCCACCGCTAACACAACCTTACCGCCCGTGGCAGGCACCGTTTGCGCGATGCTGGATATTTCCATCATTTTAACGCGGTGTGAGGTATTTGGCTTTTCCGTCCAAGACCCTTTCGCATGCAAACAAAAATCATTCGAGGGTTTGGTTTTCGTCAGTCATTGTCATACAAAAGGCAATAAATCTTTAACTTGTCGATAAAACGAGCGACGTCCTTGGTCGTAAGTTCTTCAGGGGCGCCGAACTCTTTGGCAATCTCCGAACTAATATCTTGGGGGGAACGGCCATCCACGAGCTTGGTCCAAATGCTCACGGCAACGCGATTCAACTGAAACGCGGGCCGTCCAGCAATCTCCATGACCGCCGTGCCGTCGGAAGTGGTGGAAACACGAGCTACTCCGGATACTTGCAATGTCGCTCCTCCTTCGTTTCTTCCCACGTGAGCCGTTGCTGGTAAACCGCACTCAGGTTTCGGCCCTGCTTCGATGAACTACCTAATCTAATCGCACAGCATCGGCCTTCGGCAAACCCAAAAAAAAATCATTAGTTGCACTTCAGGCCAAAAGTGATTGACACCTCGCGGAAGTATTTCTATGTTGCGGTTAGGGGAATCATCATCCAGCACCGGACGCCCCCAGGCCAGCCCTCAGAAGTAACCAGATCGAATTGCTTTACCGCAGAGCTACCCGCCCCCGGCCCGGCAAGAGTCCAAGAAACGCGATGTAACTACGCGTCAAAAAGGAAATATTTTGGAACTGATTGGCCAGGAAAGGTTGAGCTGCGGTGCCCCCCGAACAGGGTCTTCCCTGAAGAGTGTGAAAGTGTGCTACGGAGCGTCGAAGTATCCGAGCCATGCACGAGTATCGCGCGCATACCGCGACCTTATTCGGAGCCATTGCGAGGTCGTCAAGGAGATCGACCGCGCAGACATCGTCATCCTGCACTTCGAGCCACACTGTTTCGACGCTCTCTTCAAGACCTATCCAGCGCTGAAGAAGAAATACGTGATTGGATACTGCGTTTGGGAAGCGAGTGAACTGCCAGCCACATATCAAAAGGGGATCTCGCGCGCTCAAGAAATCTGGACTTGTTCGAGGTATTGCTCGGAAATCTTCGGCCGGCATCATCCCCAAGTAAGGTTCATACCTCATGTCGTCGAACGCTCCACGAACTGCTCGGACGCCGAACGCCAATGCATTAGGCGAGTTATTTCCTACGATCCGGGAAATATCTATTTTCTGATGATTACGAAGCTCTGGGACTTGCGAAAAAATACCAGCGCCCTGGTGGAGGCATTTCGCAGTCAGCGAGCTGCGATGCCAAAGGCCAGACTCATTCTCAAAGTGGGATCTCAAGATATTGCGGATGGTTTATCGCAGGACGGCGTCATCATCCTTCGGGAGCATCTAAACGAAGAACAGATAAACGCTCTTTATGAGCTCTCGGACGCTTATGTCAGCCCACATCATTCCGAGGGTTGGGGGTTGACCCTTTCTGACGCGATGATTTTGCAAAAGCCAACGATCGCGACCGGGTATTCCGGGAACTGTGAATTCATGAACGCGGGAAACTCACTGCTGCTGGACTTTACGATCGGTCACATCCAGCCGGAAGATTGCTTCTCCTACTTCGATCCGACCATGCAGTGGGCTTACCCTTCCCCAGCAGATTTAGAGCAGAAGTTGCTGTTCGTGTATCACATGCGAGGCAGTCCTCAGATTCGACAAATGACTAGGAACGCTGCCCGCGACATAAAAAAGTTTGATCAGAACGCAGTGAGCGCGACCATCCGACAGCACATCATTCAAATTGTTGATTCAGAGCGCTTTTCACAAACCGTCGCCAGGGGTAAACAAGCATGGTAGGGATCACGATTGGTGTTGGCGAGTATTACAGCCGTCTTGCGAAGTATGCCGCTCAGGCCGTAGAAGAGAAGACCGGTGTGAAAACGACGATTCTTGGCGACCAGCATTTCGCGTCTTCGGGCCTTCCCGCTCCCCACCATCTCAAGCTGCGCATGTTTGATTTCGTCGACGATGAATCGCTGCTGTATTTCGACGCGGATATGGTTTGCTTGAACTCTTGGAAGCCTGCATATTGCGCCAGGGAAGATGCGGTTGTGGCGGTGGCCGAGAGCGCCCGCCCGCTGCATGTCCGCACAGCACAGGACTGGGAAATCCCCGTTGAAGAGTATTTCAATGCAGGTCTGTTGATATTGAACCGCAAATGCCATTGGGAATGGCTTCGGGAGACAGAACGTTTTGTTCTTACGGACAAAAAGTTTGCAGAATATGACCCCTACGACCAGGCAGCATTGAATATAACTCGTCATCGCCTGGGTCTTAAACTGGAGTTATTAGATCGAAGGTATAACTGGATCGGTTACGGGAGCAGTCGGCTCAGCTATGAAGTCCCGGTCTTCCTGGCCCACGGCTTACACCCCGAGAACAAGTTCGCGAACATCGATTTCTTCGAAGGGCGCTACAAGCCACCCTTCCAGTGGCACATCGAAATCAACGAGGATGAGATGAATACGCTCAAGGATCGGATCTTCCGCATGAAGGTCGGAGACACCGAGAGGCGAATCCGATTCAACAACGATGCAACAATACGCCCGCCGTATTTTCCTGGTGCCGGGCAATACTGGTTTATTCGCAACCGAGCGGGTTCTTCTTTGCTGACAATTTGTTCCGAGGGGCAGATCCTTCAGGAATTCAAGAAAACACAGGTGGGGTCTTGGAATTCGGTCCAAAGGCTGGAGTTCGCAATGGCTAATGCATCAGCTGGTGGCCATCTCTAGGTTTAATCCAACGGTGCGCTAATGATCGCGGTGACTCTCGGAATCGGCGATGATTACAAGAACCTCGCTCTTCATGCTTCCGAGGCCATTCGCAAGAATACCGGCCTGAAAACACTGATTCTGGATGGCAGTCACTTTGCCTCTTCAGGTCTCAAGTACCCCCATCACTTAAAGCTAAGAATTTTCGACTTCGTCGCAGACGACGAGGTCATGTTTTTTGATTCCGACATGGTGTGCCTGAACCCTTGGAACCCGCAACGCTTTGCCAAACCGGATGCGCTTGTCGCGGTCGCGGAACGACTGCATTCAATGGTGATCAAAGCATGTCGAGACTGGGAGATTCCAGTCCACGAATACTTCAATGCCGGACTGATGATTCTCAATCGCAATTGCCATCACGATTGGCTTCGAGAGACGGAACGGTTCGTCCTGGCAAATCCAGGAGTGCCACCCTACGATCCGTACGATCAAACTCCGTTGAATATAACGCGTCACCGGCTTGGTCTAAAACTTGAACTGCTCGATCGACGGTACAACTGGGTGGGTTTTGGGGCCGGTGAGCTCTGCTATGAAGTGCCCGTCTTCCTGGCGCATAGGGTGAACCCTGACAATTATTTCACCAAGTTTATGAATATCGATTTTTTTGAAGGGCGATATAAGCCGCCTTTTAGATGGAATATACAAGTCAACGAGGATGCTATGAATCGCCTGAAGAACCAGACTTTGTGCTTGAGAGGTGGACACCGCGAGACGCAATTGCGTTTGAATTCCGACGGAACGATCGGACCACCGTATTATCCTGGCATTGGACGCTACTGGTTCGTACACAATAAGCCCGATGGGCTCGCACTGGCGATTGCCTCCGAGACAGAGCTCCTTCGTGAATTTACCCAGGTCGATGACCACGAGTGGCAGTCCATTCAGGAACTTCAGCCCGAAGCCTTTGATCTTGCGGTACCCAAAAACCTAGGCGTCTAGTCAAACCTCTTTGGGGTCGGAATCCAGATGAAGAGCCGAATCTTCTACTATGCGTACGACACGACGGAACATTCTGGGGGCGAGATAGACACCTACCACCACGTCGATGTGTTGAATGAGTGTGGTTACGAGGCGTACGCTCTGCATACCAAGCCCGGATACAGGCATCGCTGGTTCGAAAACAAAACTCGAGTCATTGATCTTTCGTCCTTCTGGAATATTTACGACCGGGAACGCGATTTCGTGGTGTTGCCTGAGCCCCTGGGTTCGCAAATGAGAATGTTCCCAGGCAAAAAGGTCATTTTCAACAAGGCCCTGTATCTTGGCTTTGGGTGCTTTGGAAACGACCCTGACTCTTACAAGGTTTATGGTGGGAATAACGTTGTCGCTGTGCTTGCCGTGTCGGAGCACAACCTCCAGCACCTGCGATTTGCGTTCCCCGATGCCAAGATATTTCGGACAGTTACCCAAATAGATTGCGGGCTGTTCCTGTATCGTCCTTTAACGGAAAAGAAAAAAAGAATTGCCTGCGTTATGAAAGCGCTGCCGCCTCTATGGGTTCTATACCACATGCTTTGCTCACGTGCTCAGCAAGGGCTTAACAAAATATCTGAATATGAATGGATATTCTTGAAAGGATACACCTTGGAGCAAACGGCGGCACTGCTGCAAGAAACGCTGATTCTAATATCACTCAATACTTGGGAAGGGCTTGGGCGAATCAATTTGGAGGCTATGGCGTGCGGATGCTTAGTCTTCGGCTATGGAACCGGTGCACTCAAGGAGTATCTGCCGCCAGAATCGATATTCGAACCGGATAATTTGGTAGAGGTGGCGAAGCGCATTGAGTCTATAACGAACTCTTTTCCAGCCGTTGACGAATCCTTGTGTACATGGTCGAGATTGGGTCGAAGAACAGCTGAAAACTTTTCTAAAGAACAAGAGAAGAAGCACTTGATCGCAGCATGGAAAGAAATTCTGTGCCCTTAATCCCTTTCGCCGTTGGTCCGAAGCAATTTACGACATTAGAATTGGCAACAGGAACAGGCCCGATCATTTAGACTCCTTTTCCTCTAGTACTAGTATCTTAACATGGACACCTATTTCTCTTTCATTCATAAAAAATGGCCGCGTCTCGCCACTTTTGGCCGCGCATGAGAACTCTCTTCTGTTGACCAGAGGACCTGAGATCGTTAATCATTATTTCGCCTCAGCGTGGTTCTGAGTTTTTGCCCAACCCGCTTCTCCAGCCCTCCAGAGAAGTAACGAAATTGCGACGAAAGCGAGGTCCTAAATTAAAGATGAGACTTCGGCAATCACATCACGACCGTCTCTGCATTCATTTAACGGCACGCGGAAGAGCCCAGAGTGAATCAAACACCAATGAGAGGAGTCCTTCGTAAATGTCGTTCTTAGTACTGCAGGCGTACCTAAAACTCATTCAATTCGACATCTACTTGGCGCGAAAGGATTTTGCCGCGCTCTACAACAAAGTACGTATGTCCCCTTTGGGCAAGAAAGCTCCATCGCAGGATGCCGTCGACCGAATTTGTGCTGCCGTGGATATGGCCTGCATTTGGTACTGGAAAGAAGCCCTCTGCCTTCAGCGTTCGTCGGCCTTGGCGTGCCTCTTGAAGCGCTACGGTGTTCCCGCCCGGATGGTTATCGGCGCGCAACAGATGCCGTTCAAGGCCCACGCATGGGTCGAAGTAGATGGCCGCGTCGTGAACGATAAGCCGTATACACCGGAATTGTACGCAGTTCTCGACAAGTGCTAAAGACGGGCAGAGATGGATGGACTCGGACTAAATGATATCGGAGCAACTATGAGCGTTCAGTTTGGAAAATGGAATTTCGATGGCCAGCCTGTAGCACCGGAATACGTGAAGAGAGTCAGCGCTACGTTGGCCCCCTATGGGCCCGATAGTGAAGAGCACTATTCCAAAGACGGCGTATCTATCCTCTACCGTGCCTTTCACACGACAAAGGAATCGCATCTCGAGATTCTGCCTCACATCTCACCGTCCGGCGCGGTAATCACCTGGGATGGGCGTCTGGACAATCGCAAAGAGTTAATCAGCGAACTGCGAAACTCTTTGATGGCCGATCACACCGACGTGGCTCTCGTGGCAGCAGCGTATGAACGATGGGACGAAAATTGTTTCGGAAAGCTTCTCGGCGACTGGGCACTCTCCATCTGGAATCCCAAGGAACGGTCATTGCTCTTGGCCAAAGATCCGATCGGCACTCGTCATCTCTATTATTGGATCGGCAGCGAGCAAATTACCTGGAGCACCATCCTAGATCCAATCGTCCGGTTTGCGGGAAAGAACTTCGATCTTGATAAAGAATACGTTGCCGGGTGGCTCTCATCGGTTATGTATCCAGCTGTCCATTTGACTCCCTGCGTCGGCATCTATTCCGTTCCACCCTCCTCCCGCGTTCTTTTGCGGCCTGGTAAGCACACGGTCAGCAAGTACTGGGATTTTGATCCGCATAAGAGAATCCGGTATCGCCTCGACGCAGAATACGAGGAACACTTTCGCACCGTCTTTGCCAAAGCCGTGCAGCGCAAACTGCGCTCCGACCGGCCGGTTCTCGCTGAACTTAGCGGTGGCAGGGACTCTTCGTCAATCGTTTGCGTAGCCGACATGGTGAGCGCCCGCGGCCAAAGTGAATGCCCGAACCTTGACACCGTCTCTTATTACGATGATTCCGAACCGAGCTGGAATGAGCGTCCTTATTTCGCAAAGGTCGAAGAAAAGCGGGGCCGCGTTGGCTGGCACATCAACGTTAGCTTGGAACAACTACAAAAGGACGAGAAGGCGGAACGGGGATCATCGCCGCAAACTCCTAACAAGGAATTCGTGCCGACCCCTGGCTACGATGGCCGTACCTCTCCGAAATTCAAGGAATGCTTAGCCGCTCGCGGAAATCGAGTAGTACTTTCCGGGATCGGAGGAGACGAGGTTATGGGTGGCGTGCCAAACCCCGTAGCAGAGCTACAGGATCTTCTCGTAAGGGCACGCTTCCGGCGTTTGGCTCACCAATTGAAGGTCTGGGCGCTAGAAATGAGGAAGCCCTGGTTCTTCTTCTTCTGGCAGGCGGCCAGCGATTTCCTTCCTCCATCGCTGCTCCGCATGTCAGTCTACCAGCGACCTCTCCCATGGTTACAGCCCAAGTTCGTGAAGCGCTATCGAGCTGCCCTGACGGGGTATCCATCGAGAACCAACGTGTTCGGTCCACTGCCTAGCTTCCAGGCGAGTGTTGGCACGCTCCAGCACTTGCAGAAGCAACTGGCCCGGATAGCGCTCCCCTTTGAACCGACGTTCGAGAAACGGTATCCGTACCTTGATCGCGACCTTCTGGAATTCATGTATGCGATTCCGAGGGAGCAACTCGTCCGGCCGACACAGCGCCGTTCCTTGATGCGCCGTGCCCTTGCGGGAATTGTACCGGACGAAATCCTCAATAGAAAGGCGAAGGCTTTTATTTCCCGGCGCCTAATGGCTGGCGTTCCGAAAGACGACTGGTCCGAATTGACTGCCACGACCATGCACATGTTCAGTGTTTCGCTGGGACTCGTCGACGCTGATCGTTACCTCGAGACGTTGCAGAAGGCTCGACGCGGCGAAGAAGTTCCCATGCTCCATTTGAGACGCACCATGAGCATTGAAGGCTGGCTTGCGGACGTTGTCGCTCTGGGATGCATACGGATCGATGCTAGCGTGAAACCACAAGCAACTCTGCAGGAGTCGGTGCAGAGTTAACACAGCCGGAGTGATCACGGAGTTGAGATCGAACGGAAGGTGGAAATCACATCATGAGCGTGCAGTTTGGAAGATGGAATTTCGACGGCCAATCGTCCGAGCCTGAATACGTCGAGAAAGTCAGTGCGATACTCGCTCCCTACGGGCCCGATGGTAACGGGAAGTATTCCAAAGCAGGTGTAACGATCCTCTATCACGCCTTCCACACCACCAAGGAATCGCGCCGCGAGGTGCAGCCGCATGTCGTGCCCTCTGGCGCCGCACTTACCTGGGACGGGGTACTAGACAATCGCAAAGAACTCATCGGTGAACTCAGCGGCTCCTTGCCTGCGGACTCCACCGATGTAGCTATTGTCGCGGCAGCATACGAAAAGTGGGGCGGGAAGTGCCTCACCAAGCTTATCGGAGATTGGGCTCTCTCGATTTGGAATCCTGCCGATCGATCCGTTTTGCTCGCCAGAGATCCGATCGGCACTCGCCATCTCTATTATACGTTCGAGAACCACTATGTCGCCTGGTGTACCATCCTCGATCCCCTCGTTCAGCTTGCGGGAAAAACATTCGAAATCTGCCGAGAATACATCGCTGGCTGGTTTGTGCCACCCGTGTTTCCCGCCCCGCATTTGACCCCGTACGTTGGTGTCCACGATGTTCCCCCGTCCTCGTTTGTGCAACTGCGGCAGAGCAAACGTAACACCGTTGCCAAATATTGGGATTTCGACCCGGGCAAGAAGATCCGCTACCGTACCGACACCGAATACGAGGAGCATTTCCGCGCTGTCTTCGCCCAGGCTGTCCAACGCAAGCTTCGCTCTGACCGGCCCGTCCTCGCAGAACTTAGCGGGGGGATGGATTCATCCGCCATCGTTAGCATGGCCGACGCACTCCTCGCCGCTGGTCGGGGTGACTGCCCTCGTGTCGACACCATCTCTTGGTACAACGACACGTATGATCACATCGAACCCGACTCAAACGACCTTCACTGGATCAGCAAAGTCGAAGAAAAACGCGGCAGAGTTGGCTGTCACATCAATTTCCGTGAGCTGAAGGCCAAAGAGGGTGAGCGGCCGCGAGTACCCTTTTCGTCTCTATTCGGTAATGACCGTTTGGCCGCCACTCCGATGCCAAACAATGTGCCGCCGATCGAATTTTTCAAGCAGTACAAGGACTGCGTGGACCTGCAAGGCCACCGTATCATTCTGTCCGGAATTGGCGGCGATGAAACCACGGGTGCCGGCCTGCCGACACCCACGATTGAAATCCAAGATCACCTGGCACGAGCGAGATTCCTCACGCTCATTCGTCGGCTAAATGCCTGGGCCTCAAGAATGAAATCGCCCCGCCTCCCCCTGCTTTGGGAGGCCATGCGAGAGTTCTTATACGTCCCGTTGGTGGATGTGTGTGAAGCAGCGCTCAAGACGCCGTGGCTAAGCCCGGCTTTTGTCCGCCAATACCGTTCTGTTTTTCGTGGTTACCCGTCAAGAATCAAGTTATTTGGCCCCCTGCCAAGCTTTCAGGAACACATGGACAGGTTGCGCCATAACCGAAGATTCTTCGGAGTTCGCAGTTCTCCCGGTCCCGAGTTGCTCGCCGCGGTTCGCTATCCCTTTACAGACCGGGACTTTCGAGAATTCGCTTACGCTATCCCACGGGAACAAGTTGTCGGTGTGGGTAAGCGACGTTACTTGTTGAAGCGCGCTTTGGCCGGAATTGTTCCGGACGAAGTCTTGAACCGCAGGCGGAAGGCATTCGTCCCGCCGCAGGCTCCCTCTGGGTCGATAACCAAGAACTCGAACACGTGGCCCAGCCCAGAGGAAATAGGGACGATACTCCTCGCAAGTTCCGCGGGAATTGTTGACCGTGATCGGTTTCTGGAAGCCTTGGAGAACGCCCGGCGCAATGCGCCAATTCCCGCCCAGGAACTTGAACATACTCTGACGCTTGAGTTCTGGCTGCGGCATCTAGCAGCTCTTGGGGTCTTGAACCGCCCTGCACAAAGCAGGGGCTCAGGTTATTCGAGCGCGTTCGAGCGCCGCCAGAACTCCTTCCCCGTGCCGCCTCTCGCCGCCGGGGAACGCCCAAAGTTGGTGGCCAATCAAAGGGTTTCAGCTAGCTGATAGCTGAATGCAAGAACACCAAAACGGAAGGAGGTGTAAATCAATGAAATACGAAACGCCAGAACTGACGGTCCTTACGGCTGCCGTCGATGCGATTCAGGGCAACTCGAGCCTACAAGCAAAGAACCGCATCGCCATCGTAGCCGATGGACTGATCCCGACCGGCCACGTGTTCAACGAGCACACCGGAGTCGGTTACGCCGACTGGGAGTAACTAGCAGGTCTGCCAGGGCGCCCGCCTCACGGGCGTCCGGCAGTTTTTCACACTATTCCATGATGGAAAGGAGGTGAAAACGATGAAATACGAAACGCCAGAACTGACGGCCCTGACGGCTGCGGTCGATGCGATTCAAGGCAACTCGAGTCTTAACGCCAAGAACCGCCTCTTCGTGGTAGCGGATGGACCGATGCCGACCGGCCAAGTGTTCAACGAGCACACCGGAGCGGCATACGCCGACTGGGAGTAACTAGCAGGTCTGCCGGGGCGCCCGCCTCACGGGCGCCCTGGCAGTTTTTTCTGACCATCCCAACCGCTCAAGGGTTCAACGAGCACACCGGAGCGGCATACGCCGACTGGGAGTAACCAACAAGTCCGCCGGCACTCCCGGTTCACAGCTCTCATCATATCCCCGATGGAAGGAGATGAAAACTATGAAGTACGAAACGCCAGAACTCATTGCACTGACTTCCGCCTTGCATGCGATTCAAGGCGTCACTGGCCCTTCCCGGAAGGACCCCTTCTCTCCTGTCGCCGAAGGAGCCATCCCGTCAGGTCACGTGTTCAACGAGCACGTGTCAGCCTACACCGACTGGGAGTAGGTGACGGCCAAGACCCTACGTTCATGCTCGCGGATTCTATGCTAATGCACAGGGCGACCCCTGTAAATCAGCTAAACGCGTAAAACCTCGTCGGAGAAAGTCTGACAGTCCGCTGCAGATCGAAACTCAGAGGCGCCAGTAAGAACGTAAGAACTAACGCGAGGCTGCTTGAGGCGTTCCTGCCCTCTTTTCGTTTTCCGCCTGCAGCTGCCGCAAGCCGCGCCAGCGCTTGTATTGCTCCGCCTTGGCTGGGCCGGGATCCTCATAGTCTTGTAGCCAGAAGCGGAACCAATCTACAGTTCCGCCTTGCGAGGCCATCCGAGCCGAGGGATTCGTCAGAATGTGCTCATGGTCGTTGAATACCATCAGCTCCACGGGCTTATTCAGGTAGTGAAGCTCCGAGTAGGGCGACCACATCGCGAGCGCGCCTGCGCGGCCGTGGAGCGCATTCACCAAAAGGGGCGTGTTCACTTTATCGAGATTGAAACTTGGGGAATGCTTCAGCCATTCCTGCAAGCCATCCCCGAAGGGTTTGGCGCCGATCACCTTCTCGGGCGCGTCGCTTGGCGCCAGTGTATACAAGAAATAATCCATCATCACGCCGTCGGTGATGGACGCAGCCTTGAGCCGGAGCGAATTCTTCGTGAGAATATCCATCACGTAATAGCAGGTGCGGCTAAAGCCGATGATGCCGATCTTCTCCGGATCCGCCAGCCCGTCGGAGACAAGTTGCTTTGCGGCTGACTCTATGATTTCGTCCGAGCAAGGGGCTTCATTTGGAATTCCCGACTCGCACTCGGACTTCCCAGACGCCTGTTGCAATACGACAATTCCACTTGCAGCCAGCTCTTGCGCCGCCATTGCGGTGGTGAATCCGCCGGAAGCGGAAAATATGTCTTTGTTGAAACCATGCGTTTGAATGACAAGCGGATAGCGCCGACCTGCTTGGTAGCCAGCGGGCTTATAAAGCCCGCCTTCCCATTGGCGTCCGTTCGCATCTTTCCAACTGTAAACGCTGGCCTGCGCCAGATCGAAGTCTCTGAGTTGCGGATTCGGGTCCCAAAGCAGCCGCGACGTTTCTTTATTGGCCGCGACGAGAACCTGGGGATCCTTGACACTCTGCGTTACTTTGAGTTCAAGTCCGCCGGGTCCGGCTTCCTGTTGCCCTATCGTCTCCCCTGCGGCTTGCCAGGTACCGTCCGGCTTGAGTCGGTACTCCGTGGTTCTTCCAGACCCATCGCGAGTGTCATACGTAACCAGGATGCGGCGGTCATCGCCAGGGGCGAAGCGAACGTCCAGAATATCCTCAATGGGGCGATGGTAGTCATCAATCGGGTCGGTGTTTTTCGCGTAGCCGTATTTCGGCAGTACCGCGCAGCTGGCGGTGTTTGACCGCGGCTCGGAGATGGCTATGCAGGGACGGCTCGGCGCGTTTTGTTTTGATTTCACGAACGTATCAGGCAAAAGCAGTTGCTGGCCATCGCTCGACCATGCTGGTCCGGCACCGAACGGAATGCCAATGGAATCCATATGCGGGGCGTCCGTCAATGGTTGGATGGAGCCTGATTTCAGGTGGATTGACACGTATTGGCTCGCCGTTTTATGACCTGCGTGGATGGGATGCTCCCAGGGTCCAGTGCTAGCAGGGGGGAATGGGCGTTCCGGATAGAGTGACTCCCAAGAAGGTGGAACTTCCTCGACTGGGGCTATTACAGCCAGTGACTGGCCATCGGGAGACAGGGTCATGAACTCGTCCCGAAAATCAGGGGGGGCACCGTTATGTTTTACTTCGAATCGCTTACCATCGACCACGGCCCATAGCTTTCGCGTGGAAGCATCCCAGGCCCGGAAGAGAGGTTCGTCCGGGAAAAACAGTTTCAAAAACTCAGCTCCCGTACCTACGTATGCGGCAGCCTGAGATTGCGCCTGTTCCCTTTTGTCCCACCCGGAATGGTCGGCAATGACATAAACATAGTGCTGCTCGTCTCGCACATCGAAAGAATGAACCCAATCCGAAGGGGAGGTTAGAGGCTTAATTGCTTTTTTTCGAAGGTCGGCCAGCATGAGTTGTTGGCTGGGCTTGGCGGCATCAGAGCTTACAAAGGCAACGCCGCTCGAGTCCGCGAGCCAACGCCAACCCATGGGACTGATATTGTCGATGACCGGCCATTGCCTACCCCTAAGCGTAGCAACCCACTCGGGTTTGGGAGGCTCGGCGCCGCCATTCTTCAAGAATGTCTGAATGTCCTGCGTGCGGTAAAAACGAAGGGAATCTTCGACGCAATTCTCTTGGACAATCCCCCGCTCCGTCCACACAGCAACATATTTACCGTCCGGTGAGAAATGAATGTCAGGATCGCTCCCGCCCTGAAGGTTAAAAAACGTCAGGCCAATGTCATCCGCGACGGTGAAGGGTCTCTTTCGTTGTTGCGCCCATGCGCCCTGGGAATGGACAGCGCCCCACAAACCGAGAGCTGCGATGAGATAGCTGATGGTTTTGATTTTCCTCACCTACTGGGCCCGTCGTCCTTTCTTCTCGACGTTCTGCGTTGCATAAACGACTAGCTGAAAACGAGCCTGGCTACTTCAGCCTTTTGCAGGGAGCCCCAGCATGGAACTCTCCCTTCCGTGCCGGGGCCTCTGCCTTTCACTCCATCGTTGACCGCAAGCAACCTCAAAAAATCAGCTTGAGTGCGAATTGCATCGATCGTGCCCCGCCCATTTGATACAGCGGATTCAGGATGCCCAAAGAATTTGCGAGCGTGCCTGTCGGCTGTCCAAACGTGCATCCGTTGTTCGGATTGGGCGCTTGGTCAGGCGCGCACAAGACTGGGTTCACAGTCCCGAAATTCGGATGGTTGAAGACA
>WNEP01000257.1_pt1 | contig 37970 bp, 36 predicted proteins | sample 5399961 | NCBI WGS metagenome assembly WNEP01 (sample SAMN13153329, study PRJNA577476) | soil metagenome | isolation source: 20 cm grassland meadow soil pre-rain plot 5 | place: USA:California | collected 2015-09-08 | reverse complement strand
ACATCACGGCCTCCGTGTTCGTGAACGACCACGAGTCGGGGCTGTGGGCGGACATCCTGAGGTGGCTGGAGGAGACGGTCGCCCCGTGGGACCCGGCGCGCTACCGGCATAACGAGACCGGCGAGGACAACGCCGCCGCCCACTTGCGGAGCCTGACGATCGGTCACGAAGCGATCGTGCCCATCACAGCAGGGAAGCTCGATCTCGGTCCCTGGCAGCGGGTGTTCTACGGCGAGTGGGACGGCCGGCGCAAGAAGCGGGTGATCATCAAGGTGCTGGGAGAGTGAGCAGGGCGACGCCGAAGCGGCAGGGATTCATGCGGCAACTCTCCATCACGACCTTCACGCGATAGGACGCCGTCTGGCGGGGCGTCAACCGCACCAGCGGCGCGTTTTCGCTGGCGCGGTCCGCCGCCAGGTCATAGCTCGAAAGATCGGACAGCACGAGACCGAGCCGCTCGCAATCATCGTCGCATGTGCCGAGCACGACGTAGGAGACCCCCGCCTGGAGCGTCACGGTGAACGACGTTGACTCGTCGGTGTCGAGCGTGCCGACCCGTACCGCGAGGGACCGCACGGCTCCCTTCGCACCGAGCGACGCCACGGCGCGCTCGAGCTGCCCGCGCACCTGGCGGTCCCACCGATCCCCCTGCGCGCGGGCGGGCGACGCCACGAGCAACGCGGGCGCGAACGAGAAGGCTGCGGTCAGTCGAGTGTTCATCCGACTTGCCGGCGGGTCGCACCCCACGCGATCACGACCACGGCTGCGCCGCCCAGCAGCAGGCCGATCACGGTCGCGCTGAGCGGTGCGGCCGGCCCGAGCGGGAGCCGCGGCACGAAGCGGCGCTCCCAGCGCTCGGTCCACTTGCCGACCGGCATCTTGAGCGCGGTGGTGAGGGCGGTATCGACCCCCTCCGGCGAATTCCAGAACCGCAGGAACCGGTCATGGCCCACCTCCCGCGCCACGTCCGCCAGATAGCGATCGGCGTAGAGGAGGCGTTGCCCCCGCCACCACCGTCGGGGATCGCTTTGGAGGAATCGGGGCAGGGAGTCTCCGATCCATTCTTCGGCGCCGGAGAGCACCGCCGCCCGGCAACTCTGTGTTCGGCCGGCCATGCACCCGATGGCGGTGACCGGAAACTGGTACACGCTCCCCCACCACCAGCGCGCCCCGTCCTGGTACATCACGAAGGAGTACTGCGGTCGCTCGGGCTGCTCTCGGTCCCACAGGGGGACGCGGGCCAGGTCGTAACCGCGCTTGCCCAACCAGTGCCGCACTCCCCTGCCTGGCGCTCCGTAGACCGCATAGAACGCGCACGGTCCCAGGCCGGTCCGGAGCCAGTCCTTGACCTCCTGGCTTCGCGCCGGCGGCTGCATCGCGAGCGTGCCAGTCCAAGGCCAGGCCGGGATCAGCGCCACGCATGTCGTGCGATCGCTCGAATCGGGAAACAGATAGCCGGGCGACTCAAAGTCCTGGCTCGGCGTCGCAGTGGTATTGGCGGAAACGTAGCGCCGCAGATCGACTACCAGACCTACCGAGACTTTGGTCACGCCGAGCCCCAACTGGCGCGCGACCGTATCCAGGATGGCTCTCAGTCTTTGGCGGGCGAACGCCGCGACGGAGTCGGGTGCCTCGACCAGCAGCGCTGGCCCCGGCTCATCTCGCTCGCGCCGTCGCAGCAACTCCGGCTGGAGCCGTTTGCGGTACTCCGGGAGCCGCAGCGCCAGGTTTGCCAAACGCCACTGAGCGGCCAGCGCTTGCGCCCGCAGGCGTGCCGGAGTCTGTCGGAACGGCTCATCGCGCAACCCGACCGGCCGCGCCGCACCGCGAGGCGGCAGGTATGCCACCGCAACCGCCCCGCAGGCGAGCAGCACCGCTGCCAGCCACCACCTCAGCTCGCGCGCCATCGCGAGCTCCGTAGCGCGCAAACCGCGAAGACGGCCGTCCATCCGAGCGCAGCCCAGGGACCCCAAGGCGGAAGGGTGACCGGCGCCGGTCGGGCGGCGAGGATCTCCGATCGCCACAGCGAGACGAGGCTATCGACGCTCACGCCGGCGGCGCCGGCGAGCCGCTGGGGGATCGGCAGCGTCGGTGTCGCGATCAATCGGTGATATGCCTCCCGGCCACCGAGCCGCAACGCGATGTGCAGCAGTGCCGCGCGGGCGTCGTAGGCCAGCGGTCGTGGCAGCGCTCCGGGGGGCAGCGACCGCAGCAGCTCGGTGCACGCCGCATCGCTGCCCGCTCCGCACTGCTGTAGCCCCGACTTGTGCGCGCCGTGATCGGAATAGCCGAAGTACTCCGCGAACGACCGAAACACCAAGGCTCGTCGCTCGCCGGCGCTCGGATACCATTGTTGCAGCGGATCGGGTGACTCGCTCAACGCCAGCGCGTTGCGGCAGTCGCCGATCACGCCAAGGAAACAGCTGCGGGCTGCCTGAGAGGGAGCGGTCACGAGCTGCACATAGACCGCGGCGCGCGCCTGCAGCGGATGAGTGATCGGCAGCACCGACCCCCCCAGCCAGTTCTGCAGGGCTCGGTCGGGGCTCGGTCGGGCCGACCGATCGGCACGTTGGTCAGGAGTAGCATGGCGAGGGGCCTCGCTGCCGTACAGGCTGTCGATGACCGGCCAGGCGCGTGCGGCGGCTTCCCGCAGGCGAGCCGGGGACGGGGTCGCGACGATCCGCAGCGCGCCGACGCTGATCGTGTCCGTCCCACCGGCCGCCCGCCCGTGCTTGAGGCTGTCGACCATGTCCGCCAGGGCGCTGGCACGGCGCCACTCGCGGAGGAGACTGTCCGCGCGGACCTGGAGCCGCTCGACGCTCTGGCCCGCGAGCCTCCCGGCTGCCATGGCTGCGATCATCGTGACGAGGCACAAACACATAGTGTGCTTCAGCACAATGCTTTGCCGAGCCCACGCTTTAGCGTGGGAATGACGGCACGGTACTCGAGAGTCCTGCACCACCCCGCTACACATCGATCAGCATCCAGCGGCCGGTGAAGATGGCCAGCGGGCCCGGCCAGTTGAGGACGGCCACCTGCAGTTTCCCCAGCAGGTCGAAGTCGACGTTCGCCACGCTGGCGACGACTTGCACGAGAATCACGCTGCCGATCACCGCGAGGATGATCCCGGCGGTCCGCGCGGTACCGGCCGACACGGCGAAGAACACGGCATAGGCGACGAGGACGGCGAGCGCGAAGCGGATGGCCAGCGCTACAGGGTATCCCTGCAGCCCGGCGGGGATTGTGGCGCTCCAGGTGGCGAGCACCGCACCCGCCGACAACGCGAGGATGGGTGAGGGAGAGCGCGTGCACGTGGCGCCCGCGATGATCCGGCGCCCAGGTAGCGATCGCGACGAGCAGGCCCAACGCGGCGGCGAGCACGGGGTACAGCGTCCCCCATGACTGCACCGCTTGCAGCAGCTCGCCCGCCTGTAACGGACTCGAGTCGGCGCGCGCCGCGCCCTGCACGGACACGAGCGGCAGCGCGAATCCCGCTACACTGCCGAGCACGACGATCAGGCGGCACCACTTCCATTGGCTATAGAGCATCACGCGGAACATGTCGGTCTCCTAACTGCGCGGGCTGCGAAACGTGCGTAGCAGCTCCACGAACCCCTCCTCGAGATCCAGGTCGATGACGTCGTTCACCACGGCTCCAATGGACTCGAAGTAGCGAGTCATTTGCGGCTCCCAGTCGCGCACCAGCCACGTCTCAGTGGTGCCGTTGGCCGGCTCACGCGCCAGCAGCACGAAGGGCGGGCTATCCGGGGTCGGCGGGGCGTCGCTGATGCGGAGCCGCTTGACACCGTTCTTGAATCGCTCCATCGGGACCGCGGTGATCAACCTGCCGTTGTCCATGACGCCGATCCAGTCGCAGAAACGCTCGAGCTCGTGGACGAGATGACTGGAGATGAACACCGTCGCCCGGCGTTGCGAGACGTAGTCGAGCAATGCCGACAGCACGTCCCGCCGCACCACCGGGTCGAGTCCGTCGGTCGGCTCGTCGAGCACCAGCAGCTCGGGCCGCTGCGCCAGGGCGAGGAGCATCATCAGCTTCCCTTTTTGACCCTTGGACAGGCGGCCGAACGGTTGCTGCTCCTGCAGCTCGAACTGACGCAGTAGCCGCTCGGCCCACGGCCAATCCCACGCCGGATAGAACGCGGCCTGAAACCTGAGGGTCTCGCGCACGGTGAGGACGGGATCGAGATGCGGCTGCTCGGGCACGAACCCCACGCGTGCGAGCACGTGCGGCGCGTTTTCGGGGATGGTGTCGCCCAGCACGGTGATGCGACCGGCGAGCGGGCGGAGCAGTCCCAAGGCGAGGCGGATCGTCGTAGTCTTGCCGGAGCCGTTGGGGCCGAGGAAGCCGTAGATCGCCCCGGCGGGGACGCTCAGGTCGAGATCCTTGATTTCGAACGTCCTGCCGGCGCGGTAGTGCAGCTGGTGGATCTCGATGGCGTTGCTCATGAGGTTCCCACTCCAATCTCTTCGGCGATCGCCGCCTGCAGCTCGGGCAGTGATACGCCCAGGCGGCCGGCATCAGCGAGCAGCTGGCGCACGAGCGCGGAGGCTTGGCGGGCGCGCTCGCGCGCCCGGCCTTCGGGCGCGACCTCGCGCACGAACGTCCCCGCGCCCTGCCGCATCTCGACGAACCCGTCGGCCTCCAGGTCGCGGTACGCCTGAACCACCGTTGCGGGGTTCACGCGGAGCTGTGCCGCGAGGTGTCGCACGGACGGCAGGGCCGCGCCGGGATGTAACTCGCCCGCCGCGATGGCGACTCTGCAGCGATTCGCTATTTGGGCGTATAGCGGCGTGGAGCTGCGGGGATCGAGATGCTCGAACACATTTCCTGTGTGTATTATTGTTATAGTACAGTGATACAAACCGCCGGTGCCGTCAAGACTGCAGCACCGCCCCACCGTAGCCAAGGCACCGCAAGTTGTTTATTTTCAAAGACTCTGAACGTTGTGGGGGACGTGGTAGACGTGGCGACAGATCATCTGGCGGTGCTCTTCGCCGAGCATGCGGAGGCGCATCCTGACCGGGAGTTCCTGGTGTTCGGGTCACGCCGGATGAGCTACGCGCAGGTGCAGCGGGAAGCGTTGGCGCTCGCCGACGCGTTCGGCGGTCTGGGTGTCCAGCTGGGCGATCGGTTGGCCGTTGACCTCCCCAACTGGCCGGAGTGGGTGGTGGCCTTCTTGGCCGCGGCCTATCGCGGTGCCGTGCTAGTGCCGCTCGACCCCTCGCTCAGCTTCCACGAGCTCAAGTACCAGTTGCGCCACGCCGACGTGCGCGCGGGAGTCGTGGCCGAGGAGTACGAGGGGGCTGATTACCTGGAGCTGTATCAAGAGCTACTTCCCGACGTACCGGAACTGCGAGCGCTGATCACCGTCGGCGCCGCCGAGCGCTGGCTAGACGACCGGGTTTACCGTTACGCGGATCTGGTCTCGAAGCCGCACGCGCGGACTAGAGCGGCGGCGGGCGATGCCACTCAGCCGCTCGCGATTCTCTACACTTCGGGGACGATGGGGAAGCCGAAGGGGGTGGCGCTGTCGCATCGCAGCATCGTGATGACGGCGCGCGCCACGGGCCAAGCGCTCGAGCACACGGGCGACGATCGGGTGCTGGGCGGCGTGCCGCTGTTCACCATCTTTGGCGTACACGTCGTCGCTGTCACGATCACGGCAGGCGCGACGCTCGTGCTCCAGGAGCGCTTCGATGCTTCCGGCGCGCTGGACTTGATCCGGCGCGAACGACTCAGCGTGGTCCACGGCGTCCCCACGATGTTCGAGCTGCTGATGCGCGATCCCTCGTTCCAGCAGCAACCACCGACCACCTGCCGTTCGGGCCTGGTTGCGGGGAGCCCCGTCTCCCCGGAGCTGGCCGGCCGGATCCGGCAGTGGTGCGATGTCCAGATCGCCTACGGCCTCACGGAAACCGGGCCCACGGTGACGATCACCCGTTTCGCGGATCTTCCCGAGCGGCGGACGCAGACGGTCGGTCGGCCGATCGCGGGAGTAGAGGTGCGCGTCGTGGACCTGAAATCCGGCGCGCTGCACGGTCCCGAAGCGGTCGGCGAACTGGCGGTGAAGGGGCCGAACGTCATGCTGGGCTACGACCGGATGCCCGGCGAGACCGCGCGGTCCCTGACCCCCGAGGGATACTTTCTGACGGGCGACCTCGCCATCGTGGACGAGGACGGCTACGTCACGATCGTGGGCCGCCGCAACGAGCTGATCATTCGCGGCGGCTACAAGGTGTATCCACGCGAGCTGGAGGACCTCCTCCGGACGCACCCTGCCGTGAGCGACGCCTGCGTCGTCGGCATCCCCAACGAGACGTTCGGGGAGCTGATTTGCGCCTGCGTCGTGGGCACGGAGGGCTCCATCCTGACGGGCGACGAGCTCAAGGAGTTCTGCCGTGAGACCGTCGCCGACTACAAAGTGCCCGACCTGGTGCGCTTCTTCGACGCCTTCCCGCTCACCGGGAGCGGGAAGGTGAAGCGACGGGAACTCGCGCAGGTCGTCGGCCTGGAACTGAGCACAACCACATGATGCAACAGCCGCATGCCCATCTTGCACGGCAGCACAAGGAACCACCCGCCCACGCGCCCAACGCGGCGCTGCTGATCGACTTCGACAACGTCACGATGGGGATCCGCTCGGATCTCCAGACGGAGCTGAAGCGGCTCCTCCAGTCGGAGATCATCCGGGGGAAGGTGGCCGTGCAGCGCGCCTACGCCGATTGGCGGCGCTACCCCCAGTACATCGTCCCCCTCTCCGAGTCGTCGATCGACCTGATCTTCGCCCCGGCCTACGGCTCGAACAAGAAGAACGCGACCGACATCCGGCTCGCGATCGACGCGCTGGAGCTCGTCTTCACGCGCCCCGAGATCGGCAGCTTCATCCTGCTCTCGGGTGACTCCGACTTCTCTTCCCTGGTGCTGAAGCTCAAGGAGTACGGGAAGTACGTGATCGGCGTGGGGATTCGCGAGTCGTCGAGCGATCTCTTGATCCAGAACTGCGACGAGTACTACTCCTACAACGAGCTGGCCGGGCTCACCAAAGAGTCTGACGTCACCCACGAGCGCCACGATCCGTGGGAGCTCGTGGTCGAGGCTGTGAAGCAGATGACGGCACACAACGACGTCATGCGCTCCGACCGCCTCAAGCAGGTGATGCAGGAGATCGACCCGACCTTCAACGAGAAGGACGTCGGGTTCTCGCGCTTTTCGAAGTTCGTGGTCGAGGCGGCGCACAAGGGCCTGATCAACCTCACCAAGCTCGACAACGGCCAGTACGAGATCGCACTCGGGCCGGGCGTGCCCGGTGCCGCAGCGCAGCCGGCCATCAGCGGGGCCCCAGCGCCGCGCGAGCGGGAGGATCGGGCCCGCGGACCGCGCCGCCGGCATGAAGAGAGCCGCAGCCGGCGGCCCGGAGGGTTCTCGCTCGGCGACGCGTTCGGCCTGCTCAAACAGGCCCTGTCCAGGCTCGGCGGCAGCGATAAGGCCGTGAGCGCGGACGAGCTGCGTGACACGATGATCGAGCTCAACGGTGCCGACGCCGAGCCGCTCGACGTGGAGCGCTTCCCCAAGTTGCTGCGCCAGGCACATGACGCCGAGATCATCGACCTTTCGAAGCAGGACGACGGCGTGTATGCGGTGAAGCTCCGCGAAGAGACGCCGCCGCCGGCCTCGCTAGCCCCAGCCGCCTCCACCGCCCCCACCGCCCCCGAGCCGGTCGGCGCAGCGGACCTGGACGAGGCGAACGATCCGCCCATGCCGGCGTCCTCTGCGCCGCCCCCACTGCGACCCGCGACCCCCACGCCGTCACGCGGGGGCGTGCCGTCGCGCAGTGCCCGCTTTCGCCGTGGCTCCCGGGGGCCCCGGGCCGCGCCGCCCGAGATCCCAAAGATCGGCGTCGTAGAGGTGGATCCGAACTTCAAGCCGCGCATCGAGCTGATCCCGGCTCGCCCGCTCGCCAACCAGCCCGCGGGCACGGAGGCACCGCCCAAGCCTCCCATCGAGGAGAATCGACGGGAGCGGGGGGGGGGCGGTCGGGGCCGCGGCGGGCGAGGTCGTCGCGGCGGGGGCGGGGGTGGGGGTGGTCCGCGAGGCGACGACGCAACCCGGGGAGACCGAGAGCACGGGGAGCGCGGTGGTCGCGGCCGCAGAGGTGGTCGAGGCCGGAGTGGACGAGAACGCTCGGCTGGGGATGAGCATGGTGCCGACGAGCAGCCGGCCACGTTCCGGGCACCTCCGCCGCCCGCGCCGCCCCCGCCCGCGCCGGCCCCGCCCCCCCGGCCCAACCCGCCGGTCGCCGAACCTGAAGACGAGGGCGAATCCTTCTGGTCGAAGGTGAAGCGCGGACTCACCGGCGGCGCGTGAGGACTGCGCCGCTCCCGCCGGCGTTCTACGCGCGACCGACACCCGAGGTCGCGCGTAGGCTTTTGGGCCACATCCTGCTGAGCGATGTCAATGGCCGGCGCGTGGCGGGCCGGATCGTCGAGACCGAGGCGTACGTCGGCCCCGACGACCCCGCCTGCCATGGCTACCGGGCCCGCCGCACGCGGCGCAACGCCAGCCTCTTCGGGCCCCCCGGCACCGCGTACGTCTACTTCACCTATGGCATGCACTGGTGCCTCAACGCCGTCACCGAGGCGCCCGACTTTCCCGCTGCCGTCTTGATCCGCGCGCTCGAGCCCGTGGCCGGGCTTGCGACGATGCGGCGTCGGCGCGGCGGCCTCGCCGACGGCGAGCTCTGCTCCGGACCGGCGAAGCTCTGCGCCGCGCTCGGCGTCACCGGGCGGCTGGATGGCGTGTCGCTGCAGCGAGGAGTGCTCCGCATTGTGCGGGGCCCTTCACGGCAGCGACGCGACATCATCGTGACACCACGCGTCGGCATCTCGCGGGCCGCTGACTGGCCACTGCGGTTCCTGATCAAGGGCTCGCCGTGGGTCTCCCGCTAGGACTGCTGCTCGTGCTCCAGCAGCCGATCATCCTCGACGGCCACATCGATACCGCTCAGCGGATGCTCGACATGCAGGCCGACATCTCGGCGCGGTTGCCGGACGGCCACGTCGACATCCCGCGGATGCAGCAGGGCGGCCTGTCCGCGGCGTTCTTCTCGATCTGGGTCGACGCCCGCTACGGGCCGGGGACCGCGTTCCGGCGGGCGCTGGCGTTGATCGACGCGGTGCAGGCTCTGGTAGACACGCAAGCCACGGCCGAGCTCGCGACCGACGCCGACGAAGTGCGGGGAGCGGTGGCTCGGGGTCACATCGCCGTGCTCATGGGGGTGGAGGGCGGCCACGCCATCGAGAACTCCCTCGAGAAGCTCGACTCTCTGTATCACCGGGGCGTGCGCTACATGACGCTCACGTGGAACAACGGCAACGACTGGGCCGGCTCAGCGACGGACGAGCGACGCCACGGGGGCCTGACCGATCTGGGCAAGAGGGTCGTGCGGCGCATGAACCAGCTGGGAATGCTGGTGGACGTATCGCATGCCTCAGACTCGACCTTCTGGGATGTGCTGGCGACGACCTCGCGGCCCGTGATCGCGTCGCATTCGTCTTGCCGGGCGATTGCACGTCACCCGCGGAACCTGTCGGACGAGCAGCTGCGCGCCCTTGCCAAGAACGGCGGCGTTGTGGGCATCAACTTCTATCCGGTGTTTCTCGACGACCACTTCCGGGAGCAGTACGAAGAGCTGCGGCGTCGCTTGAGGCCCGAGACCGATTCGATTCACGCCCGCTACCGGGGGCGCCCGGGCGAGTCGGCGTTCGAGATCGACAAGTTCGTCGGTGAGAAGGCCGAGAGCCTCGGTGTGCCTGGGCTCGAGCGGCTGGTGGACCACATCGACCACGCGGTACAGGTGATGGGCATCGACCACGTGGGGCTGGGCAGCGACTTCGACGGCATCAGCGTCCTGCCTGCCCCCATGAAGGACGCGACCTCACTCCCCCTCCTCGTCGCGGCCCTGCAGCAGCGCGGCTACGCGGACGGCGAGGTCGCGAAGATCCTGGGAGAGAACTTCCTGCGCCTGCTCAGTGCCCTTCGGTGACTCCTTCCTTGGCGGTCCCCATGCTGTAGCGGATCCCACCCTGGAACGTGTGGGTGGTGCCGTCCAGCAGGAAGCCACGCGCCGATGAGGTCAGGATGTAATGGCCATACAGCGCGAGCCGTCCCTGCTTGATATCGATCCCGCCCATCCACCAGAAGAACGCCTTGCTCGCGGCAGCGTCGGCTTCGTCCTGGAGCTGGGAGAACTGCGACAGCGTCTGGCAGCTGGAGCAGGTGACCGCCGGATTCAGCAGCTGCATGATCGCGAAGCCGCCGCCTCCGAACGGCTCGATCCGCGTCTGCGCCGGGAAGGCGAGGGCGCCCACCATGATACGGCGCATGTCGTGAAACGCCACGTTTCCCGGCTCGATCGTGCCGTCGGGCTCGACGATGGTCGTGTGGCGGTCTGACAGGAAGAACGACTGCTCGTACGCGACATACAGCGCCGTCTTCTTACCGGTGATCAGCCAATGCCCGCCGAACGTCGGCTCAAAGGCGTAGCTGTCGTAGTTGGTCTTGAAGATAAAGAGGCCGCCCTGTGCGCCCCAATACCATTTGTGGGCCCAGTCGCTGGTCCGCTCCTCGAAGCGTGGGCCGCCCCGCGGACGCGCCGGCTGGGTGGGGGGCGTGGGGGGGACCTGGCCGCCCGCCGCGCCGCCGCCACCGCCACCGCCACCGATGAAGTAGGACAGGCCGGCGGAGCCGAGCAGGTGCACGACCGGCTTGCCCCCGAACATCGCGTAGCTCCCCGCGTTGTTCTTGGGCGAGTAGTAGCCCCGCGCCTCCAGGCGCAGGGCCAGCCGGCTGCCGAAGAAGATCCGGTCGCCCAATCCTGCGTTTACCGCGTGCAGAGCGAAGTTGTAGGGTGGATTCACGCCCATGTCGAGCCGGGAGTAGCCCCCCAGGAGGTACAGGATGTTCTTCTGGCCCCCTGAGTTGAGCACGAGGCTCACGCTTCCGAAGCGCATCTGGGTATGCGGCCCGCCCGCCTTCGGGAACGGATAGGCGATGTTGGCATCCACCTCCAGCCCGAGGGTCTCGTTGAAGAAGAACCCGAGCCGGCCCCCCCCGCCGACCTGATTGTCGAGCAGGAAGAGCTTGTCGTAGCGGGTGTAGCTGCCGAACCCGCCGATCTCGAGCTGGTGAGCGTGCTGGGCGCTCAGCGTCGCCGCCCCTCCGGCGCCCGCCGCCAGCAACACCCCGACGACAGTGACTACCCGCATGGGCCCACTCCTCGGTATCTAGGCAGGTCGGAAAAAAATGCCCCCCAAAATAGGGTTTTTGGTCGGAAAACGCGATACCCCTTCGCTTTAAGCCTCTGAACCTTGAAAGTACTTGAAGGTTCGACTGGATTCAGGCGAGCTGATACCGAAGATATCCCGTAAATCGAGCCGATCAGACCCCGCCTAACGCCGACCGACGGCACGACCTGCTAGGGGACTTGGCTCTTCTGCTCGCCGGCCCTGCCCAGGATGAACGACAGACCCGCTGTACCTGTGAAGTGCCCCAGCCAGCTCGCCTGGCCGCTGCCAGCCCCGCGGTAATAGGCTCGTGCCTCCAGGCGGAGTGCCACCCGGTCGCCGACGAAGATCCGCTCGCCCAGCCCGCCGTGCACGGCGTTCAGGTCGGACGCGGACAGTGGCTCGGGTCCCATGTGGAGCCGGGAGTAGCCGCCCAAGGCGTAGAGGCTGCTCTTCCCGCCGCCGGAGTTGATGACGAGACTCGTGCTCCAGAACACGGCCGTGGTCCCCACGCCGCTGAGCCTCGAGACTGGCTGCGCTACGTCGGCGTCAACCTCGATACTGAAATGATCGCCGAGGAAGTAGCCGACTCGACCGCCGGCACCGAACTGGTCGGCCAGGCGTAAGTCCTTGTCATACCGCGTGTAACTGCCGAAGCTACCGATCTCAAGCTGGTGGGCATGTTGGGCGCTGACGGACCCAGCCCCGCTAGCCAGCAGCACCCCAATGAGAGAGAGGACCCGCATGGGTGGACTCCTTGGGTAATTAGGGCGCTCCCCAAAATAGGAAGTTCCGGCGAAATGCGCGATAAGGTTGACGCGTCGGTGCTGAACGAAACAAACTGGAGTGTCTCTCAAACGACTCCCAACGTGGTACCGACCCGCTTGAATGCGGACAGGGCAAAGTCCAAGTCGTCCCGGGTATGGGCCGCTGAGAGCTGGCAACGGATCCGGGCATGGCCATGCGGCACCACCGGGTACCCGAACCCGGTGACGAATACCCCCTCTGCCAGCAGCAGGTCGCTCATCTGGATCGCCTTAGCAGTCTCGCCCAGGATCACCGGCACGATTGGGGTCTCACCGGGGAGCGGCTTGAATCCCAGCGCCGTCAGCTGGCTGCGGAAGTAGCCCGCGTTCTCGTGCAGGCGCCGCACGAGCTCCGGGTGCCGCTCCACGGAGCGCACCGCCGCGAGGGCGCTTCCGGCGACGGTGGGCGGCAGCGCGTTGCTGAATAGCTGTGGCCGGGAGCGCTGAGTGAGGTAGTCGGCGAGCGCCGCCGGGCCGGCGGTGAAGCCGCCGGCGGCGCCGCCCAACGCCTTGCCCAAGGTAGAGGTGATGATGTCCACCTGGCCGAGCATGCCGTAATGCTCGGCGGTGCCGCGGCCGGTCGGGCCGAGCACGCCCGTCGCGTGGGAGTCGTCCACGGCGACAACAGCGTCGTACTTGCGCGCCAGCGCCACGATGTCCGGAAGCTTCGCGATGTCGCCCTCCATCGAGAACACCCCGTCCGTGAAGATCAGCCTGAGCCGGGCGTCTCGCGCCGCCTTGAGCTTGTCAGCGAGGTCGGCCATGTCAGCGTGCTGGTAGACGGCGGTCTGGCACTTGGTGATGGCTTTCGCCAGGCGGATCGAGTCGATGATCGAGGCGTGATTCAACTGGTCCGAGATCACGATGTCCTGCTCACCCAGCAGCGTAGGGCAGAGCCCCTCGTTTGCATTCCAGCAGCTCACATAGGTGAGTGAGGACTCACATCCTACAAATCGGGCGAGGGCGGCTTCGAGCTCGCGATGGATGGTAAAGGTGCCACAGATGAACCGGACCGAGCCGGTCCCAGCACCGAACTGGTCGAGAGCGCGCTTTCCGGCGGCTACGACCTCCGCCTCGTTACAGAGGCCCAAGTAGTTGTTGGACGAGAGAATCACGACATCGCCGCGCCCCTGCATCTTGACTCTAGCGGCTTGCGGCGACTCCAGGTAGTTCAGGCGCTTGTACACGCCGTCGCGCTTGAACTGGTCGAGCTCGGCCTCGAGCCGGGTTCCGAGCGTCATGCGATCTCCAGGATGATCTTGCCCGCGTCGCCTGCGCGGATCGCAGCGAGGGCCTCGTCGACCTTGGCGAGCGGAAACTGGTGGGTGATGACCGGACGGGGATCGAGCAGGCCGCCGGTGAGATAGCGTCGCATCTGGTGCCAGGTTTCGTACATCTTCCGGCCGATGACGCCGTACACGGTGATCCCTTTGAAGATCATCTCGGTGGCGAAGTCCATCGGCACCTGGCCCTTCGGGATGCCAAGCAGCTGCACGCGGCCGCCCATGCGAACCGCCGCGAACGCCTGGTGCAGGGCTGAGGGGATGCCTGACATCTCACACACCACATCGGCGCCCTCGCCGCCGGTCTCCTCTACGACCGTCCGCACCACGTCGTCCTGCGCGGCGTTGATGGTGACGTGGGCGCCCATCGTCCGGGCGAGCGCGAGCCGTTTCGGGTTCACGTCCGACGCGATGACTTTTGCCGCCCCCGCTGCGCGGGCGATCCCCACCGCGAAGCAGCCGATCGGCCCGCACCCGACGATGAACACGGTGCTGCCCGAAATATCGGCGGTCAGCACCGTGTGGAACGCGTTGCCCATCGGATCCATGACGGCCCCGACGGTGGTCGGGATGCCGTCGAGGGGCAAGACGTTCGTGGCGGGCATCGCGATGTATTCGGCGAACGCCCCGTCCAAGTCCACGCCGATGATGCGCGTGTTGCGGCAGATGTGGCCGTTTCCGGTGCGGCACTGCATGCAGTGCCCGCACACGATGTGACCCTCGGCGGTGACGAGCTGCCCGCGCTTGAGCTCGGCGACGCCGTCGCCCACCGCGACGATCTCGCCCGCGAACTCGTGACCGATCACCAACGGCGGCTTAAGGCGGCCCTGCGCCCAAGGATCCCAATCGGCGATGTGCAGGTCAGTGCCGCACACACCGGCGTGGCGGACCGCGATGAGCACTTCGCCCGGTCCGGCGGCCGGCTTGGCGACGGTCGCGACTTTCAAACCGGGGGCGCGCTGCTCCTTGACGATCGCTTGCATGTAAGCTCAGGACGGGGACCCCGGGCCACCGGCCCGGGGTCAGCCGAGCGAACCCGCCTCGGGGCGGCTGACCCCGGGGCGATGCCCCGGGGTCCCCGGGAGCGGGCGGCAGGATGGGTCAGAATATGGATCGCGTGAAGCCTCCGTCTACTTGCAGCACGGCGCCGGTAATATAGCTGGCCTGCTCGGACGCCAGGAACGCGACCGCGGCGGCGAGCTCGTCGGTGCGCCCCATGCGTCCGATCGGAATCCCGGCTACCATGTCGCGCATCACCTCCTGCGAGGCGCGCTGCTCCCGCTTCGCGCGGGTCTCGGTCAGCTCCGTGATCCGCTCGGTGGCGATGAAGCCAGGGCACAGCACGTTCACCGTGATCCCCTCGGCGGCGACCTCGTCGGCCAGCGCCTTGGCGAAGCCGAGTACGCCGGCACGAGCGGTCGTGGACAAGATGAGGCCCGGGAGCGGCTGTTTGGCGGCGACCGAGGCGAGGCAGATGATGCGGCCCCATTGGAGCTTGCGCATGATCGGCACGGCGGCCCGGGCCAGGTGCACGGCGGAGAGCAGGTTCAGCTCGACGGCTCGCTGGAACGCCTCACCTGTCTGATGACTGAACGGTGCTGCCGGCGGGCCACTGGCGTTGCAGAACAGCACGTCCAGGCGCCCCAGCTCGCGGTGCACCCGCTCCACGAGCCCTTGGGCCTGGGCCGGGACGCCCACGTCCGCGACGAACGGCAGCACCGTCTGCCCTGTCTCCGACGTGAGCTGCAACGCCACGCGGTTGACCGAGTCTTCGTGCCGGCCGTTCACAGCCACCCGCGCGCCTTCCTGCGCGAGCGCTTTCGCGACGGCGCGTCCCAGCCCTTTGGTGCTGCCGCACACCAGGGCGACGCGGCCGGCCAGGCCGAGATCCATGGGGCGGGAATCTATCCGAGGGTTTCGGCGCCGGTTAGGGATTCCCAGGCTGAAGCCTGGGGTCGGCACGACACTGCCCTAAAGGGCACTGCCCTTCAGGGCTGCGAATCGCCGAGCCCACCCTTCAGGGTGTGGAACTAATCGGCGACAACGACGTGCGCCGGCTCGATCCGCACCGCGCAGCACTTGAGCTCCGCCATCTTGGCGTACGGATCGAGCACCGGATTGGTGAGCAGGTTCGCCGCCGCCTCGCGGAAGTGGAATGGCACGAACACCTGGCCGCACGCTACCCGGTCGGAGATGCGGCATGAGATGACGAGCGAGTTGCGGCGCGACGTCACCCGTGCCAGGTCGCCGTCCTCGAGACCGAGCGCGGTCGCGTCAGCCGGGTTGATCTCCATGATCGGCGTCGGCTCGCGCTGGTCGAGTCCCGTCGCCCGCCGGGTCATCGTGCCGGTGTGCCAGTGGTAGAGCTGCCGGCCGGTGTTCATCACGAACGGGTACGCGTCGTCCGGGAGTTCCACTGGCGGCGCGTACTCGACGGGGACGAAGCTCGCCTTGCCGTCGGCGGTCGGGAAGCGGTCGGCGAACAGAAACGCCGTACCGGGGTGGTCGGCGGTCGGCACAGGGTATTGGAGCCCCGCGCCCTCGAGCCGCGGATACGTCACCCCCCGCCACGACGGCGTCACCTGGACGATCTCCGCCATGACGTCCGCGGCGGTCTCGAACGGGGTGTTGAGACCCAGCCGGTTGGACAGCTCGACGAGGATGTGCAGGTCGTGCCGCGCCTCGCCTGGTAGGTCCGCCGCCTGGCGGGCGAGCTGGATCCGGCGCTCGGTGTTCACGAAGGTGCCGGTTTTCTCGGCAAAGCTCGAGCCCGGCAGCACCACATCGGCATAGCGGGCGGTTTCGGTCAGGAACAGGTCGTGCACTGCGAGGAACTCGAGCTCGCGGAACCAATGCTCGGCGTGGGCGATGTCGGGGTCAGAGATGATCGGGTTCTCGCCCATGATGTACATCCCACGCACCCCGCTCTCTTCCTTCACGGTCTCGGTCACCATGAGCCCCTCCTTGAGGGAGAGGGACTCCTCGGGTACGCCCCAGACGCGCGCGTACTCCGCCCGGATCTTCGGCTCCTTGACCGACCGATAGTCGGTGTAGACGAACGGGATGGCCCCGACGTCGGACGCCCCCTGCACGTTGTTCTGGCCGCGTACGGGCATCATCGCCGCTCCCCAGCGGCCGATCATGCCGCAAGCGAGCATGAGGTTGAGGAGCGACGCGACGAGGTCGGTGCCGTTGGCATGCTGCGTGAGCCCCATCGCCCACAGGGTGCTCGTGTTCGGACCCGCGGCATAAAGCTCCGCCGCCCGTTGGATCCGCTCCGCCGGGACGCCGGTGAGCCTCGCCGCGACGGCTGGCGTCATCGGTCCGACGGCTTGCCGCACGCGGTCGAAGTGCTTGGTCCGCTCCGCGATGAACCGCTGGTCTTCGAGCCCCCGGGCGAGGATGTGGTTGAGCATCGCGCCGAACAGCGCCACGTCCGTGCCCGGTTGCATCTGGAGGTGGATGTCGGCCCGTCCCGCGAGCTCGGTCTTGCGGGGGTCGGCCACGATGAGCGTCGCGCCGCGCTCATGCGCGCGCTTGATCGCCGCGCCGAAGACCGGGTGCGATTCGGTCGTGTTGGCGCCGGCGATGAAGATGACATCCGCGGCGTGCTCGACCTCGCGCATCGAGCCCGACGCCGCCGAGGTGTTGAGCGCCCGCTGCATCGCCGCGACCGAGGTCGAATGGCACAGGCGCGTGCAATGGTCGATGTTGTTGGTGCCGAGCGCGCCACGGAACATGCGCATGAGGAGATAGTTCTCCTCGTTCGAGCACTTGGCCGAAGAGAAGCAGGCGAGCGCGTCGCCGCCGCGTGCGCGCTTGATGCGCAACAGCTCCTGCATGATGAGGTCCAGCGCCTCGTCCCAGGTCGCTTCGCGGAACGGCTCGTACCACGACGGCGGCGTCGCTACGCGGTCGCGGATGTCCAGGTCCAGCCGCTCGACGAGCGACAGCTCGCGCACCGACTTGCCGACGGAGCGCGGCGGGCCGGCCGGCTTCGCGTTCTGGCCCTCGCCTTCGATCGTCTGCCACGGCCCGCCGCGGCGCTCCTGGCCCGTCGCCCCGCGCCACATCCAGCGGCCGCTCTCCCTCACCCAACCTTTGCGGATCAGGGGCTTGGTGAGTCGGTCGCGGTGCTGTGGGAAGTCGTAGCCAAACCGGCCCTTCACACACGTGGAGCCCTGGTTGGGAGTGTCGAGCTCGATGTCGGGCGAGGTGACGCGGAGGACCTTGCCGTCGGCAACATGCAGGTCGACCTGGCAGCCCACGCCGCAGTACGGGCACACGGAGCGGACGATCTTGTCGGGGTGGCGCACCTGCTCAGGGGCGAAGCGCTCCCGCGGCATCACCTCGAAGATCGCGCCGGTGGGGCAGACGCGGACGCATTCGCCGCACCAGGTGCAGCCCGCCCTGTCGGGGTCGCCGTCGGCGCCGACGATGATCTCGGTGTGCTCGCCGCGTTGGCCGACGTCCAGGACCCCCACGACCTGAATGTCCTCGCACGCCCGCACGCAGCGCGTGCACAGGATGCAGGTGCTCATGTCGTGGCGGATCATGGAGTCGCCCGGACGCTCGTCGCCGTGGCGCAGCGGGAGGTCGCGCAACGTCGGCGGCGTCGGCACGACGCCGTAACGGACGACGTACTGCTCGAATTCGTTGCGGGGCTGGGCGCGGCCGCCGTTCACCAGATGGTCGCCGGGGTAGCGCTCGAGCAGCAGCCGCAGGACGCCACGCCGGTTCTCGACGGCGGCGTGCGATTCCGTTTGCACCACCATACCATCCGCCACCTGCGTCGCGCAGGCAGGCAAGAGCTTCGCCTGGCCCTCCACCGACACCAGGCAAATCCGGCAGTTTCCTACGATGGGCAGCCTGGGATACCAGCACAGGGTTGGGATGTCGTCGATGCCGGCGGCCCGGGCGGCGTCGAGAATCGTCTGGTCGGGCTGGGCGGAGACGGTGCGGCCGTTGATGGTGATGCTGCTCATGCGAGGAAGATGAACTCGCGAGGAGCGCACGGCAACCCTAAGTGGTTGGCGTGCTTGGCAGATACGATTAGCGCTACGGGCCGACGCGGCGACAGCGGCGACAACTGAAAGGGCCGGCTGGTGCCGGCCCTCGATGCCTACTTAGTCGACGTGCTCGGGCAGGTGGCGGTGCGTGTGGTCGTCCGCCCCGCCCTCGTCGGTGAACCAGCAGTAGGCCCAGATCTTGGCTGGGCGGAGCATCTGTCGGCCGACACTCAGGATGATGCCGATGGGCTCATCGTCCAAGACTAAAGGCAGACTGGTCATTGTCATTGAAAGGGCGTTCCCACGTTGCAGGTTACACGTCGCGCGAAGCAAAGGACCTGCCACCAGATCGCTCGTGCAACGTGTTGCCGTGCAACGTGTAACGGGAGGGGGGCGCGGCGGAGTGGTTACTCCGACACGTTCACCGCCGTGTCTGCCTGACGCTCGGGCTTCGTGGCCGTGAACCCGGCTCCGGCCTTGGTGCGGCGGCGGCGGGTGATGAGCCAGCCGCCGTAGTGCGCCTGCAGCGCTTCCGGACCGAGCGGGATCACCTCGTTCGCGGCGGGGCTCGGCAGCACGATATGGACGCCCCCCGGCCGCGTACGTGCTTTCAGGTCCGCGATGACGGCGCTCCGGTCGCGGGCACGCGCTGGGGCGAGCGCCGCCGGGTCGAGGACGACGAGGCTCGGCGCTACGTCGGGCAGCCAACTGCCCCAGTGGATTACGAGGGCTTGAAACCGGCCCGCGAGCTGCTCCGTGACGGCGCGGCCCTCGGCGGCTTCGATCGCGCCGAGGTCCTGATCGAGCAGGAACACTTCGGCGTCGTGCGCCGCGAGGTACAGCGCTGCCGGCAGGGCCGCCGCGCCCAGGACCAGGGCGAGGTCGCCGGGCTCGAGCCGCGCCGCGCAGCTCACGAGCGGGCCGTCGGGCTCGAGGCCCCAGTGCGTCGGCTCGCGCTGCGCGGCGCGCAGCGCGCGGTGCTTCGAGCGCCAGCGGGGGAACGCAGGCAGCCGGAGCCGCCGCGCGATGATCCGGTCGACGTGCTCGAGCAACAGCACCTCGGTGAGCAGGTACTGGCCGGCCGAGCTCTCCTCCAGCTCGCGCACGGCTTCGTCTCCGATCTCGAGCAGCTCCGCGCGCGACAGCCTGTTCTTGTACTCCTCGATGCGCTGCAACAGGAACTCTTGGTACTCCTGCTTGAGCGAGCGGGGCGGCCGGCGCGCGATGCGCGAGCGGTGTTCGTCGTGCAGGGCGTTCAGCATGGCTCGACGTGCACCGTCACCTCATGGAGCTGGAGGTCGTTCTTGAGGCGCTCCTCCACCTGGTCGGCGATCGCGTGGGCTGCGGCGACATCGGCCTTGCGATCGACGGCGATCGTCACTTCGGCGTACCGCAGGTCCGAGGGTCCGCGCGAGCGGATTCCGTAGGCGCTCTTCACGCCCGGCACGCCTTCCGCGGTCTGCCGGATCTCGCCGGTGGGGAGAGCCCGCTCATCCACGAGGACCGGAACGGTGCGCCCGAGGATGCGGTAGGCCACGAGCACGATCAACAGCGCTACCACGATGGCGATCGCCGGGTCGACCCACCACCACCCTTGCCGGGCAAACAGCACGCCGATGAGGACGCCCACGGTAATGAGCGCGTCCGTGCGCGTGTGCGCCGCGTCGGCGACGAGCAGCTCGCTCTTGAGCTCGCGGCCACGGCGGTTTTCGTACCACGCGATCACGAGGTTGACGCCCAGTGTGAGCACGAGCACGGCGAGCTGTGAGTCGGTCACACCTACTGGGTGGGCGCCCTGCAGCAGCTCGTTCACCGCGCCGCGGACTAGCTCGAAGCACGTGATCGAGAGGAACCCGACGATGCCGAGGGCGCCCAGCGTCTCGAATTTGCCGTGTCCGTAGGGGTGGTCCTCGTCGGGCGCCTTCGCGGCTACGCGCACGACGATCAGGGCGAGGACGTTGTTCAGCGCGTCCACGGACGAGTCCAGGGCGGTGCCGAGGATGGCGAGCGAGCCGGCGCGCAGACCCACGAAAAACTTGGCCGCCACGACCATCAGGTTGGCGACCAGGAGGCCGATGAAGACTCGGCGGACGAGGGCGGTCTCGGGGCGCCCCTCGGGCCGGGAAAGCGGCATGGGATGCAAGCTTGTAAGGCGGGCCGGTTTAGTCAACGGCCCGCAGCAGCACCCCCTTCAAGTACCCCGTCTCGGGGACGTTGACAAGCTCGGGGTGATCTCGTCCGGCGCCCGTGAGCGCGACCAGCTCGAGCCGCCGGCCGGAGTCCCGCGCCGCGTCGGCGAGCATCTCCGCGAACACCGCGCGGTTGACGTGATAGGAGCAGGAGCAGGTGAAGAGCACGCCTCCGGAGGACAGCAGGCGCATCGCGCGGAGATTGATCTCCTTGTATCCGGCGAGCGCGCGGGGGACGCTCTGCTTGGTCTTGGCGAACGCGGGCGGGTCGAGCACGACGGTGTCGAAGGTCTCGTCCCGGCGTTCCAGTTCGCGCGCCAGGTCGAACGCGTTCGCCTCGCGCCAGGTGATGTTGGCGAGGCCGTTGAGGCTCGCGTTCTCCGCGCCGCGCGCCAGCGCCTCCCCACTGGAGTCGACCGCGGTCACGGTCGTGGCCCGGCGCGCCAGGTGCAGCGCGAACGACCCATGGTACGCGAACAAGTCGAGCGCCCGGCCGGGGCCGGCGTGCCTGGCGACGAGCGCCCGGTTCTCGCGCTGGTCGAGGAACGCCCCCGTCTTCTGCCCGGTGCGCGGGGCGGCGAGGTAGCGGATGCCGTCTTCCTCGACCTCCACCGCGTCGGGAACGGTGCCGAACACCGGAACGACCTCGAGGGGGAGCCCCTCGTGTCGCCGGATCGCGACGTCGTTGCGGAGCAGCAGCCCTGCGGGCGCGAGCGCCGTTCGGATCCCGGCGACCACGTCGGCGCGCGCCTGCTCGATCCCCGCCGAGAGGAGCTGCGCCACGACGTATGGCCCGTAGCGGTCTACGACCAGTGACGGCAGGCCGTCGCCCTCGGCGTGTACGATCCGGTACGCCGTGGCCGCGATGCCCGCCCGGCGGGCGGCGCGGGCGGCGATTCGCCCGCCCCACCAGCCCGCGTCGATCGGTTCGCGGCCGCGCGTCAGCAGCCGCAGTCGGATCTCGGACTTGGGGGAGTAGAGCGCTTGGCCGAGATGGCGGCCGCGCCGGTCGGCGACGCTCACGATGCCCGCACTATCACGCGGCTCGTCGTAGACATCCGTGCGGTAGATCCACGGATGGCCCGCCTGCCAGCGTGCGGCCCCCTTGGCGGAGACGATGGCGGTGCTCACGGCGCTCACGGAAACGTGAGTATTGGCCGCCCTCCGGCCGTTAGGACCTCGCGGACCTGCCCGCCCCCCTGTCTGAACCCAGAGAGGTCGGCCCTCGACGCGCCCGCCCTGATCCGTAGAATGGGGACCGTGATCGACCAGCCGCGGATGAACCACGCGCCGTCCGGCAATTGATGGAATTCGACGCGACCGCCGGCGCGCGCGCCAGGCATCCATACGTCGAGGTTGGTGTAGTGGTATTCGACGACCCTGAGCTCCGCCGTGCGACGATCGAGCCACAGCACGCCGGCGATATCGCGGCGCTGCGGCCTGGGGACCGGCTCGAATGCGAGGCCGACAAGAGCCGTGTCGTTGCCGGCGGGTGATTGAACCTTGAAGCAGTGGGACTCGAGAAACGGGTCCGACAGGAGGACCTGAATGTCCGGCGCCACGAAGACCGGACCACCAGTCGAGTCATACACGAACCCACGGCGGGCCAGGCTCTCGGGCGGCAGACTTACGAACGACCAGCCACCGAACCCGAGCGCGCTGTCCCGCTGCTCTTCCAGAGGCTTCAGTGCCCGGTCGAGGGTTCGCCGAAACGTCTCCGTACGGAACCGATAGAGCTTCCGCTCGAGCGTCACCTGAGTGACGCGCAGCGCCTTTGTGACCTCTTCCCACAGCGTCGCGGCCGACTCCCCTTCCGCCGGCCGCACGCGGCAACGATTGCGCCGTTCCACCGTGATGCTGGCGAGCTGCACGGGGACTTCCGGCATCTCGATGCGGTAGTCCAGAGTCTCCCCGGCCGAGAGCCGCAGAGGCGGCGAGTCCCAGCGCCGGTACCCGATCCGCAGGGCGCGAAGGCGGTATTCGCCGGGGCCTGGTGCTCGAAGCACGAAGCGTCCGTCGACTGCCGTTACGGTTCGGTCGCGTTCCAGCCGCGCTGAGTCGAGGAGTGAGATCAGTCCGAACGCCACCGGCAGCCCGGTGGTCGCTCCGACCAACTCACCTCGGAGCGTCTGAGCTGGCGACCGAGCGATGGCTCCGAGACTCAGCAGGAGCGGCAACGCTGAGACCCCCGCTCGCCGAGTGACTCGAGGCTGCATCTCGCCCGAACCTCCTCGGATGTTCAACACGACGGCGGGCGGTCCGGCCGCAGCTTTGCGGCGCCGCGCAGGTACGTATGTTTCAGCTCGCGCTGGGGCTTGGTCGTGTAGAAGTGCAGCAGCACGCGGATGCAACGCGCCAGGCCGTCGGGGACGGCCACCTCCGCGGCGCCGAGCAGGGGGACGTCGAGCCAGCCGAGGCCGCGCGCGGCGCGCGCGGGATACTCGGCAGTCAAGTCGGGCGACGACGTGAAGATTGCGCTCTCCACATCTTCCGGCTTGAAGCCGTTGGCGTGCTGCAGCGCCCGCAGCAGCTCGGCGGTCGCGTCCAGGATCGCCTCGCTCGTATTCGCGGTGGCGGTCGTCGCGCCGCGCAGTCCACGCAGAGTCTTGCTCATGGCACTCGAGGCTTTGTTGCGCTTGATGGTGATCACGGATGCCGCGCTTCTCAAGGGGCGCGACCCGATCGAGGCGTGCCGCCGGGCGCTGGCCGGCGGGGCGACGATGATCCAGGTGCGCCTCAAGGACGCCGCGCCGCGCGACGTGCTGACCCTGGCTCGGGCGCTGGTGGGTGCCCTGAGCGTTCCCGTGATCGTGAACGACCGGGTGGACGTCGCGCTCGCGGCGAATGCGGCGGGCGCCCACCTGGGCCAGGAGGACCCGCCGCTCGACCGGCTCAGGCCCCACGTGCCGCCCGGCTTCCTCCTGGGCATCTCCGTCGGCTCGTCCGCTGAAGCGGCCCGGGTCCAGGGCTGGCCCGCCGACTATTGGAGCGTCGGCCCGTGCTTCGCCACGACCACCAAGCCTGACGCCGGGCCGCCGCTTGGCCTGGAAGGGTTCGCGGCGCTGGCGCGGCTCGCGCCCGCCGGGGTGCCCGTCATCGCGATCGGCGGCATCACGGCGGCGAACGCGGGCGCGCTGGCGCACGCCGCGGCGGCGGGGGTGGCGGTGAGCGCCGCCGTTTGGAGCGCTAGCGAGCCGGCCGCTGCGACACGCGCGTTGCGCGCCGCATTTCCTTGACGCGCCGGATCGCGGCGAGGTGCTCGGTGTACGTGGCGGAGAAGATGTGCTTGCCGTCGCTCTGCGCCACGAAGTAGAGGAACGGCACATCCGCCGGATAGAGGGCCGCCGCGAGGCTCGCGCGCCCGGGCTGCGCGATCGGACCCGGCGGCAGCCCGGCGTGCAGATAGGTGTTGTAGGACGAGCGCACGGCGAGGTTCTTCTCCCACACCCGCTTCAGGCGCCGGCCGTACGCGTAGCTCACGGTCGGGTCCGCCTCGAGCCGCATCCCTCGCCGCAGCCGGTTGTGGTACACGGCGGAGATGAACGGCCGGTCGGGGTCGTAGCGCACCTCCGCCTCGATGATCGACGCGAGCGTGACGAGCTCGTGGCGCGAGAAGTGGAGGGAATCGAGGCGGGCCTGCCACTCGGGGCCCCACTGCTCGGCGAACTGGTGCGTCATCACGCGGACCAGCTCTCGCGCCCCGATGTGCAGCGGCAGCAGGTACGTCGTGGGAAACAGGTATCCCTCAGCGCTCGGCGCCTCGTCGGGCAGCCCTAGCCCGGCGAGCAGCACGGAGTCTTCCGCGGCCGCGAGGAACGAGTCTCGCGGAATTCGGAGCTGACCACGCGCGAGGTCCGCGACCTCGCCGAGCCGCAGGCCCTCCCGCACCGTGAAGCGCTGCTCGACTCCGCGCCCGCGCTCGAGCGTGGCCACGACCTCGCCCCACGACTCGCCCTGCCGCAGCAGGTAGACGCCGCTCTTTAGCGACCCCCCGAGCCCGCGCACCTTCGCGTACAGCCGAAACGAGCCGGGATGGCTGAGCACCCGGTTTGCGGCGAGCGAGTCGATGGTGGCGTCGAGGGTGGCGCCGGCCGGAATGGTCACGGTGACCCGCGGGCCGTCGGAGCGCCCGCAGGCCGCGAGGGCACCCGCGAACAAAACGCGGAACGCGGAACGCGGAAGCCGGAACAGGCGCTCGACATTCCCTGCTCTGTTCCGCGTTCCGACTTCCGCGTTTCGCGTTCTCAAGTGGCGGATCCCCGCCGCGCATCCAGATAGTGCTGCAGCAGCAGCGTCGCGGCCAGCGCGTCGACGTCCCCCTTGCGACCCCGGGCCGAGCCTCCCATTTCGCGCACTGCCTGGAGCGCGCGCGCCGTGGTCATGCGCTCGTCCCACAACTCCACCGGCCGTCCAGTCTGGCGGCCGATCGCGGCCGCGAGCTCGCGCGCGGCCCGCGCCGGCGCCCCCTCCTCGCCCTGCTCGTCGAGCGGCAAGCCGACGATCACGCCGGCCACGGCGTGCTGCTCGAGCAGCGTGCACAGCTGACGCATCGGGAAGCGCTTGCCGGCGCGGCGCGTGAGGGTGGTGAGCGGCTGAGCGAGCCTCTGCGTTTCGTCGGACAGGGAGAGGCCGATGCGGCGCTCGCCCCAGTCCACGGCCAACAACCGGCCTCCCGCCGTCACCCCTGAGCCATCGTCGCGAAGAATTCCACGTTGGTCTTGGTCCGCTTCATGCGCTCGAGCAGGAACTCGATCGCCTCGACGGGCGGCATGTCGGAGAGGAAGTTGCGGAGCAGGTAGACCTTGTTGAGCTCTTCCTTGGTGAGGAGCAACTCTTCCTTACGGGTCGAGGTGCGCTGGACCTCGATCGCCGGGTAGACGCGCCGGTCGGCGATGCGACGGTCGAGGATGACTTCCATGTTGCCGGTGCCCTTGAACTCCTCGAAGATCACTTCGTCCATGCGCGAGCCGGTGTCGATCAATGCCGTCGCGATGATCGTGAGCGAGCCGCCGCCCTCGATGTTGCGCGCGGCGCCGAAGAACCGCTTGGGCTTCTGGAGGGCGTTCGCGTCCACGCCGCCGGAGAGGATCTTGCCGGAGTGCGGCACTACCACGTTGTGAGCGCGGCCGAGCCGCGTGATGGAGTCGAGCAGGATCATCACGTCCTTCCCGTGCTCCACCAGGCGCTTCGCCTTTTCGATCACCATGTCCGCGACCTGGACGTGCCGGTCCGCTGGCTCGTCGAACGTGGAGGAGATCACCTCCGCTCCCTTCACGTTCTCCTCCATGTCGGTCACCTCTTCCGGCCGCTCGTCGATCAGCAGCACGATGAGGTAGATCTCCGGGTGGTTCTCGATGACCGCGTTGGCGAGCTTCTGCATCAGGATGGTCTTGCCGGCCTTGGGCGGCGACACGATCAGGCCACGCTGGCCCTTGCCGATGGGGCAGAGAATGTCCATCACCCGCATCGACAGATCGGCGTCCTTGCGCTCGAGGCGGATCCGCGCTTCGGGATAGCGCGGCCGCAAGTTGTCGAATGCGACGCGGTGCTTTGCTTTCTCCGGCTCCTCCCCGTTCACGGTCTCGACTTTGAGGAGTGCCAAGTAGCGCTCCCCCTCCTTGGGGGGACGCACCTGGCCCATGATCGTGTCGCCGGTGCGCAGATCGAACCGCTTGATCTGGCTGGGCGAGACGTAGATGTCGTCCGGGCCGTAGAGGTAGTTCCAGTCGGGGCTGCGGAGGAATCCGTAGCCTTCGGGAAGGATCTCGAGCACGCCCTCGCCGTGTAGCACCGTGTCGGAATCGAGGAGCGATTGCTCGATGCGAAAGATGAGATCCTGCTTGCGAAGCCCTGAGTAGTTGGTGATGTTCAGGGTTTCGGCCATCGCGTGTAGTTCCGCGACGGACTTCTTCTTCAGTTCAGCGATATCCACGTGTGCTCTGCTCCGTGTGTGCTACGGCGGGCGTACCCCGGGGATGGGGGAGTAACCGGTTGAAAATGGGTTCTTTGGGAGTTCGAAGGGGTGCAAACCTATACTAGGCCGCGGCGCACCCGCCGTCAAGTACGTCTATGGACCTGAGCGAGTTCCTGCTCGCCTGGCGGACGGCAGCGCTCCCGGACCGGGAAGTGATTGACGCGCTTGTACATCCGGCGCATGCCGGGCCCTCCCCAGCGCTGGCCGCGGCGCTGGAACGCTGGCCCGGCACCTCCTATTGGTCCGACGAGCCGGACGGACGCCACTTGGTGCTGACGCGCCCGCTCGGGCGTCGACACCGCGAGGCGTGGGCGCTGCACCTGCTGCTCTTCGCGGCGACGCTCTTTACCACCACGTTCGTGGGCGCCGTGCTCAAGGGCGCCATCCCGTTCGACCCGAATCCGCTGGCGCTCGTGCTCGGCACGTACCCCTTCCCGGCGGACTTCGTCCACGCCTGGGCAACCGGGCTCTCCTTCGCCGCGCCGCTCCTCACCATCCTGCTGTGTCACGAGCTGGGCCATTACCTCACGGCACGGCGCTATCGGCTCGATGTGTCGCCGCCCTACTTCATTCCCGCCCCGGTCGTCCCGTGGTCCATCGGCACGATGGGGGCGTTCATCCGGCTGCGCACCGTCGTGTCGGACCGGCGTCAGCTGCTCGACGTGGGCATCGCCGGGCCGATTGCAGGGCTCGTGGTGGCGCTGCCGGTGCTCGCGATCGGGCTGGCGATGAGTCATGCGCCGACCGCTCGCGCGTCGCCGAGCGGGATGCTGCTGGGGCTCGATGACAGCTACGCCGTGCTCGGCGACTCGATCCTCACGCTCGCGCTGCGTCACCTCGTGAGCGGGTCAACGCCGGCCATCGTGCTTCATCCGGTCGCGTTCGCGGGCTGGCTCGGCGTGTTCGTCACGATGCTCAACCTCCTGCCCATCTCCCAGCTCGACGGCGGGCACATCCTGTTCGGGGCGCTGCCGCGCTGGCACGCCCGAGTCGCCATAGGCTTCTGGGCGCTGATCGTGGCGCTCGGCGTCTATTGGAGGGGCTGGCTGCTCTGGGGAGCGCTCGTGCTGGTACTGTCGCGCGGCCGCCTCGGCCATCCGCCGGTGCTCGACGGACAGCGGCCGCTGCCACGGTCGCGGACCCTGCTCGCGTGGATTGGGCTGATCCTGTTCCTCGTCACGTTCACGCCGATACCATTTCGACTGTAAAAAGCCGGTGAAAAGCCCGTGAACGGCCGGGGAAGGGTGAGGGGCCCCTTCCCCCTTCCCCGGCCCTTCGCCGGCCTTTCACCCGTGTTTCCGTATTGCGTAAGTATCGCCGGCTTATATCTTTGGACAAACCAGCCCTAGGGCGACGCATGCCCGCACAATCGGCACGCTATAGCGCACCCGACTCTAACGACGCGGTCGTTCACGACCTTCCCCCCATCCGATTCGACGGACAACTCATCGCCATACGTCTCCTGGTACGCCGGACTGAGGACGGGATCTGGCGCGGCCGCATCCTGTTCGGGGCGCCAGACACCGAGGCGGAGCGCTCCACCGCCGAGATCTTCTGCGCGACGTCGGAGCCGGATCTGTGGCAGTCGGTCCGCGACCTGCGGGACCATCACTTGCGCGATCTCTACCGTTCCTTGCTGTGATGGCCCAGGCCGGTGACCCGCTGCGTACGCTCCGGCACGACCTGGCGAACCCGCTGGCGGCGATCCTGGCGGAAACCCAGCTGCTGCTCCTCAACGTTGATCGCTTCGACGCAGAGACGGTCGGGAGCTTGAAGCAGATCGAGAGCCTCGCCCGCAAAATGCGCCAGATCCTGCAAGCTCTGGACGAGTGAGCCGGCGGCACCGCCCGCGGTACTCCCCGCCGGCGCGCTGGTGGTACTCGCGCCGGGTGAGTTTCGTCCGCTACGCGTGGCTGCCGTGGCCACCGATTCCAAATGGCCTTTGGGGATTTCCACCCTAAAGGGTGGACGGCGCTGGCTCGGTTCGTTTCAGATAGGTCCACCCGCTCCACAGATAAAGCCCCAGCAGGATGACGGTCGCGGCACTCACAGCGTACTTGAGCGCCGCCGGGGCGTCGCTCGCCGAGAGCAACCCCTCGATCGTGCCGGCGAGCGCGAGCAGCGAGACGACGGCGCCGATCATGCGAGCCGCGATCCGGCCCGCCAGCACGAGCGCGTCCTTGCGCGCCAGGTCTCCCGGGGCGACGAGCGCGCCGGCCAGGCGGAACCCGGCGCCCCCGGCAATGAAGATCGCCGTCAGCTCGAGCACGCCGTGCCCCGCGACGAACGTCCCCAGGTAGGCGCCCGCGTGATAATTGACGAACAACCCGAATCCCATGCCCAGGCTCATCCCGTTGCTGACGAGGACGAGCGCGGTCAGCGTCCCCGCCAGCATACCGCCCACGAATGCCCAGAACGCCACGCCGATGTTGTTGCTGATGATCGCCGAAGCGATGACCGGGAGCTCCTCGTTCGGCGATTGGGCGTATCCGATCCCGCGCGCTTCGTGCTCCGCCGCCTGTTCGGCACGGCTCACCATGACGGGCGGCAGGACGTCGTCGGCGAGCTCCGGCCGGCCGCGGATCAAGCCGTAGCCGACGGCGGCGGGGACGGTAAAGAGCAAGCATGCGGCGAGCACGTGGCGCCATGACTGAACGACCGCGGCGGGGAAGTCCTGCACCAGGTAGCGGGCGAGTGGCGCGCGGGGACGCCCCCGTGCTCGGTACAGCGCGTTGTGGCCCGCGCTCACGACGCGCTCGAGATACTCGATCACCCGCCGCTCGACCCCGTAGGTCCGGGCCCGGGCGAGATCGGCGGTCACTTCACGGTAGCGCGCGGCGAACGCCGGGATCTCCCCCGCCGCGAGGGCGCCGACTCCCGAGCGCTCTACGCGCGCGGCGACAGCATGGAAGGCGGCCCACGCGTCCCGTTTCCCGGCCACAAACCGCTCCGCCGTCACGGTCGTCCGTCCAGCCGCGCCGGTCTGCACGCGGGTCGCGAACCGGCTCCGCCGCTTGCGCTGCTCCTCGGTGAGAAGCGTGGTGAGATAGGCGTCGGCGTCCACGGTGCGACGCGGGATGCGGTCTTGGAAACGACGGGCGAGCTCCGTCGCCATCCGCACCTGGAGGGCCGGGTCGAGCTGGCCCGCTCGTGCCAGGAACTGGTCGAGCAGTCGGAACTCGTCGTCGGTGAGCTCCGGTGGCCCCGTCTCAAGCGCCTCTTCGGCCGCGGCAGGGGCGGGCCCGAGGGCCCAGTCCACCGGGCGGTCGCGCACCACGACGGTCCCCGCCGCCAAGTCGCCGAGCCGCTGGTTGCGAGGGTGCAGAAAGACCATCACCAGCCCCGGCAGGAGCGGCACCAGGGGGAAGTAGCAGTCGAGCAGCCGGACGAGGTTGCGCACCGTGGCAGCCGTCGGGGTCACGGCATGGCCGGTCTCCATTACGACGCGGATCCCGAGTGCCTGCTTGCCGGGCGTCCGGCCGCCGTTCAGCGCCTCGAAGGCGGCGAAGTAGCCGAAAAACATCAGGAACGAGAGCAAGATCACCAGCGCCAGCACCCAGCCCTCGAGCGCTGCCCCGACGTGCCACAGTCCGGTCGCGCCGGCGGCGAACTGGAGCCCCACCAGCACCGCGAACACGATCACTGTGTCTACCAGCGCGGCGGCAGCACGCGAGCCCACCCCCGCCAGCTCCAGGCGCACGGCGACGTGCTCTGGGGTCTCGATGTCGAGCTGCTGGCGTAGCTCTGATGGTGAGGCCGGGACTCGCGCGGGCGCGTTCACGTCCTCATCTTATCGCGACACCGTCACAGGAGCGAGTCGCGGATGCCCGACCTCCGGCCCATGGACTTTGGCGAGATCCTCGACGGGTCACTCATGATCTACCGCCGGCACTTCGGGCTGTTTCTGAAGCTCGCCATGGCGGCGTTATCCGTGCCCCTCGTGCTGCTGGTGTACTTCGGGCTGCGCGCGATTGCGGAGCTGCAGCAGAACCCGGTCCGAGCGCTGCTGTATCTCGTGCCCGTCGGCCTCGTCTATTACGTGGCGAGCTTGGTGCTCACGGCCGGTACGATCCGCGTCATCTCCGACTCGTATCTCGGCCGCGAGCCGCGCCTCCGGGATGCGCTGTCGCTGGGCTGGTCGAGACTGTGGCCGCTCACCGCTGTGGGATTCGGCAAGGGCATCGTGCTCATGCTGATCACGCTCGGGGTCGGCGTCGTCGCAGGCGTCGGCGCGACGCTGTTCCGGGGCGCCGGTGCGCTGTTGACCGTCGCGCTGGTCGTGGGGGGCTGCTGGTTCATCATCTACGTGGCTTGCGGGTACGGCCTGACGACCCCCGTGGTCGTCCTGGAGGAGCTGGGTAGCTCATTCGACGCGTTCGGCCGCTCCTGGGAGCTGACGCGGAGCTTCAAGCTGAAGGTATTGGGCCTGGCCGTCGTGGCGTTCTTGCTGACCAACCTGATTCCGTCCCTCGTGTTCCGCGGGCTCGGGGCCGCTTTCCTGGGCTCGGCGCCGCCGCTGGGAGTGGCGCTGACTGCGGTGGGGTTCGTCGCGCCGCTCGCGTTGGCGCCGGTGCTCGCGGCCGTGATCACCCTCATGTACTACGACCTGCGCGTGCGCCGTGAGGCATTCGACCTGCAGGTCCTGGGTCAGCGTCTGGGGATCATCTGACCGGAGAGCCCGGCGCGGTGCTGCAAGCGGTGCCGCCCTCCGACTCGCTGCGGCGCGCGCTGGGCGACGTGTTCGGGCGGCCGGAGTACGCCTGGGCGGGGCGGCGCAGCTTCGGGGAGTGGGTGCGCGAGCTGTGGTACCGGCTGCTCGACTGGATCGGGACCTTGCACGCAACGCACCCGGCGGGGTTCAAGGTGCTGCTCGCGGTGCTGATCCTGATCCTCGCGGGCTTGGTGCTGCACGTCGGCTATGTGCTGTGGCGCATCGCGCGCCCGGCGGGACGCACCCCGACCGGATCGGGGCGGCCGGCGGGGGGCGGGCCACGGTTCGAGGATGCCAGGGCGCACCGCGAGCGCGCTGACGAACTGGCCCGTGCGGGACGCTACGCGGAGGCGCTGGCGCACCGGTTCGTCGCGCTGATCCTCGAGCTGGAGCGGCGACATGCGCTCACCTTTCATCCGTCGAAGACGCCCGCCGAGTACGTCCGCGAGGCCCGGCTGGACGAGTCCGGCCGTGCGTCGCTGGCCGATCTCGTAGCCCGGTTGTACCGGCACCTGTTCGGCGCCGTCCCCTGCGACGCGAACGTCTACCGCGAGTTCGGGGTCGCGGCCGAGACGGTCTTCCGGCATGTCGCGACGGCTTGAGCTAGGGCTCGCGCTCGCGCTCGCCTTGGCGGTGGCCGTGGCCTTCGTCGCCGGGAGTCGCGGTGCCAGCGCGCCGCCGCTCGATTTCCGCACCTCCTCCCTGGTCTCCGGCCCGCAAGGCAGTCGCGCCGTGTACGATGTGCTGGCGCGGCTCCGGGTCCCGGTCGAGCGGCGGCGCTCGGCGCTCTTTGATTTCGCCCGTGACACGACGCACCGGGCCCCGCCTGCGGTGCTGCTGGTGCTCGATCCACCGCGCGGCCTCTACCCGGCCGAGTTGGCGCAGGTGATGCGGTTCGTTCGCTCGGGCGGCCGCGTGGTAGTCGCCGGCTCGGGTGGGGGCATCACGCGGTGCGTGGGTTGGCGTACGAACAACGAGGAGGTGTTCTTCCCGCGCGACAGCTTTCGCGTCATTGCGCCGTCGCGCTCGCTTACCCTGCCCCCGGTCGCCGACTTTCTCAAGCCACGGCGGGATGACGGGGCGGCCGAGTCGCGTCTGCGGGTGCGGGCCGGGCAGCTGGAGGAAGGCGAGTGCGAGACCGTTCCGGCGCCTGCGGAGGACACCCTGCTGCACCTGACCGATGGGCGCCCGGCGGTGCTGCGGCTCCACTATCAGGGGGGAGGCAGCGTGACACTCGTCGCCGACCCGGGGTATTTCCGCAACCGCGTCTGGCGGTCGACCGACGTGCCGTACTTCGTGGCTCCGCTGCTGATGCCGGCGCGGCGGGGGAGCGTGGTGTGGGACGAATACCATCAGGGGTTCGGGCGGGGACGATCGATGGCGGCGGTGCTGCTCGGCTGGCTCGCGGGAACGCCGGGCGGCTGGGCGATCCTCCAGCTCGTCGCCGTGCTTCTGGCGGGGCTCGCGGTGACGGCGGTGCGGTTCGGCCCGCCCCGCCGGGCCGTCGCGACCCGCCGCCGGTCGCCCCTCGAGCACCTGGAGGCGCTGGCCGCAGGGCTCGAGAGCGCCGCGGGCGTCGACACCGCAGTGGCGCTCACCGTGTCCGGGCTGCGCCGCCGGCTCGGCCGCACGGGAGCGCTGCGCCCCGACGAACAGCGGTCCTGGCTCGCGGCGCTCGAACTCGCGCTGCCCAGCGCGGCGGGACGAGACGCCGTGCGCCGGCTGCAACGGCTCATCACCCAACCCGGCGGCCCTGAGCGGGCGCTCGCAGCCGCCCAAGCCGCGGAGGATGTGTGGGAGGAGCTACGTCCGCCGACGCCGCGCGCCGCATCCTAGACGCGCTGCAGCAGGTGATCCTGGGGCAGCAGGCCGCCACGCGCGATGTGCTGGTGTGCCTGCTGGCGCGCGGCCATGTGCTGCTCGAGGGAGTGCCCGGGACCGCCAAGACGCTGCTCGTGCGCACCCTCGCGCTCGCGCTCGACGTCAAGTTCCAGCGGCTCCAGTTCACCCCCGACTTGATGCCGGCCGACATCACCGGCGTATCGATCCTCACCGGCTCGCATGAGTTCACGTTCCGGCCCGGCCCGATCTTCGCCGACTTGGTGCTCGCCGACGAGATCAACCGCGCACCGGCCAAGACGCAGGCCGCGCTGCTCGAGGCGATGCAGGAACGCACCGTCACCGTCGACGGCGTGAGCCACCCGCTCTCGGCGGTGTTCACGGTGTTCGCGACCCAGAACCCGATCGAGTTCGAGGGCACGTACCCACTCCCCGAAGCCGAGCTGGACCGGTTCATGGTGAAGGTGATCGTGGACTACCCCAGCTCGGCGGACGAGCAGGGGATCCTCACGCGCTACGTCGCGGGCTTCGAGGCGGATCGACCTGCCACCTACGGCGTGCAGCCCGTCACGGACTCGGGTGGGCTCGAGCGGCTGCGCCAGAGCGTCGAGGCGGTGCGCGTCGAGGCCCAGATCACCGCCTATATCACGTCGCTCGTCCGGGCGACACGCGACGCCGCGTCACTCACGCTGGGCGCGAGCCCACGCGCCGGGGTCTCCCTGCTCAAGGCGGCCCGGGCCGCCGCGCTGCTCGACGGGCGTGACTATGTGATCCCGGACGACGTGAAGGCGCTCGCGTCGGCGGTGCTGCGCCACCGCGTGAGCGTGGCGCCGGAGCTCGAGCTCGAAGGCGTGACCGCGGACGCGGCACTCAAGGCGATCCTCGACAAGACCGAGGTGCCGACCGCGTGATCCTCTGCACCCGGCGCGCGCTGTGGGTGGGCGCGGCCCTGGCAGCGGGTGGGGTGCTGGGCCTGAGGGTGCCATGGGCGCTCGACGCGATGTTGCTCGCTGACGTGGCGCTGCTCGCCGCGGTGTGGCTCGACGCGCGGCACGCCAGCCCCCTGGGAGAGCGGGGCATCACCGTCACTCGGGAAGCGCCGCCCGCTTTCTCCGTCGGGCGCCGCAGTGAGGTGAGCTACCGCTGGGGCAACCGGAAGCGCCGTCCGGCGCGTCTGCGCCTGCGCGAGGTTCGCCCCGAGGTGCTCGGCGGCACGCAGCCGCCGCGCGAGATCACGGTTCCGCCGCGGGGCGAGGTGCGCGAGACGGTTGCCGTCGTCCCGGTGCGGCGGGGACGCGAGCGAGCAGGGGCGTTCGTCGTGGACTCCACGGGGCCGCTCGGACTGGGGCGGCGCCGCTCTACGCAGGCGCTCCCGTGGGACGCCGCCGTCTACCCGCCGCTCGTCACCGTCCGGCTGCGGGCGTCCGTGGCCGAGGCGGCGCGCCGCCACCAGGGCGTGACTCCGATCCGTCAGCTCGGCGAGGGGCGGCTGTTCGAATCCCTGCGCGAGTGGGTACCGGGCGACGATCTGCGGCACATCGATTGGAAGGCGACCGCCAAGCGCCGCAAGGTCATCACGCGGCAATACGAGGCGGAGCGGCGGCAGCAGGTGCTGCTGGTGCTCGATACCGGCCGGCTCTTGACCGCCGAGATCGCCGGTGTGTCCCGCCTCGACTACGTGGTGCAGGCCGCGCTCGAGCTCGCGTACGTGGCTGCCCAGCACGACGACAACGTCGGCGTCATGGCATTCGCGGACGGGGTGCAGCATTTCGTGGCGCCGCAGCGCGGCCGGCTCGGCCTGAAACGCGTGCTCGACGTGCTGGCGGCGGTCGAGCCGAAGCTCGTCGAGCCCGACTATCCGGGGGCGTTTCGTTACCTCGCCGCGCGCAATCGCAAGCGGGCACTGACGGTACTGTTCACGGACGTCATCGACCGGCTCGCGTCGGACGCCCTGGTCGCGAACGTGGCGAGCTTGCGGCCGCGCCACCTGCCGCTCGCGGTCACGCTCCGGAATCCGGAGCTCGACGGCGTAGCGGCGCTTCGGCCGGAGGCGACGCGCGATGCGTTTCGCAAGGCGGCGGCGGAGGAGCTGTTGCACGCCCGCGAAGAGGCGCTCAGCCGCATGCGGCGCGGCGGCGTACTGGTGCTGGACGTCCCGCCCGCACGGGCGGCGCAGGCGGTGGTGGCGAAGTACCTGGAGCTCAAGCGCCGCGGGCGACTGTGATGCGCGTCGTCGTGGCCCGGGTGGAGCGGTCACTGTAGATTAGGCCCAACTTTCCCGGGTCCCAGCGTATGCGACCCCCCCGCGGCCCCGCGGCGTTGGCGATGGTGTTCGGTTCTGTGACCCTCACGACCTGCGTCTTTCCCACCGAACGAGACGACTCTGTCCGCGTGACCGTCGATCCCCTGCCGGTGCTCATCCGGGGCACCGACACCTACGCGACCGCCCGCGCCTGGCGGATCGTGGCGGCGGGGGACTCCCAGCCGATCGCCAACGTCAGTTTCGTCTGGTCGAGCGGCGACCCGCTGACCGCCACCGTGGATGCCAACGGGCACGTCGTGGGGATCAAGTCCGGCAGGACCGCGATTCGCGCGGCGGCTGCGAACTTCGACAAGCGGGCCACCGTGGGTCAGATCACCCTACGCGTGTCCGGCCCCCTCGAAATCGACAGCATTCGCCCGCAAACAGTGAAGTACGGCGAGACGGTCACGATTTACGGGGTCGGCGTAGACTCCCTGTTCCAGGTGACCTTGGGTCAGGGAGTCCTGATTCCCTATTTCTTCTCGAACACGCGCGATGCCGCCGGCTACGCGCGCAACTCGTTCTGGGTGCCGCCGCCTGCGCACAGCGACTCGATGTTCTTCATCGGCAATGGGGTATTCGGGTTCTCCAGGGACACGGTGCGTGTCATTCGGCGCGACCTCTATGAGCCCAACGAAACTTCGCCCACCCGCATCGACCTCGAGACATCGCGGCCCTTCCCAGGCACGATCCTCAACGTTCTGCTGTTCTTGAACCCGGCGCTGTCGTTCGAGCCGCTGCTGCGCGACGTGAAGCAGGGCGCCGACTGGTACCACCTACGGCAGGCTACGACCCGCGACCTCACGGTCGTCGTGAATTCCGACGTGCCGGGCACTTTTCAGACATTCCTCACGGATTCGCTCGGCTACCGTTCGTCCGACACGACCTATTTCCTCGGGCGGAACGCGTGGACGTTCGGGCCGCAGTCCCATTCCTGTCACGGCGCGGCGTTCGGCCCCAAGGAGGCGCCGGCGGAATCGACGGTCGTGGCGTTCCACAACTTTGCCGACACGGCCCTCGACGCAATCGCGGTGTACACGCGGGAGGGCCGGTACGCACTTACCGTGGTGGAGGGCTACGCCCTCAGCGACAAGCGGATTCAGCGAGACGCGCACGAGGAGGACAACTTCTGCGACGCGGCGGACGCGAAGCCGATTCTGCTCGGCAACCTCCCTAACGGGACCTACCTGGACACGCTCGCGATCGAGAACGCCCACGACGTGGACTGGTTTCGGTTCAACGTCCCCGGCTCAGGCGCCCAGCCGGTCCGCTTCCGGACCGCCCCCCGGCCGCTCGCCGCAGTGGACTCGAGCGACATCGATCTGTACGTACTCAACGTGCCGGCTTCGGGAGACACGGTGATGACGGGTGTAGCCATCGCGAGGGCAGGGTCGACTGTGGACACGACGCTCACCCTCGCCGCGCCGGCCGACTACTACGCCGTGGTCGTGGATTTCGCCGGGATACCGACCCGTTACTCGCTCTGTATTGGATTCGCCAGCACGCTGCTGAGTCCGAAGTGCACGGCCCTTCCCGCCGCGGCGCCGGTCCCCCTGAGTGCGGCGCAGCCGCAGGCGAGCGTGATGCGCCGCACCCGGCTGGAGGCCGCGATCGAGCGGCGTGGCCCGCGTCTCGCGCCGCTGCGCTCTGCGGCCCGATGGCGATGACCAACGGCGTCGTGGAGTGCTACCGCTGTCGCACACCGGTGCCGGAGCACAGCCGGTACTGCTCGTCGTGCGGAGCGGACGTGTCGGGCGGAGGCGCGCCGCCCACTACCAGCAACGTCGACCTGCTGCAGCAGCGGCTGCAGCGGCTGATCGAGGGCCGCTACCGGATCGAGCGTTTGCTAGGGAAGGGCGGGATGGGCGCCGTGTTCCTGGCTCACGACCTCGCCCTCGAGCGCGACGTCGCGATCAAGGTGCTGCCGCCCGACGTCGCGCAGGACGACCAGATCGTGCGACGGTTCCAGCAGGAAGCGAAGACCGCCGCCAAGCTGGACCATCCGAACATCATCCCGATCTATCGCGTGGAGAGTGAGGGCGGGCTCAACTACTTCGTAATGAAGTACGTCTCCGGCACGTCGCTCGAAGACCTGCTCGACCAGAAGCGGCCGCTGCCGGTGCCCGAGATCCAGCGCATCCTGTGGGAAGCGGCCTGTGCCCTGGGCCACGCGCATCAGCGCGGCGTCGTGCACCGCGACGTGAAGCCTGCCAACATCATGTTCGACCACGACGGGCGGGCCATGTTGACGGACTTCGGGATTTCCAAGGCGCTGCAGGCCGCGACTGGATTCACCGCGACCGGAATGATCATCGGCACGCCGCACTACATGGCCCCCGAGCAGGCGAAGGGCCTGACCGTGGACGGACGCGCCGACGAGTACTCGCTGGGCATCGTCGGCTATCGTATGATCACGGGCGAGCTTCCCTTCGCGGGCGATTCGGTCCACACCATCCTCTACAAGCACATCTTCGAGGAGCCGCCGCGCGCAGCCTCGCGCCGGGCCGACGTGCCCGAGCCGCTTTCGGCCGCGGTGTCGCGGGCGATGTCGAA
>WNEP01000604.1_pt1 | contig 38713 bp, 47 predicted proteins | sample 5399961 | NCBI WGS metagenome assembly WNEP01 (sample SAMN13153329, study PRJNA577476) | soil metagenome | isolation source: 20 cm grassland meadow soil pre-rain plot 5 | place: USA:California | collected 2015-09-08 | reverse complement strand
AGGCGAAACTTCACCTCCGGCGTGTTCGGGATGTTCCACTCGCGATTGGCCAGGCCATAACCCTTCTTGAAAATGACCTTGTCGTGGTCCGAGACCAGGACCGTGCCGGTGAATGAGCAGCAGTCTGCATACTGCGACATGAGCTTATCGATTTTTGCGGCGTTGTCGGGGGTGTCTGCGGCGGAAGCGGACGAAATTTGCCAGAGGAGAGTCAAAAGAAGAACGCGCAGGATGAATTTCTTCATTGCGGCCCTCACATTGCGAGATGGCCTTACCTCTCAAGGCATGAGGGATTGTATACCCAAGACGCGACAGTGCATTGAGCAATCGCTCAAGGGAACTCGAGCCCTGTCCATCTTTTCATTCTTACCCCTCACACAGTTTTGGAATGCGGCGCGCAATTGGGCTAGGGTTTGAAGCCCACGCTGCGCCAAAGCTCGGCGCAATCGTACATCTTCCCGTCCGCGACCACATATTTGACGTTGCGAATGTTGTGGATGGATTCAAGCGGATTGCCGTCCACAAGGATCAAATCCGCGCGTTTTCCCGGTTCGACGGTGCCGACTTCCTTATCGAGGCCCATCACCCGCGCCGGCACGATCGTGGCGGCCTGAATCGCTTCCATTGGCGTGAATCCTGCCTGGACGTACAGTTCGATTTCGCGGTGCAGGCTGTGGCCCGGAACACACTGATCCGTTCCGGCAACGATGGGTACTCCAGCCTTGTGCAGCGCCCCCGTGATGGCCACGAATTTTGCAAACCTTCTTTCCTGGAGATCCGCAATAGGCGAGGGCGGTCCGACGTCCGCCAGGATTGCAGCAAGTTCCGGTGGGATCTTGGCAATACCTAGCTCAAAAGTGACGGGCGGCTTCGCTGTGGATCTCGTCATAAATTCAAAGAGCGCTAGAGTGGGGTCGATAACCGTTCCGTGCTCGACAAGGAACGCGAGCGCCCTCCGGGATTGAGGCGAGTTGAGATCCAGCGCAGCGATAGCTTTCATTCTAGCGATGTAATGAAGGCGATTGATCTGGTCCTGTCCTGCTTTTTTACGGAACTGTAGATTTTCATCTGCTGGTTCCACAGCTTCGAAAGCAGTGACCAACACCTGGAGCACAGCAGCACCTATGCCGACGGCGAAGTACCGTCTCGCTGCGGTGACGGTCAACGGCAAGATTTACGCCATCGGCGGGGAGGCGGCGGGCCCGCCGCTAAAGGTGAAGGGCAAGATTTACGCCACCATTGGTCCCGCGGTAAGCACTGTCGAGGTCTACGACCCAGCGACCAACACCTGGAGCGCAGCAGCGCCCATGCCCACGGCAAGGTCAAGTCTGACCGCGGCGACCGTCAAGGGCAAGATTTACGCCATCGGCGGGGCCAACGGGAGCGTCTACCTGAACACCGTCGAGGTTTTTCCTTACTGAATGGCGTTCAGCGGACATCGAGAAGTATCCCTGTTATATAAGACCGAAAGAACTGAACTTCACCATCGTCTCGCCACTTTGGAGATTCCGAGTGAATAGCGGGCAACTCTTCCGTAACGGGACAGGGAGCCGAAGCCAAGCCGTTGCAAGTAGCCCCTTCTGGCTGATACGTTTCCCGCATGGACTCCGTTTCCCTGGCACCGATCCTGACGCCGCACGGGCGTCTCTTGTTGGCGGAGGAGAATGGCGCGCCACTTCTTGATCCCGATCTTGCGCGCCGCTTGCGAGACGCTTTCCTGCGTGGGCCCGGTCACGGTCTTCTGCAACTCGGTGCGGGCGAGGTCGGGACCGCTCTGCCTTCCGCTTTTTCCTATTGGCGCGAATTCGGGGCGCGATACGTTATCGCGCTTTGCACGCAGCCGGAAGCGGAGGCGCCGCCACAGGACGCGCATGTGTCGCCCCCGCCGGACCAAGAACTGGAGTGGTTAGCTCTGGGCGCGCCGGTCATGACGGGGGCGGAATACCTGACGGCCGCAGTGCTCCACGCTCTATGGCAAGAAACAGACGCGGCCTTCCGACTGGAGCTGTCCTGGTCGAGCTGTGGCGTTCAGGAGTTTCTCAAGAGCCGCAACCCGGCGTGGAACCTCGTCGGGCGGGTGCATTTCAACCTCGCCGAAAATCGTAAGGATGAGGACGCACCGTTCGCATTTCTCGCGACCTACACGACGCGTCTTTCCACCCACGGCAAGGCCCAGCACCTTCCGCTCGGCCAGGCGCTGCGCGAGTATGCGGGCGCAGCCAATAAGCGTCGTTTGTTGTCTCTGCTTCTTCCGGTGCAACGTGCAGCGGAGACCCGTCCCTGGCTGAAAGCCATGATAGACGGGGGTGAAATCTTCCATCCATTGCGCTGGCAGCCCAAGGAGGCTTTACAGCTCCTGAGAGATGTCCCGCAACTGGAGAGCGCGGGTGTGGTTGTGCGGATGCCTGCGAACTGGCGGGGGAACCGACCGCTGCGTCCGCAGGTGACGGCCAGAGTGGGCGCCAGCATGCCGTCGCGCCTGGGCCAAGACGCGCTCCTCGATTTCCGCATGGAAGTCACGCTCGACGGCGAAACGTTGACGAAAGCGGAAATTAGAGAATTGCTGGCTAAGTCCGACGGCCTGGCGCTGGTGCGGGGACGCTGGGTCGAGGTTGACCGTGAACGACTGAGTCGCATGATCGAACGCTTTGGCGAAGTTGAGCGCACCGCCGCCAAGAATGGCATCAGCTTTGGGGAGGCCATGCGCATGGTCGCCGGTGCCGACGTCGGCGCCGATGGCGCGCGCGGCACCAGCGATCCTAACTGGGCGCAAGTAGTCGCAGGTCCGTGGTTGGCAGAAACGCTAAAGGGGCTGCGAAGTCCCGAAGGGTTGACACGCATTGACCCTGGAGCGGCACTGCATGGGAACCTGCGGCCTTACCAGCAAGTGGGAGTGCGGTGGCTCTACCTCCTGACGAGGCTCGGGCTCGGGGCGTGCTTGGCTGACGACATGGGACTGGGCAAGACAATTCAAGTACTCTCGCTGGTGCTCACCCTCAAGAACCAGGCGAACGGCCAGCAGCAGCCAAACCTGTTGGTTGCGCCAGCCTCGCTGCTCGCCAACTGGGTGTCAGAATTGGAACGATTTGCGCCTAGCTTAAGACCCCTGATTGCGCATACGTCGGCAATGAACGCGGCCGATCTGAAGACGCTTGCACCCGAGCGTCTCGAGGAAGTGGATCTGGTGGTCACAAGCTATGGATCATTGCTCCGCATGCCATGGATTGCCGAGGCCTCATGGCAACTGGTTGTGCTCGACGAAGCGCAGGCCATCAAGAACCCCGACGCGAAGCAAACCCGCGCTGCCAAGAAACTCAAGGCAAAATCGAGATTCGCGCTGACGGGCACGCCTATCGAAAACCGGCTGGGGGATTTGTGGTCCATTTTCGATTTCCTTAACCCGGGGCTGCTCGGATCGGCAAAGGAATTTACCCGTTTCACAAAACATCTTGCGGAGCGGCCCTACAATCCCTACGCGCCTTTGCGCGAACTGCTACGGCCGTACATACTGCGGAGGCTGAAGACCGACAAAACGGTGATTTCCGATCTGCCGGAGAAGATCGAGGTCAAGGCGTTTTGCCAGCTCACGCGAAAACAGGCGGCGCTTTATCAGCAATCGGTCGAAGAACTGGCGGGGTTGCTCGATAACACTGAGGGTATCCAACGTAAGGGTCTGATCCTCTCCTTCCTGACGCGGTTCAAGCAGATTTGCAATCACCCTTCCCAGTGGCTGAGCGATGGGGCATGGAGCGAGGCAGACAGCGGCAAGTGGGCGCGTTTGCGGGAGATCGCTGAAGTGATTGCCGCCAAACAAGAGAAGGTGCTGGTATTCACTCAGTTTCGCGAGGTGACGGCTCCTTTGGCGGCTTTCCTCGGATCGCTTTTCGGTCGCCCGGGCTTGGTTCTCCACGGAGAAACGGAGGTTAAGAAACGCAAGGATCTTGTGCAGCGCTTCCAGGAAGATGAATCCGTCGGATTCTTCGTGCTTTCACTCAAAGCCGGGGGCGCGGGCCTCAATCTTACAGCAGCCTCTCACGTCGTGCATTTCGATCGATGGTGGAATCCGGCTGTGGAAAACCAGGCCACGGACCGCGCTTTTCGTATTGGACAAAGCAAGAACGTGCTGGTACACAAGTTCGTGTGCCGGGGAACGATCGAGGAAAAGATCGACCAGATGATCGAGGGGAAGCAGCAGCTTTCCCGGGACCTGCTCGAAGGCGGCGCAGACCTGCATTTGACCGAACTGAAAGACGAGGAGTTGCTCAGGCTGGTTCGGCTGGATCTCAACAGCGCGCTCAAGGAGAACTGATCCGTGTACTACGAATGGGGATGGAGACCGCATGTGTCCGTGGCGGAGCGACGGCGGCAAGCCGCCAAAAAGATAGCGAAGCTGCAGAAGAAAGGGCGGACCATTTCGCCGGTCGTCATCCAGGGACGGGCCATCGCCAAGACGTTCTGGGGCAAAGCCTGGTGTGACAACCTCGAGCGCTATAGTGATTTTGCTAACCGCCTTCCGCGCGGGCGGACGTATGTGCGCAACGGCTCGGTGATCGATCTGCAAATCGCCCCTGGCAAAGTCGAAGCTCTGGTGAGCGGTTCGAGTATTTATACCGTGGCTATAAGCGTCACTCCGGTCACGAAAGCACGCTGGAACTCTATCTGCAGGGACTGTGCCGGAGCGATTGATTCCCTGGTCGAACTTCTGCAGGGACGCTTCTCCACGGGCGTGATGGAGCGGATCTGCCGGCAAGGAACTGGGCTGTTCCCGTCGCCTAACGAGATCAAGCTCGCGTGCAGTTGCCCGGACTGGGCGGAAATGTGCAAGCACGTCGCGGCGGTCCTTTATGGCGTCGGCGCACGGCTCGACCAGCTACCAGAACTTCTCTTTAGACTCAATCAAGTGGACGAGAACGACCTGATTGCTAAAGCTGGCGACTCCCTTCGGCTGGGGAAAAAAGGACCGGCTGCGACAAAGGTTCTGGGCCGTGGCGAAGACCTCTCCGAACTGTTTGGATTGGATATACAGCAGAGCGGAGCGGACAACAGCAAGCTGTCCGGTACCCTGACCGCAGGAAGATCGAAGGCCCTCGGTGCCAAGGCGGCAGCGCCCCGCCCGCAGACAACAGGAGGGCGGGCTGCAAAGAAGCGTCCGCGCGTGCAAACGCGGGAGCAGCGGCCGTGACGGGGCCAAAGGTCGCTGTCGGAACCCTATTAACGCCACATCCCGCTCGAGCTCGCGCCCGCGATGAACAAAGAACACCCGTCCCGCCTGATCCGACCTTTTCCAGGATGCGGGTAGTGGCCCAGAGTTTGGCCAATCATGAGCGGGACCTGCCTTGGCGGCCATCTCAGGTCGGTCCAACAGGCAAGTCAACACGCCCTATCGTCCGCACTGTCCGGACCGCAGCTTTTCGGCCCGAAGGCAGGGGCTCTACGGCTCCGATGTGGTAGTTTCTCGAGACCGATTAGTATTAGTCGACAGCGATCTTTGCCCCACGCTGGCTTGTCCTGGACAGGTGTTCGATCCGGCTGTCAATGATGGCGCGAATGCCTTTCAGGAACTCGATTCGGGAATTCGTGAAGTGTTCGCGTATCTCGGGAGACAGGCTCAGGTGCTCCCGGATCTGCTCCAGGACTTCGCGGCACAGGCAGCGCTCGTGAATGGCAGGTTGGCCCGCATTTTGCTGAGTCGCTTCTTGTTCGCTCATTGTGCCTCCTTCAGTTCGACAGTGAGAACTCGACTTTCAAGTCGCGCCCGAACAGGCACTAACGTTGCCATCGAGCGTGGCAAGCCGATGTGACGCCGCAATGTACCGACCTCCACAACCAATTCATCGCCTTTCTTGAACAGCCCTATCTCGCTCTTCGTAGCAAATGGCAACAACAGCCTTACCTCATACGCGCCATTCCGCTTCTCAAACGTATAAGGCTTCTCGGTCCGAGTCACAGCGGAGGGGTCTTCCGCCTCAGAATACAGCACTTTCGCGAGGTCTTGAAGCCGCTGTTGGCCCAAGACTTCATGGGCGAACAGGGGCACACGTCTGACCGGTACAGGTGCGAAGTACTCTTCCAGCTCACGAATTATGCTGTCCTGGGAGCTATGCCACTCGCTGAACCACCTGTCGCTGACGTCGGAGGGAAGCACGCGGTTGACGATCACCGTGTCCACAGTCAAGCCATGCAGCGAGAAATACACAAAGGCTCGTTGTGTCTCGCGGAGCACCATCTTTTCAGGATTGGTGATCAGCCGCACGGACGTGGTATTCGGGTCCTCCATGATCTCGCCGACTCCCTCTAGTTTTTCGAAGAGGTCGCGGATGTTGCCGAAATAACTGTCGGGAGGCAGTTCAAATGGAGCGACACGATTGGCAATTGGGCGAACCGCTTTGAGGAGGTTCCGCTGAAATGGGAAGATATGTTTCATGTACCAGTCCAGGGTGGTCGGCATGCTAATGAACCGCATGGACTCAGCGGTTGGCGCCGCGTCGAGTACGACGACGTCGTAGCGGTTTTCACGGCGGTACTGGTTAATGTACATCATGGCACTGAGTTCTTCCATGCCAGGCAGAATGGCGAGCTCTTCCGCTTCGACGTCGCTGATCCCTGTCGTACGCAGCACGGAAGTGACGTAGGAAGAGATTTCCTGCCAGTGCCGCTTAACTTCTTTCTGAATGTTCAATTCCAGAATCGAGAGCCCGTCATTAATCGAAAGCGGATCGGAGGTCTGAGAGTGAAATAGATCAGTGTCCAAGTCGAAAGAATCCCCTAAGCTATGTGCGGGATCAATGCTCATCACGAGCGTACGGTAGCCAAGTTGGGCCAGTTTCAGACCCGTGGCTGCAGCGAGACTGGTTTTACCTACGCCGCCTTTTCCGCTGAACAACAAAATCCTCATACCAATATTGTATTGCAGACGCGGATCCAGTTGCTCGGTTATTCCGGCGTAGCACGGTCTGAATTCGCTCGTCAAGAGTGGCCCCCGCGCACCCAACGTAGAATGTCGAGAGGGTCAAGCGAGGAGCTATAGAGCTTTGATGTGGCCGTCGAGCCAATCGAGCATCACGGAAAAGCGAAACCTGCCTTCGGCAATCGCGTCGACCATGAAAACGTAGGTTTCTACGGAGTCTGCTTCGATGGTGAGGCCGTTCATGAGTAGGAAGGTGTGAGTGGCATCGAATGCGACGCGCTCGTTGCCGTCGAGGAAGGGGTGATTATTCGCCAGCGACTCCATCAGGGCCGCGGCCTCTTCTGCCAGGTTGTTGTAATAGCCAGTTTGAGGCCGGAAAACGGCGGCCTCCAAAGCCCCTACATCTCTCAGGCCGTGGGAACCGCCGCAGGTTTCGATCTGGCGATGATGAATGGCTAGGACTTCGGCTACCGTGAGGTAGACACGCTGGGCCATTTACTTGGTGTGGGCCAGCTTCTCGTACAACTTCCGGTACTGCTCGTTGGAGCGGCGGGAAGCTTCCAGCACCTCCGGACGGACTAGGCGATGGGATGGAACCACGTTGTGGAGGTAGAACTCCAATGCCCGCTCCAGCACGTATCGCTGTGGCTGTCCGTTCTGCTTGGCAACCGCAACCATCTCCTCGTACAGCTGCGCATCAATTTCAGGAGTGAACTTCTTCGTCGTCGTGGATGGCACGGGATGACCCTCCATTACGCCTTATGTTAAACCTGCCCCACGAGAAGTCAAGCTAAATATTGATTTATCCATCACCCAGATAGCAAAGGACTTAGTGCGGCAACCATAGAGCTAGCCCGCGCTATTGTCAAGTTATTTGTGATAAGTAACTAGCACACGACTACGCAAAGGCCTTCCGAGTAGATCGAGAGCGCACTGATTATGCCGCGTAGCGCGTAGCGCAAATCCTGCCAACACACGTGCAGAAAGGATTCCCAGCCGGCAGCGCGGACTGCCTCCTTTGCTAGCGCAAGCTGCCCTCGTTCCAAACGCACCGCGCGAAGTGCCTCCTTGCGGCTCATCCCCAGCTTCATTTTTTCTTCGGCGGCCATCTCCAGGAAGCCACCCAGCTCTTCGTCCAACTCTCCTTCGACCCGTTCCTTTCGTAGCAGCGACATAGGCCCTCATTCGAAACGCAAGGCCACCATTGGGTCAACGCGCGCGGCGCGGCGCGCGAGGATGTAGCAGGTTAAGATGGCAGCTAAGCAGAGCAACAACGCAACGGCTGTAAAGGTCACGGGTCCGTGGATGTGATGCCGAACAACTCGCTACTGAGCACACGTCCAATGGAGAGTGCTCCGCCCAGGCCGATTACCATGCCCATGAGAGCGATCTTTCCCCCTTGCGCCCAAACGAGTCGGATTACCTCAAGGCGCGCCCAACGCCATTCGAATACCAATTTCGTGTGTGCGCTGGGTCACGGAGTAGTTCAGTAAGCCGTATACGCCTATCGCTGACAGGATGACCGCAGAGGACGCAAAAAGGACCAATAAAAGGGTCTGGAAACGTCTTGTGACATGGGCCCTCACTCATATCGCAAGGCCACCATCGGATCCACGCGTGAAGCTCGCCGCGCTGGCAAAAAACTAGCAATCAGCGCGACGGCAATTAGCAATATACTTGCGCCAATGAAACTTGCCGGATCGTCTGGCTGCAGGCCAAAAAGCAACGAGCTGACACCGCGAGTGACCGCGACTGCCGATGCGGCTCCCAGAGCGGTGCCAAGTGCGAGCAACACGACTGTTTGCCGCAAAACCATGCCAACAATATTCCCTCGACTTGCACCAAGGGCCATTCGAACACCGATCTCATTTTGGCGGGTCACTACGATGTACGAAATCACACCATAGAGCCCAATCATGGTCAGCAGTCCGGCCAATGCACCGAAAAAGCCCGAGAGCAAAGCCATCATCCGTTCGCGTATGAGTCGATTCTCGATATCCTTGCGAAACACGCTGAAGTCCGACCGGATTTCTGGATTCAGCTCGTTGATCTTCGCTCTGAGTGCCGAGAACACGACAGAAGGTGGCGAGGAAGAGCGGAGAAAAATGGAAACCCAAGGGCCGAAAGCTGGAAACTGTGAAGCCGCGCCGAAACTCTCCGGCGGCGTTTCTTCCCGCAATCCCGCGTACTTCGTGTTTTTCACGACGCCGACAATCTCGTAATCTGTTGAGGGATAGCCCGGTTCGACCACCGATCGAAAAGTTCTTCCAATCGGATTAGCGCCATTCAGATACTTCTGGACAAACGCTTCGTTCACGATGGCGACATGAGGCGACGCCTGGGTGTCGCGATCATTGAAATCGCGTCCCGTGAGGAGCGCGATTTGCATGGTCTCGAAGTAGCCCGGGCTTACCCAGGTGAACTTTGACCATCCTTCGCGACTATCGATTTGTAAGCCGAGCGTCCAACTGCTTCCGTCCAACGGTACGTGCGTTGAGGTGGCTGCGGATTCCACTCCTGGAAGGGAACGAATCTGCGCGAGCAAGTCGCGAATGACGGTTGGGTATTGTTCGATATCCGTCAGGTGCATCGGTTCGAGGTTTATGAAAGCCAGCAGAATGTCTTTCTCCCGGAAGCCGGGATCGAAGGTAGTCAAATTGCAGAAGCTGCGGACGAACAGCAGCGCTCCTACGAGCAACACCAACGAAACGGCAATTTGCGACACAACCAGGATGCGCTGGAAGGAAAAGCGTTCAAGCCCTGTCGTAACGCCGCGGCTACCCGACTTGAGCGCGTCGCCCGGTTCAGCACGAGACGATCGAAACGCCGGCGCGAGACCGAACACGAGGCAGGTCGTCACGGCAATCGAGGCGGTGAAAAGAAGGGCACGCCAATCCAAGGCCAGGTTGAGTTCCAATACATTCCGTTCAGTACTGAGGAGCCACAGGATGCTGCGGCCGAATATCCTTGCCAAGTACAAGCCTAGGAATGCGCCGCCTGCCGCCAAGAGCAACCCCTCTGTAAGCAACTGACGAACTAAGCGCCATCGCGAGGCCCCGCATGCGAGCCTCACCGACATCTCACGTTCCCGCGCGCCTGCGCGCACGAGCATCAAGTTTGTAAGATTCGCACAGGCGATTAAGAGTACGAGACCGGTGATACCCAAGAGCAACAGGAGCGATGCGTCATAGGTCTCACGCAGATCACTCAAACCGTTGGCTGCCGGATAAGCGGCCAGGCGAAACGCGCGGTAGGTGTTCTGGGATTTCGTGCTGTACGCACTGGGCTCCGTGGCTTCAAAAAGACCAGGACTGATAGCGTCCAGATGCGCCGAGGCCTGTTCGGTGCTCCAGCCCGGCTTGAGGCGCCCCATCACTGTCAGCCAGAACAAGTCGCGCCGGGCCAGAACCGAGGCGGCCGGTCGAAATGCAGTGACGGAACAGAACGGCTCAGCGAGGTCGAAATTGCTTCCGACCTCAAAACCGAAAAAGTCGGGAGGCGTCACGCCGAGGACTTCGGCAGGATGGCCTTGTATCAAAAGTTTGCTCCCGATGGCTGAGTCGCGGCCGCCAAACTCGCTCTGCCAAAATCCATAGCTGATGACGACGCCTTGTATGCCGCAGTCTGGGCGGTCGTCTTGGTCGGTGAACAGGCGGCCTTTGATAGGAGGCACGCCCAGAACAGCGAAGGTGTTGCCGGTAAGCCAAAGAACTCGGGCCTTCCGTTGCTGCGAACCTTGGCCGACAGCAACTTCGTCGCTACCTGACCAAGCAAAGATACCGGAAAAGGCCTTTTGGTGGGCGCGGATTTGCTCGAACAGCGGATAGGTGAGGTTGGTATCACGGTTGCTGACCCCAAACCCGTGATTTCCGCCCTTGATCTCCACCAGCGCCAGGGATTGAGGAGCCGAGACCGGCAAGCTCCGAAGCCGCACATCATCAAGCAACTGAAAGATTGCTGTGTTTGCGCCGATTCCTAGTGCAAGCGTAAAAATTGCAGTCGCGGTGAAGCCAGGACTTTTCCGAAGCGTGCGGAACGCATAGCGCAAATCTTGGCAGCACGTCTCCAAAACGAATTCCCAGCCGGCTGAGCGCACAGTTTCCTTCGTAACTTCGAGATTTCCGCTCTCCAAGCGCACGGCGCGAAGCGCATCCTTGCGGTTCATCCCCTGCTTCACCTTTTCTTCGGCTGCCATCTCCAGAAAGCCTTTTAGTTCCTCGTCTAGCTCCCGGTTGACCTGCTCTCTTCGGAACAGCGACCGGAGTCCATCTGATAGGCTTCGTAGCGCTGACATAGGTCCTCACTCCTATGAAAATAGCTGCCTATCGCGTTGAAAACAAAGCATAGGTGCCTGGGTCCATTTTCATCCTTCGTTGTGGCTCTCCGAGAGCCATGAGTTACTCGTAACGCAGAGCCACCATGGGATCGACTCGTGTGGCGCGGCGCGTTGGCAAGTAGGCGGCCGCCAAGGTTACCGCCAACAGGATTGCAGCCGCGACGCCGAAGCTCAGAGGATCGGCCGAGCCAACTCCGAAGAGCCAGGCGCCCAGCAATCGCGTTGTTGCAAACGCCAGTGCCGCGCCGAATATCACTCCGGTCAATACCACGCCGAATCCCTGGCGGAGAAAAAGGTGAACCACATCGCGCCCTTGGGCTCCAAGGGCAACGCGCACGCCAATCTCCTTGGTCCGGCGGCCTACTTCATACGAAACGATGCCGTAGAGGCCCATCCCGCTGAGAATTAGCGCGAGCAATGCAGCGCAACTAAGCACCGCGCTGGCGACCCTGGTATCGGTGTATGCGCCGCGGACCTGGTCCATCAATGGCATCGTTTCCGTGACAGGCACGTCGGAGTCAATGCTGGCAATGGCTTTGCGAACCATGGGCAATGCTGCGGCTGGGTCACCGGCCACGCGGATACACATGCGCGCTTCGAGCAGCGTTTCGTCCTGCCAGAACGGTACATAAGCAACCGGCAGAGGACCTTCAGTGGCGCTACGCAGTTGGGCGTCTTTGACGAGTCCGACGATTTGATACGGTTTGTCATCAATGAGAACTGTCTGGCCCAGCGGGAGACGGCTCGCAGTGATTTGACGCGCGAAAGTTTCGTTTACTATCGTTACCGGCGGAGAACCGGGTTTGTCAGAATCATTGAAATCGCGCCCACTGACAAAAGGAATTTTCAGCGTGGCAAAGTAATCAGGCGCGATCGGCTTAGCGGCGATCCGGGGCTCTTCCCCAGGTTTCGTGTACGCCTTTCCTGGCAGCGTTGCCCTGGCAGAGAGCCATGGCTTCCAAATGAGTCCTTGTCCTTTTGCCAGGCTAACCGATTCGACGCCCGGCAATGCGCGGAGCCTGCGCACCACTTCTTGTTTGAACGCGTAGGCTTTGTCCGGCGGATAATGAATGAGGCTGACCGGCAACCGTAATCCCAGGACATGATGTAGATCCATGTTAGCGCCGGATTGAATGAATGCGGCGCTACGCGCGAGAAGGCTGGCGCCGACGAGAAGCGCCAACGAGAATGCGACTTGCACTGCGGCTAGCGCTGTGCGGCTCAGTCTTCGGCTGGAACCTAGCCCACCCCCGCCGCCTTTCAAGGATAGGTTCAAGTTAGTGCGACCCGCCTGCAGCGCTGGGAGCAGGCCAAATAACACGCCTGCGCCGGCCGTCACAGCGAGGGAGAAGAGTAGAACAGTTGCGTCCGGCCTAACGTCGAACAGGTGTCTGTAACCCTCATCGTCAACACTGTAAAAACTGACGAGCAGTTGGCCCATCCACGTTGAGAGCAGGAATGCTACGGCGCCGCCGGCAAAAGCAAGCAGCAGACTTTCCGTGAGTAGCTGGCGCACGATGCGCCCGCGCCCAGCACCCAGCGCCAGTCGCATCCCGATTTCCCCGCCGCGAGCCGTTCCCCGCGCCACCAGCAAACCTCCTAGATTGGCGCCCACGATCAGAAGCAGGACTCCTGCGATCGTGGCGAGCAGGCGCACAAGCAACAGGTTGTACTCGCGATTCTCAGACATGCCGATCGCCGGCGTCACCGAGGCGCCAAACCGCTGATCGAACGCGGAATCAGAAGCCCTCAACTGCTGCATCAACGTGGCGATCTGCGCTTGAGCTTCATGCATGCTAATCCCGGATTTCAGACGTCCCATCAGGCTCAGGATCGTGCAGCTAGGCTGAAAGCCATCGCAGTGGCGATATCCCGCGTGGATCATCATCACCGGAATCCAAATCTCATTGGGCATGCCGCCGATTTCGACACCGTGGAAGTCAGGCGGCATGATGCCGACGACGGTGAAGCTGCGTCCGTTGATAAGGAAGGTCTTACCGATGACGTGCGAATCGCCGCTGTAAATTCGCCGCCAGAATCCATATCCGATCACGGCAACTGCGTCGCGGTCCGGCACGGAGTCTTCGTCGAGCGTAAAAAACCGTCCGAGATAAGGCCGCAATCCGAGCATCGGAAAATAGCCGCTTGAGACGACTGCGCCTTGCACTTCACCGATTTCGCCGCTGGCGGAAACATATAAAGGGGCAGTCGAATAATGCGTAGTCAGGTCCTCAACGGATTTCAGGTGCTCTCGTAGGTACGTGAATTCGGGAACGCTGAAGTAACCTCCCCCATCGTTTTCAGGCGCCCGGATTCGGACGAGCCGTTCGGGGTTCTTTGCGGGTACACTTCGGAGAAACAGGGCGTCAACAACGCTGAAGACGGTCACATTGGCCGCAATCCCGAGAGCCGTTGTCAGCACCGCGACGATGGTGAATCCTGGCGATTTGCGCAGAATGCGCGCTGCGAAGCGCAAATCTTGCCAACACGTCGCCACAAACGATTCCCAGCCGGCAGAACGGACAACTTCCTTTGCAATTTCGAGACTCCCCCGCTCCAAGCGGACGGCGCGAAGCGCATCCTTGCGGCTCATCCCATGCTTCATCTTTTCCTCAGCTGCCATTTCGAGGAAGTCGCTCAGTTCTTCGTGCAACTCTCCTTCGACGAGTTCGTTTCGGAACAGCGATCGGAGTCCGCTCGTTATTCTTCGTAGCAAGGACACAACCTCTCCTTATGACGCCTCCAAGATTCTGGCAATCGCTGCCACCTGTCGCCCCCATTCTCGGGTTTCGCTATTGAGCCTTTTTCGTCCCTGATCGGTCAGCATGTAGTACTTTGCGCGCCTGTTGTTCTCGGTAGATTTCCATTCACCCTTGATTAGCCCATCTCGCTGTAGTCGCTGAATCGCCATAAATAACGAACCCGCATTGGGGCGGAAAACGCCCTTGCTCATCTGTTCGAGCCGCACGGCGATCCCGTATCCGTGCATAGGTTCGAGGGCCAGCGTTTTCAGAATGAGCATGTCCAGAGTGCCTTGGACGAGATCACTCGACTTATCCGTCATAAAAAACTTTACCCCCTGACTACCAGGAGGAGCATACTCCCCTCCTGCTGATTGTCAAGAGGAGATGCCGCGAAACGGCCTGGCGGTGCGCGCGAAAATGCGCGGCAGAAAAAGGCGAGCTACCGGAGTATGTCCAGGAAAGGTAGGTGAATCCAGTGGGAGTCAAACCCACCAGAACAAAAGTCAGAGTTCTGTAGCTGGGATAGCCGGGAGGGAAGGAAACTGAACTCCGGAAATCTATCGACAAAGCCATCTTTGGGATGGCGAGCGAGTCATCGGGCCGTAACGAAAGTGAACGCACAGGTGACCCCGAAACTCTTACCTCAGAGGCCGAGCCCACTCCGGTAGGGCGCAGGCAGCATGGAACGTCGCAAACTGGCTGAAGCGGCGTGACACTCTGACGGGGCGGTAGCGACAGCACGATGACAAGGATGCACTGAGCAACTGGAGAAGCCCTCCTCGTCCCGTCGAGAAATCGGCGGAACAGGAACCTGTATAACCGGCAACACCGGGAAGTCAGGGGACGACGAGAGGGTGGCGGAGGGGCCAGTAGTAGCGTTGAAGCGGGGTAACGCCCGTGGAGCGAAGAGGCCCTGCTGTTGTGCAACAACAACTCCATCCATAAGGGAGGCAAGGGTGCGATGATAAAAACGCCCATTAGTTTGCAAGACCTGAGGAGGAGGATATACGTCAAGGCGAAGGCAGAACCGACTTGGCGCTTTTGGGGTCTATACGTCCACATCTGCAAAATGGAAACGCTTCACGAAGCCTACCAGTTGGCCAAGAGGAATGATGGCGCACCTGGGATCGATGGAGTCACATTTGAAGCCATTGAAGAAAGTGGAGTGGAGAGTTTTCTGAAGCAGATTCGGGACGAACTGGATAACAACACGTATCAACCTATGCCGGTGCGGAAGAAGGAGATTCCGAAGGACGGGGGCAAAGTCCGCGTTCTTTCGATTCCCTCGATCCGCGACCGGGTGGTCCAGGGTGCGCTGAAGCTTATCCTGGAGCCGATCTTCGAAGCTGATTTTCAATCGGGGTCGTATGGCTACCGACCGAAACGGTCAGCCCATGAGGCGGTGAACCGCGTCGCCCAGGCCATTATCCAAGGACAAACACGAATCATCGATTTGGATCTCCGCGCCTACTTTGACAATGTTCAGCATTCGCTGCTCTTGGAGAAGGTGGCACGGCGGATTCAGGATGCATCGGTGATGAAGCTCCTGAAGATGATCCTGAAGTCGACCGGGACAAAAGGAGTTCCCCAGGGCGGGGTGATCTCGCCAGTGCTCAGCAACGTCTATCTCACTGAGGTAGACCGTATGCTGGAAAAGGTGATTGCCACCACGCGACGGGGACAATACCCCAATGTTCAATACGCGCGATATGCGGATGATCTGGTGGTGTTGATCGACTCCCACCCGCGGCATGAGTGGATAGTCAAGGCGGTGGAGAAGCGACTGCGAGAGGAATTGGCAAAACTCAGGGTAGAAATCAACGAGGAAAAGAGCCGGATGGTTGATCTATCGAAGGGCGAGAGCTTCAGTTTTCTGGGGTTTGAGTACCGCCGCGTTCACAGTCGTACGGGAAAGTGGCGCCCCCACTATGTGCCCAAGCTGAAGAAGCGAACGGCACTCTTGCGAAAGCTGAAGGACATCTTCCAGAGAAACGTCAGCCAGCCCGTACATCGGGTCATAGAACTCATCAATCCGATTCTACAGGGGTGGGTGCGCTACTTTGCGGTGGGGCACTCGAGCCGGTGCTTTTCTTACGTTAAGCGCTGGGTGGAGAAGAAGATTCGGCGGCATTTGATGCGAGCCCGAGGGCGCAGAGGCTTCGGCTGGAAGCGATGGAGTAGTCAATGGCTCTACACCACACTCGGACTGTTTAACAACTACCGGGTCGTATATAGGGTCAATAGCTGAAAGTCGACCAGCACGAAGAAGCCGCATAACCCTTGACGAGAAGCACACAGGAAAGCCCAGTGCGGGAAATCCGCACGCTGGGTTTGTTGAGGCGGGGGCTGGAAACCAGCTCGCTCGAGTATGGCGCCAGTCCTCGACCCTACCTTCAGTGAGCGTTGCCAACTATTAGCAGAGTCCACCCAGCGTCCAGGCAGATCACACTGCAATGTCCTAAATAGCGCTTGCCGTAACCCCCTGATAAGCTACGTCGCGATGGCGTCCTTCCATGTCTCGTGGCCTTCAGCTCTTTCTTTTTTCTGATCCGGCGTCTGTCTGAGAAAAAAATAACGCGGCGCAACCCAAAGGTCACGCCGCGTCAAATTCTTCAACGGAAAATGGAAATTATCGCGCCAGCGGCCTCAGAAACGCCGGCTTGCTCGCTGTCCCGAACGGTTTCGCTTCAGCCGCGAAGGGCCCGCCAGGCCGCAGCGCATAGCCCTGCGGATACATGTGGCCGTGCGCCGCGCCATTCGAATGGCCCGTTCCGATGTGCCCGGTCCCGTGGCCGTTCGCCGGCGCGCTTTGCGGAAGCCGCGCCGGATTACCGATAGGACGGAGGTTCGCCGGCGCCGTGTCCACGTGGTCGCTGATGGCATGCAGCCTCTTCAGGATCGACTGCCACTGCTCCCAGTCGAGTTGCCGCAGGAACGGCCGCAATCCCTGGATGAACGGATCCTCGAGCAGCGCTTCGCCATTCGATTCCGGGATGAAGAAGCGGTTCAGCCCGATGTTCAGCGCTTCCGAGATTTTCTCGAGAGTGCCGAGGCTGGGCGTCATTTGCCCGCTTTCGATCCTCGACAGATAGGAGCGCGAGACCTTCGACCGCGATTGCAGTTGGCTCTGGGTCATCGAGTGCGATTCGCGCAATTGGCGAATCCGCTGCCCGATGTTCTCTACCGTTTGCTGGTTGACGAGCTTCCCCGAGGCTGGCTCAACCGCCGCTTCCTCCGCCGGCGCGGGCGGAGGAATCATGAATTCCAGGCGCTGAGGTAACGCGCGCACGCAGCGCCGGCAGTTCCCCGTGCGCGTTCTGTACTGTACCAGTCCACACGTCTTGCAGCGAATCACTTCCCGGTCCATATCGAGCGTGTTCATCTCGTCTTTGTTTACTTGTGCCGACACCGGTGCTCCTTGCTGACGTTTTCCGGCGTGCGGATAGGAGAGGAACGTCGGAACGTTCTCACAGGAGGGAAGGACAATTACTAGCGCGACGGGAGTATCGTGTGAACCGCATTTCCTTGTCAAGAGTACTTTTGTACTTTTTCTCCGCTACTTCCGTTTCTTCTCCCCTTTTACGCCGCTTCTTCGCTGTCCTTTCGTTCAGCCTGCGGCGTGGGGAGTCTCAATCCTTATGGATTTGGATGTTGCCGCTCGTGATGAATCCTCCGTTGCTGTAGGAGAAATTCGGTCCGGTGACGCTGATGGAAAACGTGTCCTGGCCCGCACCAGCATCAGCATTGTCACAAGCCTTTACAGAATACTTGTAGCCCAGTTTCTGGTTCACCTTGGCGTCGCCGTTGAACGTCCCGCAATTGCCCGAGAACGTGATCGAGGGCAGGCTGGTGTTTGCGCTGTGCACATCAATAGCGCCACCGTTGGCACCATCATCGTGGTAGGAAAGTGACGCGTTAGGCTTATAGTTCTGGGCGACAAGTCCGAAGTTGGCGGTCTGACCAGGCGTTTGAGAAGCAATCTGGCCACGCCCGGTGATGTTCTCTGCCCCTGGCGGCGGTGGTGGCGGGCCATCTGCACAACTTCCCGTCGCGACGACGACGCCCGCTGTTGCCATGAGCTGGTGCGTGAAATTCGACCGGATAAGCCGGAGTGTCGTCGGATTGTCCGCCCCGTTGTCCGGTCTCAAGGGACTAACTTTGTGGTCATCAGAGAATGCCACATTGGCGAAGTGCTGTGTCATCAGAGAATGCCACATTGGCGAAGTGCTGTGGGTCGAAGGCGACCTGGAAAAGGTCCGCGAGACTACGGTCCGCTCCGCCACCGAGGCCTCCCGTTGAAATCGTGCCGCGATGGATAACGTGATCGCTGATCACACTCTGCACAAAAGATGGCGGGGCATCGTGACCGTTGACGCTCTCGGCGTAATATACGTTCCATTGCGCCCAGTTCTGCATGCAACTTGTGCCGCTATTGCATGCCGCTCCCTGCGTGGCCGGGTGTCCTGGCTCCAGAATGCTGCGGTCGTTGGAATTGCCGGTCCGATCATCGCCGAACCAAACGATCCCAACGTGACCATTGGCGTCGGCCGCGATCCACGGGAAGACGTTGGCATTGCCCCCATTCACCGGGAAGCTCACATTCATTGGGTTCGACCAGGTCGTGCCCTGATTGGTCGAGAAGGAGTAAAAGATGTTGGAGTTATCCGACCAGACGGCGTAGACGAACCCAAAGTCATCCGTGGCAAGAGCCGGGAAAAGGTTGTTGGCGCCTTGATTCTGAGCGCCCGCCGGACCACTGAAGACCTTGGTGTCGGTGAAGGTGAAAGCAGGCAGACCCAGCTTGACGTCGGTCGAGACGCCGACGTAGATGCTACGGAGGGCTCCCGCCGCGAGGTTCTCCGTTACATTGTCCGGGGCCACGAAGATCTGGTACAGGTTGCCGCGGCTCGCGCAACTGCTGCGATCCACCTTGATCTGTCCGGCGGTGTTGGCACTGTTCGTCGCCGGTACACCGCCCACAGCGGGGAACGTCTGCGGGTCGATCGCCTCGCCAAAGCCATCAACGTAGGTCCGTCCACCGTCATTCGAGCGCTGCACTTCGATGTTAAAGGTTGCCACGTCATGGTAGTTCAAATACACCGTTTGAGCGTCGGTGCCATCGATCCACTGGCGGTCGTCGCCCGGCATCAGCGCAACAGCCGGATTCGGCGTGCTGAAGCTGTCGCCCCGTTTGATCGAATGCGTCCCGGTGACGCCCGGCGCGATCGTCAGGCTCACCAGGGCTAGATTCGGCGTTCCGCTCGTCGGCTGGTTCACAGCAATGTCCACGTCGCCGCCGCCCAATCCAACGCCCAAAGGGTCAAGGTTGTTATTAGCGCAGCCGCCTTGCGACATATTGAGGATGCCACAGTTGTCGGGCTGGCCTTCGTACTTGAAGGGGTAGGTGCCGCCTGAACCGGGCGCGCCGTCCACCGCGGCGTTGTAGCGATGGAGGTCGACGCCCCCGGGCACGCCGCGGATGCTCGAGACATACACGGTGCCTTGTGCATCGACGCGGACGCTAGGCTCGAGTCCGCGCACGGTGAACGAGGCTCCAGAATTGGCGATCGGCGCGGTGAGCGGCAGTGTCAACTCCTGGTTGTTGCTAAACCCGTTTACGGCCATGACGGACCTGTGGCCGATTACCAGAGCCAAGGTACTGAGCAGACTGAGCGCTAGAAGCAAACGCAATCGAACTTTATGAAGCTTCACGCGACCTCCTCGCTTTTGGGAGTGGCGTTTCGCAGGAGACAACCCTGGACACGTCGAGACATTAATGACAGCAAATGGAGGATTCCATAGGAGATATGCTGTCATTGCTGATCAGGGAAAAGCCTGAATGGGGGCAGGCGGGGTTTGTGAAGCTTCCACAACTGAGATTTGACTCGGCTGGGTGGTAGGGTTGGGAGTTCTGGCGCGCGTTGAAAGATGAGCCCGCAGTCGATGCGCCCGAGGGCTGTTGCAAGGACGGGCTCTAACAGCGCCATCTCCTCCGATGAAGGCCTCTCAAACATCTGGGCCCACCTCTGGATGTCCTCAGGGGTTATTGCTGGACACCTTAGGCGTTCAATGGAATCGATCAGCTAGCGCAGACCGCTCGGGGATAGACCGCTCGGAGTCTAATTGAGCGAAGATCGCGATTGTGTGCTAGACTCTTACTGCGCTTAATGCATCGGTTGGTTGTGCGGTCCCTCTGGTTTGAAGATAAGACCGGCAATCTAGATTGCCGCGCTCAGCCGCATGTTCGTGTGCTGTTGCGACAATCTTCGCCGGCAAGAAAGCAAAATGCAAAGTTTTTCAGAACTCTCAATATCTCCTTCTTTGAAGGAACGACTCAAGGCAGCACGATTTTCAGTGCCAACGCCGGTGCAAGCGGCGGCAATCCCGCAAGCACTGGCGGGTAAGGACGTGATCGCTACGGCCCAGACAGGAACCGGCAAGACGCTGGCATTTCTCGTTCCGGTGATCGAAAAGCTGTTTGGGCAGAACGCGCCGGGCATCACCGCTCTCGTGCTCGTTCCCACGCGGGAACTCGCGATGCAAGTAGTCGCACAAGCCAACGCACTACAAGGAAAACAGGCCCCACCAGCGGCCCTAGTGGTTGGTGGGTTACCCGAGGGCCGACAACTGGACACTATTCACAACGGAGCCCGGCTGGTGGTGGCGACTCCCGGTCGGCTGGAGGACTATCTTGACCGCAGATTGATATCTCTCCGTGGCGTCAAGACGCTCGTGTTGGATGAAGCGGATCGCATGCTGGACATGGGATTTCTACCTGCGATACGACGGATTGCGTCCGTACTGCCTAAAGAACGACAGACTCTCTGTTTTTCCGCAACTATGGAGGGAGCGGTATCCCGACTGGTGAGCGACTACACGAGAAGCCCTGTGCGTCTGGCATTCGGTTCTACGTTGAAGCCATCGGAGAATGTGCGGCTCCAGGCATTCGAAGTGGCCGAAAACGGCAAGCCGGAAATGCTGCAGAATCTGCTCGATAAAGAGACCGGCCGTTGCCTGGTCTTTTGCCGGACCAAGCGCGGGACCGAGCGGATTGCTAAGAGCCTGAACCGCCTGGGAATCCATGCGGCGATGATCCACGGAGACCGATCGCAATCCCAGCGAATTGCAGCGCTAACCGGATTTCAGCGGGGGCAGTACCGCGTGCTGATCGCAACGGATGTGGCGGCCCGCGGCATTCACGTGCAGGACATCGCACACGTCATTAACTATGACCTTCCTGAGGTAGCCGAACACTTCATTCATCGTGTTGGCCGTACGGGGCGAGCCGGTGCGCGTGGTGTTGCTTCGACTCTCTTCGTGAGAGAGCAGCGGACGGAGTTTTTCCAACTGGAACGGGCACTTGGGATTCAAATCGAGAGAGTTTCAATGAATGGCGAGTCGTTCGGGAAGAGAGCGCGGGTTCGTCGACCTGGCGTGGAACGCATAGCGGCAACATCCGGCCCCAGGATGGTTCGTTTGCCTGGGGAATTTCTGCAAGCCCAGATGGAAAGCTAATTGCCGCCGGGAGATCGATCCCCGGTTCTGGTGATAGTTGTATACTGAAACAGATAAGCGTGCCATCATGGATGGGCCGCGTTTGTCGCTCTTTCGAAACCTCTCGCTCCATTTAAGAGGCTCCTAAGGTCGCACTTGCGACTGTTCCCTTTCGGAATAGTGGGGTTCTCTGAGCAATGAGGTTGTCCTACAATACGTTGGGTTTGAAACTAGGGGAGCGGTCCGCGAATATGCTTTCACCGTCCGCGGTTCCGGCGGCGAATCCTCCAGCTATTTTGTGACCATTGCGAACGACGCTTTCCTGGCGCATCGCGTGCGCTATCAGGATGCGCCGGACATCTGTTCCCTGCGGCTTCGCCGGGAATTCGCCACGGAAACCGGCCAACCTCGCTTCATTCGCTTCGCCGTCACGGACGCAGAACTGACTGATTACCAGCACACCCACACGCCGAAAACGAAGCCCGGCACCGCTGCCCACCGGAAAGACAACGAGTCTTGATTCCGCTCACCACATTTCGCAGGAAATTGACGATGTCCTGTCCACCTTAGAGCGCCAGGGCATTGAGATCGACGAGGACCTTCCCACCGCGGCGGGTGCCGCTGCAAATCTCACGGAGGGTCCCGAATCCGACTGGAAAGAGGAACTCGCCGCCGAAGCGGGCCTTGACCTTAGCCAGCTTCGCTGTTGACCCCAAATCACACGATGCGGTCCGCATCTACCTCGGGGAGATGGGCTCAGTGCTGCTGCTCACCCGCGAGGGCGCGGCAGGTCATCGCCAAGCGCATCGACCGCGGGCAACTCGTGGTCATGAAGGCCCTCACGCGCTCGCCCATCGTCATTAGGGAAATCATCGTCGTCGGCGAAGGCTTGCGCAAGGGCGTGCGCTCCACCAAGGAAATTGTTCGGTTCGATGATGAAGAGCTCACCGAAGAAAAAATCACCAACAAGACGGAGCAGAAGCTTCGGCAAATTGAGAAAATCGCTGAGCTCTATAAAACCGCGCTGAAGCAAGCGAAAAAACTGGCGAAGACCCCAAAATCCAAGAGGCCGTCCTATCTTCGAGTCCAATGGGCCGTTGGCCGGACCTGCATCCAAATTTCTCTGGCGATACTTGATTGATATCTCTTTCCATTGGCTGGAGAAGAAACGCCTGGTCGACAAAATGCGTTTGGCTGTCGAAGGCTTGCACGCAGCCGAGCTGACAGAGATCCCTTCCTTGCGAAATCACCCCAATCACTGCCTCGGAAAGCCTCGGAAATGTTGCATGGTGTTTAAGGTGAAATCCCAAAAATCATCACATGAAAAAGGGCAACGGTACGTGACCTTCGTTACCGCTTTTCCGTGGTGGAAGACCTTTTGGGTGAGGGCGAAGAGGTTCAACGCCGCCGACCGCCTCCACGCATGGGAGCGCCACCGAAGCTGCGCATCGAGTTAAAGTTTTGATTACGCTGAGCGCCTTTGCTGCGCATTTGCTGTTGGGTTTGCAGCTTTGGTTCTGGCCTATCGATGGATTGCCAGCCGTTGCCGCTGTTGGTCGACCAACTACCGCTATCTCTGTTGTAACGGTACACCGTGCCGTCTTTGCCTGCATAGATGTTGTTCTTACCCGCAGCAATACCTGCGTTCGTGTTGGTGTTGTAAATGAACCCGCCGCGCCCAGCCGTGCCCTGCCCGGTGTAAATGTTGCCCACATATCCAGCTCCACCGCCTGCGACGATACCAGTGTTCGGGTTGTAGGTGGCGCCACCGCGGTATCCGTAAGTGTTCCCCGTGTAGATATTGGTGTTGTAACCCCTGCCAGCGATCGTGCTCCTGCCTGTTTGTGTATTGTGATAGGCGCCGCTCGTCGCAGCGCCGTAGTTCCCGGTGTAAGGATTCGCCCAGGCTGCGCCCGTACGCGAATAAGCTGTGTTGCCCCAGACCCCGTACACGTTGGCGACGGCAGCGCCACCCCATGCGCCCCATCCGTAATATGGATACCAACAGCATCCGTAATACGCCATTGGGCCCCACCATGGGTAGTACCAAGGATAGTAGCCATATCCGTAACCGAAGCCGACGCTCCATCCGGTATCCTCGCTGTAGGTGAAACCTGCTCCCACACCATACGTATAGGGCCAGCCGTACCAAGCGATCGGACTAATATATGGCGGGTAATACCAACCCGTACCGTAAACCACCGTCATTGTGTTGGCTGAAACCACAGTGCCGTAATATCCCGGCGTGTAACCCACGTGCACAACATCGGGGGTCGAGTTGTACACCTTCACGTAGGTCACGTTGTAGAGCGGAGAGCTGGGCGGGATGTCGTAGATCTGTGCTGGCACCGCGTCGGCGACGAGCCACGGGCCTTCCGGTGACGATGCTTTGAACCATACTCCTGCTTCAACGCCGTAGTAGTTGTTGTCGGACACTTTGATGACAGAAGCGCTCGTGTTGTTGGCGTAGCTCATGGCCGTGCCTTGAATGGGCAGGAATGTCGCTTCGCCGTCATACTGCACCGTGAGCTTTGCCTCTGAACGTGTAATAGTGGCCGTTTGCGGAATGGAGTTGGCGATCAACGCCTCTTTTGCTTCCGGTGTTCCCGGAACCGACGCGAGCACTGTGCCTTTGGGATTATCCGCTGGAATCTTCCCGAAGTCCGGAGGCATATCCGCCGCAGTCACGAATGTCCAGGATCCGTCGAGCGTGCCGCTTTTGAACCAGCGGCCCGAGATCAGGAGGTAGTACTCGTTGTCACCAAGCCGAAAAATATTGCCATTGGTATTGACCACATACTGAAGGCCAGTGCCGGGGATGAGGTTATACGTTGGCTCGCCTTTGCTCTCGATCATCTCCGTCGGCTCGAAGACAACGTACACTGCCGGAGTCTCTGCGAGCTCCACTTTCTTCTCGGTTCGTTTCAGGGAAGGTTGCTGTGAAGTTTGTCCTCCGTCGGGTTTCTGTGCACTGTTCTGGCTGACGATAATTTCCTCGGCCCTTTTCATAGCGTCAGATAGTTTCTGGGCATACTTCCACGGTCCTTCGAGCGCTTTGGCTTGAAGCCACCTCTCCTGCACGCGGAGGAAGTAAAGCCGCTCGTCGCTATCGTAAAGAATGATGGATCTCGTGTTGATCACGCTCTGAAGTTTTGTGCCGGGCACATCACCCATCTGAGGTGTGCCGTCAATCAACACCAGCATGGAAGGTTTTGTCGCGATGATCACCTTAGGCGCGTCGTTCTTTACGTCGACGCCTTTGACGACATCGCTGTCCGCTTCGAGTGCTGCCTCCAGTCGGTCCAGCGAGATGGTTCTCGTGGCGCCGGGCAACTTTCTCTCCAAAAGTGCAGTGAGTTGGGGCTCCTTGTCGGCAGCCACCGGAAATTTCACCTTGGTGATCTTGGCCTGGTCCAGTGTCACCAAGCGATTGATCTTGTCCACCTCGGTTCGTGCCTGAATCCAAACGACGCCGTACTTGGTAGCGGTCTCTCTGGCTTCCTTCAGCTCGACAGCGCAATAGAGGTCAACGAGGTTTCCATCCCACTTGTCCACCTGGGGCTGATAGATGGTGAAGGCGTCGGCATCACTGGCGAAGGTGCGCGGCCAGCTACTCTCCGACGCTTGTTTCGGTGGTGTCGTGACGATCTTCGGTTTAGGACTGTCCGGTAGCGATTGCTGCGCGTTGGCACTGAAGAGCGAGGAGACCACGAAAATCAGGCTGCAGAAGACCGATAGTAGAGCATGGGTTGCAAACCGACCAATTCGCATGGTGAAACCCCCGCCGCAGCTGCACGTGCCCCGTTTAGTAGGAACTCTTACAGCTAACCGCGGCGCGTCAGAAAATCGTTACTGCGGCGCTACGCCTTCGCGCGCGCCAATCTCGTGCCGGGGCCGAAAAGCCAAATCACTCCAAGACCGATCCCTTCGGGAGAATTCTTCCACCGGAGCGATCTCGAGAGAAACTGTTTCTTTTGACAGCATTGGGACGCTTCTCCAGAGACACCAGGCGCGTCTTGCTACTGTTTAGGAAGGAATTTCAACGCCCACAGGCCAGTCGGTGTCCGATGAGCGCGTCGGGCCAGCCGTGGAGGGAGTCATCTTAGGTTGCAACCCGAAGCAACTCGATGAACCTGGTTTGCTCAATTCGGTGGCCTCTCGCATTGCAGAAACAAATCCCGCAAGTACTGGTCATTTTGCCAGTTGGCCGAACCCGGTGTGAAGGCTTGATAATGAACACAAATGACTAAGAGCGGCGGGCAAAGCGTCTCGCGGTCCATGAACAGGACTATGACGAGACGCGGCTGCGCGGTTCTGCTAGCGGTTTTCGCGTTTACGCCCTGTGCGGTCGGCCAGGAAATCAAAACCGAGGTGGTGAGTGCGTTTGTGTGGGGAGAGGATTCCCGCTCGGGCGCGATGTCCTCGACCATTGAAGACCCGCTGACCGGCCATTCCATCCACAAACTAAGGTACGGCCCAATCGAGATGAGTTCCCGAATCGGATTCGAGCGTGTCAGTGCCTACGAAGTGGGGACTTACCTCAACTACACGACGACGATCGTCAACGGCTCGGACTCGACACTGTCTGTGCGATATGGCGGAATCAGTATTGATGGGCGTGCAGTCTCCCTTCCATCGGTTATTCTTCATGGGAAGAAACTCAACAAGCGTGAACGCAAGAACACAACAAATGCCGTTGAGCCTGAGAAAATGCAATGCTTTACCGGCGGTTTTCTTTCCCATGATCACTTGTTTTCAGCGGACGGCGCCTCGCAGACTCTTAACGTCTCTCCCAAAACTGCGCTGACCGTTTCATCTGTGGTCCGGGACCTTCGCAGTTATCCCCTCCTTTGTTCAGTCGAAGGCTGCCACCCTGTCGGAACGATCCGCTACTACCTCACCGTCAACAGCCAGGATTACGTCTTTGTGTGGCCAGGACAATCTGCAATCTATTGCGGCAACTGACCTCGGCAGAAGCATGTTTTAGGAGCCATCCGCGACTGCCGGCATTGCGTCTGCTGATTTCGAGTGGCTTGTCGATCGGCTAATCGGCCGAGATGATCTGATTCCTTGCAGTCGTCCTCCGCCAATCCACTAAGTCCATGTCGACTACGCCTTTGGTGCCATCCAACTGCTCAAACACCAACGCATTTCCATCTCTTCGATATTTGCTTAGTTGCAAAGTTTCGTTCGACTTCAGCACCAGGATCGTGCAACGCATGGGCGGCTTCCAGTCGGCGGTGGTTGCCAAACTCTCTCCGCCACCGATCTGCTTGAAGAAGGCCGGCTCGGCGATGTTCGCACTTCTCCCCGTAAAAGTGCTCGGCTGGGCCGACGACGCATAGGGTGGCCGATCCGGCTTCATTGGCCCATAGGCCACGGTCGCCGGAACGGAAATATCATCCATTAAGCGGAGCTCAAGCGATTCCTCGCCCTTCAACGTGGGCCGGGGACCGCGCCTCGGCAACGAAACAACTTTCCACGGCCATAACACCGGGATCATCCACTCAGCAACGTCTCGCTTCGCATGTCCCTTCCCGTCGATGTCTCCCTTTTTGTCCACCTTAAATCCCTTCGCTTGAATCACTTTCGCGGGCACGGGCAAATCGCCGTACGGCAGAATCACCCTGTCGAACGAAATCTTCAAATAACCTTTCCCGATAAAGTGCCCTGGTTCTTTCTCCGCTTCCAGGTGCCCGCCCAACATACTGCCTCGGGGAAACAGTATTTTGCCAAACTCCTGCTGCGTGCGCAGGTGGCACAGCACCGGGTCTCCCACGGTTGCGGTGGCCGAAGAGAAATCTGGTTCATTCAAAGTGCATTGCAGGAGTGTCCCGGCTGGTACCAATAGGTCCCTTTGAGCGTAGACCCCACCAGCAGACACGAGCATTCCTACCGCAACCGCCAAGTTTCTGATGAATAGCCTCATACATCTACCTCCTGATAGCTTAAGCGCACGAAATAGTGTGGACTAGGACACCCGCAAAAGGTCTGCACCCGTCGACTCACTTAAACGTCTGGTCAACGAACAAGTGAGAAACGAAGGCTGCAATTGACCTTGCAAAGCTCGCGCCAGAAAATATTGGAGTATTGCTGGAGTCGCCACTGTTAGTTTTGACAGGTGGGTGGAGATACCAATGGAAATAGACAGCCAGACCATAAGTCATTTATTGTCAATTTCTTACAGATTTCGTTCTGGCAGAAGTAACAGTTCCTATTTGGGAATAGCTGTATCGGAGAAGAGACTGTCGAGGAGTGTCACAGTGCCCCGCAGAATGTGGGCAATCTGTTTGTTCCTTCGAAATGGCGGGAAATAGGATACGTGGTTGTGCAGGCCAAATCGGTATCCAGCAGGCCATCTCCTTTTGGCACATGATTTCCGAACGGTCCTCGCCGTCAAGAGGTGCTTCCTCGCGCCTTACGCTTGAGGGCCGACAAGCCTCGGCTTTTGAAGCCGGGGATATAAGGCCCTCTTGTTCTTTTTGAATGTGGCAACATAAAATGCTCTCGTCTAAACGACCTATGGGCGGGCAGCCCAAAAGTAAAGCCTCTTCGTGGTCCTCCGCTGAAGTAGGGCGGTTGTGGGAGGAACCCACCGAAGCCATCTCGGGAAAACGAACCGAGAGGCCGTAGGAATCCTCGCCGCTTGCGGCGAGGAGGATGTCAAGGACTGGTGCGCAAATGCATCCGGGGCCAACACATGCTTTCAGGGATTGAATATCATCACTATCCAAGTGCTCCTACCCGAGGAGGTGCGGTGCCACTAGGTTGAGGATTCGCGAAATGTAATGATCTTGGTCTTTTTCCAGAACCTTGGAAACTTGTTGCTATTGGGTCCATGAAAACCACCTGGCTGTCGCTGACGTAGGCGCAAAAAACTCACATCGGAACCATCGAAAGCGACCCGCGCTTTCGGCGCCTCGCTTATGAACCTTCCTGCGGATGGGTCGTAGTATCTGCCGCGGTAAGAGGATCCGTCATGGATGTCAGCTGCCATGGAGTACGCTCCCCGTTGTCCGGAATTCGCTAGATGAACAGGTCGGCGCCGACGTGGAAGAATGCTGCCAGCTTTTTGGCTTGCGTTTTGCTAATGGAGCGCTTGCCGTTGAATACCTCGGACGTAATTCCTTTCGATCCGAAGATTTTCCAGAGGTCCTTCTGCATCAGATTGCGAGCCTCCATTAAATGGTGAAGTGTCTGCCGCGGACGGGCCTTCGGAATGGGATGGCGGCGTTCCTCATAATCCTCAATCAGTACCGTCAGGAGTTCGGCCAACTCCTTTTCTTCGCGGGAAGTGTCCTCGCGTTCGTCAAGACGCAGAAGCTCGCTGGTCAACCGTTCACATTCCTCATCCGACCGGATGACGTGTGGCAGCGTCCGGCGTAGCAATTGCCCATATGTCTTCTCGTCAAGGTCGACTGTGGTCGTGCTCATTGCTTCCAATCTCCTCGGTCATACTCCGCGTGCGTCAAGATATAAAGAACGAAGACTCGTTGCGCCTGGTAGTTCACCCTTGCGACCAGACGATACTTGTTGCCCGCGATGTTGAATACTGTTCTTCGTCCAACCAGATCAGCTTTGCCGTACACCTGTTTCATTTCCGCAGGCGTTTTCCAATTCGCCCTGCGAACCACCGCGTACCAGGATTCGAGGCTGGCTTTCGCGTCCGGGTGCCGTTCCCAGAACGGCACGAGGGCACCTCGCTTGATGATGCGCACGTCCCGCATGTTCTCATAATGAGAACATGCAGTCAAGCCGTTTTGCGCCGACCTGATTGTGCCTCCAGAAGAGAGCCAGCAACAGTTGCAACGTGAAGGCAGATAATCGCGAGAAAAGAAGCAACGGAGGCGACAAAACAGCAGCAGAATTTTTAGTAATGGTGTTTAGGTAGAAGACGATCCAGCCGATCGAGAGAAACACCAGCCCTCACCAGAGGAGGCGAAAATCCATCCTTGTCCATCAAAGTGGGGTTGTAGGTCGGTGCATCGAATCCATTACCATAGCTGCCCGCGAGCGGCGCCAATTTCGCATCATGACGTGCTGCCTGTCGTTTTCGTTAGTGTTGCGCGAAGGCTCACGAGAAAAACACTGCTTATACGCTTCCCTCTTGTGAACTGTTGCCGGGAGTCTAAATGCTTCGAGGATCAGGTCCACGCGCCTGCAGACATGATACTTCTTCAGCAACGCCGAGACGTGAAACTTCACCGTGCGTTCGGAAATGTTCAGCTTTGCTGCGATCTCCTTATTGCACAGATTTTGAGCGATGCAGGCAAGCACTTCATTCTGGCGCTGGGTCAGGGCCAACGAGGAGTCTGGGCTCGAGGGGTCGGGGCGGGCGGAACAAGTGCGGATGAGCTCCATTGCTCGCCCCGCCAGGTTTTCCACTAGATCCTCACCGGTTGCGACCATAACGCCGAAATCTTTGGGCATCTGTTGTCGCGCCACGCAGTGCATGGCCAGCAGGCTGACTGCCTGCTCCTGCGGCATACGCCCGTCTTCGCGGGCCGTGACTTCGAAGAGTCTAGTGCCGGTGCTCTTGTCAAAGAAAACGAAAATCTTTGGATGTACCGAGAAGCGGCTGGCTCGCTCCTGACCGGACTGCAATTTCCTTCGATGATCCATTTCATGCCTCCTTCCTCCAAGGCGAGCAGACCTTGGAACACAAAATCTTGTCATGACGCGCTCGCTAGCCTGGCCTGGTGGAGGCCCTGGTGGGCAAGAGGCGTACCAAAGGTTACCAAAGCAAAGAGCGAACTATAAGAAGAACGAGGTTAGTTGGAAGAAGCTTTGTCCTATGACAAGCGCCGCACTTTCAATCCCAGAAATCCAGAGATGGATCGGCTAGCGCTAGTATGTCTCGGCGAACTCTAGCAATCTCAATGGTTGCTTCTAAGTCCTCAATATTCAACGTGTTAGCGGTAGGAAGGCCAATGTTTTCTGGCTCTGCATGATCCCCCCGCTATGCGACCAAATCAGAATCAGGAGGATTGCTAGCCTAGGCGAACTTTGAGGCGTGATAACCGGGGAGAGCTACCAAACTCCCTTGTTGGGTAGAGCACCCCCTGTCGGGACTGCGCAACCACACGGTCAGAGAGTCAAACGCACTAGGTAATGGTACTCCTAAGATTTACCCAACGATGGGCAAGGATTTTCATCTTTCGGGAAGACCTGGCTCTCTCTTCGGGGCGCATCGCGGCTCAGTGCGGACCCACGAAGGTGTCGACCTGATCGCGCCGGCGCTTGATGCGCCTTGGCCCTCCGCACTGTCCGGACCGCGGCTTTTCGGGGACTTTCGCGGATCTCTTTTTTCGCTGCGCGGCACGTGAGAGGCCGCAACTCGGAGGAGACCCATGAGCGCAAAGATAAAGAGCCGTCCGGACAACGAGGGGAATCCTCAATCGACTTTACCGGGCTCTCAGAGCAAGAAGTCCGGAGCGTGCTGGCGGGAGCGCTAAATTCTCTCCGCGACGTCTGCCTTACACGACCTTCGTGGAAAGCCTATCCTGCTCCGTTAAAGTGCCACAGCGTTGGCAGAGGAACGAGCGTTCCCACCGGGAGTATCGGCGCTTGTGCGTGAACTGATTGTGCCTCCAGAAGAGAACCAGCAGCAATAAGAACGTGACGGCAGATAATCCCGACCACAGAACCAACGGAGGCGACAAGACAGCAGCAGAATCTTTAGTAATGGTGTTTATGTAGAAGACGATCCAGCCGATCGAGAGGAACACCAACACCCACCAGCGAATCAGCTTTCGGTCGGGCAGCGATCGCGAACGCGGGACCGAGACAGCCAGCCTGCGCTTACATCAAGCCTTCTGCCGTGGACCGGTTCTGGCTACTGTACGGGATTCCGAGGTGCCCTTCGAGCCTTCACGTGCTCGGCGGTTGCAAAGGCTCGAAGAAGGGAGGACGCCTTCCTGCATTTGTGAGACCTCGCTGCGTGCGTTTAAGTCGGTTGACCGCGAACCCACACAGGCTGACGACCGCGACGGAGAACCCAGCTAAAGGCAACCGGATCCGGACACCTCCACTGCAGATGGTGTGTTCGCGACGATGTTCGACGGCAGCAATTCCTCGATGCGATTAATGGGGTGATCGGCGATTCTCAAGAGCAGTTCGCGGAGGTACGCTTCCCGGTTTAGGCGAGCGGTGGGCATGCTGGAGGTATCCGCTTACCTGGTACCGCTTGCCGGCATGATTTCCTTTTTCCGTCTGAGTCCACTGGCCGCAATCGCCAGGCTACGGTCACGCAGCTTTTCTAATATCTTGATCTTCTCAGAAAAGCTCAGCGAGGCAAGTCTCTTCCGCATAGGCTCCTTACTCACCAGTTCCTCCAAGATACCTGTCCTCAAACCGCTCCCACTTTGAAAGAAGACCGTGGCGTCCGAGGATGCTTTGTAGCTTAGCGGTGTCTATGGCGTTTTGCTCAATGAACTGCAGAATTCGCGCGTGATCCCTCGGGCGACCGGTTCGCAGCGCGATGGCAACCAAGTGCTCTGCTGACATCACCCATGTTCTCACTCCCTCGACCGACGTTTCAACAGCCTCGATCAGCGCCTCTTGGTCAAGCGCGTCGGCCGGAGGCAGGAATTGCACTGGCCACCCATCGACAACGATGTATTCACCTTCAAGCTTTCCACCGTGAGTTTGCAGATAGTCATATACGGGGGCAAGGTTAAGTAGCACCTGTCCGGATGCCATGGGGAGAGTCGCGAAGATGTCCACGTCGAGAGTCGCAGACGGTTCCAGGTAGAACGTTGCGCCGACAGCACCGCCGATGGCGTATTTCCCAATTATTCCAGCAGCTTGCATGTCGTTAATCTTTTCAAAGATAGCCTTCACAGTTTTCGCCTTGTGTCAGATTGTGAACCACTTCGGGCCCCCGGCCAAGTTCTACGGGCCAGCAGCAACAAGATGGTCCGATCCCGCCGGCCGACGGCTGAGGCTCGATCACAGGAAGCGATCAGACGTTCTACGTCTTCGGGTTGAAGGTAGCGTGGCAGAGAAGCCAACGCCAATGAGCCACGGTGGGGATGGCGGCATCCAACCCGACAGCGCATTGCCCCTCGGCGATCAGGAAACGCAAGAACATGCGAAGTGCCTTGGCACAATTTTTGACTGCTCCCCACCCGCAGGAGCGACTCTTCGCGAGAACAAAAGCGCGCAGCCGGCGGGCATCGAAACGGCTTGATTTCTCTCCAAACCGCTGGAGTAACTCGCGAATGTAGATGCTATAGGTGCGGAGGGTCACATCACCGGTACCCCGCTGCTGGCGCATCCACTGACAGAAGACCGACAAAAGAGCGGGCTCCTGAACAGGTGGCTCAACCGATGGCAGGGTGATGATCCGGGCATCTCGCAGGTAGGTCAGGAACAGGCGCGCACCACGGACCACTTTCAGCCGTGCTGCAGAGCCGTAGTGTGGGCAGTGGCATCGACCCAGGTGGCGGTCGAATCCCGTAAGCGATTGCTCGTTCCACTTGCACACCCGCATGCCTTGGCGGTGGGTCCAATAGATGAAGTGTTCGGCCGCTCGAAGGTGTCGGCAAGCTGTACTGGTGGCGTAGCCCGTCTCCGATAAAGTCCCGGCAAAGGTTTCAAGCTGGGACCCCGCAGGACCATGTCGAAGTGTCTGAATCCGCGCACTGCGACTTGAAGAACTCCGACAGCATGAGCGGCTTATAAACCAGCGCTCGGGGCGATTTCAAAAGGATGTTGTTTGCAAGAAGCGAAAGATGCCACCCCAGAAGAGTCAAGCGATTGAAAACTCAGTGCCTTGCAGGTAGCCAAGTTGTTGTTTGCAAGATTCACCAGCCGCCGTTTTTGGTCCCGGCAGCGCTGTTTCCGACAATTTCGTTCTACCTGCTCGGGGTGGGCCTGGCGATATTTCTTCCAATAGTCAGGGTTCGCCCTGCGCCACTTCCGTGGACTCTCCAAGCAGACCTGCTGATAAACCGGATCGGAGGCGATCTTCTGCCGGTGATAATCGGAGCGGCGTTGGCTCTGGCAGGCAGGCTGATTGCACACCTGTTGTTGCGGATGGTAAGGAGAAGGCTGAAAAGCTTGCTGCCAGTAGCGGCAAGAGCGGTCCCTCATCAGGCGGCTCCAGAAGAGAATGGAAGGGGTTCATTCTCTCTGGGAGCGCCCTAAAACCTGGAGGAGCCAGCCAAAAAACTCAGCGCGGAAACGATAGAGTTCTTACACCGTCTTTGCCGATCGGACTGTTGCTGCTTCTCTTTGCCACGACAGACAGCATGACGTCCTCGTTATCCGCATCGTGCCCAGAAAGGCGTCATGATTATGTGGAGTAATGCCGCTCACAAAATCAGAAAATCTCTCAGATAACAATCGGGATAGCCGGCTGCGATCTGCGCAACTCGGCATAACAATACACACTGCATTTCATCCCCACTACGCGCCCTTCAGCGTTGAAATCGGCCGCTGGCCCATCGTTAAACCTCGCGCGAATCCGCACTCAGCTTGGGATTGAGTTCGATATAGAGCGAATCGGCTTCGCGATAGTAATGCAGCTTCATGTCTCATTCTGCCTCACAAATTTGGCGGCCACTTCCGGGCGGCGTGGAAGACGCGCAGAACTTCCACTCTGTCCTCACGCACCCGATACGGGACGATGTAGGGCGTACCCATAACCACCAGTTCGCGAGTCCCCTCGACGCGCCCTGCCCGGCCCATGGCGGGGTGGCTGGCAAGTAGTCGCACGGCCTGCTCGATTGCCAGCACCACGCGCTGCGCGGCGGCATGACTTTCGCGGGAGATATACTCGGCTTCCGCTTCCAGATTCGCCAGCGCCCGCTTCAGCCACCGGACCTTCAGCGGCTTACTTGGCACGTCGCGTCGGCTTGCGGCCGGTCCACTTGTTCATGGTGTGCCGCACCTGCTCGTCGCTTGCGAACTCTCCTCGATCCGCCTCTGCCATTCCCTTGCTGATCTCCTCGATCTGCCACTCGTTTACGGCGACGTACTGACGGATGGCTTCGGCAGCAATGAAAGAGCGGCTGCGGCGCTGCGCCTTGGCCAGACCGTCAAGGCGTTTCCGCAGCTCCGGCTCCAGCCGCAGCGTCATTACCCTGTTTTCCGCCACGAATACCCTCCGAATACAAAAGAACACTGTGTATTCTAGCACCGCTCGGCAACCACAAGTGAAACGGGACGGCGGGACGGGCAAACACCACGCTGCGTGTGCCACACGGCAAGAACTCGAACCTCGTCACCGGGGGGACATAGTACACGTGATAGCAAGTTTCCTTGAGCAGAAGCCGACGCGTATCCGATACCGGGATTGCCTATACAAGCGCCCAATGTAGGGTGCGTGGCCGAGGAGTTCGAACACAGCTGCAAGTTCGTCGGCGAACAGATCTGGTGAGGCAGTACGGGTTTTGCGCTACCGCCGTCGGTGCAGCTCATTTAGAATTTCCGTGGGTGGACGGACACGACCTGCCTCGGCAGGTTTCCACGCTGTCGACAGTGCTTCGTGCAAAGGCACGCCGCTCCTCATCAGTTGAGAAAGGGCGCCTCGTACACGTCACCCTCGTCGTCGGCAACCAAATCGACAACCGTCCCGTCGGGTAAGATTCCAAGATGCCCTGCAAGCCTTCACGTGCTCGGCGGTTGTAAAGGCTCGAAGGGCAGGATGCTCGAAGATTCCACCTTCTCCGTCGGGGACCTTTCTCGAGGCCTATTCCTGCTCCGTCAAAGTGCCACAGCGTTGGCAGAGGAACGAGCGTTCCCACTGGGAATACCGACGCTTGTGGGTGGACTGATTGTGTCTCCAGGACAGAACCAGCAACAGGAGGAACGTGACGGCCGATAACCACGAGAAAACAATCAACGGAGTCTTCCGAGTCCTTTTCGTAAAATGCCAAAAATCTTGGTAATCTCGCTACATCCACACTGATTTCTCTCATCGATTTCACGCTGGATCACGACAGGCGCGTGATTCCAGGGAATCCATCAAACCCAGAATCAAAGCTCAAGATTCGCTCGATTCCATGGTGTTCCATGACGGCCAGATGCACAGCATCACGCGCAGACATTTGTCGATGCCCCATGACAATTTCCTTTGCGCGCTCCGCCCCGGCCAGATCAACCGCCAGCACCTGGTCGGCAATGCCGAGCAAAGCGTCGAACGCAGGTTGGATGGCGTCCCGACGATTGATAGCGACGTAGCGGTGCAGTATCTCTTGCAGGACCTCGGCATCCGTAACCAGGCGTTGTCGATCGCCAACCAGCTTTTCGAGCAGTCGCTGTGCGTCGGCCTTGTGAGGATGAGGCGCGCCAACCAGATACATTGGGATGTTCGAATCGATCAGAATCACGGCCGGGTACCGACACCGTACCCGCTCTCGATCTCCGCCAACATGCGGTCGATATCACCCGAGGGATAATCATGTCGTGCCGCCGTGCGGATCACTGCGAGCTTCTTGCCAACATCCCCTAAGGGTTCCCGCCGACGTGCCAGGTCGAGTGCTTGTCGGACCCACTCGGCGATCGACAAATGACGCGACCGCGCCATGCGCTGAATTTCGCGGTATTCGGGATCTTTCAAAATCACTTGCAGTCGTTTAGCCATGGCATGAGTCTATCTGACTCATCAACATGAGTCAAACTGATCAATCTTCAACAATCTTCAACGACTAAAACTGTCTCAGATCTCGAACGGCGAACTCGCCCGCCCACGGAGGCTGGACCGCTCAGAGCGAAGCGGTTGCCCCCCTGCGCCGGTTAGCTGAAGGTGGGGTTGGTTGGAGACTTGTCGAGATTCGCTTTGCAATTCTACTCTCCTGGGGCTGATGGCCGTATGCGACTCTCCTCCGGGCTTTCGACATGCATGCATGTCGGCGCTCTCCGAAAGTGACCCAGTTGTGTTCTTAAGAAGCACTCTTGGTGGAGGCCAAGATTAGCGACACCAGCCTTTCGCCATCTCTCGCCCACTTTCAGGGACAAACCAAGGCAGCCCACGCTTTCCAGGTGGTGATGAACCTGGCGTATCAGGATGCCGATTGCATTCGCGTCCCTCGTCCGGTTGCGGTTCCGGCCAGAACCTTCCTTAGCCAGCTGCTATAGCTGCTAACAGTACACAGCCGCCAACCGCGACAGCACGCAGTCGAGTGCGGGCAGCTGTATCAAAGAGTCCTTCCTGGTAGGCGAGAGAAACCTTCTTGAGGTCTGTGCTGTTGCAGTTCGGGCAGCGTAAATATGCGCCGGAGACGAAACGGAGTTCGGCGGGTTGCGCCCGAACGGAGAGGCGCCCATCCTCTTCCAAATAGCCTATTGCCATTGGCCCGCCCCTGTGACATAGTACGTAATATCACTACATTGTGGAGTGATTATGGAAAAGCCTGTTTCCGCCGCTGATGCAAACCGCAAGTTCTCGAAGCTCCTCCGCACGGTCCGCGAGGGGCATAGCTTTGTCGTAACGTCGCACGGCAAAGCGGTCGCCAAGATCGTGCCTGTGGAAAAGAATGGCGGGGTCGCGCGTGGCGCCCGCACCGCCCTTGTGAAGCGACTGCGATCCGAGCCGGTCCGTTCAATCGGCCGTTGGAACCGGGATGACCTTTACTGAGGATAAGCAGTGAGGGTAGCACTCGACACGAACATTCTGGCGTACGCCGAAGGCGTAAACGGCGCAGCCATGAAGAAGACGGCGCTTGACCTCGTGGAGAAGCTGCCGGAAGGCACGGCACTGTTGCCGGTGCAAACGTTAGGCGAGCTGTTTAACCTGCTGGTGCGGAAGGCGGGGCGAGACCCAGCAAAAGCACGGAAGGCAATACTGAGCTGGCAGGATGCCTTTCCTCCGATCGAGACTTCAGCCGCCGTGATGCTTGGGGCAGCGGACCTCGCGACCGATCACCGACTCAGCATCTGGGACGCCGTGATTCTTTCTGCGGCGTCAGAAGCAGGTTGCCGTCTTCTTCTCTCAGAGGATTTACAGGAAGGCTTTACGTGGAAGGGGGTCACCGTCACGAACCCGTTCTTGGCCGTTAAGAATGAACTGCTTGCGGGTCTACTAGCAGAGCCGTAGAGCCCCTGCCCTTGAGGCCTGGGGATGTGGGAGTATAAGGCTCCGTTGACAAGGCAAAAGCGCGCGCCCGTGAAGCAGGAACCATCGTTGGAGACGAGCAAGCAATTGCTTGTAACTCCAAAGAATCCTATCGACCACACGTCCGGTGCCACCATTTCTGGTTCAGCTTGCAGCGCCTTGAAGGAAATACCGTGACGCCAAATCTCTCAGGACTGTCTCCCCAGTCTTACAGAGACTCGCCTTGCGGAGTTCATCTGTTAATGACGTCACAGTGAGTCGAGATAAGATGCTTACTCAGACGCAGGGCGTCAATTAGACGCCTTACGAACGACTTGAGTGGCCCTCGTTTTCGCTGGTCCCGCTCTGGGTCCGTCGCTCAGCTCTCTTTCAGCCCTAACCCAGTCCTCGACATCTTTTCCGTGGTCGCCGCCGCGCTGAATATAAAGCTCATAAGCTCGGCGAGCGATGTCTTCTCCCGATGGTTCTCTGCGTTCAAACATGGCAATACCTCCTTCGTTGTATGTGAACGAATTCCTTCACCTGGGTCGCTGACCCAATCTCCCTTTGTGCTGGCATCGTAACCATAGTCGCAACCTTCGATGCCACAACACCAGCGCACACCCGGTTCGGCATCGATACTCTCTCGGCGATACAACCAGTGGTGGTGTCTCTACTCGGAGGCATTCCAATGAGCATGTAATAGCCGTCGGTTGAGTCATATCGAACACTGTACCCTTCGAAGCCGCAATGGTATGACGCCTGGTTCTCGGCATTTGACCATGATCTACCGGGTTCGGACTTCATTACGTGGTTATCACGCCAGCAAAGCGGTCTCAGGTGGCTGCTCAAAACATCTGCTGAGGCGATCGTCATGAAATTTCCGGTAAACAGCGAGCTGTGTGGCAATCCTAAGCAGAAGCTGTCTGGCCGCCCTAGCGTTCGCACTCTGTGCCACGCTTACATTGCCGTCGGAGTTGCAGCATAGCGGATTAGTTCGTTCCGATTCGTGAACCCCAGGAAGTGCAATATCCAGGCTATGCAGGCCTGGACGCTGAGTTCCGTAAGATCCAGTTTCGTTGCGATGTCACGATCACTGAAGCCTTGGCCAACCAAACGATAAACTGCGCCCAACGCTCACACCTGCTCCCAAAAGACACGCATGAGGTTAACCTCCACATCAGATTCTTCGA
>WNEP01000076.1_pt1 | contig 39732 bp, 35 predicted proteins | sample 5399961 | NCBI WGS metagenome assembly WNEP01 (sample SAMN13153329, study PRJNA577476) | soil metagenome | isolation source: 20 cm grassland meadow soil pre-rain plot 5 | place: USA:California | collected 2015-09-08 | reverse complement strand
ACCGGTAGGTCGATGAGGATGTTCGGCCCGCCGGCCGACCAGTAGACACCCTCCCAGTCCACACCGCCGTCGAAGCGCGTCGGGAATTCCGACAGCATCCGCCGCACGACGTGGCCGCCGTTCGAGATGCCGAAGAGATAGACGCGCTCGGGCTGGCTGTCATAGTGCGCCTCGATGCTCATCTCGGCGACGTCGGTGGCCTGGAGCGTCCGCAAGAACCACTCGCGGATGGTGTCGGCGGGGTCGTCCACGTAGAAGTGCGTGAAGAGCGTGCCCGTGGCCGCGACCCGCGGCGAGAGCCGGCAGGCGACGGGGTCGGCCGCCGGCGCGGAGAAGAAAAAGTTGAGCATGCCCTTGTTGGTCGAGACGTACGCGTAGCCGAGCTGGATGACGAGGTCACTGAAGATGAAGTCGCCCATGAATTCGCTGCGGAAGCCGCCCGGCACGCCGACGACCAGGCGGCCATTCCAGTTAGTCGGTAGTCGGAGGACCCAGCGGGCGTTGGCGTCGTCGATCATGGCGCCCGTGATCTGGAGCCCGGGGAAGGTGCGGTCCGGGTCGATCGGCGTGCGGAAGGGCGCGTCGGCGGAGACGGCCTGAGCGTCGGTGCGGGGCGTAAAGGCGTTGGGCGGCAGCCCCGGCCGCGAGTTGTCGGGCGGAGTGGTGTCCGCGTTGCGTGTGGTGAGGTCGGGGCTCGCCACGCAGCGGACGTCGCTGGCGACGCCGGCCAGAGCGAGCTCGATGGCGGCGCAATCGGCCAACGCCGGGGCAGGGAGCACAAGGGTCGGCAGGACCAGGGTGAACACGACCAACGCACGCATAGGAGCCTCCGGGTGGAGAGCTGGGTCGAGCGTAGCGGTAGCGTACTACAGCATGCGTCAGGCCGCCGGCGGTCCGCCAGGTTCCCCGTGCGTTGCCGGTGGTATGCTCCGGCTTTATTCAGGCTCTCTCCCTCCGGGAGGCGTGCCGCGATCGCTGGGCGAGACGTCGGGATCTCGCGTGTCGCCCGCCGGCTGCAGAGCCTTCGGACGTTCGGGTTCAGGCGTGCCCGGGCTCCGAGCTTGAGCTGCATCGGCTGGAGGGGGGGCGCTCACGCCCGCGCCGGAGGGCGGACCGCTCGGCAACTCACGGCCCGCGGTATGGAGCGACGTGTGCCGGCGTAGCCGTTCGACGCCCCATCGGCCTGCAGCGAGCGCCGCGCCGCCGACGGCACCAGCGGCGGTCAACCCGGCTCCAACTGCCCGGCTCCCCAAAGTAGCCGGCTGGACCGCGTCGGCGAGCGAGAGGCTCACGGCGCCCGCCGTGAGGGAACCAGCGACCGACGGGATGTGCCAGGTGAGGAAGACGAATACGAGGGAGCCACCCATCACGTAGAAGAACGGGATCGGACTGAACCCGCCTCGTTCGAGGACCGACATCCACCTGGCGGCGATGCCCATGCCGACACCCATGATGAGGTAGAGCACGAAGAGCTTGACGCCGACGCTCGCGACGTACTGAGGTAACGCTCGGTGAAGAACCTGGTCCACTGACTACCAGCGAAGCCGAGAAACAGGACGCCCCGAGGGCGGCCCGAGCCGCGGCGCCGGAAGCAGTCTGGCTCAAAGCTGCTTGGTCCATCGGATCTCCCTCACGTACAGCCCGAAGGGGTCCATCTGGATGGCGTCGGCCGTGGCGGGCGGCACCGTCTCCACCTTCAGCACGGCCTCCCAGTTGCTCCTGCCGAGCAGCGTGCCGTCGAGGCCTCTCTGCTCCTCGTTCCAGCGCACTTGCCACGATCGTTCGGAGAGCTGAAGAAGGCTGGTGACGGCCGGAAGGACCGTGTACGTCTTCGCAATCTCGAAGGGGTTGTTCGCCCGGTAGTGGTCATCGAGGAATGCCCGCGCGGAGCCCCGCGCGTATGCATAGACCTGATCGAGACCTCGCTTCATCGCAACGCGGTCAGTCATCACTCCGCGTGTGCCGCGAATGAACGCGGCGAGCTGGTAGCGCACGATCCGTTCGTCCGTCGGGCGCCCCGCGGCTTCCACGGGCTTCACCGCGATCGCCGCGCCGAGGGCGTCGACCTCGACGACGTACGGGACCGTCTTGTGCTGCAGGCCCAGCGCCACGAGACCGCCGCCCAGCACGCCCGCCAGCGCCAGCTCCGCGACCGCCGCGATCTGCCACCAGCGACGCGCCTGGACCAGATCGAGATAGCGATCGTTCCATTCGCGCCGAGCCTCGACGTACGGGTTCAAATCCTTCATCACTCGACTCGCTCGAAGCGCCTCGCACTCCAAATGTCGTGCCACGGCGCGAAGTAAAAGCTAAGTACGGACCAATTCGACCAATTGGGAGCGCGTGTCGAGGACGTGGGGGGCGGCGAGCGCGGCAAAGTGCAGCGCCCAGTATGCAATCTACAGCAAGCAGCGGTCACTTCAAACGCGCGACGGTCGATCAATAAGAACGCTGCTCATGCGCACCCACGCGGGCCGCCTGTCCCTGCCACCGTTGCATCTTGCGGTGGAGGGTCCCACGGTTCATGCCCAGCCTCCTCGCTGCGGCGGTCAAATTGCCACCCGCCGTCTCGATGACGCGGAGGATGTGGCGACGCTCCATTTCGGCGAGTGAGAGGGATCTCTCGTCCGTCACCGCGGCCAGCGGCTTGCGGAACAGGAGGTTTTCCGGCAAATCCTCCACGTCGATCGTGGACCCCGGCGAGAGGATCATCAACCGCTCGATGGTATTCGCGAGTTCGCGGACGTTTCCGGGCCACGCGTAGCCCTGGAGAACCCGCATCGCCTGAGGAGTCACCTTCTTCTCACCGAGCCCGCGGCGCTGCAGCAGGCTCAGAAAGTGCGTCACGAAACGTGGGATATCTTCGGGTCGCTCGCGCAGCGGAGGCAGCGTGATGCGGATGACGTCGACCCGGTGCAGCAGGTCTTGTCGGAGCCGACCCGCCCGCACCAGATCGTCGACATCGCGGTTGGTGGCCACGATGACGCGGACGTCTACCGTGATCGTTCTCACCCCACCGACCCGGCGCAGCTCACCATGATCCAGCACCTTGAGGAGCTTCGACTGCATCTCCGGCGACATCTCGGCGAACTCGTCGAGGAACAGCGTGCCGCCGTCGGCCAGCTCGAAAAGCCCGGGCTTCTCGCCCACCGCCCCGGTGAACGCGCCTCGCTCGTGCCCGAAAAGCTCGCTCTCCAGGAGCTGATCCGCCACTGCCCCGCAGTGGAGATCGACGAACGGCTTGGCGCAGCGGCCGCTCAACGAATGGATCGTGCGTGCAAGCAAACCCTTGCCGGTCCCGGATTCGCCGAGGATGACGACCCTCCCGTCCGCAGATGCGATCTGCTGGGTCGTCTCGAGCACGGCGCGGATCGTCGGACTCTCGCCCACGAAGTCCGACATTCCAACCGGGGCCAGCATGCGCCGCAGGGCCACATTCTCACGCCGCAAGCGCAGGTGATCGACCGCGCGGCGCAGGGTTTCCTCGATGAGCGCAGGCTCCGTCGGTTTGCAGAGGTAGTGGAACGCGCCGTATTTCATGGCAGCGACGCAGTCGTCGTAGTCGGGTTGGCCAGTGAGGATCACGACCTCACACGGCCAGTCGGCTTCACGGATGCGCTTGAGCGTCTCGAGCCCCCCCAAGCCCGGCATCCGGATATCGAGCAGGACGACGTCGAAGGAGCGCTCGGCGAGACGGTCGAGCGCGGCCTCTCCGCGCGGCAAGCACTCGACCTGGTGACACGCGCCGGTCAGGCGCCTTTGCATGACGAGGCGGAACGCGGCGTCATCGTCCACGACGAGAACTGTCATCGGACGGCCGTTCGAGGGAGACCGGTGATGTTCGTTCATCGCTCTGCCGGCAGCTCGAAGGTGACCGTCGTCCCCTGGCCCGCTCCCGGGCTCGTGATCGTGATCGTGCCTCCGTGCTGTTCAACCATGGCCTGACAGATCGCCAGCCCGAGTCCGACGCCCTTGCCGACCTCCTTCGTGGTGTAGAAGAGGTCGAAGACATTGGGGAGGTTCTCCGGTGGGATCCCACGTCCAGTGTCCTGGACGGTCACGATCACGCGTCCCGGACTGGCCACGTCAGGCTCAAGGCGCGCGGTGATGTCGATGCTGCCCGGCCCTTCGAGGGCGTCCAGCGCATTGCTCAGGATGTTGAGCACAACCTGCTTGAGCATCACCGCGTCCGCTTGGACGCGGAGGGGGACGTCCACAGGCCACACCGTGAGCCGTTTTCCGCTCGTGGCCGCCGCGCTCGACACGAGCGCCACCGCCTCGGCGACGACCTGCGGTACGTCGACGGACTCGAACGCCGGTTTCCGCTCGCGAACGTAGTCGAGGAGACGATCGACGATGTTGGCGGCTCGGCGAAGCTCGGAGTGGGCGTGCTTGAGAAGTGAGGGGAACTCTTCGAAGCCAGACGTGAGCGCTTCTGGGGCGGCTGCCGCTTCTCTCATCTCGGCGATGAAGCCGACTGCGTTCTGGAGAGGATTCCGTAGTTCATGCGCGAGCCCGGCCGCCAGTCGGCCCGCGAGAACGAGCTTCTCGTGTCGCAACACCGCGGCCTTCGAGAGCTGCACGTCGTGATATGCGCGCGCATTTGCCATCGCGAGGGCAGCGAGATCGGCCAGGCCCTGGGCAAGCTCGATGTCGGCCTCTGAGAAGACTCGGCCCGTCATCCCGGTGACGGCCAATGTCGCGATGACGCCAGCTTCGGAAGGCAGCGGGACCGCCAGCACGGCTCGGTCCTGCACGGTCTCGTGAGATCTATGCCCCTCACTCCAGTGGGGCAAGCGGGGGTCGTTGGTGAGATCCGGAGTCCAGAAGGTCACCGCCTCGAAGGCCACCTTTCGGACAAGGCTTGAAAACCGTCCCGGGAGCTCCTGCCGAACGACCGGCGCGCCTCGGGAAGAGGCGATGATCAGGTGGTCGGGGTTCGCCCACACCGTGCAATCCCAGCCGTCAACCAGTGGAATCACGCTGTGCACGAGCCGTTCGCAGACGACGGAGACATCCCGGGTCTTCGTCAGCATCTCAGCAAGCCTGGACATCTCTGCCGCACCGTGCTGGCGCTGCCGGCTCTCCGCCTCTGCGCGCGCACGCATCAACAGCGGGGTGGCTTCGGTCGCGATGATCTCGGCTTGTTGAATGTCGTCGTCGGAGTAGGGTCGGTCGGATGCCCGAGCGAGAGTGATCGCTCCGATCGCCTCGGTTTCGAACAGGAGCGGCACGGAGAGGGCTGCAACCGGAGTCCATGTCTTCATTGCGTCGGCGAACATGTCGGAGATCCGTACCGGGGACGCGGCGTAATCGGTGGTCACGAACGGCATGCGCGTATCGATGGCGCGCCCAGCCGCGCCGAACCCTGGCGGCAAGACCTGCCCGCGTCGAATCGCGGGAGGATCCACCCCGTCGACGGCGACCGAGTGAAGTGCCCTCGACAGTCGGTCGACGAGGAAGACGATGGCCGTCCCGCTCCGCAGCAAGCGTCGGGCATCCGCCGCGATGGCATGAGCGACGTCATCGATGTGATGGGGCATCTGTATCCCGCGGTCGACTCCATGGTGGGCGACAAGACTCCATCGCCGCGTCGCCTCGTTGAGCCGCTGCGCGTTGCGGACCCGGCGAGCCAGCCGAACGCCGAGGCGAAGCCCCTGCTCGATCGCGCCGTCCTGAAAGATCCGGGACTGTCGACTTCCGACGTAGACCAGGGCTTCCAGGCCGGTGGTGCCCGCGCCGCTCAAAAGAGGGAGAACGAGCGCCGCCTCGATCCTCTCGGCGAGCAGCAGGGCCCGTTCGGAAGGACTCAGTCCTTCCTCGGCCGACGTGCGCCCGGACCACGGTCGGCTGGAGAGAAGGACGCTGCCACCGACGCCGATCCCGGGGGTGACTCGAACGCCAAGTCCGTGACGGTCCCGAGCGCCCTCGGCGTACCGGATCACGGCCGAGCGGGCTCGCGATTCACGCACCGCCAGCCACACGACATCCGCATCGAACAGCGCGCGAAACGCGTGCGCGGTCTCGACGAGCGCCGGCGGCGGAGCGAGGGCGGAAGCTCCCACGCCGGATATCGTTCGCGTGGTACCGACGGACGCGTTAGTCACGTTGGAGGAGCCACCGCAGGATCCATGGCCAGATCTCATGTCGTGCAGGTCGGCTCGCGATGATACGTGTGTGGTCGTAGTCCTCGGAGAAGCCGGAGGCTTTCCCGCACTCCACGAACTCCTTGTCACTGCTCCCGAGGGCCTCGTAGATTCGGCGGCAGCCACGGACGGGCGCGATGTAGCGATCAGCGGCGCCCGCGAACCAGAGCGTGGGAACGGTGATGCCCTTCGCCGCCTCCAGATAATCAAAGCCGTCGTTCCCCAGCCAGCGACGACGCCAGTTCCAGCGGAACCACTGGTTCACGACCCCGCGGAACTCGTCCTCCGGCCCGAAGCCCAGCAGGCGGCGGCGCGCCGGGCCGGCGAGGTTGTTGATCAGCATGATCCGTGTCGCGTTCGCCCGTCCTCGTAGCGTCGCGCCCGCTTCGGTCGCCTGGCTCGCCAGCGTGACCAGTCCGCGCACCCGTTCCCTGGCCTCCGGATTTCGCGCCAGGTACATCACGAACACGAGGCCGCCGCCGCTGTGGGCCACGAGGAAGACTTGCTCCTTTCCCGTGGCCCGAAGGACCGCCTGAAAGCCGGCCCGGACGTCGAACATGGCGAACCGCTCGAAGTCTGCGTTGACGTGGCCTCGTTCGCTCTGGCCGTGACCTCGCAGCTCCAGCACCCAGCAATCGAACCCGTGGTCGGCGAGGAATCCGGCCAGCCCCGCGCAGACCTGCCCGTTCGAGAAGGTGCCATGCGTCAGTAAGACGGGACACCCCTGCCAAACCGCCCCGGAAACCCGGTGAAGCGCCAGCTCCACTCCGTCATCGGTCCTGACGTGAACGCCGGCTGGTTTCATGCGCCCTCTTTCGCGTACACCCGTCTCCGACCCCAGCGCTCCCTGTTCGACTGGCATCTAGGCTACCTCCTGAGTCCGATCCAATTCAGCCCCGATGTTCGCCCGGTTCGAGAACTTGACCTTCCGCAGCTCTTCCAGCCGCTCGGCGGCGAGCAGGCCCTGAATCAATGGTGTATAGAACACGCCGTCACCGACGAGGGTGAGCTGGCGCTCCGAGACCTCCACCCATCCCCGCTCCTGAAGCGCCGGCCAGATGTCGCGGTACTCATCGACGAGGTTCACACCGAAGAGCTTCTCGTAGAGCTGCAGGTCAACACGGAGGCACTGGAGCATCTGGAAGAGGATCATGAGGCGCAGGTCTTTTTCCGTGTAGTGGAAGCCGCGCTCGACGGGAAACCGCCCCTGGTCGATGCGGGCGAAGTACTCTTCGACGCGCCTGCAATTCATGTAGCTCCACCCGGGTAGACCAGGAGTCCCCGGGAAGACAGAGACGCCGGCGAAGCCCCAGGCCCAGGTCTCGGTGGCGACGATTGCCGCCCCGTCATCATGCGCGAAACGCCTGTACCAGTGGTCCTCGTAACGAAGTGTGTCGGCCTCCGTCTTCTCCCAGTCGAACGTCGTCACCTGTGCGTACCCGTGGTTGCGGAGGAATTCCGCGGACGCGCGGTACATTCTGACGTTCTGGTCGGTCGATGGGAGCTCCGGCCGGCGGTTCCGGGCGAAGTCCGTCCGGCCGGCCACGTTCAGCTCATAGTGGGTGATGTGGCCGACGCCGGCCTGCACGACAGTGTCGAGGTCCTTGAGCATTCCTTCGACGGTCTGGCGTGGCCAGCCAAAGATCAGGTCGACGCTGCTCCCTAACCCGAGCTCGTGGCACCAGGCTATCGCGTGGAGCACCTGGGAGCCCTTCTGCTTTCGCCCGCTCATCTTGATCATCTCGTCGGCGAGCTGCTGGGCGCCGATGCTGATCCGAGTGATTCCAGCGTTCCTCATCGCGACGAGCTTTTCTTTCGTGAAGAGCTGGGGAACTCCTTCGAGAGTTATCTCCGTCCCGGGCGGGAGTCTCGGGAACATCCGGCGAACGATCGCGAGCAACTGATCGTATTGTCTGGCCTTGTAGAGGTTCGAAGTCCCTCCGCCGAAATACACGCTGGTCGGTCGGTCTTCCTCGAAGAAGCGGCTGTACATCTCGCCTTCGCGGCCGAGATAGCGAAGGTACACGTCGAGCTGCTCCTGGTTCCGGTAGATCTCGCTCGGGAAGAGGCAGAAGCCGCATCGATCAGGCTTGGTCGGAAGACAGTAAGGAGTCGCGACGTACAGGCTCAGCCGGGTCGGAAAGACAAGACGTGTGGTACGTCGGTGCTCCATGACCGTCCCGACGGGAATGTCCTGATCGAGCCAGAACAGGGGCGACGGGTGCCCGTGGAGGACGCGGTTGGCATGACGTCGAGAAACCTCTCGGTCGATCTGCTCGCGCACGCGCTGGAGTCGATCGTCCATCGGTTACTCCTTCGGTTGGGATACCGTCGAGTGTTGGATTGGAGCGCGGCACGCACCGCGTCTACATGCGGTCATTCAAGCTCCGTCCGTTCGCGACTTGAGTGCGGCGGGCCAGAGAGCAAATCGGATGCCAGGCAGAGTCGCACGCTCGACCGCCTGCGACGGCTGTCCAAAACCCCGTGTGGCAAAAGGCAAGGTCGCCGGACCGAAAGTAGAGACGGACGCGCCCCACCGCCGCGGGCGGCGTCTTAAATCGATGCAAAATGCGTCACGGCCGATGCGAAATGCGACACTTGCTGACACTCGTCGAGGAATCGGCGAACAGGCAGCCGGCGGCTGGTACTTCTAGGAAATGTTGGACAGAGAATCTCGAGCCGACCACCCTCGAATCCGCGGAGGGAGCTTCGCGACTTTCGCTGCGTGCTCCTCGACCTCCGCGGCCACGGCGATAGTGAACACGTGTCGCCGCCGGCATACAATCCCGAGCACCACGCTGCCGATCTTGCGCAGGTCGTCGCGAGTCTGGTGCACAGCCCATACGCCATCCTCGCCCACTCTGCGGGTGCGCTCGCGGCGGCGCGCTTCATCACAAACACGCGGGCGTCGATTCCCGCAGCCATGCTCAACGCCTTTGTCTGGGTGGATCTCGACCCGCTCGTCGCCGCATCTATCCCACCATCCCTGATGAGCGGCTCCGGTCCTTCGTGATCGAAGGACTCCGCCGAGTCGACGGCGGTTGGCGTATGAAGCTAGATCCCGCCACCTTCGATCCATCCTGCCAAACATCGCGACGCCGACGTTCGTCCTTCGAGGGGCCGAGAGCATAGTGACCTCAGCAGAAGGAACTGCAGATCTCTCGAACGGATTGCCCAACCGCGAAGTGCAAGAGATCAAGGGCGGTAGCCACATGCTCCTGCTGGAGCACCCGGAGGAGGTCGCTGCGGCGGTACGCGATTTCATCAGACGTCACATTGTTAGCAACGCATAAAGTGTGAGGGCAATCGATTCTCTGACGATGTTGACCTCAATGCTGTCGCTGTCCGCGAATGTCCTCTTCAGCGACGCGTACAGTTCTTAGCGAACCAAGCGAGCTCGCTGTCAAGGATTCGTTCGGTCGCATACCCATGCGGGTATACGGCGCCTGGGACTCATGCTGGTCCGTAGAAACAAGGGGATTTAGCCGGGCTTCTTGCAGAGCATGGACAGACCGGTCGTTTTGGGCGACGCCGCCGCGAGACCGCGTGAGACCGTGCTCTTTCTTGGACGTGGACAACTGTGGAAATGTGGACATGAGGCGTGAGCACTTAGGCCTTGACAAGACGCAAGGGGAGCAGCACTATGCGCGCAACCTGGGAGTTAGGCCTAGGGGAGAGAGGGCGTTCACGGAGTACGCAGCGGACCTTGATGATCGATCGCGGGGGAGGTTGCGTTAACCGTGGCTAATCTACCGAGACTACCTAGCTAGCGAAGCGGTAGAGACAAAAGACCCACTCTCGAGAAAGCGGCGGGCCCGCGGATCCGCCGCTTTCTTTTTTTTTGCGAGCCGTAGCGAGCGCACTGCGGAATTGTTGTGGGCTGCTCGATGGCAAGGTCGCACTCAGGCCACACCAAGGCGAGCCCGCACCGGCAGAGCGTCGCGTAACGTGGCGGTTTCGTGGTGAGCCGTCAGGGATTCGAACCCTGGACCCCCTGATTAAAAGTCAGGTGCTCTACCGACTGAGCTAACGGCTCGTCTCAGACCCGCGGGCGCTGGTCAGATTCTACCGCTTTCCGCTCAGGGGCGGGCTCGGGGGTGCCGGCGGGCGGGCTCTGGAAGGTCACGACGTCGACGAGCGTATAGCCCCGCGCGCGGAGCAGCGCGTCGCTGTCGCGCTGGGCACGGCGATCGCTCCGGCGGCGCTCGCCCGCACGCGGGGTGGACTCCTGCCGGCGGCGCTCCCCGACGCGGCGGTCGAGAACGACCTGGACGGTGTCGTCGCCGTCGAACGTGCGCCGGAGTGAGTCGTAGAGCGGCTCGCGCTCGCGCCCGACGACGAAGAGTAGCCGGTAGATCGGCGGCCGCGCCATGCTAGAGCACGCTCGAGCGGACCGAGGGGAACCAGCGGAGCAGCGGCGAGGTCTCGCACAGGATCGTCTCGTCGCGCTGCGCGCCGGTCGAGATCAGGCAGAAGGGCACGCCGATCAGCTCCTCGAGCCGCTCGAGGTAGCGGCGCGCCTTCGCCGGCAGATCGACCTCGTTCTTGGCGCCGCTCGTCGTCGCGAGCCAGCCTTCGATCTCCTCGTAGACGGGCTCGGCCTCGGCGACGACCGTTTCGTCCTCGGGAAAGTCCGTGAGGATCCCGCCCTGGTAGCGGTAGGCGGTGCAGATCTTGATCGCCGCGCACTGGTCGAGGACGTCGAGCTTGGTGAGGGCCACCGTGTCGAGGCCGTTGACGCGCACCGCATACCGCAGCACCATCGCGTCGAACCAGCCGCAGCGCCGCGGCCGCCCCGTCACCGAGCCGTACTCGTTGCCGCGCGCCTGGACATGCTCGGCGATCTTGCCCGACATCTCGGCCGGGAACGGGCCGCCGCCGACTCGGGTCGTGTACGCCTTGGCGACGCCCAGCACGCCGTGGATGCGCGTCGGCGGCACGCCCGTGCCCGTCGCGGCGCCGCCCGCCGTCGTCGAGGACGACGTGATGAAGGGATAGGTCCCGTGGTCGATGTCGAGCATCGTCCCCTGGGCGCCCTCGAAGAGCACGCTGTAGCCGCTCTCGATCCAGCGCGTCAACAGGAGCGCCGTGTCCGTGACGTACGGCGCGAGCCAGCCCGCATAGCGCAGATACTGGTCGAGGATCTCCGCCACTGAAAAAGTCGGCGCGTCGTAGATCTCGCGCAGCAGCCGGTTCTTCTGGGCCACGTTCATCTCGAGCTTCTCGCGAAAGAGCCGCTCGTTGAGGAGGTCGCCCACGCGGATCCCGACGCGCGCCGCCTTGTCCACGTATGCGGGCCCGACGCCCCTGCCGGTGGTCCCGATGCGGCGTGACCCCAGCTTGGCCTCGGAGGCGCGGTCGAGCGCCGGATGGTAGGGCATGATCAGGTGCGCATTCTTCGAGATGAAGAGGTTGCCGTCCAGCACCACGCCTCGGCGGACGAGCGCCTCCATCTCCTCGATGAGCGCGCCGGGATTGACGACAACGCCGCAGCCGACGACGCAGCGGCGGCCGCGATGCAGGATGCCCGACGGGATCGACTGGAGCACGTACTTCTCCCGTCCGACGACGACGGTGTGGCCCGCGTTGTTGCCGCCCTGGTAGCGGACGACCACGTCCACGTGCGGCGTGATGACGTCGACGACCTTCCCCTTCCCTTCGTCGCCCCACTGCGTGCCGACGACCACGATGTTAGGCATGGCCAATCTCCGTGAAGAAGCGTCCCGGCTCCGCCAGGAGCTCCGCGACCGCCAGGACGCGCTCGGACCCGTCCGCGAGGTCCATCGCCAACAGTTGATGCGAGCCCGTGAGCGGGCTCCCGACGACGAGGACGTGGCGCACGTGCCGCGCGCGCGCGTAGGCGACCGACTCCTCGAGCGCGCGACTGATGATGTCACGCGCGACCGACGCGCCGAGATCGCGCAGCCGCCGCGCGAGGGACAGCGCCGCGGTCTTGTCCCGTGTGAAGTCGATGATGAAGAAGTCGGGCCCGGGCAGCTCGACGGCGACGCCCTGCGTCTCCATCACGGAGAGGACACGGGCCACGTCGAAGGCGAAGCCGACCGCCGCGCAGTCGTAGCCGAAGCGCGCCAGCATGTGATCGTACCGCCCACCGGCGGCAACCGACGCGCCGAAGCCCGACACGTACGCTTCGAAGTAGGTCCCGGAGTAGTAGTCGAAGCCCCGCACCTCCCCGAGGTCGAGCAGGACCACGTCGGCGAGCCCGTAGATCGTGAGGAGCCGGTACACCTCCGCGAGGTTCGCGAGAGCCTTCGCCGACCGCTTGTTGCGCGCGAGGCCCGCGGCGCGGTCGAGCACGGCCTCGTGGCCGAAGAGCGTGGGCAGCGCCAGCAGCGCCTCACGCACGTGCGCGTCGGGTGTCGAGTCGCTCACGAGCCGCTCGAGCGCGGAGGCATCCTTGCGCGCGAGCGCCGCCCGGAGCTCGCGCACGCGCGCCGGCTCTGCGCCCGTCTCCTCGCAGAGCCCGCGGAAGAAGTCGGGGTGTCCGAGGTCGATCTGGAAGCGCTCGAGCCCGAGCGCGCGCAGCCCCTCGATCGCCATCGCGATGATCTCGACCTCGGCCTCCGGCTTCTCGAGCCCGATCAGCTCGACGCCCGCCTGGTAGAACTCGCGGTAGTGCGATACCTGCGGCTCGTCGTAGCGGAACACGTTGGTCACGTACCCGAGGCGGATGGGCTTGGGCTCGTCCCGGAGCCGCGTCGCCACGATCCGGGCGATCTGCGGCGTGATGTCGGCGCGGAGCGCGAGCATCCGGCCGGTCTCGCGGTCCACGAGCTTGAACATGTTCTCCTGGACGCCCTCGTCGGTACCCATCGCGAGCACATCCGCGTACTCGAACGTGGAGGTGACGATCTCGCGGTAGCCCCACCGCGTGAAGACGTCGAGCAGCCGCGCCTCCACGTGGCGCTTGCGTGCCGCCTCATCCGGCAGGTAGACGCGCGCGCCCTTCGGGAGCTGCGGGTGTAGCGGCCTCATCGCTCGACCGCCTCGAGGTGGGCGAGCGTGTTCATCCGATGCACCGTCGCCCAGCCGGGCTCGTACTCGATCTCGGTGATCCCCGCGGGCGTGGCGTCCACGGTCCAGAGGCGCTCGTGGCCGAGGCCCAGCGCGTCGAGCACGATGAGCCGGATCACGATCGCGTGGCTCACGAGCACGATGGTCTCCCCCGCGTGAGCTTCCTGGAGCTCGCGCACACCGGCCGTCACGCGCACCGCGACCTCGCCGAGGGTCTCCCCTGCCGCGAGGTGCAGGAGGTGCGGCGCCGTGCACCAGCGCTCGTAGTCGGCGGGGAAACGCGCGGCGACCTCCTCGCGCGTCAGCCCCTCCCACTCGCCCAACGCCATCTCGCGGAACGCCGGCTCGATCTCGACCGTGAGCCGGTGGGGCTTGGCGATCACCTCCGCGGAGGCGCGAGCCCGCTCGAGCGGGCTCGCGTAGACCGCGGCCACGCCCTGGGACGCCAGCGTGCGGGCCACCGCCTCGCACTGGCGGAGACCCTCCGGGGTGAGCGGGACGTCTCGGGCGCCGGCGAACCTCCGCTCGCGCGACCACGCGGTCTCCCCATGCCGTACGACGAAGAGCCTGAGCTTCCTCACAACCTGCCATTCTACCGCGAATCGGCGCGCGATCAGGCGGACGGTTCGTCGGGCAGGACGACTCAAAACTGGCGGGAATGGGGGGCCCCGACATGGCCCCCCAACCCCCTCAACGCTCGGAGCACCCATGCTCAGCCGTTGGCGCTCCGCGATACTCCGACAGGCTCCCTAGAGCTTGACGAGCTTGGCGAAGACGATGTCGGGCATCGCCCGGATCTCGTCGAGCGCCGCGGGGGGCATGGGGTCGTCGAGGTTCAGGATGGAGACCGCGCGACCGCCCCGCCGCTCGCGGCCGAGCTGCATGCCGGCGATGTTGATACCGTCCCGGCCGCAGAGCGTCCCGATGCGGCCGATGACGCCGGGGACATCGAGGTTGGCGAAGACGAGCATCCAGCCTTGCGGCAGCGCCTCGAGCGGAAAGCCGTCGACCCGCACAAAGCGCGCCTCGCGCTTGAAGAAGACCGTCCCCGCGACCGACGCGATCCCCCGGTCGGTCACGAGCTCGGCCGCGACGAGGCTCGCGTAGTCCTCGGCCTCCGTCGTGGAGGTCTCCGTGATCTTGAGCCCGCGTGACTTCGCGATCGGCAGCGCGTTCACGTCGGTGACGCGCTCAGAGAGGATCGCACCGAGGAGGCCGCGGACGAGCGCGAGTGTGAGCGTCGGGATCGAGCGCCCGGCGATCTCGCCGGAATACGTGAGGCGCGCCTCCTGCATCCGCCCCTCGGCCATCTGCGCGAGGAAGCGTCCCATCTTCTCGGCGAGCCCGTACCACGGTGCCTGCTCGCGGGACGTCTCCGCGTCGATCGACGGGAGATTCACCGCGTTGACGACGACCCCGTGCAGGAGCGCGTCGGCCACCTGCGCGGCGATCGCGAGCGCCACGGCCGTTTGGGCCTCGTCCGTCGCGGCGCCCAGGTGCGGCGTGACGATCACCTGCTCGAGCCCGAGCAGCGGGTGGTCGGCGGGCGGCGGCTCCTGCTCGAAGACGTCGAGCGCCGCTCCCGCCACGCGCGTTGCGCGAATCGCGGCGGCGAGCGCCCGCTCGTCCACGATGCCGCCACGGGCACAGTTGATGATCCGGACGCCGGGCTTGACGCGGGCGAGCTCGTCCTCGCCGAGCAGGTGACGCGTGTCTCCCGTCAGCGGCACGTGGATCGTGATGAAGTCCGAGCGGGTGAGGAGCTCATCCAGCTCGACGGCCTCGACACTGTGGCGCTCGGCCGCTTCCCGCGTCAGATAGGGGTCGTAGGCGATGACGTGCATGCGGAAGCCGAGCGCGCGCCGCGCGACCTCGGAACCGATGCGTCCGAGCCCCACAACGCCCAGCACCTTGCCGAAGAGCTCGACGCCCTGGAGCCGGCTCTTTTCCCAGCGGCCGCCCTTGAGCGCGGCGTCGGCCGCGGGAACGCGCCGCGCGAGCGCCAGGAGCAGCGCCATGGTGTGCTCGGCGACGGCGGTCGTGTTGCCGCCTGGCGCGTTCATCACGATCACGCCGCGCTCGGTCGCGGCGTCCACGTCGATCGTGTCCACGCCCGCGCCCGCGCGGCCGACGACCTCGAGCTTCTGGCCCGCCGCCAGCACGGCGCGCGTGACCTTGGTGGCGCTGCGGACGATCAGGCCCTCGTACTCGCCGATGCGCGCGACGAGCGCCGGCTCCGGGAGCGTCGCGGCGACATCGACCTCGAGCCCGTGCTTGCGGAGCGCGTCGACGCCGACGGCGTCCAGGCCGTCAGTGACGAGGACCCGCTTCACGACTTCTCGGCGAAGATCTTCTGCGCGGCGCGGACGCTCGAGCCGAAGTCGACCGGCTGGCCCAGCTCGGCGAGCACCTGCTCGAGGGCGGACAGCGCGATGACCACGTCGAACTCCGCGGCGTAGCCCATGTGGCCGATCCGGAAGACCTTGCCTTTCATCTCGCCCTGCCCGCCGGCGATCGTGATGTTATGCGCCTTCGAGTAGGCGGCGACGATCGTCTCGCTGTCGACGCCCTTCGGGGCCGCCACGGCCGTGAGCGCCGGGCTCGGCGTCGCCTTCGCAAACAGCTCGAGCCCCAGCGCCTCGACGCCTGCGCGCGTGGCACGCGCCAGCCGGTCGTGGCGTTTGAACACGTTCGCGAGCCCCTCCGTCTCGATCATCCGGAGCACTTCGCGGAGCCCGACGATGATGCTCACCGCAGGCGTGAAGTGCGCCTCGTTCTTGACGACCGCCTTCCGCTCCTCGGCGAGGTTCAGATAGTACTTCGGCAGCGTCGAGGTCTTCGCCTTCGCCCACGCCTTCTCACCGAGCGCGCAGAAGGCGACGCCCGGCGGAAGCATGAGCCCCTTCTGCGAGCCGGAGACGACGAGGTCCACGCCCCAGGCGTCCATCGGGAGGTCGGCGATCCCGAGGCTCGACACCGCGTCCACGATCAGGATCGTGTCCGTCCCGCGCGTCACCGCCGCGTAGCCACGGACGTCGTGGAGCACGCCGGTGGACGACTCGCTGTGCTGGGTCAGGACCGCCTTCACGGCCGTGTGGGCCCGGAGGGTCTCGGCCACGCGCGCGGCGGGGACCGAGTGGCCGAAGGGCGCCGCCAGCTCGACGACGTTGACCCCGTAGGCCTTGCAGATCTCGACCCAGCGGTCGCCGAATTTCCCTGCCCGGATCACCGCGACGCTGTCCCCGGCGGAGAGCGTGTTGACGACTGCCGCTTCCATCGCGCCGGTGCCGGAGCAGGCGAGCGGGAGGACGTCTGCCTCCGTCTGAAAGAGCCTCTTGAGTCCGCTTCGGACCTCGATGAAGAGCGCCTCGTACTGTGGCGTCCGGTGGTGGATCATCGGCTGCGCCATCGCGAGGAGGACCTCGCTCGGGACGGGCGTCGGGCCCGGCGCCATCAAGTGATACTTCTTCATCCGGACGGCCTCCTTGAGAGGGTCGGTGTCGTTCCGATGGTAACACGTCCACTCCCGGCCGCGCGCCCGAGTGCTACGACGAAGATGGCGTCCTTGCCCGCCGCGTGCGGCGAGAAAAACTCGACGACGTGGCCGTCATAGAAGGTGAGACCCGAGGCGCCGAAGCCCTGCGCGTAGGCGGCGAGGTAGGCACGCCCGCCGGCGATCCCGGCCTCGAGGTTGGCGAGCCGGTAGCCGCGGTCGCCGAACGCGGGAAGGATCCGGTCGAGCGGCGCGAGAAAGTAGATCACCGCCGCCGCGTCGCCGCCGAGTGGCTGCTCGAGGCAGAGATACGCCGACTCGTTCCGATAGCGGCCCGCCTTCAGGAGCTCGAGCGCGTGCGCCTCGGGACGGTAGTGGTACGCGCCCGGCTCGACCCCGTCCACGGCGTTGACGATCAGATAGAGGTCCACGAGCCCCGTGGGGACGTCGGCGTCGACGGAGCGGGTCGCGCTCCAGAGCGCCGTCGCCAGCTCGACCGCGCTCAACGGGACAAGACCGAACTGCCTCGTCGACCCCCGTCGCTGAATCGTCTCCCCGAGGCTCCGCCCCGATGCCTCGCGCGCCGCCGGCAACGGAACGAGGGCTCGGGGAGACACGGGTCTCGGAGGGCGCCCCCCGAGCCCACGTCCGGCTTCCCGCCACGCGCGCACGTCGTCTGGCGTGTGCAGCATCGAGGCGCGGTGGATCTCGCGGAGCAAAGGGTAATCGACTTCGGACGACGACAGCGGCACATATGGGTGGCGAAGGTCTTCGAGCGCGGCCACGGGCGCGGCGGGCGCGCCCTGGGGCCCGAGCGTCACCAGCTCCAGCGCGGCTTCGCGCTCGGCGTCCACGCCGAGCGCGCGGTTGACGTCGGCATCGACGAAGCCGGCGTCGAGACGCGGCGCGAGCCCGAGCGCGCCACCCACCGCCAGGAGGTGCGCGAGCAAGGTTCCGGAGTCCCAGAAGAGGTGGCGGTAGCCACGCGCTTGATACTTCCACGTGTTCCGCCAGTAGATGGCGGTGAGGATGATCGTCGCGGCGCGGCGGGCGAGCGCCTCGTCGGCGGCCGCGTGGGCGAGCGGTGCCCGCACGTCCCCCGCGCGGAGGCGCCGCAGCGCGAAGTCGCCCGGGGAAAAGTGGTACAGCCCGGGCTCGAGCCCCTCGATCCGACCCGCCGCGACGTAGACCTCGGTCTGGTAGAGGGCGCCCGTCGACGGGGCCGCGCGGAAGAGGACCTCGCCGCCGCCGGGGTAGGTCTGCTTCTTGGTCACCCCCGCCGCGTAGTAGAGGAGCGTGGCGAGGTCGTCCAGCGTGACCCGCTCGACACCTCCCGAGGGACCAGCAGCGAGGGCGGCGAGCGCATCGACCGCGAGCGGGTCGATGTCCCGAGGCAGCGCGAGCGGGGGCAGGTCCGTGTAGACCTTGAAGGGAAAGGGCTTGACGTCCCAGTCGAGCGAGTGGGTGCTGGCGCGGACCGAATACGGCGAGTGCGCCGTCCGGTCGTGGTACTCGCGGGCGACTCTCACGGCTCGACCTCCCCGCGCGTTGGGTGCTGCGGCGCCCCCGACGGCTAAGCGAAGTGGTACGGGGGGCGGAAGACGCCGCGCTCGGTGATGATCGCCGTGATGAGCGCGGCCGACGTCACGTCGAACGCGGGATTGAACACCGGCGACTCGGCGGGCGCCGTCTGCTGGCCGCCCACGCGGCGGACCTCGGCGGGATCGCGCTCCTCGATCGGGATGTGCTCGCCCGACGGGAGCGCGGGGTCGATCGTCGAGAACGGCGCGGCCACGTAGAACGGCACGCGGTGGTGGCGGGCGAGCACCGCGAGCGAGTACGTGCCGATTTTGTTCGCCGTGTCGCCGTTGGCGGCGATCCGGTCGGCGCCGGTGACGATCAGGTCCACCTCGCCGCGCGCCATGAGCGAGGCGGCCACGACGTCGGCGATCAGCGTGTGCGGAATCCCCTCACGCACGCATTCCCAGGCCGTGAGCCGCGAGCCCTGCATGACGGGCCGCGTCTCGTCCACCCACACGCGGCCGACCTTGCCCTGGGCGTGGGCCGCTCGGATCACGCCGAGCGCCGTCCCGAAGCCGGCGGTCGCCAGAGCCCCGGCGTTGCAGTGCGTGAGGATGCGGGCGTTCGGGGGGACGAGCGCGGCGCCGAGGGCGCCCATCGCCTGGTTCGCCGCGATGTCCTCGTCGCGGATCGCCTGCGCTTCGGCGAGGAGCCCGGTCCTCACCTGATCGAGCGGCACGCCGCGCGACTCGAGCGCCCCGCGCTTCATTCGCTCGAGCGCCCAGAAGAGATTGGCGGCTGTCGGCCGCGTCGCCGCCAAGCCTTTCATCGCCGTCTCCAGGTCCGCGAGGAGCGCGTCGAACGTCGTTGCCGGGCTCTGGCGCGCGGCGAGCGCCACGCCGAAGGCGGCCGCGACGCCGATCGCCGGCGCGCCGCGCACGACGAGCGTCCGGATCGCGTCGGCAACATCCTCCCAGCGGGTGTAGGCTCGCTCGAGCTCCTGGGTGGGCAGGAGCCGCTGGTCCAGCAGCATCAGCCGGTCGTGGGCCCACCAGACCGGCGAGACGGTCATTGCGGGGACCGCGAGGTCGTCGTCAGCCGCGGGTAGCCTGGGAGAGACGCGAGCCGGCTCTGCGCCTCGTCGTCACCCAGGCCGGTGAGTCGCACGAGCTTGTCTCGGCCGCGCTTCCCGCGCACGACCCTGACGGTCGATGGGGCGATACGAAGGGCGCGGGCCACGAGCGCGACCACCGCCGCGTTGGCCTCGCCCTCGACGGGCGGCGCCGCCACGCGCACGCGCAGGACGCCGTCCTGCCAGCCGAGGATCTCGTCACGCGAGGCGCGCGGCTGCACGCGGAGGTGCAGGAGGGTGCCCTCAGGTCTTCGGCTCGCCGGCGTCCTCACCGAACTCGGCCGCCATCATGCGATAGTAACTCTCGAGCGTCGAGCGCAGGTCCTCGACGAGCTGGCGACGCATGCGCCGGAGCGTTTGAATCTCGCTCCGGATCTTCGCTTCCTCGCTGCGCGCGCCCTCCAGGACCTTCTCGCCGTGCAGCTCGGCCTCCCGCATGTGGAGCTCCGCCTCGCGCCGGGCCGCGGCCTTCATCTCATCGCCGAGCCGCTGAGTCGCGACGAGGGTGTCCTGGATCGCCTTCTCGCGGTCGGCAACGCCGCGCGACCGCTCCTCGAGCGTGATGAGCTGCTCTTTCAGGAGCGCGTTTTCCCTCAGCACCGCCTCGTAGTCCTCGGCGACGTCGTCGAGGAAGGCGTCCACCTCGTGGGGGTCGAAGCCGCGCAACATCTTGACCGTGAACTGCTGCTGCCGGATGTCGAGGGGACTGATACGCATCGGGACCTCCGACTCGCTACCTGAGGCTCGCGGCGAGATCGTGGAGCGAGCCGACCAGGAACGACTTGAGAAAGTAGATCGCGAGCAGGACGACCATCGGCGACAGGTCGAGTCCCATCGCGACCGTCGGGAGTCGGTCGCGGATCGGGCGCAGCACCGGCTCAGTCACGCGGTGAATGAAGCGCACGATCGGGTTGTCGGGATCCGGGTTCACCCACGAGAGCACGGCGCGGGCGATCACGATGATGAGGTACGCGTTGAGCACCAGCTCGATGAGGTTGGCCAGCGTGTAGACGAAGTTGCCCAGGACGAACACGCCCTCATCTTAGCATCCCGAGCTCTCGGGAACGCTGCGTGGCGCGCTCGACCGCCGTGATGAACGTCGTGCGGATCCCGCCCTCCTCCAGCGCCGCGATGCCCGCGATGGAGGTCCCCCCGGGCGAGCTGACCATGTCCTTCAGCGCGCCAGGGTGGAGGCCCGTCTCGAGCAGGAGCTTGGCGGCGCCGAGCACCGTCTGGGTCGCGAGCGTCATCGCCGTGATCCGGTCGAGCCCCATCTTCACCCCGCCGTCGGCGAGCGACTCGATCACGAGCGCGACGTAGGCGGGGCCGGAGCCCGAGAGCCCGGTCACCGCGTCCAGCAGCCCCTCCTCCAGCACGACCACGCGGCCGACGGCGCTGAAGATCTCGCGCGCGGTGTCGAGGTCGCCCGGTTCCAGGCCTTCCGCCTTGGCGATCGCAGTGACGCCCGCGAGCACGAGCGCCGGGGTGTTCGGCATCACGCGGATCAGCCGCGCCTCTTTGCCGAGGACCGTGCGGAGCTTCGCGGTGGTCACGCCAGCGGCGATGGAGATCAGCAGTTTTTGCCGCGTCAGCGCGTGAGCGATCTCCTTCAGCACGGGCTCGATGATCTGCGGCTTCACCGCCATGATGACGACGTCCACGTGGCGGACCAGCTCCGGGTTGTCGGCGGCGATCCGGATGCCGTATTGTCGGTCGATCTCCTTGAGGCGCTCGAGGCGCACGTCGGTCGCGTAGACGGCCTCGGGCGGCACGAGGTTCGCCGTCAGGAGCCCCTTGATCATCGCCTCGCCCATGTTCCCAGCGCCGACGAACCCGATCTTCTGGCCTTTGATCGTCATCGCTCGCGTGGCTCCTTTAGGGGGGCGGCGGGGCGCGGCCCGAAGATCGCCGTCCCGACGCGAACCATCGTCGCCCCCTCCTCGATCGCCACCTCAAAGTCGCCGCTCATCCCCATCGAGAGCTCCCGGAGCCCGTGGCGCTCGCGGAGCTTCGCGAGCGTCCGGAACCAGACGCGCGCGTCAGCCGGGTCCCGGGCCTCGGGCGGGATCACCATCAGCCCACGAACTCTGACGTGGTCGAGCTTCGTCACGGCGTCCAGCAGATCGCCGAGCCCCTCGGGCGCCACGCCACCCTTCGACGCCTCGCCGGCCACGTTCACCTGCACAAGCGCCTCGACCGGCCGGCCCCCCTGCCGCGCCCGCTTGTCCAGCTCCCGCGCGAGCTCCGGGCGGTCCACCGAGTGGATCAAGTCGAAGAGCTCGACGGCGTCCTTGGCCTTGTTCGTCTGAAGCTGCCCGACGAGGTGCCACGGCACCGCCCGCCCGAGCTCGGCGATCTTCGCGCGCGCCTCTTGGACCCGGTTCTCGCCGAGGGCCGGAACGCCCGCGGCGACCGCCTCGCGGATGCGCACGGGCTCCACGGCCTTCGAGACACCGATCAGGAGCACGTCCTCCGCCCGGCGCCCCGCGCGCGCGGCGGCACGGGCGATCCGCTCGCGCACACGCTCCAGACTGGCCCGGATGTCCTGCATGGCCGCACCGCGATTCTACGGTAGCGCGGCGAGCGTGGCCAGCCGACCCCGGTGGCCCCGTCGGTACGAGTAGAGCATCTCCAGGTGACAGGCGGTGCAGAGCCGCGGGTTCTCGACGCGCGGCGGATCGACGCCCGCCTCCCGAAGCAGGGCCTCGTTGGCGGTCCAGAGGTCCAGCATCACCCGGCCGGCCTGCCGGGGAGTCACCCACGCCTCCCAGCGGCCCGGGTAGGCCCGGGCGAGCTCGCTGGTCACCGGCTCGTCCACCTCGTAGCAGCACGGGCCGATCGAGGGCGCGATGGCCGCGTAGAGTCGTTCGGGGCGGGCGCCGAGCCGCCCGAGCGCAGCGACCGCGGCCTGGGCGACGCCACGCACCGTGCCCCGCCAGCCGACGTGCGCCGCGGCGAGAGCAGGCACCTCGGGGTCATAGAGGACGATCGCGAGGCAGTCGGCCGTGAAGATCGCGAGCGGCGCGTGCCGCTCGACGGTCACGAGAATGTCCGCGGCGCCGGCGAAGCCTCCCCCCGCGGGAGCGCGCGCCACCTCGGCGCCGTGGACCTGCTTGGCGTAGCTCACGCGGGTGAGGTCGAGGCCAGCCACCCTCAGCGTCCGGATCGCGTCGGCGTTGAAGGGCGAGACCGGGTTGGCGGCAGAGATCGGCTCGGCGAACGACGCGACGCCCGGGCAGTGACGCGTCGTGGTCGCGTTCGGGAGTCCGAGGGCCGTGAGCGAGGCGAACGTGAGATACGCCGGCGGCTGGCGAGCCGGCGGGGGTGGGTCCGCGGTGAGTGTCATTCCGAACAAGCGGACGCGCCCCCGCCGCTCGCCGGCGTCAGTCGGCTTGTCGCCGGAGGAACGCCGGGACGTCCAGGTCGCCCTCGGCGAGCCTGTCGTCGCCCTCGGCGCGCAGCTCCCCGGGGCGCCGGCGCCAGCCCCCCACCCCCGCGGCGCTCGAGCGCGACGCGCGCGGGAGGTCCACGACTTTACCGCCGATGCCGACGGTCTCTCGCTTCTCGGCGAACCCGGTCGCGATCACGGTCATCCGGACCTCGTCGGTCATGTGCGGGTCGATGACCGCGCCGAAGATGATGTTCGCGTCGTCGTGGGCGGCCTCCTGGACGATGCGCGCCGCCTCTTCCACCTCGTGGATCGCGAGGTCGGGCCCGCCGGTGAAGTTGATCAGGATCCCGCGCGCGCCCTCGATGGACGTGTCGTCCAGAAGCGGGCTCGCCACCGCCTTCTGAGCCGCGTCGAGCGTGCGGTGCTCGCCCCGGCCCGTGCCGGTGCCCATCATCGCCATGCCCATCCCCGACATGATCGTGCGCACGTCGGCGAAGTCGAGGTTCACAAGCCCGGGCACGAGGATCAGGTCGGAGATGCCCTGGACGGCTTGCTGGAGAACACCATCGGCGACGCGGAACGCCTCGATCAGCGGCGTGCCCCGGTCCACGACCGCCAGCAGCCGCTGGTTCGGGATCGTGATGAGCGTGTCCACCACGTCGCGCAGCGCCTCGAGCCCCGCCTCCGCCTGAGCCATCCGTCGCCGGCCCTCGAAAGCGAACGGCTTCGTCACCACGGCCACGGCGAGGATCCCGAGGTCCTTGGCGAGCGATGCGACGACGGGCGCCGCGCCGGTCCCCGTGCCGCCACCGAGCCCCGCGGTGATGAAGACCATGTCGCCGCCCTGGAGGAGCCGTGTGATCTGGTCCGGGTCCTCCTGGGCCGCCTGCCGGCCGATGTCGGGGTTCGAGCCCGCGCCAAGCCCCTGCGTGAGCTTCGCGCCGATCTGGAGCTTCACGGGCGCGGGCGAAGCGTAGAGCGCCTGGAGGTCCGTGTTGGCGACGATGAACTCGACCCCGGTAAACTCGGCCGCCATCATCCGGCTCACCGCGTTGCTGCCGCCACCGCCGAGGCCGATGACCTTGATCTTCGCCGCCTGCGGCACCTCGTCGAGCTCGAAGAGCGGGCGCCGTGTGCGATCCCTCTCCATCACATCCTCCTCTGTATGTCCGCCGGTGGCCGCTTCGCGCCGCCGGCGCAGTGAACGGTTGACGTCGAAGGGAAACAGTGGCGGCTGCTCACCCCGACCCGTCCTAGAAGATGTCATTCAACAGGCCGGACAGGCCTCGCGCGAGACGTCCGAACCGGGTGTCATCCGTCGCCGCGGCCGTCTCGGCCTGAGCCCGCCCGCGGACGCCGTGGAGCGCCAAGCCCGCCGCGGTCGCGTAGATCGGGCTCTGCACGACGTCGGCGAGGCCGCTCACGCCGAGCGGCACGCCGCGTCGTACCGGTTGATCGAAGACCGCCTCGGCGAGCTCGGACACGCCCTCCATGAGCGAGGTGCCTCCGGTGACGACGACGCCGGCCGTCGCCGCGTCAGGGAACCCCGCGCGCCCGAGCTCGCGGGCGATGAGCGTGAAAATCTCCTCGACTCGCGGCTGGATGATCTCCGAGAGGACCTGGCGCGAGAGCTGGCGCGGCTTCCGGCCGCCGACGGACGGCACGTCCACCGTCTCCTCCGCCGGCACCAACGCCGTCAGCGCGCACCCGTACCGCTTCTTCATGTCCTCGGCGGAGGGCGATGGCGTGCGGAGGCCGATCGCGATGTCGTTCGAGATGTGGTCGCCGCCGAGCGGCAGGATGGCCGTGTGCCAGATCGCGCCGTTGCGGAAGAGCGCGACGTCGGTCGTTCCACCGCCGATGTCCACGACGACGACGCCGAGTTCCTTCTCGTCCTCGTACAGGACAGCGTCACCGGAGGCCAGCGGCTCGAGGATGACGTCGTGCACGGCGAGACCCGCACGATTCACCGAGCGGACGAGGTTCTGGACCGAGGTCACCGCGGCGGTGACGACGTGCACCTCGACCTCGAGGCGCACGCCCGACATGCCGATGGGATCGCGGATCCCCTCGCCGTCGTCCACGATAAAGTTCTGGGGCAGGACGTGGATGATCTCGCGGTCCTGCGGCAGGTTGATCGCGCGCGCGGCGTCCACGGCACGCGCGACGTCCGTCGGGTCCACCTCGCGGTCCTTGCCGGAGACGGCGACGACGCCGCGGCTGTTGACACCACGGATGTGGCCGCCGGCGACGCCCGCGTAGACGCCTGCGACCTCGACGCCTGCCATCTGCTCGGCCTCGCCGACGGCGGCCTTGATCGCCTCCACCGTGGAGTCGATGTTGACGACGATTCCGCGCCGGAGGCCGCGCGAGGGCGCGGTGCCGATGCCGACGACGTCGAGGCCGCCGTGCGCGGCCGGCTGGGCGATCACCGCGCAGATCTTCGTCGTGCCCACGTCGAGCCCGACGACCGGATTCTGAGCCTTAGGGCGTCGCATCACGAGCGCCTCCGCTGGAGGATGACCTGGTCCCGGAACCTGAGATCCACCGCGCGGACATCCTGGTCGGCCACCTGGCCGAGCACGCCCTCGAGGCGCGCGAGGCGCTCCTCCCAGTCCTCGGCGCCCAGCCGCACCTCGACGCCGTCCACGGTGTAGAGGACCGGGCCGTCCGTGCGGCTCATGTCGATCTCGGAGATCTCGGCGGCGAGCGCGCTGCCGGTCCGGAGGAGGGCCCGGATGAGCGCGATGGCCGCCAACGCCTTCGGGCTCGGCGCGCTCTTCATCGAGGTGAGCTCGTCGTCGGAGAGACCGCTCACGACCGGAACCTGGGGAATCACCGCCTCAGGCGAGGCGCCGAGGACCCGGCCTTCCTCGTCGATCCAGTGGAGGCGGCCCGAGTGGACGAGCGTGAACGGGCGTCGCTCCTCGACGCTGATGACGATCCGGTTCGGGAACTCGCGGACGACGTCCGCGCGCCGGACCTCGGGGATCGCCTCGACGCGACGGGCGACGGCGCCGGGGTCCAGGCGGAAGAGGCTGGTTCCCGGCTCGACGGCGGCCGCGGCCAGGATCTCGGCCGTCGGCACGCGGGAGGCCCCGCGCACGTCCACGCTCACGACCGCGAAGCGCGGGGTGGTGAGGAGCCAGTGGGCGGAGAAGGCGACGGCGAGCGGCGCGGCCACCGCGAGCGCGGTCAGCGGGAGCACGCGCCGGAGGCGCCCGCGCTGCCGCGCCTTCCGGCGCGGTCCCTTGCCCACCCGCTGGCGGGCGACGAACACCGAGCGCTCCCCCAGGTCGGCGGCTCGGGCGGCGCGACTCCTCGGCGAGCTGAGGCCGCTCGGCATCTATTCCCCGACGATCCTCATCTCGGGCTCGAGCGCGATCCCGAACTGGTGCTGCACGCGCTCGCGCGTGAGGTCCATGAGCGCCAGGATGTCGGCCGCCGTGGCGCCGCCCCGGTTCACGATGAAGTTCGCGTGCTTGGAGGAGACCTCCGCGCCGTTGACCCGCTTGCCCTTGAGCCCGCACTTCTCGATCAACCGGTCGGCGAGGTCGCCGGCCGGATTCTTCCAGACGCACCCGGCCGACGCGAGGGCGAGCGGCTGCGTGGCCTTCTTGTGCTTCAAGCGGACCTTGGTGTCCTTCTGGATCTCCGCGAGCGGGCGGCGCGTGAGCCGCAAGCGGCAGCCGATGAGCACGGCGCCCGGGGGCGCGTCGAAGGCCCGGTAGGTGAAGGTGCCGGAGGTCGGCTTGAACTCGCCGAGCGAGCCGTCCGAGTGCAGGAAGTAGACGGCGCTCACAAAATCGCCGATCCAGCCATCCGGTGTTCCGGCATTCATGGCGAGCGCGCCACCGATCGTGGCCGGAATCCCGACCAGGCATTCGATCCCGCCGAGGTTCAGCGCCGAGGCCTCGCGGATCAGCGCCGACAGGCTCACGCCCGCGCCGACGATCGCCTCCTCGCCGTGGAACTCGGCGCGACCGAGACACCCCTCGAGCCGCAGCACGACGCCGCGCACGCCGCGGTCACGGACGAGCAAGTTGTTGCCGCCGCCGATGACCGCCACGGACAGCTGCTCGCGCTCGGCGAAGAGCAACGCGTGGCGAATGTCGTCGACGTCCTGGGGGACGACGAAGATGTCGGCGGGGCCGCCGATGCGGAGCGAGGTGTGGAAGCTCAGCGGCTCTTTGAACCGCACTTCCCCGCGGATCTCTCCTAGCATTGCGCCCTCCCGTTCAGATCGTCGGCTTCGAGCCGTTTCAGCAGCTCGGGCCCGAGTGAGCCCACGTCGCCCGCGCCGAGCGTCAGCACGAGATCGCCGGGCCGGGTGATCTCGCAGAGGTGCTCGACGAGGCGCGCCCGATCGCTGCCGAAGTAGGTGACGTCGCGGTGGCCGTGCGCGCGGATCCCCTCGGCGAGGTCCTCGGCGGTGACCCCGGGGATCGGCGGTTCGCCGGCCGCATAGATGTCCATCACGATGAGCACGTCCGCCTGGTTGAACGCCGTGAGAAACTCCTGGCGCAAGTGGTGGGTGCGCGTGTAGCGGTGCGGCTGGAAGACCGTCACGATCCGGCAGTCGAACCCGGCCTTGGCGGCGGCCAGGGTCGCCCGGACCTCGGCGGGGTGGTGGCCGTAGTCGTCGACCACCGTGACGCCCGCCACGCGCCCGCGGATCTGGAACCGGCGCTGGACGCCGGCAAAGCCCGCGAGGGCCCGCTGGGCCGTCACGAACGGGATCTCGAGCTCGAGGCCCACGCCGATGGCCGCCAGAGCGTTGAGCACGTTGTGGCGTCCCGGGAGCTGAAGCGTGCACTCGCCGAGGAGGCTCCCGCGCTGGAAGACCTCGAAGCGGCTCGTCATCCCACTGAGGGAGAGCCGGCGTGCGACGAGGTCTCCGCCCGACTCGAGGCCGTACGTGATGATGCGCTTCTCGATCCTCGGAATCAGCATCTGGATGTTGGGCTGGTCGAGGCAGAGGACCGCGGAGCCGTAGAAGGGTACCTTGTTGACGAACTGGACGAACGCCTCGCGGATCGCCTCGAGGGTGCCGTAGTGGTCGAGATGCTCGGCGTCGACCGTGGTGACGACCGCGATCGTCGGCGCGAGCTTCAGGAACGAGCCGTCCGACTCGTCCGCCTCCGCGACGAGGTAGTCCCCCTGGCCGAGGCGCGCGTTGGACCCGAGGTTGGTCACGCGGCCGCCGACGACGATCGTCGGGTCGTAGCGCCCCTCGGCCAGCACCGCGCCGATCATGGATGTGGTCGTCGTCTTGCCGTGGGTGCCGCCGACGGCGATGCCGTACTTGAGGCGCATCATCTCGGCGAGCATCTCCGCGCGGGGGATCGTCGGGATCTGGCGCTGGCGCGCCACCTGCACCTCGATGTTCTCCCGCGAGACGGCCGACGAGTAGACGACCACGTGCGCGCCTTCGATATGTGACGGCGCGTGGCCGACGAAAATCTTCGCCCCGAGCTGTTCGAGTCGCTCGACCGCCTCGTTTCGTCGGTGATCGGATCCGGTGACCCTGTAGCCGAGGTTCAGGAGGATCTCGGCGATGCCGGACATCCCGGCGCCCCCGATGCCGACGAAGTGAATCTGCTGGTAGCGCTTAAACATGGGCGTGCTGGGAGATGTTCAACAGCACTCCGGTCGAGAGCATCGTGACGAGCAGCGCCGAGCCACCAAACGAGATGAAGGGCAGCGGCAGCCCTTTCGTCGGCAGGAGGCCCATCACGACACCCAGGTTCACGAGCGTTTGGATCGCGATCAGCACCGTGATCCCAAGGGCAAGGTACGCGCCGAAGGGGTCGGGGGCACGAAGCCCGATGCGGAGCCCCCGCCAGACGAGCACCATGAACAGCGCGACGATCGCCACCGCGCCCAGAAATCCGAGCTCTTCTCCGATGATCGCAAAGATGAAGTCCGTGTGCGGTTCCGGCAGGTAGAACAATTTCTGCTTCGAGGCGCCGATCCCCTGGCCGAGCACGCCGCCGTTGCCGAACGCGAGCCAGGACTGGATGATCTGAAACCCGCTGCCGCGCGGGTCCGACCATGGATCGAGAAACGCGGTGATGCGCCGGAGCCGGTACGGCGCCGCCCAGATGGCGATCGCGGTGAGCGGCACGGCGGGGGCGAGAACCAGCCCGAGGTGCCTGAGACGCCCTCCCGCCAGAAACAGCAGCGCGAACGTCAGCGCGATCAGGGTCAGGCAGTTGCCGAGGTCGGGCTGGGCGAGCACGAGCGCGCCGAACATCCCCGCGACCACGAGCGGCGGCAGGAGCCCCTGACGGAAGTGGTCGAGCGCCTCGTGGTTCTTCGCGAGGAACGCCGCGAGGTAGACGACGAGCGTGAGCTTCGCGAGTTCCGCCGGCTGGAAGGATACCGGCCCGAGCCGGATCCACCGGCGCGTCCCGTTGATCGCCTGACCGATCGGTGGGAGGAGCACGAGGACGAGCAGCGCGGCCGACACGATGAGGAGCGGCACCACGAGCCCCTCGAGCCGCCGGTAGTCCACGCAGAGCGTGAGCCAGAGGCACGCGGCGCCGAGCATCGCCCAGAAGATCTGCTTCTTCAGGAAGAAGTAGGGGTCGTGGAACCGGTCGGCCGCGACGATCGCGCTCGCCGAGTAGACCATCACCACGCCCGTCGAGAGGAGCACGACGGCGGTGCCGAAGAGCCAGAGGTCCGGCGCGAGCTTCCGCGGCATCTAGTTCATCGGAGGGGGCCTCGACGGCCCCCTCCGAGGCCTCCCCCAGGACTCGATTGCGGCGGCAAAGCCGCCGCTCGAATCGCGGGTCCTCCGACGCGCACCGGGACACTCACTCGAGTAACTCGGAGGGGGGCTTCGCCCCCCTTCCGAAACCTCCCCCCAGGATCGGTTGCGCGGGTGAAGCCCGCGCTCGAACAAGCGGGTCCTCCGACGCGCACCGGGGCACTCACTCGAGCCGCTCCACGAGCTTCTTGAACACGTCGCCCCGGTGCTCGAAGCTGTCGAACATGTCGAACGAGGCGCACGCCGGTGAGAGCAGCACCACGTCCCCAGGCATGGCCAGCTGGCCCGCCGCCTCCACGGCGGCCTCGAGCGACGGGCAGCGCGCCACCGGGATCGACGCGCCCTTGAACGCCGCCGCGAGCTTCGGCGCGTCCTCGCCGATCAGGAACGCGTGGCCGACGCGCCCGCGCGCGGCGGTGGCGAGCGGTTCGAAGTCCTGTCCCTTGCCCTTGCCGCCCGCGATCAACAAGATCCGCTCCGAGAAGCTCTCGAGCGCCTTGAGCGTGGACGCGACGTTGGTGCCTTTCGAGTCGTTGTAGTACTGCACGCCCCGGCGGTCGCGGACGAACTCGATGCGGTGCGCGACGGCCCGGAACCGGCCGATCGCGCGCCGGATCGCCTCGGGCGCGAGCCCCGCCCACAGCGCGCAGGCCGCGGCGGCGAGCACGTTCTCGACGTTGTGCGCGCCCCGCAGGAAGATCTCCGCGACCGGGCAGATCGCCTCGACGTGGCCGTTGAGCGTCGCCGCAACCCAGCCGTCGCGGACGAACACCCCGTGTGATGCCGGACGGCGACGGCTGAACCACACGACACGGGCGCGCGTCCGTCGGGCGAGCGCCTCGGCTGCCTCGTCGTCGGCGTTGACGATCGTGCAGTCGGCAGGTGTCTGGTTCGCGAAGATCCGCGCCTTTGCGTCCACGTAGGCGGCGAGGCTCCCGTGGCGGTCGAGGTGGTCCGGGGTGATGTTCAGCACGGCGGCGACGCGCGGCTGGAAGGCGTCCGTCGTCTCGAGCTGGAAGCTCGACACCTCGCAGACGACGAGACCGTCCGGCGGGAACCCGAGCGCGCGGGCTGCGAGCGGTGTCCCGATGTTGCCGGCCACGAGCACCGGGCGGGGCTGCTCGGCGAGCAAGGCGCCCGTGAGCGCGGTGGTCGTCGTCTTGCCGTTGGTCCCGGTGATCGCGATCGTCTCCGCCTCGAGCGCGCGCCAGCCGAGCTCGAGCTCGCCGATGATCGGCATGCCACGGGCGCGCGCCGGCCCAAGCTGATCGCCGTGGAGCGGCACGCCCGGGCTCACGACGACGAGGTCGGTGCCGTCGAAGGCACCGCGCGCGTGTGGGCCCGTGACGAGACGGACGCCCAGCGCTTGCAGCTCGGCGGCCACGCGACCGAGCGCCTCGAGCGGCTTCAGGTCGGTGCCGGTCACCTGCGCCCCGGCCGTCCGGAGGAGCCGCGCCGCGGCGACGCCGCTCCGCGCGAGTCCCACGACCGTTACCCGCCGGCCGGCGAGGGAGTCCAGGTACGCCCGGCCTCGCGTCACCATGTCGATCTCACCCCGCTCCGTGATCATGCGGCGCTCAGCGCAGCTTCAATGTCGTCAGCGCCAGGAGGGCCAGGGCGAAGGAGACGATCCAGAAGCGCACGACGATCTTCGGCTCCGCCCAGCCCGAGAGCTCGTAATGGTGGTGGAGCGGCGCCATGCGGAACACGCGGCGGCCGGTCAGCTGGAAGCTCGCGACCTGGATGATCACCGACACCGCCTCGACGACGTAGAGGCCGCCGATCAGCGGCAGCAAGAGCTCCGCCTTCGTGAGCACCGCGAGCATCCCGATCGCGCCGCCCAGCGCGAGTGAGCCGGCGTCGCCCATGAAGACCTCCGCCGGGTGGCAGTTGAACCAGAGGAACCCGACCGCCGCACCGATCAGCGCGCCGCAGAACACGGTCAGCTCGCCCGCGCCCTTGACGTTCAGGATTTTCAGGTAGTCCGCCGCCCTGAAGTTGCCGGTCAGGTAGGCGATGACGCCGAAGGCGCCGCCGGCCATGATGACGGGGCCGATCGCCAATCCGTCGAGGCCGTCCGTCAGGTTCACCGCGTTCGACGCGCCGATCACCACCAGCATCGCGAACGGGATCCAGAGCCAGCCGAGGTTGATGAGCCACCCCTTGAAGAAGGGGATCGCCAGCACCGGAAGCCACGCGGCGGGCGGCTGCCAGAAGACGATCTGGAGCAGCGCCCCCGTGAGCAGGACCTGCACGCCGAACTTCACGCGCATCGAGAGCCCCTTCCGCATCCGGAGCTTCCTCGCGTCGTCCCACACGCCGATGAGCCCGAAGCCGAGCGTCGCGAGCATCACGACCCAGACGTAGCGGTTTTGCAGATTCGCCCACAGCAATGTCGTGGACAGGATCGCGGCGAGGATCACGATCCCGCCCATGGTTGGCGTGCCCGTCTTCATCCGGTGCCGCTCCGGCGTGTCCTCGCGGATCGTCTCGCCGCCGTGCTGCAGCTCCCGGAGCTTTCGGATCGCCGGCGGCCCGATCAGGAGCGCGATCACGAGCGCCGTGATCAGGGCCATGAAGGACCTGAACGTGAGATAGCGGAAGACGTTGAAGAAGATGTGGTCTTTGGCCAGCGGGACGAGGAAGTGGTAAAGCATCCACCGCCCTCATTCTCGGGCCAGGCGCGCGACGAGCGCGTCCACGACCCGCTCCAGGCGCATCCCCCGCGAACCCTTCACGAGCACTGTGTCGCCGGGCACGAGGCGCTTGAGCAGGTACGCCACGGTGTCCTCGAAGGTGGTCGCGTGGCGCGCCTCGGCGATCCCCGCCTCGCGGGCGGCCTCCACGGCGAGGAGCGCCAGGTGCCCGACGCCGACCAGCTCGTCGGCGCCCGCGGCCACGACCGCGCGGCCGATCTCCCGGTGGGCCTCCTCGGCGATACCGCCGAGCTCCAGCATGTCGCCGAGCACGGCGACGAGCCGGCCGGCGTCGCGACGCGCCGCGACCGTCTCGAGCGCGGCCCGCACCGAGACCGGGTTGGCGTTGTACGTGTCGTCGAGGATCCTGACGCCACCGACCTCGCGCCACACGCCGCGGCCGCCGATCGGCCGCGCGGCGGCGAGCCCCCGCGCGATCTCCTCGAGCGTGAAGCCGAGCGCCGCGCCCACGGCGGCGGCGGCGAGCGCGTTGATCGCGTTGTGGCGTCCGGCGAAGGCGAGCGTCACGGGCTGCAGCGCGTCCGCCGCCTCGAGCGTGAACCCGAGGCCGTGCGCGTCCTCGACGACGTCGCCCACGAGGCGGACCTGCGCCGTCGCCGCGCGCCCGTAGGTGACGACGTGGGCCTTGGCGTCGCGCGCCATCCCGGCGACGCGCGGGTCGTCGGCGTTGAGCGCGACCCAGCCGGTGGTGGGCACGGCGCGCACGAGCGCCGCCTTCTCCTGGTACACGCCGTCGAGCGAGCCGAGGAACTCCGTGTGGACGGCCGCCACGTTCGTCACGACGCCGAACGTCGGCCGCGCCAGCTCCGTCAGGTAGGCGATCTCGCCGGGCCGGTTGGTGCCGAGCTCGAGCACGAGCGCCTCGTGCTCGGGGACGAGCCTGAGGAGCGTGAGCGGGAGCCCCCACTGGTTGTTGAAGCTCGCCGTGGGCTTGAGGACTTGCCAGCGCGTGCCGAGGACGCCCGCGATCAGCTCCTTGGTCGTGGTCTTGCCGTTGGAACCGGTCACGGCCACAACCGGAATCGAAAACCTCGCGCGATGATATGCGGCGAGCAGGCCGAGCGCCTTTGTCGTGTCCTCGACGAGCACGAGCGGCACGTTGGCTGGCGCGTCATCGTGGAGCGCGTGGACGACCAGACAGGCGGCACCCCGGCCAGCCGCGTCCGCGAGGAATGCGTGGCCGTCGAGCCGGTGGCCCCGGATCGCGAAGAACGCCTCGCCCACGCCGAGCGCGCGCGAGTCGATCGACACCCCCGTCACGGGGACGCCGAGGTCGCCCGCGACCAGCGCGCCCCGCGTCGCGCGAACGATGTCCAGGACGGCGAACAGTGGCATCCGAGCTCCTATCCCGAGCGCTCCAGGAGGATCCGCCGGGCGACCTCGCGATCGTCGAAGGGGAGCACGTCGGAACCCACTATCTGGTACGTCTCGTGGCCTTTGCCCGCTACCACCACCGTATCACCGGCTTCGGCCCAATGCAGCGCCGCGCGGATCGCCCGGGAGCGGTCGGGCTCGACCGCATACCGGCCGGGGCCGGCACCGGCCTCGCGCACGCCGACGATGATCTCGTCGATGATCCCCTCCGGCCGCTCCGACCGTGGGTTGTCGGATGTCACCCAGACGCGGTCCGCGAGACGGGCGGCGATGCCGCCCATGATCGGGCGCTTCCCGCGATCGCGGTCGCCGCCGCAGCCGAAGACCACGCCCAACCGTCTCCCTGTCAGCTTGCGCGCCGTGGTCAGCACGCGCTCGAGCGCGTCGGGGGTGTGGGCGTAGTCCACGACGACAAGGAACGGCTGACCGGCCCTCACCTGCTCGAAACGGCCGGGCACGGCACCGACCGTCGCGAGCGCGCGGCCGATCGCGGCGGGCTCGAGGCCGAGCGCCAGGCCCGTGGCGACGGCGCCCAGGAGGTTCATCACGTTGTGCTCACCGATCAGCGGCGAGGTCAAGGCCAGCCGACCGGCGGGCGTGTCCGCTGTCATGCGAAGCCCCTCCACCGTGGAGGCGTAGTCCACCGCACGCACCTGGGTGCCTTCGCGGAGCCCGAAGGTCAGCACGGAGAGGCCGAGGCCATCGACCATCGCCCCCCCTGACGGGTCGTCGCCGTTGATCACGGCCGTGCGTCGGGGCTTGGGGGAGCGGGCGAGGAGCTCGAAGAGCCGGCGCTTGGCGCGACGGTACTCGCCCAGGGTGCCGTGGAAGTCGAGGTGGTCCTGGGTCAGGTTGGTGAAGACCGCGACGTCGAACGCGAGGGCGTCCACGCGCGAGAGGGCCAAGGCGTGCGAGGACACCTCCATGGCGACGCCACGGATCGCGCGATCGCGCATGAGCGCCAGCATGGACTGGAGCTCGAGCGCGTCGGGAGTCGTCTGACGCGCCGGTCGGCGCTCGGCCCCGAGCACGTACTGGATGGTGCCGATGACGCCGGTCGCGAGCCCCCGCGCGCGCAGCAGCGCCTCGACCAGGTACGAGGTGGTCGTCTTGCCGTTCGTCCCGGTGATCCCGACGAGCAGCAGCGCGCGCGAGGGATGACCGTAATACGTGTCCGCCAGGCGCGCGAGTGACTCGCGCGCCGAGGGCACGAGCACCTGAGCGACGGCCACGGTGGAGAGCGCCTCGCCCTCCGTGACGATCAGCGTCGCCCCTCGACGCACCGCGTCGGGGACGAAGCGACGCGCATCCTGTCGGAGCCCAGGCAGCGCGACGAAGCAGCTCCCCGGCTCGACCCGCCGCGAGTCGTCCGTGACGGACGAGACCGACGAGGGGAGCGCGCCGACGACGGTCTTGACGGGCAGCGCCGCGAGGAGCTCGCTCACGGGCATCTCGCGCGCCATCTCATTTCGCCGCCCCTGGCGCGAGAGCGAGCCGAGCGGTGAGGCCGGGCCGGAGCGGCTCCCCCGGCCGGGGCGCCTGCCGGACGACGCGGCCCTGCCCCTGGATCTCCACCGCGAGATGGAGCGGCGCGAGCACCACCAAGGCACTCCGGAGTGTTCGACCCGTGACGTCCGGCATGACTGGGCTCCCGTTGGCGTCGGGCGTCACGTCGGTGCTGACGAGCTTCACCGGGGCGGTCACACCGGGAGCGAGGGAGTCGGGCACCGGCCCGGTGACGATCTGCACGGGCGGGGCGTCGCGCGGCGGCACCTCGAGGTAGCGCAGGATGTCGCGGCCGATCGCGCTGAAGACCGGCGCGGCGGCCTCGCTACCCCACTGCTCGTTCCTCGGCTCGTCGAGCGTGACGAGCATGACGAAGCGCGGCTCGTCCGCGGGCGCCCAACCGACGAACGACAACACGCCCGGCGCCCGCGAGTAGTGCCGGGTCGCCGGATCGAGCTTCTGCGCCGTCCCCGTCTTGCCCGCGACCTCGTATCCGGCGATCGCCGCGTTGTGCCCGGTGCCGGACTCGACGGCCCGCACGAGGATGCGCGTCAGCAAGCGGGCCGTCTCGGGCGAGATCACCTGGCGGACCGGCGCCGGCTCGAAGCGCCGGATCTCCTGCCCCTCGGCGTCGAAGGTCGCGCTCACGATCCGCGGCTGGACGAGCGTGCCGCCGTTGGCGACGGCCCCGACCGCCGCGACCATCTGGAGCGCGGTCACCGAGATCTCCTGGCCGATGGACATCGTCGGCAGCGACAGGAGCGACCATCGCCCGGGGGCGCGCAGGAGCCCGCGGCTCTCGCCTGGGAGGCCGACGCCGGTCGCCGCCCCGAAACCGAACGCGCTCATGTAGCGGTAGAACCGATCGCGCCCGAGGGCGAGGCCCACCTTGATCGAGCCCACGTTCGACGAGTTCTGCAGCACCTCGCTGAACGTCAGCCAGCCGTACTTCTTCCAGTCGTGGATCGTGGTCTTCGCGATGGTGAATGACCCGTTCTCGCCGTAGATGCGGTCGTCGGGCCGGACCACGCCCTCCTCGAGCGCGGCCGCGGCGAGGATCACCTTGAAGGTCGAGCCGGGCTCGAAGGGATCGGTCACCGCGCGGTTGCGCCAGTGGTCCTTGGACGGCACGTCGAGGAAGGTGTTCGGGTTGAAGGTCGGTCGGATCACGAGCGCCAGCACCTCGCCGGTGCGCGGGTCGAGGACGACCGCCATCGCCGACCGGGCGCCGGTCCGCCGGTAGGCGGCGTCGATCTCGCGCTCGGCGATGTACTGGATCGTCCGGTCGATCGTGAGCATGACGCCGTGCCCGGGCTGGGGCGGCTCCAGCACGTGCGGCGCGGCGACCTCGCGCCCGAGCGCGTCGCGGCCGACGATCGCCTTTCCGGGCGTGCCCGCGAGCTCGGCGTCGAAGACGCGCTCAATACCCTCGAGCCCGCCCTGGACCCCCTCGAACCCGACGACGTGCGCCGCCAGCTCGCGGTTCGGGTAGAGGCGGAGGGGCTCGGGCAGGAAGCCGAGTCCGGGCTCGCGCAGCGCCCGGACCGCGGCGGCGATTGCGGGCGGGAGCTTCCGCCGGAGCCAGACGAACGAGCGCGAGCTCGTCAGGGCCGCGTGCACCTCCGCGGGCGGCAGGCCAACGATCGGCGCCAGCCGCGCGGTGACGCGCACGGGGTCGCCGACGCTCCGGGGCTGGACGAAGAGCGACTCGGTCGGCGTGGAGGTGGCGAGTGGCATGCCCTGGCGATCGAGGATCGGGCCGCGCTGGGCGTAGAGGGCGACGGTGCGCGAGTACTGCCGCTCGGCGAGTTGCGCGAGCTCGGCGCGCTTGACGACCTGGAGCCATGCGAGGCGCCCGGTCAGGCCTCCGAACGCGGCGGCGAGCAGGGCCGCGAGAATCAGGACCCGCGCTCGGAGATCGCCGCGCGTCACTTCGCCAGCGCCTCGACGCGGCCGAAGCGCGTGGCCGCCAGGCCGGTCCCGCCGGCGACATACTCGCGCGCGAGCCGGATCTGATCGCGACCGGGCGCCACCAGGCCCAGCTGCCTGGCACGCGCCTCCAGCCGCCCGGGCGAGCGGAGCGTGGCCACTTCGATCTCGAGCTGCCGGACGTTCCCCTGCGCCCGCGCGTGCTGCGTGCGGAGCTCGTCGAGGCGGTACGCGAGCTGGATCTGCTGCACCCGCATCCCGACGACGATCAGCGCGCCCCCGACGAGCAGCGCCGCGACGGTGAGCGCCCCGACGAGGATCCGCCGGGCGCGCGGGTCGTGTTCACGATGGAGTCGCTGTTCGTTCGTCACGGGAGCCGCTCCAGCACGCGTAGCTTCGCGCTCCGGGCGCGGGGGTTCGCCCGCACCTCGTCGTCCTCGGGCCCGAGGGGCGACGGCTCCAGCTCGGCGAAGCCCGCCGGCTGCAGAGCTCGAAACGTCTGCTTCACGATGCGATCTTCGCCCGAGTGGAAAGCAATCACGCCAAGGCGGCCGCCGACCTCGAGCAGCGCCGGCGCGTCGCGAAGCGCCTGGCGGAGCGCCGCGGGCTCGTCGTTCACCGCCACCCGCAACGCCTGGAACGTGCGCGTCGCGACGTGGAGGCGCCGGGGCCACGCCGCGCGTGGCACCGCGCCCCGCACGGCGGCGACGAGGTCGCCGGTCGTGCGGAGCGGGCGCCGCCGCACGATCGCGCGGGCGATCCGCCGCGCGTGCCGCTCCTCGCCGTGCTCGACGAGGATCCGCGCGAGCTCGGCCTCGGTCAGCCGATTCACGAGCTGCGCCGCAGTTTCGCCGCGCGTGGGATCGAGGCGCATGTCGAGCGGCTCATCCTTCTGGAACGAGAAGCCGCGCCCCGACGCCTCGAGCTGGTGGGACGACACGCCGAGGTCGAGCAGGATCGCGCGCGCACGCGCGACGCCGTGCGCCTCTGCCGTGGTCCGGAGGTTGCGGAACGTTTCGTGCGCGAGGCGCACGCGATCGCCGAAGCGCGCGAGCCGCGCGCCCGAGTGGCTCAGTGCCGCGGGGTCCACGTCGAGTCCCAGGAGCCGGACAGACGCCGGGCTCGCCATCAGGAGCGCCTCGGCGTGACCGCCCATTCCCACCGTCGCATCGATCACCCATCCCTCGCCGCGCGGTCGCAGGAGAAACGCGACTTCGTCGACGAGCACCGGAACGTGAGCTACTTCGACTTGACTCCCACCTGCGAGAGCCAGGCGAAATCACCACCCAACTCGTCGCGCTTCGCCCGCTCGTACTCCTCGAACCGCTTGCGGTCCCAGATCTCGAAGAAGTCGCGCCCCAGGCCGACGAGCGTCACGTCCTTCGCGAGTCCCGCCTGCTGCCGGCTGTCGGGCGGGAGCAGAATGCGTCCCGCGCGGTCGAGCTCGACTTCCTTCGCGCGCGAGATCCACAGCCGGCCGACGCGACGCAGCCGCTCGTCGAACTGCGATTGGTCGTTGAGCGCGCCGACGACGCGCTCCCACGCCGTGAACGGATACACGTCGAGGCACTGCTCCTGCGGCACCACGATCAAGTTGCCCTCGTATTGCGCGAGCGTGGTCCGGTATCGCGCGGGAATGCTCACCCGACCCTTCGGGTCGATCGTGTGCTGATAGCGCCCAATGAACATGCCCGTTTCATGGGAAAGGAATGGGACTTCATCGCCTCATCCCACTTCGTCCCACTTGAATGGGCACGTTAGCGTCACCCTAAAGGTCCTGTCAAGGAAAAACGTATGATTTTTCGTAAGATTCCGGCGATATGACCGGAGGGCGACCGGTGGTGTGGCCAGCCCCACTCCAACCCACCGAATGGTGCTTATTGGGGGTCAGCGGGGGGTGTAGAACTGCAGGGCCTCCGGGATCCAGGCCTCGATCTGCTTGATCCGAGTCTCTTCCGACGGGTGAGTGGACAGGTACTCGGGCGGGCGGTCACGCCCCTTTGCGGCCTCGCCCATCCGATTCCAGAGATCGAGCGCCGCGTGAGGGTCATAACCTGCCTTGGCCATGAAGATCAGGCCGAGATGGTCGGCCTCCGACTCCTGGGCGCGGCTCCAGGGTAGCAACAACCCCACCGTCGCTCCAGCGCCGAGGAGCGCGGTCACCTGCTGGACGACCGCGGGGTCGTTCCGAGCCAACGCCACCTGGGTCGCGGCAAGGCCCATCTGAACGAGGAGCGTCTGGGTCACCCGCTCGCCGCCGTGGCGGGCGATGGCGTGGGAGACCTCGTGGCCGAGGACGGCGGCAAGCCCGCTGTCGTCGCGGGTGATCGGCAGGATGCCGGTATACACCGCCACCTTGCCCCCGGGCAGGCAGAACGCGTTCGCTTGCTTGTCCTCGATCAGGTTGAACTCCCACTGATAGTCCGTACGGCCGGTCGCCTCGGCGATCCGCCGGCCTACGCGCCTCACCTGCTCGATGGCAACCGGATCCGTGGAGAGCTTGGCCTTCTTGAGGACCTGCCGGTAGGCGTCGAGCCCCATCTGCTGCTCCTGGCTCTCCGGGAGGAGCAGGAGCTGATGGCGGCCCGTGACGGGCACCGTCGCGCAGGCGGTAAGGCTGGTTGTAGCGAGGGTGACTGCAGCGAGGGCTGTACGAACCTTCACCGTTCGAGTCTACCTCACCGGGTCCGGAGGCGCGTTTGGGTCGTCAGCG
>WNEP01000070.1_pt1 | contig 40415 bp, 41 predicted proteins | sample 5399961 | NCBI WGS metagenome assembly WNEP01 (sample SAMN13153329, study PRJNA577476) | soil metagenome | isolation source: 20 cm grassland meadow soil pre-rain plot 5 | place: USA:California | collected 2015-09-08 | reverse complement strand
CGGCGCGCTTCAAGGCGGAGGGGTGGACGGCCTACAAGATCCATCCGCCGACCGACCCGGCTGTCGACATCGAGATATGCCGGGCGGTGCGGAAAGCGGTCGGCGACGGGTTCACGCTCATGCTCGACTCGACGTGGGCGTACGATTACCCGGCGGCGCTCCGCGTCGGCCGCGCGATCGAGGAGCTCGGCTTCTACTGGTACGAGGATCCGCTGGCGGACGACGACATCTACAACTACGTGAAGCTCAAGGAGCAGCTCCACATCCCGATCCTCGCCACCGAGTACGCACCGGGCGGCTTCACGGCGTTCGCGCCGTGGATCGTCGCGCGCGCGACGGACTTCCTCCGCGGGGACGTGGCGGTGAAGGGAGGGATCACGTCGCTCGTGAAGACGGCGCACCTGGCCGAAGCGTTTCACATGAACTTCGAAGTCCACCACGGCGGCAACTCGCTCAACAACCTGGCGAACCTGCACGTGATCATGGCGATCAAGAACTGCGAGTTCTTCGAGGTGCTCCTGCCGGCCGGCGCCCAGAAGTACGGGCTGGTCTACGACATCGAGGTGGACGGAGCGGGCTTCGTGCACGCGCCCGAGGGGCCGGGGCTGGGGGCGGCGATCGACTTCGCCCTCGTCGAGCGCGGCAAGCTCTCCGTCCTGAGCTAGCGGCTAGCGCTGGTGGACGAGCGGGAGCCCCGGGAGGGGGCTCCGCGCGTGCAGGACGTAGTCGCGGCGGATCGTGCCGATATAGAGGTCGCGCATGTCGCGGCCGCCCCACGAGACGTTCGTCGGCCAGCTCATCAGCTCGCCCGTGGGATCGTGGATGACGGTCACGACGTCGCGCGCGGGCGTGATCGCGACAACCTTGTTCGCGAGGACGAGCGTCACCCAGAGATTCCCCTCCGCATCGAAGCCGCAGCCGTCCGTGGCGCCGAACCGCGAGCGCTGCTCGGGAGTCGCGCGAGGAAACGCGGGCTCGCCGAGCACGGGGCCGTAGGGCTCGGAGGCGCCGAGCGCGCCGTCGGCACGGATCGGCAGGCGCACGACGTTCCGGCCCATCGTCTGGCAGACGTAGAGGTGCGACTCGTCGGCGTCGAGTGCCAAGCCGTTGGCGAAGGTGAAGCCCGAGGCCATCACCTCGGCACGTCCGTCCGGGCGGACGCGGTAGACGAAGCCATCGGCGAGCCCCTGCTCGGAGCGCGCCCGGTCGGACGTCGAGTGAGAGCACCAGATGTTGCCCGCGCGATCCACGATCGGATAGTTCGACGCCACGAGTGGCTTGCCGTCGATCGCGTCGCAGAGGATCTCGATCTCGCCCGTCTCCGGGTCGAGCCGCTGGAGTGGGCCTGTCGGCGCCGTGCCCAGGCCGAAGTTGGCGATGACGATGCGCCCGCGCGTGTCCATGTTGATCCCGTTCGGCGCCCCGCCCGCCTTGCCGATGCGGCGCAGGGTCCCGTCGGAGAGAATCTCGGCGCAGGCGCTCGCCTGGTCGGAGGCCCAGACGCGCCCGTCGCGCCCGACGACGACGTCCTCCGGGCGCCTGAGGCCGACGCCGACCTTCTTGAGGTTCGCGAGCGGGATTTGGGCGAGCGGCACTCCGCTACGCCGAGCGCCGCTGGGCCGCGTTCATCCAGCAGAGCTTGTCGTTTGTCATGAAGCCTGCCAATCGCACAAGGCCGGGGAAGGGACGACGGCCTACGCGACGGAGAAGCGGCGCCGCTTGATGATCGGCAGTCCTGTCTCGCCCTTCCCGATGATCTCGTGGGTGGCGCCGGGAGGGAGCTTGCCCTTGACCGCCTTCGCCGCCTCGCCTCGCACCAGCACGCCCTTGACGAACAGGTCGGCAGCCGGCTTCGCGATCTGATTCACCGCGGTCCTGCTCGCCGGTGCTCGCGTCGCCGCGCGTGCTCGCTTGTAGGACTTGGCTTTCTTGGCCCGCTTCTTCATGGCGGCATGCTACACCACTCGGTTTCCGGCCGCGATGGGGTCCTTCACGAGACCGGGTCGAAGCCGCAGTCGAACGTTCGCCGGACCAGCGTCAAGTCCTGCGCCTGCAGCACCAGTTCGTGGGTCTTGCGGGCGAACGGGTGGGCGATCCGCGTCTCGACCGGCCCGTGCGTGCCGACGTCCACGCGCCCGCGCCTGAACAGGTACTCGAGGAAGCGGCGAGCGTCCTGCTCGGGGGTGGACGCGGTCCGCGAGCCAAGGTCCTCGGCCGCCGCGGTCACCTCGAAGCGTCGCGCCTCGCTCGGGGCCTCCACGATCAGGACGCGACCCTCCAGGCCGAACTCGTCGGCACTGAGCGAGAGCCGGCGCGTCTGATCGGCGCCGGCCGCGGCCGGCCCCCTGGTCCGTCGCGCCCGCGTGGCCGCCCCGGGTCGCGTGACCGTGCTCGCGGCGCGAAGCGACAGGATCCCGCGCCGCACCAGGGCGCTCTTCAGCGCGTCCCGGTACCGGCCCCGGAAAAGCACCGTGTCGGACTCGATGAGATGGGCGGCCACCTGGCTGTAGTAGTCCGCCACGATGGGGGCGGCAGGGATCGCGTCGACGAGCAGCCGGCCGGCGTCCAGGCTCACTTCGACGAGGTCCGCCTCGGTCGGCGAGGTCGTGCGGCTGGCGAGCATTCCCGCCAGGGCCTCGAACCACCCTCCGGTGAAGACGCGCGAGAACGAGTGCGGCTCGGCTGTCAGCAACGCGGACGGGCCTGACGGCGGCAGCGTCTCCGGCGCCCGATAGAAGAAGGCGTTCACCGCGTTGCGCAGGCAGTCGGGCTCCGCCGAGCCCGGGTGGGTCTGCCGGAGAGCCCACCCGAGCTGCTCGGCGAGGCGGGAGAGCCGCGACGATCGGCCCGTCCGGCCCCCAGTCTCCGACAGCACCGCGCGGCGGAGGGACGGGAGCTGAAGGCCCGCGAGCAAGGCGCTGATATCCCCGAATGCCTCGTGAAACGCGGCGACCTCGACGCTCATCGCGTCCCACAGCTCCGGCCGTAATGCGTCGAGCACCGCGTGTCCGAGCTCATGACACAGCACGTCGGGGCTCTCGCCCGTGTATACCGTGGTCCTCGCGACCGTGTCGTGGAAGAACGCGAGCTCGCGTCGGTCGTAATACGCGTTGAGATCGACGCCGGCGTCGAGCACAACGCCGAGGGTGGGCCCGGGCTGCCAGGACGTGTCCTGCGGCAAGAGCGCACTCCAGAAATCGGCGGCCCGGCGGAGTGCCTCGGCGGCCGCCCAGTACCGGAACTCCCGGGTCCCGCGCCTGTGGAGCTTCGCCGGGACCGCCGCCCCCCTGATCGCCAGCGCGAGCGGCGCGGTTCCGAGTCGCGGCACCGGCCGTCTGATCGGCTCGCCCCCGGAGCGCGGATCGTCTTCCCACGCAAGGATCGCGGCACGTAGCGGCGTCTTCGTCGCCGCCTTCGTGCGGGGCTTCCGCCTGCCCTTAGCCACGAGGCCCGCGGAGCTTCGTCCTGAGCGTCTCCGCCTGCCGGTGGAACGGCAGGCCGCCCCGGTCGGTCATCGGCGTCTTCTCCGCAAGGCCCGTGTGGAGCTCGACGAGCACCGGCCCCTCTTCCGTCAGCATCGTGGGCAGGCGCCGCGTGAAGTCGTTCGGCTCCTTGATCGCGTAAGCGTTGCGGTAACCGGCGCCCTTCGCCATCACCACGAAGTCCACGTCGAGCCCGCCGGGAATGTCCTGCGCGCCCGAGGTGTGGTAGACGCCGTTCTTGAAGACGAGGTGGGTGAGGTTCCGCGGCCGGGCGCCCGCGATCGTCGCCAGCGACCCGAGCTGCATCAGGAGCGATCCGTCGCCGTCGAACACGACGACGCGGCGGTCGGGACACGCGAGCGCCAGCCCCAGGCCCAGCGCCGAAGCGCCGCCCATGAAGCCCACGCACGTGACCGAGAGGTCGTCCGGCGCCAGCGTGCGCCAGGCGGGCGCGGTGGTCATCGTCGGCACGCAGATCGCGTCGCCCCGCGCGGCGGCGATCGCGCCGAGCACGTCCTCGGGCTTCAGCATCAGATCGTCTCCAGGCCCACGAGCACGGCGGTCGGCCCACGCCGCTCCCGGGCGAGACGGAAGTACTCGGGGATCAGGTGCACGTCGTCGGGGCCCTCGAGCCGAGCGTGCGGCACGCCGAAGGTATCGAGCAGCGGCTCGCAGTAGCGGACCATCGAGTGGCGCGACTCCCGCGGATCCTTGTCCTTCTCGCGCGAGAGCAGACCGATCATGTAGAAGACCGGCACGCGCCCGTCGATCGCGACGCCACGGAGGGTGTTCACCGACGCGTAGAGGCCGGCGTGCTGGATCATGAGCACGCACGGCTCGCCGCCCATCCAGAGGCCGGCCGCAGTCGTCGTCGCCTCGTCCTCGGTCGCGCAGGTGAGGACGCGGATCGCCTGCTCCTTGTCGAGCGCGGCCAGGACCGTCCTCTGGTGCGTGTCCGGCACGCTCAGGATCCACCCGAGGTGCGGGTGGCGCGGCGGCGCGGCGACCTCGGCGGCGAGCCAGGCCCGCGCTTCGCGGAACGTGTCCTTGAGCGTGTCGATGATGAGCGACGCGGGAATCGATTCCGGCATCGGTGCCTCCCGTGAGATGATCGCTTATCGTACCCGAAACCGCCGAATGAAAGGATTGCTCATGCTGAGAGCCGTCGCCACGTCGATCGCCCTCGTCCTCGTCCTGGCCGGAGCCGCGGGAGCGGCAGGGCCCGAGCTGAAGACCGACGAGCAGAAGACGCTCTACGCCCTCGGGCTCGTGATCGCCCGGAACCTCGCCAGCTTCTATCTGACCGCGGCGGATCTGAAGGTCGTCGAGGCCGGCATTGCCGACGGCATCCTCAAGACCGAGCCGAAGGCCGCCGACCTCGAGACCTGGGGCCCGAAGATCCAGGTGCTCGCGACCGCGCGCGCGGCGATCGCCGCCGTCGCGGAGAAGAAGGCGTCGCAGGCGTTCCTCGACAAGGCCGCCGCCGAGCAGGGTGCGGTCAAGACCGCCTCGGGGCTCATCGTCACCACCCTGAAGCCCGGTGACGGCGCCTCGCCGGCCGCGACCGACCGCGTGAAGGTCCACTACCACGGGACGCTCACCGACGGCACGGTCTTCGACAGCTCGGTCAAGCGCGGCGAGCCCCTGACGATCGCCCTGGGTGGCGGTGTCATCAAGTGCTGGAGCGAGGGCGTGCCGCTGATGAAGGTTGGCGGCAAGAGCCGCCTCGTGTGCCCCTCCGACCTGGCGTACGGCGACCAGGGCCGGCCACCGACGATCAAGCCGGGCGCGACGCTCGTCTTCGAGGTTGACCTCCTGGAGATCGTGAAGTAACGACGGAGTCGTGGCGGGAATCCTCGACGTCCGGCGCTATCCGGAGGCGGTTCAGACCTTCCGCTGGAGCGCGCTCTGGGACCTCTTCGACGGCGATGCCGAGCGCCTCAACCTCGCCCATGAGTGCGTGGACCGCTGGGGCGGGCGGGGAACCGCGCTTCGCCTGAAGTGCGCCGACGGCCGCACCGAGGCGTGGAGCTTCCAGGATCTCGCCGCCTGGTCCTCCCGCTTCGCCAACCTCCTCGAAACCGACAGCATCGCGAAGGGCGACCGCGTGGCCGTGATGCTCGATCCCTCGCTCGCCTTTTACGGTGCCGTCTTCGGGGCCGTGAAGCGCGGCGCTGTCGCCGTTCCGCTCTTCACGCTCCTTGGCCCCGACGGCGTCAGGCTCCGCGTGGACGACTGCCAGCCTCGTCTGTTGCTCGTCGCGCGCGACGCCGAGCGCTGGCAGGAGATTTTTCCACGCGTGCGCGTCCTCGCCGTGGACGACCGGCTCCAGCGTCGGCTCGCCGCCGAGAGCCCGCGCTATGCTCCGGCGACGCGCGCCGACGATCTCGCCATCCTCCAGTACACGTCGGGGACGACCCGCGGGCTGCCCGAGGCGGTGCGCCACACTCACCGCGCGGTCGTGACGCTGATGGTGGCCGCGCTCTACGGCCTCGGGCTCCAACCGGGCGACCACTACTTCTGCCCGTCCTCGCCGGCCTGGGGTCACGGGCTCTGGCACGGCACGATCGCGCCGCTCGCTCTCGGCATCGCCGTCGGCGCCTACTCGGGGAAGTTCCACGCCGGGCGTCTGCTCGAAGCGCTCGAGGAGTTCCGCGTCACCAACCTCGCCGCCGCGCCGACGGTCTTCCGCATGCTGCGCGCCTCGGGGCTTGCGGAGGGGGCGCGGCTCGGGGTGGAGAAGCTCTCGTTCACGGGCGAGCCGATGGACTCGCGCACGCGGGAGTGGGTCGAGAAGACCTTTGGCGTCACGCCGTGCAGCATGTACGGCTCGACCGAGGTCGGCGTGATCATCGTGAACTACCCGGGCTTCACGGGCTATGTCGTGAAGCCCGGCGCGCTCGGCAGGTCCGCGCCCGGCTGGGAGGTCGCGGTCGTGGACGCGCGCGGCGAGCCGCTCCCCTCCGGCACCGTGGGCGAGATCGCCGTCCGCCGCAAGGACGGCTGGTTCCGCGTGAGGGACCGCGGCTGGATGGACGAGGAGGGTTACTTCCACCACGAGGGCCGCTCCGACGACGTGATCATCTCGGCGGGCTGGACGATGAGCGCGGTCGAGATCGAGGACGCGCTCTTGAGCCATCCGGACGTCCGCGAGGCCGCGGTCGTCGCGGCGCCGGACGAGCTGCGCGGCCAGATCCCGAAGGCCTACGTCGTCTCGGAGCGCACCGGGTCGGCGTTCGCCCGCGAGCTCCAGGAGTGGGTGGGCGCGCGGCTGAGCCAGCACGAGTACCCGCGCGCCGTCGAGCTCGTCGAGGAGCTGCCGAAGACGCCGGCGGGGAAGACCGATCGGCAGGCGCTTCGCGCGCGGGCGGGAGGGCGCACGTGAGCCGCTTCCCGACGATCACCGTCGAGGCGCTCGCCGCGCTCCGGGCGCTGGTCGGCAAGGAGATCCGACGCCCCGAGCCCTACATCGAGGTCGCGACGCGCGACGCGATCCGCCACTGGGCCCATGGGATCGGCGACCGCAACCCGCTCTGGGCCACGGCACGAATCGCGCCGCCGACGATCCTCTTCGCGATGGACCGGATCGTCTCGGGCTACGTCACCGGGCTCCCGGGCATTCACGCGATGTACGCGGGCACGGATTTTCGCTGGCGGCGACAGATCCGCGAGGGCGACCGTGTCGCGGGCCAGAGCGTCCTGCTCGACCTCGAGGAGAAGGCCTCGACGTTCGCACACCGGGCGATCAAGCAAACCTACCGCACGACGTTCGCGGACGACGCGGGGGCGATCGTCTGCGAGGCGGATTCGTGGTGTTTCAGGACCGAGCGCGACACCGCGCGCGAGCTGAAGAAGTACGGAGAGGTCGAGCCGCATCGCTACTCGCCTGACGAGATCGAGAGGATCCGCCGAGCCTACGCCGCGGAGGAGATCCGCGGCGTCACGCCGCGGTACTGGGAGGACGTGAAGGTCGGCGAGCCGCTCCCGGCGGTGGTCAAGGGGCCGCTCACGGTGACGTCCGTCATCGCCTTCGTCCAGGGCTGGGGAAGCCTCTACGTGCGAGCCCACGGCCTTGCCTTCGACCTCTTCGAGCGCCACCCCGCCCTCGGGATCCCCAACGAGTTCGGCGTGCCCGAGCCGCCCGAGCGCGTCCACTGGGATCCCGCGCTCGCCGGCGCGGTCGGTGTGCCGGCGCCGTATGACTACGGCCCCGAGCGCGTGGCGTGGCTCGGCCACCTCGTCACCAACTGGATGGGCGACGACGGCTTTCTCGCGCGGCTCAACGTCCAGGTCCGGCGCCACAACCTGATCGGCGATACTACGTGGTGTCGCGGTCGCGTCGCCGCGAAGGCGGTCGTCGACGAGCGAGGGGAGGTCACGCTCGATCTCGTCGCCGTGAACCAGCGCGACGAGACGATCGCGCAGGGCCAGGCCGTCGTCCTCCTGCCGCGCCGGTCCGCGTAACATCCGAGCGGGAGCCGGGCGCCCCTCGTCGACCACGCTAGCACTCTGAGCGTGAGTTCCCTTCAGGCGGTCGGCTACGAGACGACGCCCAGAAGCTACGGGTCTCCGAGGGGTGCCCGGCTCCCGCTCGGATGCTGGCGGCGCCGAGGCTAGGGCAGGGTGTTTTCGCGGCGGAGGCGGTCGAGCGAGCGGTCGAATGCGTCGACCATCTGGTCGATGTCGGCGTCGGTCATCGCGGCGTTGAGCCAGCCGTTGGCCGAGCCGCGGTTGTAATCCACGCCGTTCAGCAGCATCGCGAGATGGAGCTTCGCGCCGAGCGGGCCCATGCCGCGATCCAGGCGCGCGGCATCAAAGGTCCAGTCCTCGAGCCCGAGGGCGTGAGCGTCGGCGCCCAGGTGGATACGGAAGATCGAGGACGCGCCGTAGACGACGCCCAGGATGCCACGCGTCTTGAGGACCTGGTTCATTCCCGCGCGCAGCCGGTCGCCCTTCCTGTTCAGCTCGCGCTGAACCTCGCCGGTCTTGAGGATCTCGAGCGCGGCCACGCCCGCGGCGGCGACGATCGGCGCCGCGCTGTAGGTGCCCTGGTCGGCGACGCGATGCGTGCGGTCGCGCTTCGGGTCGCCGGCGAAGGCGATCGTATCCATCAGGTCAGTGCGGCCGACGAGCGCCGCTCCCGGCAGCCCCCCGGCGACCGCCTTCGCGAGGCAGGTGAGATCGGCGGTCACGCCGAAGTACTCCTGCGCGCCGCCCGGCGCCATGCGGAGGCCCGTGACGACCTCGTCGAAGATGAGGACGACGCCGCGCTCCCGCGTGAGCTCGCGGAGCGCGCGAAGGAAAGCGGGGTTCGTGGGCACGGTCATCGAGCGACCGCCCGCCGGCTCGAGGATGACGGCCGCGACCTCGGGATCGCTGAGGAGCTCCGTCACGAGGGCGAGGTCGTTGTGGCGCGCGACCAGCGTGGAGGCGAGGGTCGCCTTGGGGACGCCCGCCGACATCGGAATCTCGAACGGGTCTTTCACCGCGGCCACGAGCCCGTCGTGGACGCCGTGGAAGTGACCCTCGAACTTCACGACCTTCGACCGCCCTGTCGCCACGCGGGCGACGCGCACGGCGAGCGCCGTGGTCTCGGTGCCCGTCATCGTGAATCGGACCTTCTCCGCCCCGGGTACGCAGGAGCGGATCAGCTCCGCCCAGCGCACCTCCAGCTCGTGGCAGGCGCTGTAGTGGAGGCCGCGCTTCGCTTGCTCGGTGATCGCCGCCACGATCGCGGGGTGGTTGTGGCCGAGGATCAAGGCGCCGTGGCCGCTCCAGCAGTCGAGGTAGATGTGACCGTCCACGTCCCACTTGCGCGCGCTGTCCGCCCGCTCGATGTAGAAGGGGAAGGGGCTGAAGACGCGGCCGTCGTGGGCGACGCCGCTCGGCATGTTTCGGACTGCGCGCTCGTAGAGGGCGCGCGACTTCGGGCGGGTCTCGATGTATTCCTGCTCGATCGTCGGCATCGCTCGGCTCCTCCCGCTCATCGCCTCACACGGGCGAGGCGTGCACCGCCGCTGCGATCTGCGCCGCGTGTTCCTCGGCGTGCTCGCCGACACGCCGGGCGAGGAACTCGATGGACATGACGCCGAGCGAGGGATGGCGACCTTGGCGCGACCACTCGGCGTCGGGCAGGGTCTGGAGCAGCCGCACGAGCTGCTCGTGCTCGGCGACGATCGTGTCCAGGAGGTCTCCGGTCGTCTCGCCGCGAGCGAGGCTGGCGCGGCGATAGCCCTCCTCGTCGAAGTCGGCAAGGAGGGGAGCCTCCTCGTAGAGGAGCCGCCGGATCCGAAGCCCGTAGACGTGGACGACGACGTCGCGTAAGTGGGTCAGCGTCTCCAGCGCCGACCACTCGCCTTCCCGAGGCGGCCGGGTGAACCGGCCTGGCGGCGCGGCCTTCACGGTGCGCCGCACGACGTCGGCCGACGACCGCATCCGATCGAGGATCGTGCGATGCGCGGGCGTCATTCGCAGCCGAATATAGCCCTCGCGCGCTGGGCCGGCAAGACATAGCGCGAGCCGACCGGTCGCGCCCGCGTTTAGCCGGAGGCGCGGTCAGCGGGCGAGCGCGATGACGACGAGGCCCGCGAAGATGACCGCCGCGCCCGCGATCCGCGTCGCCGAATGGCGCTCGCGCAGGACCAGCACGCCGAGGACGGCCGTGACGACGATGCTGACCTCCCGCGCGGCGACCACGTAGCTAACGGGCGCCATCGCCATCGCCGCGAGAACGGCGAGGTACGCGGCCATCATCAACACGCCCACGGCGACGGTCCGTCCCCACGGCGCGTCGCGCCCGAGCGGAAGCGTGAGCCCCCCGCGCACCCATCGCACGAGGTGGATCAGCGCTGCGTCCACCCCGAAGACGAGGAAGGCGTAGAGTGGCACCGGCACCAGGCTGACGCCGAGCTTGTTTACGAGCGAGTAACAAGCCGTGAAGACTCCCGTGAGGAGCGCCAGTGCCAGCGCGCGGCGGTTCACCCGTCCGACCCGGCTGCCCGCGAGCCCGGCGTGGCTCGCGTAGATGCCGAGGACGATGAGGCCGATCCCGGCGAGGCCCTGCCATGGCGGGCGCTCACCGAGGAGCATGATCGCGAGCGGGACGACGAAGATCGGCGGCGTTCCGCGCGCGACGGGATAGACGAGCGAGAGGTCGCCGGCCCCGTACGCCGCGGTCAGCGCGAAGACATAGGCCGTCTCGAAAAGCCCGGACACGAAGATCACTCCCCACGCGAGGCGACTCACGTCGGCGAGCGAGTAGATCAAGAGGACGGGGGAGCAGAGGAGGACGCCGACGATCAGCGCGCCCGACTGGATCTCGAGCCGACGGGCATCGGTCTTCACGAGCAGGTTCCAGGCGCTGTGGCAGAGGGCCGCGCCGAGCACGAGCAGCAACGCGGCGAGCGGCATTCCACGAGTCTGCTATGCTTACCGGCGGATGTCCATCTTCGAGGGGCGAGGATCCACGCGATGAGTGACCACCACGATCACGACCACGCGGGCGCGCCAGGCTCGCCGCTCCCGGAGACCGACCTCAGAGTGCGGGCGCTCGAGTCCCTCCTCGTCGAGAAGGGGCTTGTGGATCCGGCGGCCCTCGACGCGCTGATCGACACGTACGAGACTAAAGTGGGACCGCGCAACGGCGCCCGGGTCGTGGCTCGCGCGTGGGTCGATCCCGCGTACAAAGCGCGGCTCCTCGAGGACGCGAGCTCCGCGATCGCAGAGCTCGGCTACATGGGCCGCCAGGGCGAGGACATGGTGGTCCTCGAGAACACGCCCAAGGTCCACAACCTCGTCGTCTGCACGCTTTGCTCCTGCTACCCGTGGCCGGTCCTGGGGCTACCTCCCGTCTGGTACAAATCGGCGCCGTACCGGTCGCGCGCGGTCCTCGACCCGCGAGGCGTCCTGCGCGAATGCGGCCTCGAGCTGCCCCAGGACGTCGAGGTGCGCGTCTGGGACTCGACCTCCGAGGTGCGCTACCTCGTGCTGCCGGAGCGCCCCGAGGAGACCGAGGGTCTGAGCGAGGAGGCGCTGGCCCAGCTCGTCACGCGCGACTCGATGATCGGTGTCGCCACGGTCACGCCGCCGACGAGGGGATCGCGGCGATGAACGGCGTCCACGACATGGGCGGCATGCACGGGATGGGGCCGATCGCGCGCGAAGCGCGCGAGCCCGTCTTCCACCACGAGTGGGAGCGGCGTGCCTTCGCGCTGACAGTCGCCGCGGGCTTCAGCGGTGAGTGGAACATCGACATGGCGCGCCACGCGCGCGAGCGGATCCCGCCCGCCCGGTACCTCGCGTCGAGCTACTACGAGAAGTGGCTCCTGGGCCTCGAGCTGCTCCTGCTCGAAACGGGCCTGGTCACACGCGACGAGATCGAGACGGGTCGGCGGCACGGCATGGCGTCGCCAAAGCGAGTGCTCAAGGCTGCCGACGTCGGCAAGGTGCTCCTCAAGGGCGGCCCGGCGCGACTTCCGGACAGCGTCCCGCCCCGGTTCAAGCCCGGCGACCGCGTCGTCGCGCGCAACCTCAATCCCGTCGGCCACACGCGACTGCCGCGCTACGTGCGCGGTAAGCGGGGCGCCATCGACCGCGACTACGGCGTCTTCATCTTCCCCGATACGCACGCGATGGGGCAGGGCAAGAAGCCGCAGCACCTCTACAGCGTCCGCTTCGCCGCGCGGGAGCTGTGGGGGCCCGAGGCCTCGCCGCGTGACGCCGTCTACGTGGACCTCTGGGACGATCACCTCGATCCCGCGTGAAATCGGTTGGCGCATGACGACGCCTGATCTTTCTGCCCTGCCGCAGGTCCCACGGGATGAGGAAGGACCCGTCTTCAGGGAGCCGTGGGAGGCGCAGGCCTTCGGCATGGCCGTGGCGCTCCACGCGCGCGGCCTCTTCACGTGGAAGGAGTGGGCGACGTACCTGGCCGACGAGATCGCGGCGGCCCGCGCGCGCGGCGAAGTGGACGACGGGAGCCGCTACTACCATTACTGGCTCGCCGCCCTGGAGAAGATCGTCGCCGCCAAAGGGCTCGTCGGGGCGGACGAGCTCGTCACACGGAAGGACGAGTGGGATCACGCCGCGCGCGCCACGCCCCACGGCCAGCCGATCGTTCTCCCATCCCGCCGCTAGTCCCGCGGCGTTCTTCGAGCTGCTCGAGCGTCCGCGGCCAGTCCTCCTTGAGCAGCCGTGAGAGCGCGCGGTCGGCGAGGAGCCGGCCGCCCGTCTGGCAGCGCGCGCAGTAGTTCGTCGCGTTCTCGGCGTGGACGATCCGCTGAACGGGCGCGCCGCACGCCGGGCACGGCTTGCCGTAGCGCCCGTGGACTGCCATCCCCTCGCGAAACGCCGTGACGCCCTCGGGAAAGCCGTCGCCCGCCTCACGCCTCAACCGTTCGCACCAGTCCAGCAGCGTCGCGCGCGTCGCCTCGAAGAGGCGCCGGATCTCCTCGTCCGCGAGCTGCTGCGAGAGCTTCACGGGCGAGAGGCACGCGCGGTGGAGGATCTCGTCGGAGTAGGCGTTGCCGATGCCGCTGAAGAGCCGCGCGTCGGTGAGCGCCCGCTTGAGCGTGTGCTTCTCGGCGAGCAGCGCCGCACGAAACGCGGTCAGGTCAGCCTCCAGCACCTCCAGACCGCCCGGATCGTGCTCGCGAAGCGCCTCCTCGCCGCGCACGAGGTGGATCGCCGCGCGCTTCTTCGTTCCCGCCTCGGTCATCACGAGGGTACCCGTGGCGAAGTCGAACGCGGCGAGGCCGATCTTCCCCGGCGGCCGGGCGCCAGCCGGCCGCCAGTGGAGCCGTCCCGCGATCATCAGATGGAGGACGAGGAAAAGGTCGCTCTCCAGCCCGACGACGATGCGCTTGCCGAGACGGCGGAGCCCGCTCACCGTCCGCCCGGCCGCCGCCGCGAGCGGCGGATCCACGGAGCGGAGCACGAACGGGCTCAGGACCCTCACCCGCTCGAGCCGGGCGCCGCGGATGCGCCGCTCGAGCGCCTCGATGTAGACCACGACGTCGGGCAGCTCCGGCATTCTGCGTATACTGTGCCTCATGACCGACCTCAGCGCACCGCTCGATCGCTACCGCGACCGCGTCCGGCCCGAGTGGATCGACTACAACGGCCACATGAACATGGGCTACTACCTCGTCGTCTTCGACTTCGCGACCGACGAGTTCCTGGACTGGGTGGGGCTGGACGAGGGTCACCGGCGCCAGCATCGCGTGACGACCTTCTGTCTGGAGGCGCACGTCACCTACCACCGCGAGGTGCGATCGGGCGACCCGCTCCGCTTCACCACGCTGCTCCTCGAGCATGACGCCAAGCGCATCCATTATTTCCACGCGATGTTCCACGCCACGGAAGGCTATCTGGCGGCGACGAACGAGCTGATGTCGATCCACGTGAGCGAGGCGACGCGGCGGAGTACCTCGATGGCCCCGGAGGTCCTCGAGCGCCTCGCGCGCATCCAGAAGGCGCACGACGCGCTGCCGCGGCCGCCGCAGGTCGGGCGGACGATCGGCCTCGCGTCGCCCCCGACGACGCGCTAGTACCTCCGGCGCAATCGGATTCTGTGGGTGGGTCGGAGGGGGCCGTCGAGGCCCCCGCCGATAAGCTCACGCCGGGGCCACGTCCACCATCGCGTCGAACGCGGCCTGGCCTCCCGAGAACCCGAAGAGATCGACGGCCTCGTCAGGGATCGCGGCGTCCCCGGACGTGAGCCGGTTCAGGCCCTCCCAGCCGTCGCGCATCCACACCGTGCCCGCCGGGATCTTCTCGGTCACGCGCGCGCGGGCGTGGAACTCGCCGCGCTCGTTGTGGATCTTGATCGCTGCGCCGTCGGCGATCGCGCGCGCCGCGGCATCGGCGGGAGCGATCCAGAGATAGGGCTCAGGGTCCGCGTTGGCGAGCGTCGGCAGTGCGCGGCCGTGGTCGTAGAAGCCGTGGAATTGGGTGAGCGTCCGGCCCTGGCGGAAGGCGAGCGGGTAGGGGGACGCGGGCGGCTCGACGTAGACCGGGAGCGCGGGGAGCCCGAAGGACCGCGCGCGGTCGGAAGAGAACTCCACCTTGCCCGACGGAGTATGGAACGTGCGGTCGGAATAGGCGACGTGGGAGATCCTGAGCGCGCGAATCCCGTCCTCTGCGCGGAGCGCCGCGACGGTCGCGTGGCCCGTCGCCGGATGGTCGAGGATCGCGTTGATCGGCCCCTCGTCGCTCTCCCACGGGTAGAAGTCGTCCACGCCGAGGCGGCTCGCCAGCTCCTTCAGCACCCACGCGACGGGGCGCGTCTCGCCCGGCGGCTCGAGGACCTTGGGCATCAGGTAGAGGTGCGTGTTCGTCGACTTGCAGCCGAGCTCCTCGAGCCACGCCGTCGCCGGGAGCACGACGTCGGCAAAGCGCCGCGCGGTGTCGTTCATGAACAGGTCGTAGCTCACGACGAGATCGGCCCGCGCGAGTCCCTCGGCCACGCGGCCGGCGTCGGCGTATGAGGAGAGCATGTCGGTGCCGAAGAGCAACATCGCGCGGACCCTGCCGTCGAGGAGCGCCTCGGTGATGCGCACCATCTGGTTGGGGACGTAGCGTCCCGGCGGGCGTCGCTCCTCGGCGACGATGCTGGCGAGCCCTTGGCCGTGGACGGCGCTGCCGTGACGCGGGCCGAAGCCGCCGCCGGGTATGCCGAGGTTGCCCGTGAGCGCCGGCAGGCACCCGATCGCCCGCCCGCCCGTCCAGCCGTTGGCGCCCTTGTGCATGGAGCTGCCGCCGAGCACGATCATCGCCGGTCGCGTCGTCGCGTAGCGGCGCGCGAGCGTGGCGATGCGCTCCGCGGCGATCCCCGTGACGCGCGCGGCCCAGGCGGGCGGGTAGTTCGCGACAAGGCCCCGCAGCTCGTCGAAGCCGAGCGTGTGGCGGGCGACGAACTCACGGTCGTACAGCCCTTCGCCGACGATGACGTGCATCAGCGCAAGGGCGAGGGCCGCGTCCGTGCCGGGGCGGATCAGGAGCGTCTCGTCCGACTGCGCGGCGGCCTCGGTCTCGCGCACGTCGAGCGTGACGACGTAGGCGTCGCGGCGCTTCGCCGCCGCGACGTAGCGCGCCGTGTTCGGCTGTGAGGCGAGGTTCGCTCCCCAGAGGAGGATCAGGTTCGCGTGCGCCCCCATGTCCTCCTTGGTGTTGGTCTCGAGCGCGCCCGTGAGGCCGAGGCCCCAGGCGCCGAGGCCCCAGCAGATCATCGTCGGGTTCCACCACTGACAGCCGTAGAGGTTCGAGAAGCGGCGCAGGAGGTGCGACGCGATCCGCGTGCCGTAATTGTTGGCGAAGAGCCCGTGGCCCGACCACGTGCCGACGGCCTCGCGCCCGACGGCGCGCATCCCCTCCACGATCCGGTCCAGGACCTCCGACCACTCGGCGCGCCGCCATGCGTCCTCGCCCCGGCGTGCGCGGACGAGCGGGTAGAGGAGGCGACGCGGGTTGCCGATGATCTCGCGCGAGGCCTGGCCGCGGATGCACAGAAAGCCCCGGCTGTCGGGATTGTCGGGATCGCCCCGGACGCCGAGGAGCCGCCCGTCCTCGATCTCGACGAGCATGCCGCACAGGGTGGGGTGGCAGTTCATCGGGCACATGGTTCGCACGAGGCGCGGCATGTGGGACATTATAGGCGTGGACGCCTCCCTGTACCGAGCTCGTTCACTGGGCGAGGCAGTGACCGTCTACAAGATTGGACATTGACGAATGTAGCCCCGTGAGGCTACATTGAGGTCGTGCGAACGGTTGGAATTCGGGAGCTGAAAAACGGTCTCAGCGAGTACGTGCGACGGGTGCGCGCGGGTCACGGGTTCGCTGTCACCGATCGGGGCCAGGTCGTCGCCGAGCTGTTGCCTCCGCGCGCCGCCGTCGCCGACCCGCGGCGGCGCCGGACGCTCGCGATGCTGGTACAACGGGGCTCGCTCTCTGTCGGCGCCCGCAACGGGCCCGGACTCTATCGCGCGCTGCCGCGACGCCTGCCTCGAGGCCGACTGCGCCGCCTGCTCGACGAGGCGCGGGGACCGCGCTGAACCTCTACGCCGAGTCGAGCGCAGTGCTCGCGTGGCTCCTCGGCGAGCGCCGTGCGTCGGACGTGCGTCGGGCGCTCGCAGGGGCCGACGTAGTCGTCGCGTCCGACCTTACGCTGGTCGAGTGCGACCGGGTCTTGATCAGGGCGGCGATTGGCGACGATCTCGCCGAGTCTGAGGCTGAGAGGCTGCGCGCCTTGCTGAACAGGACGGCGACGCACTGGAGCCTCTTGAGGCTCAACGGTGAGGTGATCGAGCGTGCCCGGCGGCCGTTCCCAGGGGAGCCCGTGCGAACGCTCGACGCGCTTCACCTGGCGAGCGCGCTCGTCGCGAGCGCGGCGGTCGAGGATCTCGTCCTGCTCAGTCTCGACGAGCGAATTCGGGCCTCTGCGGCCGGGCTCGGCCTGCGCCTCGCGCCGGCATGAGTATCGACGTCGCGTCGATCAAGGCGCTGACCTTCGACGTCTTCGGCACCGTCGTTGACTGGCGGTCGAGCCTGATCCGCGAGGGTGAGGCGCTCGGGCGCGCCAAGGGCCTGAAGGTCAGCTGGACCGCGTTCGCTGACGCGTGGCGCGGCCTCTACCAGCCCATGCTGGAGCAGGTGCGGAGCGGCGCGATGCCGTGGACCAAGCTCGACGATCTTCACCGGATGGCGCTCGATCAGCTCCTCGTCCGGTTCGGCGTGACCGGACTCACCGAGGCGGAGATCGACCACCTGAACCGCGCCTGGCACCGCCTCGACCCGTGGCCCGATGCCGTACCGGGGCTCGTGCGCCTCAAGCGGAAGTTCATTCTCGCGACGCTCTCGAACGGCAACGTCGCGCTCCTGGTGGACATGGCCAAGCGTGCCGGGCTCCCGTGGGACGCGATCCTCGGCGCCGAGGTCGCGCGCCACTACAAGCCGCAGCCCGCAGCGTATCTGACGACAGCGGAGCTGCTCGGGCTGGTACCCGCCCAGTGCGTGCTGGTGGCCGCGCACAACGGCGACCTCGCCGCGGCCGCCGCCCTCGGCTTCCGCACCGCCTTCGTGCACCGCCGGACCGAGCACGGTCCGACGCAGACGACCGACCTCCGGCCGACGCGCGACTGGGACGTCGTCGCCGAGGACTTCATCGACCTCGCCGAGAAGCTCGGCTGTTGACGTCCGGTCGAGCCGGGCTCAGCCGGTGAAAATCGTCAGACTCGGGATGTCGCGGAAGTCCTGTGGGTTGAGCGCCCAGAACTCCGCCCCGTTGGCGAGCGCGCACGCGGCGATCGCGAGGTCGATCTCGCGCCCGCGGGGCCGTCTGATCGCTCGATAGAGTTCGGCCGCGAGTGCGGCCTCCTGCCGCCCAAACGGAACGACAGACTCGTTCGGGAACAACGCCTCCTGCGCCGCCAGTTCCTCGGGCAGTCGAGGCCCGCGGCGCCATTCGTAGAGGACGAGGGTGCTCAGGGCGACGCGTTCTCCGCGCTCGATCGTCTTTCTGAGCGCGCCGGCCGAGCGTCGAGGTCCCGTGAGGGCGTCGACCAACAGCGAGGTGTCGAGATGGATCACCGAGCTCGACGTGCGTGCCGTCGTCCGCCCTTCCGCCGCGCGCTTCGGATCGCCTGCAGCTCAGCGTCCACGCGGGCTGCGGGTCGAAGCGGGATCGCCGGGACGACCGTGTCGAAGACCTTGAGGAGGCGCATCCGCTCCTCCTCGCTGAGCCTGCCGACGCGGTCGGCGTAGTCCTTGACGGCCTCGCGAACGACCTGGCTCTGCGGTTTTCGGGCGCGCGCAGCCGCCTGCCGCAGCCGTTCGACGGTGGCCTCGTCGAGCGTGAACGTCACTTTTACCATACCAATGCCATACTACCATACCGAGCCATAGCGATCGGCTTCAAGGCTGGACCGAGGCTGTAGACTCTGTTCACTACCCGTGCCGACACCTCCCGTCGCGAAGAGGATCCCGAAGGTGGACGTCGTCCACGGCGACCGTCGTCAGGACGACTACGCCTGGCTCCGGCAGAAGGACGATCCTGAGGTCCTCGCGTACCTCAGGGCCGAGAACGCCTACGCCGACGAGGTGATGAAGCCGACCGAACCATTCCAGAAGGCGCTCTACGCGGAGATGCTCGGCCGGATCAAAGAGGACGACGCGACCGTCCCGTACCGGCGGGGGGACTACTACTACTACTCGCGCACGGAGAAGGGCAAGCAGTACCCGATCCTCTGCCGCCGGCACGGGAGCCTCGACGCGCCCGAGGAGATCACGCTCGACCTTAACCGCCTCGCCGAGGGCCACGCGTTCCTTTCGCTCGGCGCCTACGCCGTGAGCGACGACGGCCAGCGCCTCGTGTACACCGTGGACTTCACCGGAGCCCGCGAGTACACGCTGTACGTGAAAGATCTCCGTACGGGCGCGCTCGAGCCCGATCGCGTGGAGCGCGTCGCCTCCGTCGCGTGGTCGGCGGCTCCCGCGACCTTCTTCTACGTCACCGAAGACCGCGCCAAGCGCCCCCACCGGCTCTGGCGCCACCGCCTGGGCGTCGCCGCGGGCGATCTCCTCCTCGAGGAGACCGACGAGCTGTTCCGGCTCGGCGTGACGCGGTCGCGGAGCCTCGCGTACGTCTTCGTCTATTCGGCGAGCCACACGACCACCGAGGTTCGCTACCTCGGCGCCGAGAGCCCCGGCGGCGTGTGGACCGTGCTGGCGCCGCGGGAGCACGAGCACGAGTACGACGTGGAGCACGGCCGCGACCTGTTCTACATCCGCACGAACGGTGGCGGGCGGCGCAACTTCCGGCTCGTCGCGGCGCCCGTGGCCGATCCGCGGCCCGAGCGCTGGACCGAGCTGGTCCCGCACCGCGAGGACGTCATGCTCGAGAGCGTGGACGTCTTCGCGGACCACTACGTCCTGCAAGAGCGCGCGGACGGGCTCGTGCGCCTGCGCGTCACCGATCTCGACTCGCGCGCCTCCCACCACATCGAGTTCCCGGAGCCGGCGTACGACGTCGGGCCGGAGGCGAACGCCGAGTTCGTGACGCCGCGGTACCGGTTCCGCTACGAGTCGTTCATCACCCCGACCTCGGTCTTCGACTACGACACCGTGACGCGCGAGCTCCGGCTCCTGAAGCGGACCGAGGTGCTCGGCGGCTATGATCCCGCGCGCTATCGCACCGAGCGCGTCCACGCGACGGCCGCCGACGGCACGCGCATCCCGATCTCGCTCGTCTGTCCGAAGGACGCGCCGCGCGACGGCACGAGCGCGACGGTGCTCACGGGCTACGGCGCGTATGGGATGCCGTATCCCGTGACCTTCTCGTCGAACCGCCTCAGCCTCCTCGAGCGCGGCGTGGCCGTCGCCGTCGCCCACGTGCGCGGCGGCGGCGAGCTCGGCAAGCGCTGGCACGACGACGGGCGGATGCTCAAGAAGCGCAACACGTTCACCGACTTCATCGCCTGCGCCGAGCTCCTCGTGCGGGAGGGCTACACCGCGCACGACCGGCTCGTGGTCGAGGGCGGGAGCGCGGGCGGCCTCCTGGTCGGCGCGGTGCTGAACATGCGGCCCGACCTCTGCACGGCGGCGGTCCTGCGCGTACCGTTCCTGGACGTGATCAACACGATGCTCGACCCGTCGCTCCCGCTGACGGTCGGCGAGTTCGAGGAGTGGGGCAACCCGAAGCTCCGCGAGCACTACGAGTACATGAAGACCTACTGCCCGTACACGAACCTGGCTCCACGGCGCTACCCGGCGATCCTCGTGCGCACCGCGCTCAACGACAGTCAGGTGATGTACTGGGAGGCCGCAAAGGGGGTCGCGAGGCTCCGGACGCTCAAGACCGACGACCGCCCGCTGCTCCTCAAGGTCAATCTCGACGCCGGTCACAGCGGCGCCTCGGGCCGCTACGACGCGCTCCGCGAGCTCGCGTTCGACCACGCGTTCGTCCTAGGACAGCTCGGTCGAGCGGTCTGACGCCCGGCGGTACAATGGCGCTACCGGGGGAGACGTCGATGCGCGTCCTGCTCGTCCATCCGAGCCCGCTCCTGTACTCGGAGATCTACCTGCGCCTCGAGCCGCTCGGGCTCGAGCGCGTGGCCGCGGCGCTCCGCGCCGCCCGGCACGACGTCCGCGTGCTCGATCTGCAGATCTTCGGCCACCGCGAGTACTTCCGTGAGCTCGAGACGTTCCGGCCCGACGCCGTGGGCTTCTCGCTGAACTACCTGGCGAACGTGCCCGAGGTGGTCGACCTGGCGATCGAGACCAAGCGGCGCCGCCCGCGCTGCTTCGTCTTCACGGGCGGGCACTCCGGCTCGTTCATCGGGCCCGAGCTGCTCGACCACGCGCGCGGCGCGCTCGACTGCGCCGTCCGTGGCGAAGGCGAGGCGAGCGCGCCCCGTCTCCTGGAGGCGATCGGCGACCCGAAGCTCGAGACGTTGCCCGGCGTCGTGACCCGGCACGGCCTGGGCCCGGCGCCGCCGCTGCTCGACGACCTCGACCGGTTCCCGCCCGCGCGCGAGCTGACGCGGCGCCGGCGGAAGTACTTCATCGGGGTGCTCGACCCGTGCGCGTCGGCCGAGTTCACGCGCGGGTGCCCGTGGGACTGCTCGTTCTGCAGCGCGTGGACCTTCTACGGCCGGAGCTACCGCAAGGCGTCGCCCGAGGCCGCGGCCGAGGACATCGCGCGCATCACGGAGCCCAACGTGTTCCTCGTGGACGACGTGGCCTTCGTCCAGGCCGAGCACGGCTACGCGATCGGCCGCGAGATCGAGCGCCGCGGGATCCGCAAAGCGTACTACCTGGAGACGCGGTGCGACGTGCTCCTGAAAAACCGCGAGGTGTTCGCGTACTGGAGGCGGCTCGGCCTCCACTACATGTTCCTCGGCGTGGAAGCGCTCGACGCGGAGGGGCTCCGACTCCACCGGAAGCGGGTCACGCCCAACGAGAACCTCCGCGCCCTCGAGGTCGCGCGCGAGCTCGACCTCACGGTGGCGATCAACATCATCGCTGACCCCGACTGGGACGAGCGCCGATTCGCGATCGTGCGCGAGTGGGCCATGAGCGTCCCCGAGATCGTCCACCTCACGGTGGGCACGCCGTACCCGGGGACCGAGACCTGGATGACGGAGTCGCGCCGGCTGACGACGCTCGACTACCGGCTCTTCGACGTCCAGCACGCGGTGCTGCCGACGCGCCTGCCCCTCCGCCGCTTCTACGAGGAGCTCGTGAAGACGCAGGCGATCCTGAGCCGGAAGCACCTCGGCGTGGCCGCGATCCGGCAGACCGCGTCGCTCGCGCTCGGCCTGCTCCTCCGGGGCCAGACGAACTTCCTCCGGTCCATCTGGAAGTTCAGTCGTGTCTACAACGCCGAGCGCCAGTACGGCGACCACCAGCGGCCCGTGACCTACGCGATGCGCCCGCCGCAGGCGCCGGGGAGCGCCCGGCCGCGGCCCGCGCAGCTCTACGTCCACGCCTCCTCGTCCAGCGGGAGGGCAGGGCGAGCTGAGCCCGCCTGACCTGCTCGACGCGGTCGAGATCGAGACCGGCCCGCGCCCGGCCGCGTCGGTGATCTGGATGCACGGGCTCGGTGCCGACGGTCACGACTTCGAGCCGATCGTCTCCGAGCTCGATCTGCCGCCGACGCTCGCGCTCCGGTTCGTGTTCCCGCACGCGCCCATGCGGCCCGTGACGATCAACCGGGGGTCCGTGATGCGCGCCTGGTACGATGTCCTCGGCGATGGCCGCGAGGACGCCGCGGGGATCCGGGCGTCGCAGGCGCGGGTCGAGGCGCTGATCGCGCGCGAGACGGCGCGCGGGTTCCCCGCGGCCCGGATCATGCTGGCCGGGTTCTCCCAGGGGGGCGCGATGGCGCTCCACACAGGGCTCCGCCACGCCGAGCGGCTCGCCGGGATCGTGGCGCTGTCGGGCTATCTGCCGCTCGCCGACACGCTCGCGGCCGAGGCGAGCCCGGCCAACCGTGACGCGCCCGTCTTCATGGCCCACGGGACCCACGACCCGCTGATCCCGCTGGCCCGCGCGCGACGATCCCGCGACAAGCTCACCGAGCTAGGCTATCGTGTGACGTGGCACGAGTACCCGATGGGGCACTCGGTGTGCGGCGACGAGATCCGCGACCTCTCCGCGTGGCTGCGCGGGGTCCTGGGCGAGAAAGGCGAGACGAGATGAGGGCGCGCACGGTCGGCGAGCTCCGGGCCAGCGGCTGGCAGGTGAAGTCGGTCAAGCAGGAGCTGCGCGACAACCTGATCGCGCGCCTGCAGCGCGGGGAGCCGCTCTTTCCCGGGATCGTGGGCTACGACGAGAGCGTCGTGCCCCAGATCGAGAACGCGATTCTCTCCGGCCAGGACATCGTCTTCCTCGGCGAGCGCGGCCAGGCCAAGACGCGCATGGCGCGCCTCCTGGTGAATCTGCTCGACGAGGCGGTGCCGGCGCTCGCCGGCTGCGAGATCAACGACGACCCGTTCGCGCCGATCTGCGGCGCCTGCCGCGCGCGGATCACCGAGCGGGGCGACGCGGCCGAGACCGTCTGGATCCCGCGCGACCGCCGCTACGGCGAGAAGCTCGCCACGCCCGACATCACGATCGCCGACCTCATCGGCGAAGTGGACCCGATCAAGGTCGCCGAGGGCCGGTATCTCGCCGACGAGCTGACGATCCACTACGGGCTCCTGCCGCGGACCAATCGCGGCATCTTCGCGCTCAACGAGTTGCCCGACCTCGCCGAGCGGATCCAGGTGGGGCTCCTCAACATCATGGAGGAGCGCGACGTCCAGATCCGCGGCTACAAGGTGCGCCTGCCGCTGGACCTCTACGTGGTCGCGAGCGCGAACCCCGAGGACTACACCAACCGCGGGCGGATCATCACCCCGCTCAAGGACCGGTTCGGCTCACAGATCCGCACGCACTACCCGAAGCGGCTCGAGGACGAGATCGCGATCATGGAGGCGGAGCGGACGAGCTTTTCGGCCGACGGCTTTCAGACTGTCACGCCGAGCTACATGAAGGAGATCGTCGCCGAGCTGACCCACCTGGCCCGGAAGACGCCGGAGATCAGCCAGCGCTCGGGCGTCTCGGTGCGCGTCACCATCTGCAACTACGAGAACCTCGTGTCGAGCGCGCTCAAGCGCGCGATCCGTCTTGGCGAGCACGAGGCGGCGCCCCGCGTGAGCGACCTCGGGGCCGTCGTCGCCTCGACGAGCGGCAAGATCGAGCTCGAGACGCTCGGCGACGGCGGCGAGGACAAGGTGCTCGGCAAGCTCGTCCAGCGCGCCGTGCTCAACGTGTTCGCGCGGTGCTTCCGCGCGAGTGAGCTCGACGAGGTGGTGGCCGCCTTTCATGGCGGGCTCGCGATCACAGTGTCCGACACCATGGCGTCCGCCGAGTACGTGAACCAGATCGGCCGGGTGAGCCCGCTCCAGGCCGCGGTGAAGAAGCTCGGCGCGGGGGGGCCCGCGAGCACGGCCTCGGCGCTCGAGTTCATCCTCGAAGGCCTCCACCTCTCACGCAAGCTCAACAAGGACGTCCAGGCCGGCCGCTTCCGCTACCGGGGCTCGGCCGGCAGCGCGGCCACGGCACGCGACTAAATCAAATTCGTCCGCCGCCTGTCTTGGTTTGCCCACGGTGGTCGGACTGCCACTCCCACGATGTCGAGACGGCCAGGCGACGTGGCGGATATCGGATATGACCGGTCTGCGTAACACGGCACGCGGTGGCTGGGAGGGGGTGCAAGCACGCTGCCCAACTTCGCGCTTCGGCGGTGCGTTATGCGGCAGGGACGGGCGAGCGAGCCGAAATGATCCGTGACAATTCCCGGCGCGAGGTGCCAAGGATCAGCAGCGACCTGATCAGGAGGTCCAACGACACCGAGGGATCGCCGGCCTCCATCTTAGCGATTCGCGATTGGCTCGATTGGAGACGTTTAGCGAGGTCCGCCTGCGTGAGGCTCCGCCGCCGCCGCCGTTCACGCAGGCCGGTGGCCAGTCGCACCTTGAGGTCTATGTACGCGGCCTCCCCTTCGCTCAGGCGCAGAAACTCCTGGGTGGTTCCGATCCTCCAGCCCCTTGCCTCTAGCCGTCGTCGCTTTTCTTCACGCACGGTCGTACTCCCTCAGCCTGCGGGTGCACGCAGCAATGACGGCCTTCGGCGTCGCCCGGGTCTTCTTGCTGAAGACTTCCAAGATAACCACGGCGTCGGCGTCGAGCCTGTACACGATCCTCCAGTCAACGGCTGCGTCACGGACTCGCAGCTCGTGACAGCGCGGCCCTACCACGGGCATTGGTCTCGACTGAGGCATGCCAACCGCCTGCCGCTTCTGTAACAGACGGAGCAGGTAACCGGCCTCGATCCTGGCCGCCTTGGAGAAGGGCGGCGTCTTGATTTCTCCGTGAAGCCAGACGAGCGGCTTGTCGCTCGGGCTCACTGCTGCTACTCTATGTCATATCCGACATGTCGTCAAACCCTGTCGCTGGCTGCACCGCATAACCCTGATAGCAGCCGCGGCCGAAGGCCGTCGGCTGTTGCCAGAGTTGGACAGGCTGCAGTCATAGGGACGAGTCGCGTGTACCGGCCGCGGTCCGCAACAAGATGCGGATCGGCTTCCGACTGAAGGGCAGCGAAGTCGTTCTGTTTGAAGAGCGCGGCGCGGAGCGCGCGTTACCGCCGCGCGTCGAGGATCGCGCGCGCGATGAGCCGAGCGCCCTCGTAGCACTTCTCCGGTGGCTCGTAGCTGAAGGCCAGGCGGATGAAGCGCTCGCCGCCGCCGTTGGGGAAGAACGCGGGCCCCGGCGTGTACTGAGCCCGCGCCGCCACCGCCAACTCCTCCAATCGCGCAGAGTCGGTCCCAGGCGGGAGCCTGATCCAGATGAAGAACCCGCCCGCGGGGCGACTGATCTCGACGTCGGTGGACTCGAGCACCTCCCAGAGCCCTCGGAGCATGGCGTCGCGCTTGGCGCGATAGACGTCGATCAAGAGCTTCACGTGCTCTTCCATGTGGTCGCGCAGATACCAGGTCGCCACGCGCGACATGAAGGGGTTCACGCCGCCGCCGAAGTTGAAGCCCTGGAAGGCCGGGAGCATCGCGCGCGGCGCGCAGAGCCAGCCGAGCCGCACGCCCGCACCGAGGATCTTCGAGAGCGTGCCGGCCCGGATCACGCGCCCGCTGCGGTCCAGCGCGTAGACCGGCGGCTTCGGCTCGCCTTCGAACCTGAGCTCGCCGTACGCGTCGTCTTCGAGGATGAAGGTGTCGTGTTCCTCGGCCAGCTGGACCAGCTCCTGGCGGCGGCGGAGGGACAGATCGGGGCCCGCCGGGTTCTGAAAGTTCACGATCGTGTAAATCAGCTTGCACCGACGGCCCTGCCGCTTGAGCCCTTCGAGCCGCTCGCGCACCACGCGCGTGACCATGCCGTCGGCGTCCACAGGCGCGTCCAGGATCTCCGGGCCATGCCGCCGGATGTTGTTGAGCGACCCGGAGAACGTGGGCGCCTCGCAGATGATCGGGTCGCCCGGGTCCACGAACGCGCTGAACGCGAGCGAGAGGGCGTGGCCCGAGCCGTTCGCGACGAAGATGTTCTCCGGCGTCACCTCGAGGCCCTCGAACACCCGGTACTTGTGGCAGACGAGCTCGCGGAGCCCGCGATAGCCCTGGGGGTCGCCGTACGTGAGGGCCTGCGCCCCCTCGGCCTTCATCATCCGTGCCGTGGCCTCGACCATGTCGTCGTAGGGGAACGAGGCCGGGTCCGGATAGCCGCCGCCGAACTCGTAGAGCGGACTGGCGACGGGACGGGCGGTCGCGACCGGGGCGCCCCATCCGATCAGGGCACGGCTCGACAGGAGGTGCTCGAAGCGGGCGGTCGGGGTAGTTGTCATGAACGTAGAATACGACAGGCTCTATAATCGACACAGCCATGTTGATCCGCTACTCGCGCTGGGACGGCTCGCAGGCGGTCCCGGACCTCGACGCCGACGATCTCCTGTCCGCGATGGCCGACGACCTCATGCTCGACGGCGATCCCTGGCGCGCGCTCCGGCGCCTGTTCCAGCAGGGCCTCCAGCATCCGGAGGGTCAGCGGACGCCGGGGCTCCAAGATCTCTTGAAGCAGCTCCGGCAGCGGCGGCAGCAGCAGCTCGACCGCTACGATCTCGGCTCCGCACTGGAGGACATCAAGAAGAAGCTCGCCGACATCATCCAGAAGGAGCGAGAGGGGGTCAAGGACCGTCTCGCCGGCAAGTCGGCCGAGCAGAAGCTCGCCGAGCTCGACGCGCTTCCGCCGGACCCGGCCGGCCAGATCCACGAGCTGCAGAGCTACGACTTCGTGGATCCTGAGGCGAAGCGCTTGTTCGACGAGCTCATGCAGGCGCTCCGCGCGCAGATGCTCCAGCCCTTCCTCAAGGGCATGCAGCAGGCGCTCCAGGGGATGACGCCCGAGGATCTCCGGCGCCTGCGCGAGATGCTCCAGGACCTGAACCGGATGCTCCGCCAGCGGGCGGAGGGCGAGGAGCCCGACTTCCAGGCTTTCAAAGACAAGTGGGGTCAGTTCTTCCCCGGCGCCGAGAGCCTCGACGATCTGCTCGCGCAGCTCGGCCGGCAGATGGCGCAGATGCAGTCGCTCCTCGAGAGCATGTCGCCCGGCCAGCGACGAGAGCTTCAGGAGCTGATGAGCACGCTCTTCATGCAAGACGAGCGCCTCGAAGCCGCGCTGGCCCAGCTCGCCGGGCACCTCGAGGACCTCCTGCCGCTCGACGAGCTGCGCCGCCGCTACGAGTTCGGCGGCGACGAGGAGCTGACGCTCCGTGAGGCGATGCGACTCATGGAGGAGCTCCAGCAGATGGACCAGCTCGAGCGCCAGATGCGCCACGCGCAGAGTCCCGAGGACCTCGACACGATCGACCGTGCCCAGGTCGAGAAGCTCCTGGGCGAGGAGGCCGCGCGGGACCTCGAGAAGCTCCGCGAGATCGCGAAGAAGCTCGAGGAGGCGGGCTATCTCGAGCGCAAGGGCGACCGGCTCGAGCTGACCGCGCGCGCGGTCCGCCGGATCGCCGACAAGGCGCTCCGCGACATCTTCGCCCACTTGAAGCGCGACCGCTTCGGCCGCCACGTCGTGAGCCACCGCGGCGCGGGCGGCGATCGCGCGGACGATACCAAGCACTACGAGTTCGGCGACCCGTTCCTGCTCGACCTCAAGCAGACGCTGATGAACGCGGTCGAGCGCGGCGGGCCCGGGACGCCGGTGCGCCTGGTACCCGACGACTTCGAGGTGTTTCGCACGGAGCTCTCGACGCGGGCCGCCACCGTGGTGATGCTCGACATGAGCCGCTCGATGATCAACAACGGCCTGTTCGGGCCGGCCAAGAAGGTCGCGCTCGCGCTCCACGCGCTCATCCGCGGCCAGTTCCCGCGCGACAGCCTCCACGTCGTGGGCTTCTCGCTCTACGCGCGCGAGTTCACGGCCGAACAGCTGCCGAGCCTCACGTGGACCGACTGGAACGTCGGGACCAACATGCACGCGGGGTTCGCGCTCTCGCGCCAGCTCCTCGGGTCCCAGAAGGTGTCCAACCGGCAGATCATCATGATCACCGACGGCGAGCCGACGGCGCACCTGGAAGGGACCGAGGCCGAGTTCTCCTATCCGCCCACGCGCCGGACGCTCCAGGAGACCCTCAAGGAGGTCCAGCGCTGCACTCGCGAGGGGATCACGATCAACACCTTCATGCTCGCCCGGAGCCCGTCGCTCACCGCCTTCGTCCAGGAGATGGCGCGCATCAACCGTGGGCGCGCATTCTTCGCCGCGCCCGAGCGCCTCGGCGAGTACGTGCTGGTCGACTACGTGCGCAACAAGCGGCGGCGCTCGAACGGCAACTAACCCGACACGCTGCTAGATCATCGAAGGGCCTTGACGGCCTGGTCAGGACGCCAGACGCAGGCCGGCACGGAGCTCGTACAACGCCTGGTCCGCGAGCGACGCGTTCGCGATCCGCGCGAGGTTGCCACAGCAGCGGCAGTGGATGAACGCGGGCTCGCGGCGCACGTACGTGCTCTCGCACTTCGGGCAGTTGTCCCCCGGCGCCTCCAGGAACCGCTTCGCGGCCCGGCGGAGGGTGTGCTCGGGAGTCAGCCGGATCACCCGATTCATGGGCAGGGCGCTATTGTACACCGGGAACGGCTGCTAGCGCTGCTCCAGCCGGCCTTCGAAATCGGTCATCGCGTCCCGATGCGGCGACCCGAGCGCTGCAGCTCTTCCGCGAGGCGCTGGAGCTCCATCAGCGCCTCGAGCCGCTCCTGGATGGAACGCTGGAGGTTCTGCCGGATGAGCGAGCGGTCGAGGTGCTTCTTGTAGGCCTCGACGACGGGATCGGGCCCCGATGGCTCTGTCATGAGGCGTCCAGGAACGCCTTGCCCGCGTCCGCCAGCCGGCTCAGGAGCGCGGCCGGCTGCCAGACGTCGCCGTGCCGGCGCTGGGTCTCCAGCATGCGGGTCTTGATCGCCTTGAGCCCCACCTGGTCCGCCCAGAACATCGGGCCGCCCCGGTAGACCGGCCAGCCGTAGCCGTAGACCCAGATCACGTCGATGTCGCTCGCGCGGATCGCGAGCTTCTCCTCGAGGATCTTCGCTCCCTCGTTCACCATCGGGTAGAGCAGGCGCTCGAGGATCTCCTGGTCCGAGATCGGGCGGCGCTGGACCGACTGCTCCCTGGAGACCTCGAGGATGATCTTCTCGACGTCGGGATCGGGGATCGGCGTGCGGTCGCCGCCCTCGTAGCGGTAATAGCCGGCGCCGGTCTTCTGGCCGAAGCGCCCGAGCTCGCAGAGGCGGTCGGCGATCAGGGCGCGCTCGCCCCGCCCCTTGCGGATCCGCCAGCCCACGTCGAGGCCGGCGAGGTCGCCCATCGCGAACGGCCCCATGGGGAATCCGAAATCGTAGAGCACCTTGTCCACCTGCTGCGGGAGCGCGCCCTCGAGAATGAGCCGCTCCGCCTGCTTGCCGCGCTGGTGGAGCATGCGGTTGCCGACGAAGCCATAGCAGACGCCGACCAGCACCGGGACCTTGCCGATGCGCCGGCCGACGCTCATCGCCGTCGCGATCACGGGCTTCGACGTCTTGGCGCCGCGCACGACCTCGAGGAGCTTCATGACGTTGGCGGGGGAGAAGAAGTGCATGCCGATGACGCTCTCCGGCCGCGCGGTCGCCCCCGCGATCTCGTTGACGTCGAGCGTCGAGGTGTTGGTGGCGAGCACCGCGTCGGCCTTGCAGATCTTGTCGAGCTTCGCGAAGACGTCTTTTTTGACCGCCATCTCCTCGAAGACCGCCTCGATCACGATGTCGGCGTCGGCGATCGCGCCGAAGTCGGTGGTTCCCCGGATGAGCCCCATGCGCTTGTCCACGTCGGCCGCCGTGAGCCGGCCTTTGCTCGCCGTCGCCTCGTAGTTCTTTCGCACGACGGCGAGGCCGCGCTCCAGCGGTTCGCGGGAGATCTCGACCACGCTGACGGGGATGCCGACGTTGGCGAAGGTCATCGCGATCCCGCCGCCCATCGTGCCGGCGCCCACCACCGCCGCGGTCTTGATCTCCTTCGCCGGCGTGTCGGGCGGGACGTCCGGGATCTTCGCCGCCTCCCGCTCGGCGAAGAAGAAGTAGCGCTGCGCCTTCGACTCGGGCGAGGCCATCAGCTCGAGAAAGAGCTCGCGCTCGCGCTTGAGCCCCGCGTCGAACGGCAGGTTCACCGCCGCCTCGACGGCTTTGATGCAGCTCTCCGGCGCGCGGAACCCGCGCGTCTGCCGTGCGACGGATTTACGAAAGTCCGCGAAGACCTCGGGCTTGCCGCGCGCCGCCGCGAGCGCGTCCTCGAGGTCGCGGATCTGCTTGAGGGGCCGCCTCTCGCTGAGGACCTTCTCGGCGAAGGCCACGCCGGCCGCCGTGAGGTCACCGTCCACGATCGCGTCGATCAGGCCGTGGTTGAGGGCCGCGTCAGCCCCGATCGGGTCACCGCTCACGATCATCTGGAGCGCCTTGTCGACGCCGACCACGCGCGGCAGCCGTTGCGTGCCCCCGGCGCCGGGCAGGAGGCCGAGCTTGACTTCGGGCAGGCCGAAGCGCGCCGTCCTGACGCCGACCCGGTAGTGGCACGCGAGCGTGACCTCGAGCCCGCCGCCGAGCGCGGTGCCGTGCACGGCGGCGACCACGGGTTTCGGGGAGCTCTCGATCAGGTCGAGCACCTCGTGGAGGCCGGGCTCCCTCGGCGGCTTGCCGAACTCGGTGATGTCGGCGCCGGCGATGAAGGTGCGCCCGGCGCAGGTGATGACGATGGCGCCGACCGCCGCGTCGGCGATCGCCTGGGTGACGCCGTCACGCAGCCCCTGGCGCACGTGCTGGCTCAGCGCGTTGACGGGCGGGTTGTTGATGGTGAGCACGGCGATGCGGCCGCGGCGGTCGAGATCGACGGACGGGGTGATGGCTGTCATGTCGCTCCCCTTTCGGGACGATTCGCGGCGCAATCATACCTCCAATCCGGCCACCCCTGGCCGCTTGACTCCGAGCCTGCCGGGAGTTAAGTGAGATGTGACGGGAGGGGAAGGCGCCTCCTCCTGGTCGTGGCGCCAACCGATATGGAGGTTGATCATGGAAACTCCACCCGGCTCGACTGGCGCGCCGCGGGTGCTCTGGCGCCGGCGGCGCGCCTAGCAATCGCTTGGCCGTACTGAAGTCCCGGCGTATGCCGGGACGCGCAGCGTGACGCTGCGCACTACACAGCGAGCTCGGGGGCGGCGTACCGGTCCCGCCCCCGAGCTTTCGCGTGCGCCTCTCGAGGTCCCTGTTCGTGGCGAGGCCTGTGCTGCTATATTGGCCGCCATGAAAAATCGCCCGACGTCCTCAAGATCACGTCTCCTCCTGCCGACGGGTCCGAGCTGCGGCACCGCGGTCAATGAAGAGGCCGTGCGCGCCCACCCGCCGAAGAGGCGTTGACACGACCGAGGAGGCGTCAATGAAAGCTCTCCGAGTCGCGCTGCTCGCATTGCTCGTCGCCTGGCCGGCGCTCGCGGCCGCCCAGACTATCAAGGTCGGCGCCGTTGTGCCTCTCACCGGACGCTACGGCGGCGTCGGCGCGCAGGTCCGGGCCGGCTACGAGATCGCCGTCGAACACGTGAACGCCGCCGGCGGCGTCGCCGTGGGCGGCAAGAAGATGCCCGTCGAGGTCGTGCTGCTGGACGACGAGTCGGACGCCACCAAGACCGTGAGCCGCCTCGAAACGCTGGCCGCACAGGGCGTCGTCGCCTATCTCGGCGGGTTCGGCTCCGACCTGCACGCGGCCGCCGCGTCGGTCGCCGAGAAGAACAAGACGCCGTACCTCGGCGTCGCCTTCGCGCTCCACAAGATCCACCAGCAGGGCTTCCGCTATCTCTTCTCACCCTTCTGGAAGTCGCCCGATATTCGCCAGGGCACCGCGGATCTCCTCGCCTCCATTCCCGCCGGCGAGCGTCCGAAGACCGCGGCGATCTTCCAGGAGAAGACCGACTGGGGGCGCGAGATGGCGACGGCGTGGACCGAGGCCGGCAAGGGTGCCGGCTACCAGGTGGTCGTCAACGCCGAGTACGCGCCCGGCGCCAAGGACTTCTCCGACCTCATTCTGAAGGCCAAGAGCGCCAACGCCGACGTCGTGTTCGGACTGCCGACTCCGCCCGATGGCATGACGATCGTCAAGCAGATGAAGGAGCTCGGCTACAACCCGAAGCTGACGATGCTGATCCGCGCGCCCGATCCACCGGTGTGGTCGAAGAACCTCGGCAAGGACGGCGACTATGTCGTGCTCGGGCCGGGCTGGCACCACGCGATCAAGGCGTCTGGAGTGAAGGAGCTGAACGAGGCGCACGAGAAGAAGATCGGCCGCCCCGCCGATCCGATCGCCGGCCCTGCCTACGCGTGCGTGCAGATCCTCGCCAACGCGATCGCCCGGGCAGGCTCGCTCGACCGCGACCGGATCCGCGACGCGATCGCGGCGACCGACATGACGACGGTCATCGGCCCCGTCAAGTTCCGCGCTGACGGCACGGGGATCGTCAACGCCGTGTTCGTCCAGTGGCTCAACGGCAAGCAGGAGCTGGTGTGGCCGAGGGACTCCGCAACGGCGAAGCTCGCCTACCCGGCGCCGCCCTTCGCCAGCCGGTGAGGGCCTAGCGGAGCGTTGGCGCTCCTCGAACTGGAGGGTGTCTCCAAGGCCTTTGGCGGCGTCCGCGCGGTCAGCGGAGTCAGCTTCACGGTCGACGAGGGCGAGCTCGTCGGGGTCATGGGCCCCAACGGGTCGGGGAAGACGACTCTCTTCAACCTGATCACTGGCGCGCTCCGTCCGGACGCCGGCTGCATCCGTATGGCCGGCCGCGACATCACGGGCTGGTCGCCCCACCGCGTCTGCGCCGAGGGCATCACGCGCACGTTTCAGCACGTCCGGCCGTTCGCCGGGCTCTCCGCGCTCGAGAACGTGCTGGTCGGCCGCCTCTACGGCCGCGCGCGGGAGCGCCGCGCGACGGCCGCCGCCGAAGCCGAACGGTTGCTCGCGCTCGTCGGCCTCGGTGGCCGCGGGCACGTGCCAGCCGCGTCGCTCACGCTGATGGATCGGAAGCGCCTCGAGCTGGCGCGCGCGCTCGCGACCGCGCCGCACCTCCTGCTGCTCGACGAGCTGATGGCCGGCCTCAGCCCCGTCGAGACGGAGGGCGTGATGGCGCTGTTGCGGCGGCTCCAGCGGGAAGGCGTGACCATCCTCATGGTCGAGCACATCGTCTGGGCGCTTCTCGACCTCTCGCGCCGGGTGATCGTGCTGAGCGCGGGCGAGAAGATCGCCGAAGGACCGCCGGACGCCGTCGCCGCCGACCCGACCGTCGTGGATGTCTACCTCGGCACGGGCGCGGGGGGCGCGCGGCGTGCTTGAGGTCGAGGCGGTCGAGGCTGCCTACGGGCCGTTCCTCGCCCTCTCCGGCGTCACCCTGCGGGTCGGCCCGGGCGAGATCGTCGCGCTCCTGGGCCCGAACGGGGCAGGGAAGACGACCCTCATCCGCTGCGTCACGGGACTCCTGGTGCCGCGCGCCGGGCGCATCCGTTTCGGCGGCGCGGGGCTCGTGGGCCTTCTGCCGCACGCGATCGTCGAGCGCGGCCTCGCCGTCGTGCCCGAGGGACGGCGGCTCTTCGGCGGGATGACCGTCGAGGAGAATCTGGACCTGGGCGCCTTCACGCCCCACGCGCGTGCGGGGCTCGGCCGAGGCCGCGAGCGGATCTACGAGATCTTCCCGATCCTGCGCGAGCGGCGGCGCCAGCTCGCCGGCACGCTCTCGGGCGGCCAGCAGCAGATGGTGGCGATCGGACGCGCGCTGATGGCCGCGCCGCGCCTGCTGATCCTCGACGAGCCCTCCCTCGGTCTCGCGCCGCGTATCGTCGAGACGATCCTCGGCGTCATCGGCGAAATCAACCGGGGCGGCGTGTCCATCCTCCTCGTCGAGCAGAATGTCCAGGCCGCCCTCGGTCTCGCCCACCGCGCCTATATCCTCGAGGCCGGGCGCGTCGCGGGCGAGGGCAGCGGCCCCGCGCTGCTCCAGGATCCGCACGTGCGCCGCGCCTATCTCGGCCCGCTCGCGAGTTTGCCGGGCTCGCGGCCCCCGCTACCATGATCCTCGTCCAGCAGCTGGTGCTCGGGCTCCTCGTCGGCGGCCTCTACGGTCTCGCCGCGGCCGGCCTCTCACTCGTCTTCGGCGTCCTCAAGGTCCTCAACGTCGCCCACGGCGAGCTGATCATGCTCGGAGGCTACGGCGCCTTCTGGCTCTGGGTACTCCTGGGTTTCGATCCGCTGCTCGCGCTTCCGCTCGTCGTCGCCGGCGCGCTCGTGTTCGGCGTGCTGCTCTACTGGGGCCTCTTCGCCTTCGTCGTGCGGGCGCACGAGGAGACGCGTATCAAGAACTCGCTGCTGATCGGTTTCGGACTGGCGCTCGCGACGCACGCTCTGGCCGTGCGCCTGTGGACGGCGGACGAGCGCTCGATCACGACCACCTACGCCGGCGCCGTCCTCTCCCTCGGCCCCATCGCGATTCCCCTCGTCCGCCTGGCGAGCCTCGTCCTCGCCTTCGCGCTGATCGGCGCGCTCCACCTCCTGCTCCAGCGCTGGCGCTGGGGGCGGGCGATCCGCGCGACCGCGGAGGACTGGGAGGCCGCGGCGCTCACCGGCATCGACGTCCGGCGCGCTTACCTCCTTGCCTTCGCAATCGGCACCGGTCTCGCCGGCGCCGCGGGGACGCTCGTGAGCGTCGGCTACTCGATCAGCCCGTCCATCGGGCTCGAGTGGACGCTGAAGGCGCTCATCGTGGTCGTCCTCGCCGGGCTCGGCTCGATGCTCGGCACCTTCGTCGGTGGTCTCGTCCTCGGCCTCGCGGAGGCGGCGAGCGCGTTCGCGTTCGGCGGGCCGTACCGCGAGGTCGTCGGCCTCGTCATCTTCCTGGCCGTGCTCGTCGCACGGCCCCGGGGGCTCTTCGCGCGATGAGCCGTCGCGGGTGGCTCGCGCTCGGCGTGACGGCGCTGGCCGCCCTGGCGGCGGTGCCGCTCGTCGTCCGGCGCGACGACGTGCTGAACTTCCTCTTCCTCGTGCTCCTCTCGGTGGCGCTCGCCCAGTCGTGGAACGTCGTCGCCGGCTACGCCGGCCAGATCAACCTCGGCCACGCGGCGTTCTTCGGCCTCGGCGCCCTCGTCACGCGCACGCTCTGGATCGCCGAGTGGCCGGTGCTCGCGGGGGCGGCGCTGGGCGCGCTGGCCGCGACCGCGTTCGCGCTGCTCGTCGGCGCGGTCGCCTTCCGTCTCCGAGGCGCCTACTTCGCCATCGGCACGCTCGCGCTCGGCGAAATCTTGCGCATCACCGTCGGCAACGTGCTGCCCGAGGTCTCGACGCTGCCGACGGCGACGATCGGCGCCTACCGCCTCGCCGACCGCTACTATTTCGCGCTCGCGCTGGCGGCGGCGGCCGTCGGCGTCGTGGCGGCCCTCGAGCGCTCGCGGGCCGGCCTCGGCATGCAGGCGGTCCGCGAGGACGAAGAGGCGGCCGAGGCCAGCGGCGTCGGCACGCTCAGGCTCAAGCTCCTGGCCCTGGTGCTCTCGACGGCGCTCGCCGGGCTCGCGGGCGGGCTCTTCGCCTATTACCACATCAGCTACTACCCTGCGCACCCCTTCGGGCCGCACTGGACCTTCGACGCCCTCCTCATCACGTTCATCGGCGGCGTCGGCACGGTCCACGGCCCGGTGCTGGGCGCGGTCTTCTACGTCTTCCTCAAGGAGTACCTGGCGATCCGCTGGGTGGACTTCCACCTGTTGATCTTCGGCGCGCTGTTCATCACGATCGTTCTGCTCCTGCCGGGCGGGCTCGTGGAGGCGGCGGCGCGCCTGCGCACGCTCGCCAGGCGCGCGTGCTAGGATGTCGCGGGACATGAGCGCTTTAATCGGAGTCGTGGGCGACTTCAATCCGAAGAACCCTACCCATCGCTTGACGAACGAGGCGCTCGACCATGTTCGGCTCCCCTTCGAGTGGGTGCCGACGGACGCGATCGAGGACGAGCCCAAGAAGCGACTCGCTGCGTACCACGGAATCTGGATCGCACCGGCGAGTCCGTACTGCAGCATGGACGGCGCGCTCTCGGCGATCCGCTACGCGCGGGAACGGGGAGTTCCCCTCGTCGGTACCTGAGGCGGCTTCCAGCACGCGATCGTCGAGTTCGCGCGCAACGTTCTCGGGTTCCGAGACGCCGACCACGCCGAGACGGCGCCCAGTGCCCGGCGGCTCGTCATCACGCCGCTCGCGTGCTCGCTCGTCGGGCAGCCGCAGACGGTCTTCGTGCTCCCCGATAGCCGCGCCTCGGCGCTCTACGGCGTTACCGAGGCGACCGAGGACTATTACTGCAACTACGGTGTCAACCCGGACTACCATCGACTGCTCGAGGCCGGCGGACTCCGGGTGAGCGGGCTGGGCGGCGCGGGCGAGGTCAGGATCGTCGAGATTCCCGATCATCCGTTCTTCCTCGCCACCCTGTTCCTGCCGCAGTCCCGCTCGACGGCATCCAGGCCCCACCCTCTCCTCGTGGGCTACGCTGCCGCCGCCACCGCCCATCGGGAGGCTCGCGTAGCGGTTCCATGACGGATGTCAATCGCGCCTCGCTGTGACGAGGTGGCAGGCCCGACGACGATCTCAATCCTCGTCGTGGTCTCCCCTCGACGTCCCGAACACCGCGATGCAGCCGTTTGAGCAGTTGGGGAAGACGTTGTTGGCCGGCAAGGGCACCAACGCGTGGTTATTACGCGGGTCCACAGCCACCGAGTGCGAGGTCCCCGCGGGGAACGGCGGGTCAGTTGTCTTGCCCGCGGTGTTAACCGTCGGAACAATCTGGATCAGGGTTTGGCTTTCGGCGTCGATTACGCCCAGCACCGGGCCTGTCGGGTTGTTTCGGGAGGCGGTGTAGTAGCGTCGGTCGCCGGGGTTGAACCAGACTTCGTCGGATCCCCCAACGCCGGCAACGCTCGCATCGATTGTGCCCGTGTTCGCGTCCATGATTATTTGCGTGGGCGCCGCGATGGAATTCGGATTCTTCGAATCCCACGCATTCCCCGCAGTATCGAAGACTACGCTGCATCCGAGGAGCAGATCCTGGTTTGGACCGACGGTGAGCCCCGCAGGTTGGCAGAGCTCCACAGGAAAGGCCGCCTCTACGGCGCCAGTATGCGGATTGATTTTCGCGACCGCTCCGTCGGAGGTCACGCCGTTCACTTCCGGTATCGAGATATAAAACCTGCGGGTCTTGGGCTCCCACACCGGTTGTTCTGCGCCATTGGTTGCAGTTTTGTCCTTGTTAGGACCAAAATTCTTGAACGTGATTCTGCAAGGCGGGTGAACCGATGTACTGCATTCGTTTTGGTTTACTGTCAAAGCTCCGTCCGCATTGACCTTGATCAGGCTGGCAAACGGCGGGTCGTCGGCGTTATTCACGACAAGGAGGAGCCGATCCTGCGGGTCGAAGGCGAGTTCATCGGCACGGTTGCCATCCGTTCCGCCTGTGGACACGTCGCCGCCGAGGACAATTTGATCTGTCCTGAGGTCGATGGTTACTACCCTGCTGGGGGCGTCGGTCACGAAGAGGAAGTGTCCGGACACTACGACGCCATTGGGCCCGGATTTGTCGTTGTCCGCCACCTGACCTACTCCACCGGGACCAGCCTTAAAGACGACCCCCTTGAACCCCCCAGTGATGTGTCTCAAGAATATATTCGTCTTAGCGTCGACGACGTCGACGCTCTTATTGGAACGATCGCCGAGATAGTAGAGCTGGCTGTTCGGGTCGAGCCAGCTGATATCAAAGGCTCGGAGGGGGACCAGTGACGTCGGGATGGGGACGGTTGTAAGAAGCTTGACCGCCCCTCTTTGGTCCTCATCGGCGCTGACCGATCCGGCGGGAAGCAGGAGGATGGGAACAGCAACGATGAGAAGTAGAGAGAGCGTGAGCGCGTTCTTCCGCGGCATGGAGAACCTCCTTGTCGTGAACCGCCACCTGAGAAGCCACGAGTCTTCACGCGGCATTCTCTTGCCCGAGCGAAGACGAGTCGATGGATCCCGCGGCTCCGCTACGCGCAGACGCAGCGGGCGCGAGGCACGCGGAGCGGGTACGTCAGGCGGAGGCGGCGGGAGGGGCGCGCGTGTGCCACGACGAGAGCGGGCAAGCGGACAGCAGGCTCTCGTCTGGCGCGGACACGGAAGCGATGACGACTGCGGCGGACATCGTGTGCCAAGGCAGGTGAGCGTCCGTGGTGCCGACGCTGGACGTCGCCAGCAGAACGACGTCGTCGTAGTCGCCGTTGTCCCAGAAGCCGGCGATCCAGCCGGGATCGGGCGGACTGGCATAGGCGAGGGGCGCGAGCAGCACCATCGCGCCCATGAGTAGGAGAACGAGCGAACGCTGGAGCGTCACTGGCGACGAGATAGCACTGCGCTGCTCCGCTTGTCAAGCAATCGTGCCGCGTGTTTGCCGCGCACGTTGCTCACCGTTCTGATGCCGCATCCGAGCGCCAGTGACTCGAGAGCCCCGACGGGCTGGTAAGCTGTCCGTCATGGACACCACGGAGTTCCGCCGCCACGCCCACGTGTTCGTCGACTGGATGGCCGACTACCTGGCCGAGGTCGAGCGCTATCCCGTGCGCGCCCAGGTCAAGCCCGGAGAGGTCGCCGCGAAGCTCCCGCTCACGCCGCCCGAGCGCGGCGAGCCGATGGAGACGATCTTCGCCGACTTCACCTCGGTCGTGCTGCCGGGGATCACGCACTGGCAGCACCCGAGCTTCTTCGCCTACTTCCCGGCGAACTCGAGCCCGCCGTCGGTCCTCGCCGAGATGCTCACCGCGACGCTCGGCGCCCAGTGCATGCTCTGGCAGACCTCGCCCGCCGCGACCGAGCTGGAGACGCGCGTCCTCGACTGGCTTCGCCAGATGACCGGCCTGCCCGAGGGCTTCACGGGCGTCATCCAGGACTCCGCCTCGAGCGCGATCCTCTGCGCGCTCCTCACCGCGCGCGAGCGCGCGACCGGCTGGCGCGCGAACGAGGAGGGCGTCGGCGCCGTCGGGCCACTCCGCGTCTACTGCTCGACGGAGACCCACTCGGCGACGGAGAAGGGCGCCAAGATCGCGGGGCTCGGCCGCGCCAACGTCCGCAAGATCCCGGTGGACGCCCGGTTCGCGATGCGACCGGACGCGCTCGAGGCCGCGATCCGCGAGGACCTGGCGGCCGGTGCCACCCCGGTCTGTGTCGTGGCCTCCCTCGGGACGACGGGCGTCGGCGCGCTGGATCCGCTGCGCCCGATCGGCGAGGTGTGCCGGCGCCACAACGTCTGGCTCCACGTGGACGCGGCGTGGGCGGGGAGCGCGCTGATCCTCCTCGAGCATCGCGGGATGCTCGACGGCATCGAGCACGTGGACAGCTTCGTGTTCAACCCTCACAAGTGGCTCTTCACCAACTTCGACTGCTCCGCGCACTACGTGCGCGACCCGGACGCTCTCGTGCGGACACTCGAGATCCTGCCCGCCTTCCTCAAGACGCGCGAGCGCGGCCACGTCATCGACTACCGCGACTGGAGTGTCCAGCTCGGGCGCCGCTTCCGCGCGCTGAAGCTCTGGTTCGTGATCCGCGCCTACGGGGTGGCCGAGCTCCAGCGGATGGTCGCCGCGCACATCGCGCTCGCGCGCGAGGCCGCCGAGTGGATCCAGGCGGCGCCCGACTTCGAGCTGATGGCGCCGCGGAGCCTCGCGCTCGTGAACTTTCGTTACCACCCGCGCGGCGTGGAGGATCCGAGCCAGCTCGACCGGCTGAACGAGCGGTTGCTCGAGGCGCTGAACGACAGCGGTGAGCTCTATCTGACGCAGAACCGCGTGCACGGCGCCTACGCGATCCGCCTCGCGATCGGTCAAACCACGACCGGGCACCGCCACGTCGAGGCGGCGTGGACGAAGATCCAGGAAACGGCGCGGGCGCTTGGCGGTTAGGGTGAGACGAACGCCTCGGGTGCGGACCGACCATCCCCACCGGGGCGGCGAGTCGGAGCACACCGTGGGACACCGTTCGTTGGGGAAGGAGGGCGTCGCATGACATGCCCTGCGCTCGTCGTCGTGCTCGCACTACTCGCGCTGGTTGCGGCACCCGCTCGCGTGTCAGCTCAGCTCGTCCTGGTGCCGCCTGTCATCACGCAAGCGGCGGCGGACGATGCGCTGCAATCCCTTCACATCACCGGCACGAGCTTCGGCACCACAACGCCCACCGTCAAGCTGGCGGATGTCTCGCTGGTCGTCACGACGTTCAGCGACACCGCCATCGTGGCGATGCTGCCGCCGGGGATCGCTCGCGGCTCGTACTGGCTGCTCGT
>WNEP01000153.1_pt1 | contig 40962 bp, 27 predicted proteins | sample 5399961 | NCBI WGS metagenome assembly WNEP01 (sample SAMN13153329, study PRJNA577476) | soil metagenome | isolation source: 20 cm grassland meadow soil pre-rain plot 5 | place: USA:California | collected 2015-09-08 | reverse complement strand
ACGAGGTGCAGCTGCGTCTGCGGATCGTTGTTATCGTTGCCCACCTTGCCGATGAAGCGCCAGTTGAGCGAAGCATCCACGTTCCACGGCATCTCCCAGGTGGCGCGCAGATTGTGCCGCCAGCGCGGGTTGACCGTCTGGCAGGTGAGCCCGAACAGACCGGCGCAATCGTACTGAGGCCCGCCGGCGATCGGCTGAGTCGTGGCATGCAGCAGGTACACGCCGTTGATAGCCCAAACCAGCGAGCCCACGTGCCCCAGCCCGACCTTGTAACTCGACTGCAGATCGATGCCGCTGGTGAGACCGGAACCGATGTTCTGACTAGTCTGGACGAAGTAGCCGCCGCCGGCGATCGTGGCCCCCGACAGTCCGAAGAACCGGTCCCGGACAATCAGCGCGCAGTAGGTCGGGTTACCCGTCGCCAGACACTGCGCCAAGGCCACCGAAGCCGGGAGGGGGCCGACGGCCTGGTCGAGACGGATCTGCCAGAAGTCGACGCTGCCCGTCAGACTCGGAACGGCCTGCGGCGCAAACAGCAGCCCGAACGAGTACGACTTCGCCTTCTCAGGCTGCAGCAGCGGATTTCCGCCCTGCACCTGGCCCAGCTGCCCGGCGACGGCTTGCGGAATGGTGCCGTTGTTGAAAGCCGTGGTGAAGGCTGCCGCCTGGGATGCCGGCACCGTGTGCAGGCACTGCGCCAGGGTGACCCCCGCCTGCACCGGCGGAGCGCACGGATCGTTGCCGAACTGGATCAAGCCCAGCAGCTGCGGGTTATACAGCTCGATGATGCTCGGAGCGCGGATCGCTCGCTGGTACGAGCCGCGGAAGCGCAGATCCTGGAGCGGCGCCCACTGCAGGTCGAATTTGTAGGTGTTCACCCCGCCGCTCACCGAGTAGTTCGAATGGCGGAATCCGCTGCCGAACACCAGGTCCTTGGAAAAGCGCTTGTCCTGCAGCAGCGGTGCGCGCAGCTCGATGAATTCCTCATCCACGGCGAGGCTGTTGTTGATCGCCACGGCCGCGCCGCCGAATCCCGCCAGCTGTCCGGTCTGCTCGATGGAATCGGGTGCGAACTGCACATTCTCGTTGCGATGCTCGAACCCGACGTTCATCCCGAAGCCTTCGTTCGCTGTGGGCAGCTTGACCCCGTACTCACCGAGCTCGCCGGTGATGTCCGCGTGGGCGGTGCGCAACGTGGTGCTGCCCGCCCCGGTGCCGTTTGAGTAGAGGTAGGCAAGCGCGGCGGGAGTCACGCCGCCGTCCTGGAAGATATTCCACGGTACACAGGGCGCGCCCACGACACACTGCGGGTTAGCCCTGGTGCCGGTGACCACGAGGGCGTTGTCGATGTTCGCGTAGTTGAAGTACTGGTCGTTGGAATTGAAGAACGTCGTGTAGTAGTACTGCCCCCAGGCGTCGTAGCGCCACGCCTTAGTCAGGTCGCCCTTCACGCCGATGACGGCCCGGTAGTTGGTGTGCTCGTAGTCCGAGGTGCGCGCGCCGCCCTCTATATTGCGTCGCCCGAGTTGGATCGCGACCTGGTTTGCCGGATCGGCCTGGTTTGCCGCGCTGATCTGCGCCGCCGTGCAGCCGAGGATGCCCTGCTGTTGCGCGCTGAGGAACGGATTGCCGCAGTTGACGAAGTAGGGGTTGCCGGTGTTCGGGTTGCCGGTGGTGAAGGCTGCCGTCGGTGCGATCGCCTGATGCGATTTATCGTTCATGAACATGAATTCGAAGTACGGCGTCGCATAGTCGTTGAGGCTGTTGTGCGCCATCAGGCCGCCCTGGTAGCGGTCGTCCTGGCGCGCCAGGTAGATGTATTTCTGCGAGTTGAAGAACGGGGGAGGCGTCGTCGCCGGACCCCAGGTAACGAAACTGTTGCCGGAAACGGCGTACCTAGTGCCCGCGTGCGGCCCGCTCAAGGGAGTAAAGCGGTTCGAGTTGGTCGAACCACCACAAGAAGGCGCGATCACGTTTCCGGTGACGGCATCGAAGTTCTCATCGAGCTGGCACTGGCCGAAATCTCGATCGCCGCTCGATACCGGGTCGGCGTGCAAGTAGGTGAGCCAGCCCGTGAGGTTGCCGTTACCCTCGCCGAAGTTAGTGCCGGCGATTATGCTGAAGGTCCGGTTGCGCCCGTCCTGGACGTTGCCCGAGAGCGGCGTTAGGCCCGCCTGGATCGCCGCGTTGGTCATGAAGGTACTTTTCTGATTGTGCCAGTTCTCGCCGAACTGGGTGTCGAACTGCAGGCCCTGAAAGTTCTTCTTCAGGATAAAGTTCACCACACCCGCGATCGCGTCGGACCCGTACACCGACGAGGCACCACCGGTGAGAACCTCGATGCGGTCGACCAGGAAGATGGGAACCTGATCAAGATCAGGCGCCGGCGACGCAATGGCTGTATACGGAGAACCCTGACCGAGCCGGCGTCCGTCGATCAGCACCAGGGTGCGGTTGGGACCCAAACCACGCAGGTCGGCCGTCGAGACACCGCCCGCCGTGGTGAGCCCGCTAGTGCGGTTACCCAGGTCCTGACCCAAGTCGTTGTTAAAAATCTGGGGTAGCTGATTGAGAATGTCGGTAATGTCGTTCTTGCCGGTGGCCAGAATGTCCTTGTTGGTCACCACCTGGACCGGGCTCGCGCTCGACGCATTTGGCGAAGCGATGCGCGACCCGGTGATGATGATTTCCTCGACTTGGGTCGGCGCATTGGCGCTCGCCGGCGGCGGTATCTGTGCGCTCGCGGCGGCCGCGAAAATGAGCGCGGCGGCGCCGATCGTGGCGCTCGCGAGCGAGCTGACGATCGGGATCAGTGGCCGCGGTACGGCAGCGCGCGTTCCGCGCCTCACGAGCCCGCCCAGCCACCTGAAGAACGCGCGAGCTGCTCTCATTGACGTGACTCCCTGGTTTGCTTTGTCACCGCCGGCACCACCCTCACCACAGTGCCGCGCGCGGCGAAGACCGTAGCGACTGTCAGGTCGTTCCCGCAACACAACAGGCGCGAACGGGACGCCGCGAGGCCCGAGCGGAGCGTCGGCAGCACTGACGGCTGCTGTCGAACGCGGCAACGACGGGCGTGGGATCTTTACAACGCGCGCGCCATGCGTCGGGTGGTGCGCGGGATGCCGCGAAACACCGCTCCGCTCACGCACCGCCCACGCCGCTCGCGCCGCGGCCGCCAGCCGCTCGCGCCGCGTCGATTGCGAAAGCCGGGTGCGGCTCCCTACGCTCACTGCGCAGCGGATGGAGATGCGCCTTGCGACTGTTGGATCACATCGCGCAGTGCACCGAGCCCTTCGTGGTCCGCCAGGATCGGGGCGATGTTTGGCGGCTCGCGGGTGCCAATGATTTCGCGCTGGCGCTCGCGCGTTGTCCACTGCGCTACGTGCTCAATGATGAGCTGGTGCGCACCTGCACCGCGCTCGCCTATTCGGAGGGCGATGAGCTCTCCGGATGTCTGGACCTGTTGCGCATTCCCGCGGAGCAGCTATGGGTCGAGTGGAACGAGGCGGCGAGGCGGGAGGAGCTGGTGCGCGCTCTGCCCGATTGCACCGGTGGCGCGACCGCCGACATCCTGCGTACCGGAATCCTGATATCGGCAGATCCGCTTGGCCGCTCCGGGAGTCTGCGCACCTTCTGGTTGACCCGCCGCGAGCCACAGGAACCGCTGCTTGCGGCCGTCGAGACTCTGATCGACCTCGATGGCGGCCCGAGCACGTGCCCGCCTGAAGCGCTACTTCAGGGTGAGGCGATTGCCGTCTTCGACTCGCGCAACCCGCAGGTCGATAGGCTCCTGCAGTGCGCCGGCTTCCGTCTCGAGCCCTCGTGGCAACGCTACTATTTCAGCGTGGCGACCGGCGCCGAGACACGTGCGCAGGTCATCGAGCGCTCGCTCGCGGCCGTGGCTTTCGACCTTCCGATCTTGCTCGCCCTGTTCCTGCTGATGGCCGTGCGCGACGATCTGGCACAGCTTCCCGTGAAGCCGTTTCGGCTCAACGCCAAGCGGGCACGTCTCGGCAGGCGGCCGCTGCTCGAGCACATCGAGCTCTCCGCGCCGGTGTTCGCCGGCGCCAGCGTCTCCCTGGACGACGGTGCGCGGGGCACGCGTCGCGGGCCGCGCTTCCATCACGTGCGCGGCCACCTGGTCCGGCGACGCAACACCATCTACTGGCGCGGCCCCCACTGGCGCGGGCACGTGCGCCTCGGGAGCGTCCGCACCCGCACGGTCGAGCTGCGGCTGCCGGGCTGAGCGCTATTCGAGCAGAAACGGCGCCAGGCGTCCCCGGTAGCGGCGACTGAGTGTGAGGCGCGTGCCGCGCCTGAGGATCAGCTCGTAGTCGCCGTGAAACAGCGGGTGCATCTCGGCGATGTGCTCGACGTTGACCAGCGTCGAGCGGTGCACCCGCACGAAGGACGCCGGGTCGAGCCGGCTCTCGAGCTGCGCGAGGGACTGGCGAAAGGAGAAGCAGCGCCCGCTCGCGTAGATCTTGACGTGCTTGGCGGCCGCCTGGACGAACTCGATGTCGCGCATCGCGAGCACCACGACCTTGCCGCGCTCGGACAGCAGCAGGCGCGTGCGTCCGGCGGCGAGCGCCCGGGGCTGAGAGGCGGACGCCGCGCCCGTCCCCGGGGCCGGACCGGAAGCGATCAACGACTTGGCGCGCGCCACGGCGCGGCCGAAGCGCTCGTCGTCAAATGGCTTCAGAAGGTAGTCGATCGCGCCGACTCCGAAGGCATCCATCGAGCGATCCGAATAGGCGGTCACGAAAATGATGTAGGGATGCAGGCCCTGTTCGGCGAGCCTCGCCACCAGCTCGAAGCCGTCGAGCTCGGGCATGCGGATGTCGAGCAGCATCAGTTGCGGCCCGAGCTCGGGCGCCCGTGCCGCAGCTTCGGTCGCCGAGGCGAAGGTGCCCACGATGTTGATGTCGGGATCGGCGCGCAGCAGCCGCATCACGCGCCGGCGCGCCAGCGGCTCGTCGTCCACCACCAGCGTTGCGATGTTGGCGCTCATGACGCTGCCGCCGCCGCCTCGGTGAGCGCCGCGCCGGCGCTGCGGCGCAGCGGCAGGTCGAGCCAGGCGCTGGTGCCACCCTGGCGGTCGGGACCGATGGTGAGACGCGCGTCGTCACCGTAGGCGGCGTGCAGGCGTAGCTTGACGTTCGACAGCCCGTGTCCGTAGTCCGCGGGCGAGAGATCCCCCGGCAACTGCGGGCTGCTGTTGTTCACCACGATGAGCAGCCGCTCGGCAACCACCGCCGCGGTCACCCGCACATGCAGGGTCGGCCCGCCTTCGCTGCGGCCGTGCTGAATCGCATTCTCGGCGAGCGGCTGCAGCAGGAGTGAAGGCACGTAGGCGCCGAGCGACTCGGGGGTGGCGTCGATGGAGATGCTCAGACGATCGGAAAAGCGGGTCTGCTGGATCGCCAGATACGCCTCGAGGCCGGCAAGCTCGGTGGCCAGATCGACCCACGGCCAGTGGCTGCTCTCCAGTGCATGGCGGAGAAAGTCGCCGAGACGCGCCAGCATGGTCGCCGCCTGCCGCGGACTGTCCTCGATCAAGGTGCTGACCGCGTGCAGTGCGTTGAACAGGAAGTGCGGCTGCAGCTGCGCCGAGAGCATCGCCATGCGCGCGGCGGCGTAGGCACTCGCCAGATCCGCGGCACGCAGCGCCTCACGATGGTGGCGGCGGGCCGTCAGCACCAGTGCAATGGCGAAGAGTCCGAGGATGTACGGCGGCAGAAAGAACCGCAGCGGCGACACCCAGAATATCCAGGATGCGCCCAACGTCCTCCAGGCGTCGAGGGTATCCCACATGTCGCGGATGTGTCCGTCGACGAGGCCGGCCGCGAGCGCCGTCGCGACCGGCGCCAAATACACGACGCCCAGCGCCAGGAGCGTGTTGATCACTGCGACCCGTGCGCCGGCCCCCAGCGCCGCGGGCCAGCCCAGTGCGATAGCGAGGCGGTACGCGGGCGCGGCTGCCAGGAACACCAGCAGGTGCTGCGCCGTCCGGGCGCGGTTCGTGATGATGTACATCCCGTCCATCATCGTGCCGGCGGTCGGCATCATCCACAGCACCGCCGTACCCGTCACAACCAGCCAGCACAAGCCCCCGACGGCCCAGATCACATGCCATGGGCTGCGCTCCGCCAGCATCGCGTGCGCGTCCCCGTGTATGGGTCTCAGCACGGCGGGCGGAAGATGCTGGCGCGACAGCTCCATGAGAGGGAGTCTAGGAGGGAAGGGGCTCCGGCGGTCAGCGGGCGGGCGCGAGCGGGACTCGTCGCGGCGCAAGCGGCAGCGACCCGCGCCCGTCAACTCGCGCGCGCCACGTCCTCGCGGATCGTCGCGCCGCTCGTCCACAGGTGCCACGCCGCCCAGAACCCGGTCGGGGCGAGGAGCAGCAGCCCCCATCGCAGCGATTCCGAACCCGCGCCGAAGGCGGCCGCGAACCAGTCGCTCAGCCAGCCGATCAGCTGCGGGGCGAGCACCAGGTTGGCGACATTGGCGATGAACAGCAGCAGGGCGCACGCGGTGGCCCGCATGCCCGCCGGGATCACGTTCTGCAGCAGCCCGAGTATCGGCCCAATGTAGAAGTACACCGCCGGCACGAACACCCACAGCAGCACGGTCGCCACCTCACGCGACTGGACCCAGTAGAGAGCGATCGAGGGGATGGTGGTCAGCGCCGTGACCCACCCGAGGAGTCGCGTCACGTAGCGCGGATCGGCGGCAGCGCGCCTCGCCATGAGGAGCGCCGCGAGCAAGGTGCCCGCCGTGCCGGCGATCAGGTGCATGGGCCCGAGGAGCTGCCCGGCCTGCCCCACCGTCATGTGATGCGAGCGCTGCAGGAAGGTCGGGGTCCACCACATGAGTCCCCAGCTCCAGAACGTCGCCACCGACCCGCCGAGCAGCAGCTGAACCGCCGAGCGCTGCCGGGTGATGAACCACACCGTATCGGCGAGGGTGCCCGGGGCGGCGGGCGGTGAGTGATCGAGCTGGCCGCGGCGCGGCTCGCGCACGGTGAGCGCCACGACGAGCGCCACCGCGAGCCCCGGAACGCCGAGGACGAGAAAGGCGGCTCGCCAGCCGCTGCGCTCGGCCACCTCGCCCGCCACCTGCGATCCGAGCCACGCCCCGAGGCACGCGCCGAGGGCGAAAATCGTGTGGGCCATCGGGCGGCGCGCCGGGGGAAACTTGTCGGCGAGCATCGAGGTTGAAGGAGGAGTTCCGCCGCCCTCGCCTATGCCGACTCCGAATCGCGCCAGCAGCAGCTGCCAGTAGCTGTGCGCGAGGCCGCAGAGGGCGGTCATTCCAGACCAGACCGCGATTGCGATCGCGAGAATGTTGCGCCGACTCACGCGATCGGCGAGGTCCGCGATGGGAATGCCGACCGTCACATAGAACACCGCCAGCGCGACCCCCGTGAGGAAGGCGATGCCGCTGTCGGACAGGTGGAGTTCCTCCCGGATCGGCTCGATGAGCGTCGAGATCGAGAAGCGGTCGGCGATGTTGAGCGAGTACCCCACGGTGAGGACCGCCAGCACGTACCAGCGGTCCCGCGGTGGCGGCGCAGGACTCAGGGGCTCCAGGTCCACTCCCGCGCGCTGGCCCGACAGCCGCCGCCCGCAGCGCCGGTCCAGGCGCGCCCCAGCACCGCCCGGCCGCTGGCGGCGCCCGTGGACTCACCCGCGCGCAGCGCCCGCACGCCGTTCACCCACACCTCATCGACACCGGTCGCGAGCTGGTGCGGATGCTCGTAGGTCGCGTGATCCTGGATCGTCGCCGGATCGAACACCACGACGTCCGCGAAGTCGCCCGTCTTCAGCAGGCCGCGGTCGGCGAGCGACAACGTGGCCGCCGGCAGCGCGGTGAGCTTGTGAATCGCCTGCTCGAGGCTGAGCGCCCTCTCCTCACGGACGTATTTCGCGAGCAGCCGCGCGAAGTTGCCGTACGTGCGCGGATGCCGGCTGGATTTCAGAAACACCCCCTCGGGCGCCGGCGCATCCGCATCCGAGTCGAAGCTGACCCAGGGGAGCGCCAGCTCGCGGCGCACGTTCTCCTCCGACATGAGAAAGTAGCCCACCGCTACGCGCGATCCGTCCTGGATCACCAGGTCGATGGCGGCGTCCTCGGCACTCACGCCACGCATCTTCGCGACCTCGGCGAGCGTCTTGCCCGTCAGCGGCTTGAGCTGCGGGTTCTTGAACCCGAGCAGCAGCGTGCCGGCGGCCCCCGCGGCTCCGTAGAGGTTCTCCCACGGCGGGGCCGGGTCGCGCATCTCGGCGAGCACACGCGCGCGAACCGCCGGATCCTGCAGCCGGCGGATCCAGGCCTCGAGGCCGCCGTCCTGCACCCACGGAGGCATGGCGGCATCGAGCCCCGTCGCACCCGCCGTGTACACGTACATATCCGCGGTGATGCGGATCCCGGCGGCGCGCGCAGCCTCGACCTCGTGGATGAGCGCGTCGAGCTTGCCCCAATTTCCTCTGCCCGCGGCCTTCAGGTGATAGATCTCCGCCGGCGCGCCCGAGGCCCTGGCGATGTCGATGGTCTCCTGCGCCGCCTCGAGCAGCCGATCGCCCTCGCTGCGCATGTGCACGCTGTAGATCCCGCCGCAGCGCGCCGACTCGCTGGCGAGCGCCATGAGCTCGGGGGTGCGAGCGTACTGGTTCGGGCTGTAGATGAGCGCGGTGGTGACCCCGAGAGCTCCTTCCTCCATCGCCTGGCGCACCAGCGTGCGCATCCGCTCGAGCTGCGCGGCGGTCGGTTGCACGTCGCGCTCGCCGAGCACGTTGGTGCGGACCGTGCCCGCGCCCACGAAGGAGGCGACATTGGGCGCAATGCCGTGCCGCTCGAGCTTGTGCAGGTACTCCCCGAGAGTGGTCCAGTCGATGGTGTAGTGAATGTCGGCCTGGCGCTCCCTCGCGTGGCGCTTCATCTCCGGAGTCAGCGGCCCCATCGAGTCCTCGCCCAGCACCTCGAGCGTCACTCCCTGGCGCAGATCGCTCAGCGCCCGGCCGTCCGCGATGAGGGACTCTTCCGGGTGCGCCAGCATGTTGATGAACCCGGGCGTCACCGCCTTGCCGCGCGCCTCGACGCGCTCGGACGCCGACCCGGGAGCGAGCGGCCCCACGTAGACGATGCGATCGCCCCTCAGGGCTACGTCGCCCACGAACGGTGGGCTCCCCGAGCCGTCGTAGACGGTGCCGCCGCTGATCACCACATCGTAGTGCGCTCCCGGACCGCTTGCCTCCTCGGGGGGCGCGCCGACACCGGGGCTCGCCGCGGCAAGACAGAGCCACGTGATCGTGACCGCGAGCGCGCTCCGGGCGAGCGCGGGGGCGAGCGGGCGGGCGGGTGACATGTTGACGCGACCTCCCTCCAGTCGTGTCAGATCCAGGGCCATGTGCTCAAGGCGCATCCGAACCGCTACGAGCTCGGGCGCGGCCCCACTCATATTATAGGCGGCGTGCCGAGGGCCTGCCGGCGGCTGAGGCCCGCGCCTCGCTCAGCCGCGGTGAATGAACGGCCAGGGAGAGACCTCCGCGCCCGGCTCGCCCGGGACTTCGATGAGGGCGGGAGCATCGTCCGCAAGGGCACGCTCGAGCGCGCTGCGCAGCTGCCCCGCGGTCGCGGCGCGGTAGCCTGCCGCGCCGAAGGACTCGGCGAGCTTCACGAAGTCGGGATTGCGCAGCGCTTCGCCGAGTAGCCGTCCGCCGAAGGTGGTCTTCTGGTCGCGCAGCACATTGCCGAAGCTCTGGTTGTTGAACACGATCGCCACGGAGCCGATGCGATGCTGCACGGCGGTGGCCAGCTCCTGCACTCCGAACATGAAGCCGCCGTCGCCGTTGACCGATACCACCGCCCGGGTCGGATTCGCGACCTTGACGCCGAGCGAGGTCATATAGCCGAAGCCGAGGTTGTCCTGATAGCCGCTCGCGACATAGGTGCGCGGCTCGTACACCGGGAAGCCGAAGCGGGCGGTGAATCCGACCTGGCTGATCTCTTCGACGAAGAAGCCGTCGCGCGGCAGTACCGCGCGGATCGCGTCCAGGAAGGCGAGCTGCGGCTGCACCACCTCGAACTCGCGCCGGGCACGCGCCTTGAGATCCTGGAATTCCGCTTCCCGGGACGCACGCTTGCGCAGGCGCGGCGCGAGCGCCTCGAGGAGCGCGCGCACTCCGAGGCGCGCGTCGGTCACCACGCCGACCTCGGTCGGGCGGCGCGGCATCTCCGTCGGGTCGATGTCGATGCGCACGATCCTCAACTCCGACGGCACCTGCTTCCAGCGGATGAACTGCAGCTCCATGCGCGTGCCGATCGCGAGGAGCACGTCCGTCTTCGCCCAGAGCGCGTACGCCGCCGCCAGGTCGAGCCCGAAGGGCGAGTCTTCGCTCACGATGCCGCGGCCGCTGCGATGCGCGGTCACCGGGGCCTGCAGCAAGCGGGCGAGCTCGAGCACTTCCGCACCGGCGCCGAGCGCGCCGGAGCCCACCATGATGAGCGGCGCCGCAGCGGAGGCGATCAGCTTCGCCGCCCGCTCGATCGCCTCCGGGTCCGGCAGCGGCGGCGCCATGGGGCGCGCGCTCACATCGAGCTCCACCTGCGCCTTCTGCCCGAGGGTATCCCAGGGGCATTCGAGGGCCACCGGCCGGGGACGCCCGCTCGTCAGCTCCTCGAACGCGCGCGCCACCAGGCGCGGCGCTTCGCTCGGGTGACTGATGCGCGCCGACCACTTGGTGAGTCCGCGCAGTATCGCCAGCTGGTCGGGAAGCTCGTGCAGGATGCCGTGGCCCCGGCCGATCTCGTGCGAGAAGACTTCGGAGGTCAGACACAGGACCGGTGCGTTCGCCGCATAGGCGGTACACAGCGCCGCCGACGTGTTGAGCACTCCGGGACCGGGCACGCAGGTATAGGCCCCCACGCGCCCGCTCGAGCACGCGTAGCCGTAGGCCATGTAGGCCGCCCCCTGCTCGTGGCGCGTGCCGAGGTAAGCGAGCTCCCCTTGCCGCTCGGCCAGCGCATCGATCAGGCTGTAGGTATGTACCCCGGGGATGCCGAAGATGTGCCGCACGCCGTTGCGGACGAGACCATCGACGATCGCCTGCCCGGCGGTTACGACCTTCCGCATGGGGCTATGCTAACAGTCCCGCGGTCGCGATCGGACGGATGCCTCACGCGCGTGCACGTAACTCCTTCAGCGCAGCGCGCGCGGCCATACGGCCCGATGCGCCCACGATACCGGGCCCCGGATGCGTCCCGGCGCCACACAGATGCAACCCCGCCACGGGCGCGGCGTGACCGGCGAGATCGGGCACCGGGCGCATGAAGAGCAGCTGATCGAGCGCGAGCTCGCCGCGCGATACGGCACCTTCGCGCAGTCCGAACCGGCTCTCGAGGTCGACGGGCGAGAGCACCATCCGCTCGCGCACCTGGGAGGTGAATCCGGGCAGGTGCGCCTCCACGACGCGCAGCGCCCGCTCCGCCACGGTGTCGCGCAGCTCGCCCCACTCGCCCTCGCGGAGCCGGTAGGGCGTGTATTGCACGTGCAGGACCGCAACGTGCTTGCCGGGAGGCGCGAGCCCGGCGTGGACCGCGCTCGGAAGGTGAATCATGACGAAGGGCTCACTCGAGCAGCGTCCGTACTTGGTCGCATCGAAGGCGCGCTCGACATAGCGCATCGACGGCGCGATCAGCATCGTGCCCGCGGCGACGGCGGAGGCGGTTGGTGTTGTGGTGGTGGTGGTGGTGGCGGCGGTGGCGGCGGCCACCGAATCGGGCAAGGCATCGAGCGCCAGCAGGATCTTGGTGGTCACGCCGCGGAAGCGGATATTGCGCACGGCTTCGATGAGCACCGGGTCGAGGTGCACGGGGTCGATGAGCCCGAGGAGACTCTGGTACGGATCGAGCGCGGAGATCACGGCTCTGCAGGCGATCGCTTCCCCGGAGCTGAGCGCCGCCGATTCGATCCGCCCGTCGCGCACTGAAAGCTCAACCACCGCGCCCTGGGTCTCGATCGCGACGCCCGCGGCGCGCGCTCGCCGCGCCAGCGCGTCGATCAGCGCACCCGGCCCGGCTTTGAGTCGCAGCCGCTCACCGATCACGCCGGGCGCCGCACCGACGTGACGATGCAGGAAAGCCAGCGCCGTCCCACCCGACATCGGTCCCTGGCAAAGGTCGGTGACCGCAAGCGCCGCGAGCGCGCCCTTGAGTGGCTCCGACTCGAAGAAGTCGTCGAGCCAGTCGGCGGCCGAGATCGGCAGCGCGCGCAGCAGCTCGACCATGCCACGGCGCCCGAGGCTGCGGTATTGGCGACCGAGCCGGAGCAGCGTGAGGAATTCGTCGATCGCTCGAGCGTCGACGCGCGGCGCGGCGTCGCGAAACAGCGTCGCGAGAAAGCCCGCGAGGGACGCGAGCTGTTGCACGAACTTCGGCCAGCGCTCGGCGTCGCGCGCGGAAAGACGCCGCAAGGCCGCGGCGGTCTCAACTGCGGAGCGCCGCAGCGCGAGCGGTCCGCCCTCCCCGAGTGCGATGACGGTCGGATCGGCTGCAACGCTCGCATGGATCTCGGCCATGCCGCGGAATGCCTGCGGGTCGAGGTAACCGAGGTCGGGCACCAGTGGGGCGGCGCGCCAGCCGGGCGCGAATTCGATCTCGCGATAGATCCCCCCGAGATCGGGGCCCGGCTCGAGCAACAGGACACGCACGCCGGACGTGGCGAGCCCGGTCGCCGCCACCAGCGCATCCGGCTCGCTGCCGAGGACTACCACATCGAAGGAGCGACTCATGTGTCGGACAGAATCCGCTGTGCGGCGAGGCGTCCGGCCGCGCCCATCACGCCACCCCCGGGGTGCGTGCTCGAGCCGCACTGGTAGTAGCCGGGAATCGGCGTGCGGTAACTCGACCAGCGCGCCGCCGGGCGCAGGAAGAACAGCTGCTGCAGCGCCAGCTCGCCCTGGAAGATGTTCCCCTCGGAGAGCCCGATCGTGCGCTCGATGTCCGCTGGCGTCAGCACCTGACGGTGCAGGATGGCGGACTTTAGGTTGGGCGCGTATTCGCTCAGGGTGTCGATGACGGTATCCCCAAACGCCTCACGCCGGGCGTCGGTCCAACCGCCTTCGATCGCGTAGGGGCAGTACTGCACGAAGATACTCGCGACGTGCCTGCCGGGCGGCGCCATGTTGGGATCGATCACTGAAGGGAAGATGATGTCCATGTAGGGGCGCTTCGAGAAGCTGCCGTACTTGGCATCGTCGTAGGCGCGCTCGAGGTAATCGAGGCTCGGGCTGATCGAGATCGCGCCGCGATGGTGCGCGCCGACACCGGGCAGGCAAGTGAAGTCCGGCAGCTCCGACAGCGCCAGATTGACCTTGCCGGAGGAGCCGCGGAAGCGGAAGCGCTGCACCTGCTCGAGGAGCTCGTCCGGCAGCGCCCGCCGGTCGACGAGCTCGAGGTAGGTGCGGCGCGCATCGAGCCCCGAGACGATCACGGGCGCCCGGCACTCTTCACCGCTCCCGAGCACGACACCGACCGCGCGTCCTCTCTCGAGGAGCACCTGCCGCACCGGCGCTTCGGTACGAATCTCGGCGCCCTTCTCCAGGGCCGCACGGGCGATGGCCTGACTGATCGTGCCGTTGCCGCCCTTGCAGAATCCCCACGCGCGGAACGCGCCGTCGATCTCTCCCATGTAGTGATGCAGCAGCACGTAGGCCGAGCCTGGCGAGCGCGGTCCCATGAAGGTGCCGATGATGCCGCTCGCGGACTTGGTCGCCTTGAGGGGCTCGAACTCGAACCATTCCTCGAGGTAGTCCGCCGAGCTCATGGTGAGGAGCTTGTAGAGCGCGTGAAACTGCTCGCGCCCGAGGGAGCGCAGGTGCCTCCCGAGCTTGAGCAGGCCCTTCAGGTCGCCGGGTCTGAGCGAGGTGGGATCGGGCGGCATCATGCCGAGCAGCGGCTTGACCGCCTGCGCCATCTGCACCATCAGCCGGCCGTAGGCGACCGAGGCTTCGGCATCCCGCGCCGAATGCCGGCAGAGCTCGCGCCGCGTGAGGTCGGCATCGCCCCAGCTGCCGAGATAGTCGCCGTTCGGCAGCGGCACGATCGTGCTCTCGAGGGGCAGGATCTGCAGGCCGTGCCGCGGGAGCTCGAGGTCGCGGATGATCTCGGGCCGCAGCAGACTCACCACATACGAGAAAACCGAGAAAGTGAAGCCCGGGAAAACCTGCTCGCTGACCGCCGCGCCTCCGATCACCGGACGCCGCTCGAGCACCAGTACCCGGCGGCCCGCCCGGGCGAGGTACGCGGCGGCCACGAGACCATTGTGGCCGGCGCCGACGACGATCGCGTCATGGGAGCGCTGCGCTCCCGGTGCCGGCGATGAGCGCACGTTCAGGCCCTCTTCCGCTCGGGGTCGAAGAACGGGAGCTTGCGCACCCAGGCGTTGGCGCGCTTGCGTCGGTGCTCGACGGTCACCTCGATCTCCACCGGCGTATCCGCCGCGAAGTGCGGAGCCTCGAGGTGCGCGAGCGCGAGATACTTCTTGAGCAGCGGCGACCAGCATCCGCTCGAGGCGTAGCCCACCTGCTCGCCGCCGCGATAGATCGGGACGCTGCTGCGCCAGGCGATGGTCGGGAGCGACGGTGCCAGGCCCACCGCCCTGAAGAGCGCCTCGAAGGAATCCCAGTCGACTTCGACGCCGACGAAGCGCCACGCGGGTCCGCGCGCCTTCTCGGCGCGCAGCGCCGCCTGGCCGTTGAATGCGCTCTTGTCGAGCCGCACCGCCCAGTCGAGCGAGAGCTCGTAGGGCGAGGACTTCTGGGATTCGATCATGGCGTGTTGCGAGGACTGGTAGTCCACCTCGAGCATCACCAGGCCCGCTTCGATCCGCACCACGTCGAGCGCCCAGATGCCCGCCGGAGTAATCCCGTAGTCCGCCCCGCGGCCGATCAATGCGTCCCAGACCGCGATCGCCCCCTGCGCAGGGATCCACAGCTCGTACCCCAGATCGCCCGTGTATCCGGTGCGCGAGATCTGCACCTCGACGCCGGCGATGCGGTTTGGCATCACGCGGAAGTATTTCAGTCCGTCGACGGGCTGCTCGGCGACGGCGTCGAGCACCGCCCGCGACAACGGACCCTGTAATGCGAGCGCGCCCACGGCGTCCGACACCTCACCGATCTCGACTTCCATGCCGAACGCGTTCTGCTGCAGCCAGCGGAGATTGGGCTCGGCCGCCGTGAGGCGATACTGCCGCTCCCCGAGCCGGCTGATGGTGCCGTCGTCGATCGTCTTGCCCTGCGCGTCGCACCAGGGCGTGTACAGCACCTGGCCGATCTGGGTCGTGCTGACGTTTCGCGTAACCAGCCGGTCCAGCAGTCGCGCCGCATCGCGGCCGGCGATCTGGTACTTGTGCAGCGGCGAGACGTCGAACAGCGCCGCGGCGTTGCGCACCGCGGCGTACTCGCGCTCGTGCGTCCAGTCGTAGGCGCTCGCCACGGCGTGACCCGCCCAGCGGCGCCACGTCGCGCCGAGCACGAGGGGCGCCGTGCGCGCGTGAAAGGGCGTGGTTTTGAGCATCCCCGGGCGGCTCCGCAGTCTTATTGAACGATCGTACAATAAGGATTCGAAACGGATCAACCGCATCCCCGCCGGTTACGCGCGCGGCGGCGCCGGCGGCGCGCGCGGGCCGCCCCGCACCCGCCTGGCGGGCGACATGGATATCCGCCCACGGCAATGCAGTCTACTTCAGCCTCGCACCCGACCAAACGTTTCCGGCTGGGCCGTCGCGACCACCGGCATCTGGCGCATGCGGGCGCCCGGCGCCTGCGCTACAATTATCCGCTGAATCCTGTGGATTCAGGCGATCTCGTACTACGGCAAGCTCGCGATCCATCCGACGCCGCTGATTCCGGTCTACCAGGTGCCGTGGCAGATGCGTGCAGGATGCGAGGATGCATGCAGCGGGTTGAGTCAGGCGTGAGCGCAGCGGCGGCGAGACTCCTCATCGTCGACGATGAGGCCGCGCACATGCGCGCCCTGTGCGACACTCTCGAGCGCGAGGGTTACGTCACCCGCGGCTTCACTTCCGGACGCGAGGCGCTGGAAGCGCTCCGCGAGCAATCATTCGATCTGCTGCTGACCGATCTGCAGATGCCGGAAATCGACGGCATCACGCTCTTGCGCGCCTGCCAGGAGATCGATCGCGACATTGCCTGCGTCCTGATGACCGGGCACGGCACGATCGCGACCGCGGTGGATGCGCTCAAGGCGGGCGCGCTCGACTACGTACTGAAGCCCTTCAAACTGTCGAGCATCCTGCCGGTGCTGGCGCGCGCGCTGGCGACGCGCGCGCTGCAGAGGGAAAACATCCAGCTGCGGGAGTCACTGGCGATCTACGAGCTCTCGCGCGCCATCAGCCAAGGCCTCGACCGCGATGCGATCGTCGAGCGGACGCTGGCGGCGGCCGCCGGGCAGCGCGATGTCGGCGCGGTTTACCTCCTCGTGCCCGCCGAGGATGGCGGCACGCTGCGGGTCGCGGGATTCACCGGGCCGGCCCCCCGGGCTCTGGAGAGCGCGGCGCTGAAGCTCGGCGAGTCGGCCGAGCGCTGGGTCGAGGAGGCGCGCCGCGAGCTCGGGGCGCGCGTGGCGCCTTCCCCCGCCGGGGTTCTCTTCAGGCACCCGTTCGACCCGCGCATCGCCGTGGCGCTGCCGATCGTCGCCGGCGGAAAGTTCTTCGGAGTCCTCGGCTTCAGCTCCTCGCGGCCCGAGCGGAGGATCCCCCCGGGACAGCTACGCGCTCTCGACGTCCTGGCGCGCACCGCCGCCAGCGCCTTCGAGACCGCGGCGCTGGTCGGTGAGCTGCGCCGCATGAACGAAGAGCTCGAGCTGCGCGTGCGCGAACGCACGCGCGATCTCGAGATGGCCAACCACGATCTGGAAGCCTTCTCATACTCCGTGTCGCACGACCTGCGCGAGCCGCTGCGTGCGGTCGAGGGCTTCTGCGAGATGTTCCGCGCCGAATTCGCGGCGAGTGTCCCGGAGGCGGGGCAGAAAATTCTGGAGCGGATCTGGGCCGGGGCCGGCCGCATGACGCGTCTCATCAACGATCTGCTGCATTTCTCGCGCCTCGGCCGCCAGCCCCTCGAGTGCGCCCGCGTGCCGCTGCGCGAGCTCGTGGAGCAGTGCGTGGCGCGCCTCGAGGAGTCGCGCGACGGCCGGCGGCCGGGCGTGCAGATCGGAGAGCTCCCCGACTGCTTCGCGGATCGCGCGCTGCTCGAGCAGGTGCTGATCAATCTGTTGTCGAACGCCATCAAATTCAGCGCCGGACGGGACGACCCTCGCATCGAGGTGGGTGCGCTGCGTCAGGGCGCCGACATCGTCTATTACGTGCGCGACAACGGCGTCGGCTTCGACATGCGCTACGCCGACCGGCTCTTCGGCGTGTTTCAGCGCCTGCACCCGCCGGAATCGTTCGAGGGCACCGGAATCGGCCTGTCGATCGTGCACCGGATCATCACACGTCACGGCGGCCGGGTGTGGGCCGACAGCCGCCCCAGTGACGGCTCCACCTTCTATTTCAGCCTTCCGCGGCCGAGCGAGCTCGGCCCAGGGATGTAACGCCACGCTCAAGCACGCGGAATTAAAGGCGCTCCGCGTGCGATTTGCCGGCTTACCCCCAAGACGGCCGGTCTTGCGCCCGGAAAGTGTGACGGCCATCCGGGTGAGGCGTCTTTCCGGCGGGTCTAATAAAGACGCGATCGACTGTTTAGAAAACACCCGTGCGCGCGCGAGCCCCTTTCACCGTCCAGCTTCGGCAGATTCGGTGCCGGGCGCGCGCCGAATGTAAGCAAGGTCGGAGACGTGGCGATGGATGCGCCCCCTGAGCAGTCTTCCGGCAGGCCGTTGCGAGTCCTGCTGGTCGAGGATTCCCCGTCGGACGCCGAGCTGACCAAGTGGCGCCTGCAGCAGGGCGGCTACGCATGCACCTTCGAGTGCGTGGTGAACGAGGCCGAGATGCGTGGCGCTCTGCGCGCGGGTTCGCCCGATCTCATCCTGTCCGATTTCAGCCTCCCCGGATTCGACGGCATGTCGGCACTGGCCATTGCGCGCGCCGAGGCACCCGGGGTGCCGTTCATCTTCCTCTCGGGCACCATCGGCGAGGAGCGCGCCATCGAGGCCCTGAAGTGCGGTGCGATCGACTACGTCCTGAAGAGTAATCCGAAACGCCTGGTGCCGGCGATACAGCGCGCACTCGATGAGGCGGCGTTGCGCCGCAAGAACCAGGCTGCCGAGCAGCACGTCGCCCGCCTCGCCGTCGTGCTTCAGACACTCTCGGCGATCAACTCGGCGCTGGTGCGCATCCAGAACCGCGACGAAGCGCTGGCCGAGACCTGCCGCCTCGCGCACCGTATCGGCGGATACCCGCTGACGATGGTGGCGCTTCTCAACCCCGCAACGCGCATGGCGCGACCGATCGGTTGGGCGGGCTACGACTTTCTCGAGCAGCCGTGGGAAGAGTTTCCCGTCGCGGTTCACGAATCCGGCGATACCAGCCTCATGGGCCGGGTGATCCGCAGCGGCGAGGCGGTGCTCTGCGAGGACATCGGGACCCACCCTCAGGTCATCCAGGGACGCGAGGCGTTGAGCGCCGCCGGCATTCGCTCGCTCGCGTGCCTGCCGCTGCGGGTCGACAACACGCCGGTGGGGGCGCTGCTGTGCGGCACGCGCTCTCCGACCGTCATCGCTCAGGACGAATGGCTGCTGCTCGTGGAGCTCGCCTCCAACCTGTCGTTCGCGCTGCAGTACCTCGACAAGCAGAATGCGGTGCACTTCCTGTCGTATTTCGAGCCGCTGACCGGTCTCGCCAAGCGGGCGCTGTTCTGCGAGCGCCTGACGCGGCTACAGGCGCGCCGCAGCGGCAGTCCGCCGCGTCTTGCGGTGACCGTGTTCGACATCGCGCACCTGCGTGTCATCAACGACTCGCTCGGCCGGCACAGCGGCGATCGGCTCTTGCAGTGCGTCGCGGATCGGCTGAAGACGCGCTTCCCGGACACCGAGCACATCGCCCACCTGGGAGGCGGGACCTTTGCCTGCCTGAACGCCCTGCGAGAAAACGACACCGGCGAACTGCGTACACTGCACGATGAGCTCATGCGGCTGTTCACCGAGCCGTTCCGCATCGACGGCCGCGACGTCGTCGCGGAGATCAAAAGCGGGGTGGCCTGCTATCCGCAAGGCAACATCGAGCCTCACGACCTGGTGCAGAACGCGGAAGCGGCGCTCAAGGAGGCGAAGACCTCGGGCGAGCGCTACCTGCATCACCGCGTCGAGATGAATGCCGAGCTGGCGCGGCGGCTCAGCATGGAGCAACGGCTGCGGGCGGCGCTCGAGACCGACCAGTTTCGCCTGTACTACCAGCCCAAGATCACGCTGCGAAACGGCAGAGTCGCCGGGGTGGAGGCGCTGCTGCGCTGGCAGGACCCGGAAACCGGCCTGGTCGCGCCCGCGGTCTTCCTGCCGCTGCTCGAGTCCGCCGGGTTGATGACAGCGGCCGGCACCTGGGTCATACGACAGGCGGCGTCCGACTGTCGCGCGTGGCGCTTGCAGGGTCTGCCGCCGCTGCGGGTGGCCGTCAATGTATCGCCTCCGGAGCTGCGCCGCCGCAAGATCGCGGACGAGATCCTCGAGTGCATCGGCGATCTGGCAGGCGATCCGGACTGGGGGGTCGACCTCGAGATTACCGAAGGAGTTCTCTCGGGTGATGCCTCCTCCTGCGTCAACGCGCTCAGGCTTCTGCGCGCCGCGGGCGTGCGCATCGCCATCGACGACTTCGGCACCGGGTTCTCGTCCCTCGGACGCCTGTCCGAGCTGCCGATCGATACTCTGAAGATCGACCGGAGCTTCACCAGCCGTCTCCCCACGGACCGCAAGAGCGGCACGCTGGTCTCGACGATCATCGCGCTCGCGCGTGCCTTCGACATGACGACCGTAGCCGAGGGCGTCGAGAATCGGGCGCAGCTCGATTATCTCCTGCGCGAAGGCTGCGACGAGTCGCAGGGCTACCTGCACACCAAGCCGCTCCCGAGGAGCGAATTCGAAGCGTGGCTCCTCCGTAACGGCGGCGTGGGGCTGGGCGCAAAGAGCCTCAGAAGCGTTCGCGGCTGAGACTCGGGCGCCGCGCGGGGAATTTGCGCGGCGAGCTTCGGGCGTGGCGGCGGAACATGTTGGAGCAAATAAGGACGTCAGCGCACCATAAGAGCGCAGCGCTCTCAAAAGAACTCGCCGAATAAGACTGTAACTGATTGATCAAACGCGAATGCCCATTTCTGGCATGGCGCGTGCTTGAACCAGCTCTGCGTCGCCTTTGCATGGGCGACGATTCGCCGCGCCTGCGGGGGAGGAGTTGGCCCATGAAACTGATCACGGCGATTGTCCGAACACACAAGCTCGATGAGGTTCGCGAGGCCGTCGGCGATTTGGGCGTCTCGGGCGTAACGGTTACTGAGGTCCGAGGCTTTGGGCGGCAACGCGGCCACACCGAGGTCTATCGGGGCGCCGAGTACGTCGTCGAGTTCGTGCCGAAAACCAAGATCGAAATCGCAGTCGCCGATACCCTCGCTGAGCGGGTGATCGAGGCTATTAGCACTACGGCTCGGACGGGCAAAGTCGGCGACGGCAAGATTTTCGTGGTCGACCTGGAGCAAGTCGTGCGTATCCGCACCGGCGAACGCGACGCCAGCGCCCTTTAGAACCACAAGTGAGTCAGCTCAGGGGAGACAGGTCGATGACTACATTGTCGCGGTCGTTACTGTTCGTTTTGCTGGCGCTGCCGGCGCCCTTGGCCTGGGCTGATCCACTTCCCGCAGCCGTATCGGCCGCTGCGTCCACCGCACCTCCGGCGCCCTCGACGACTGAGCCCTCCGTCATCCTCAACTCCCAGATCAACTCCGGCGATACCGCCTGGATGCTCGCCTCCATGGCGCTGGTGTTGATGATGACGGTCCCTGGACTTGCGCTCTTTTACGGGGGAATGGTGCGCAAGAAGAACGTTTTGGCGACCCTCATGCAGAGCTTTGCCATCACGTGCCTCGTGACCCTTCTCTGGTACGTCATCGGCTACAGCCTCGCCTTCACGCCCGGGACGCCCTACATCGGGGGCCTGAGTCGCCTCTTCATGAACGGGGTGATCTATATCAAGGACGTTGCGGCTGCGGCGGCCACCAAAGACACCCCGGCCGTCGCGGCGGTGATCGGGAAGGTGTCCGTAAGCCACCTGGGTGTGACGATCCCCGAGACCGTGTATGCGATGTTCCAGCTCACCTTCGCGATCATCACCCCCGCGCTCATCTGTGGTGCGTTTGCGGAAAGAATGAAGTTCTCCGCGATGCTCTGGTTCATGGCGATCTGGTCGATCATCGTGTACGCACCCATCGCCCACTGGATGTGGGAGCCGGGCGGCTGGGGCGCAACCGCGGGCGTGCTCGACTTCGCGGGCGGCACGGTCGTACATATCAACTCGGGTATCGCCGCGCTCGCATGCGCCCTCGCGCTCGGCAAGCGCGTCGGACTCAACAAAGAACCCATGGCGCCTCACAACCTGGTGTTGACGGTGATCGGCGCTTCGCTCCTCTGGGTCGGCTGGTTCGGGTTCAATGCCGGTTCCGCGGTGGCCGCCGATGGCCGCGCCGGCATGGCCATGGCGGTCACGCAGATCGCCACCGCCGCAGCGGCGCTTGCCTGGATGTTCATGGAATGGACCATCAAGCGGAAACCGAGTGTGCTGGGCATCGCCTCCGGCGCGGTCGCCGGCCTTGTGGCCATCACGCCTGCGTCGGGCTTCGTGATGCCCACCCCTGCGGTCATCATCGGCATCGCGGCTGGGGTGATTTGCTTCCTTGCCGCTACGTCGCTCAAGAAGGCGCTGGGGTACGACGACTCACTCGATGCGTTCGGCGTGCACTGTATCGGTGGCACCGTCGGCGCATTGCTCACCGGCGTATTCGCGAGCGCCGCGCTCGATGGCGGACAGGCCGGAAGTGTCGTCACGCAGCTGAAGGGCGTGCTCGCCACCTTGGTCTACGGCTTCGTGGTCAGCTACCTCATCCTCAAAGTCATCGATGTGACCATCGGACTGCGGGTCACTGAAGACCAGGAACGGGAGGGGCTCGACGTATCGCTGCATGGCGAGCACGTCGAGTAGCGCCCAGCACTGATCCCAAGGGGTCTCCGCCGCCCAAGGGCGAAAGACCCTACCCACCCTCTTCACGGAGCTCTGTGTCATGCATGTGCCAGTCACTCGAGCCTCATCCCTCCCCTTCGAGGAGACCGTCGACTGGAACCGCATTCGCCTCGCCTTGGGGGGCGCACTCCTCTGTCTCGTGGTCCTGGGCGCCCGCGGCGCCCAGGCAGACGAAGCCAAGCCTGCGGAGCCCGTCAAGCCCAGCGCGCCGTCGTTGACCGATGTGCTGGGGGCGTCTGGTATCGACCTTCACGGCTACATGGATGCGGCTTACTCCTATCTTTCGGGCGCGGGCGTCTTCACGAGTGGGGTTGCGGACCGCGTGTTCGACACCGAGCCCAATTCCTTCAACGTGCACCAGGCAACACTCATCGTCGACTATCAACCGAAGGAGGGCTGCGGCGGTCTCGTCACCCTCACGGCCGGAAGAGACGCCCGGGTCATCGCCTCTCTCGGCGAGTCGACGAGTAATTTCGATGTCACCCAGGCTTTCGCGCAATACGCCCACGGTCCGCTGACGATCATCGCCGGCAAATTCGTGACGCTCGCCGGGGCGGAAGTCATCAACTCCACCCAGGACACGAACTATTCGCGCTCCATTCTGTTCGGCTACGCGATTCCCTTCACCCACACCGGAGCCCGGCTCACCTATGCCGCATCCGATCAAGTGAGCGTCATCGTCGGCGTCAATAACGGTTGGGATCAGCTGCAGGACGCGAATAAACAGAAGACCGGCGAGCTCGGCATCTCGTTCACCCCAAACAAGGTCTTCTCCCTGGCGGCGCAAGGCTACAGCGGCGTTGAGCAACTCTCCGGAGGCACGTTCATCGGCGCCGGCACACACGGCCTGCGCAGCTTGATCGACGCGGTGGGCACTTACAACGCGACCAGTCAGCTCACGTTCATTCTGAACGTCGATTGGGGCCAACAGGAGAATGTCACCTCGCTCGTCAATGGAACCTCGATCACGGCGAAGTGGGATGGCGCCGCAGCTTACGCCAATTACCAGGTGAATGATCAATGGCGACTATCGCTGCGCGCCGAGTACTTCGACGACAAGGACGGTTACCGCACTGGCGTCATTCAGAAATGGAAGGAAGCCACGCTGACGCTTGCCTACCTGCCCACAAAATTCATTGAAATACGCGGCGAGGTGCGCGGTGACAAGTCCGACACCAACGCCTTCGTCAAAGACACCGCATTTTTCAGCGGCACCCCGGGTGCGGGCGTCACCGGCAACCAGGCTTCGATCGGCCTCGAGGCGGTGTACAAGTTTTGAAACTCGAAGGTTCCGCGGGAGGGGGGGGTGGATAAGGTTTGGCGAGAAACCATTTTGGCGGGACCGTAGGCCAAGGATTTCAATGGGTTACGGATGCGCTCTGCAACGGATTGCAGTCGAGCCGCTATGATACCCGCGAGCTCTGGGCCTCACCCTTGCGAGCACCGATGCGGGCGCGAAAGACCAAGCTGACCTCAATGGATCAAATTGCGCGGCTTGCGAATGTGTCGAAGCCGACCGTCTCGCGTGCCTTGAAGGACAGCCCGCTGGTCAAGCCCGCGACAAAAAGGAAAATTCTGGATATCGCACGGCGCCACAGCTACTCGGTCAACTGGAACGCCCAGAAGCTCAGAACCAACCGCACCAACACCGTCGCCGTGGTGATGCATCTGCCGCCGCAGACCAGCGAAAGCGCGTCCGCGCCCTTCTTCTTCCAGCTGCTGAACGATGTCGCGCGGGGCTTGTGGATTCGGCGGCATGATCTGCTCTTGTGCTCGCCCGATGTCGACGATGTGTATCACTATGAAATGATGATCTCGTCCAAACGGGCCGACGGCATCATCTTTCTCGGCCAGGGTCCCGGAGACAAGTGGCTCCGGGATCTCGCTCGCACGCGCGTGCCCTTTGTCGTCTGGGGCGCAGCGGGTGAGGACGGCGCTTATTGCACCGTCGGGAGTGACAACCTGAAGGGCGGCCGACTGGCGGGTGAACGCTTCCTCGAGCTCGGCCGCCGACACGTCCTTTTCGTTGGAAATCGCGCTCACCCGGAAATGGAGCAGAGGCGCCAGGGGCTGGAAGGCGCGTTGAGGCTCGCCGACCCCGCCGCTCAGGTGCGCGACCTCGAGATCCCGGATTTCACGTTCGAGACGGGCTACTCGGCGATGACAGGCTTCCTGGCGGGAGGGACCTCGAGACCGGATGCCATCTTCGCGGGGAGCGATTCGGTCGCCATGGGGGTGATCGTGGCACTCCGAGAAGCGAAGCTCGAGGTGCCCGCTCAAGTCTCCGTTATCGGCTACAACGACCTCCCGATCGCGCAGTACTTCCAGCTACCCCTCACCACCATCCGTCAGGACACTCACGAGGCCGGCAGTCTCCTCGTCGAGAAGCTCTTTCAGATCTTCGACGGCGGCAGGCCGAGCGCCGCCAGAGTGCCCACGAAACTCGTGATTCGGCAGACCTGACCGAGGGGAGAGTCAGCGCCTACGCCGACGCCGACGCGGAGCTACCTGAGACGGAGGTGGTCGACAAAGAAACGAGCCATGGCCCGGAAGGCCTGATCGGACTCCGGCAGGTCCAGGAAGATCCAGTGCGCGTGGGGCATCGCCTCAAATATCAGGATCTCCGCATGCACGCGGGCGCGGAGCAACGCCCGGTGAAAGAGCGCGGTCTGGCTCAGCATGAAGTCTCGCGTGCCCGCGATGCAGAGCGTGGGCGGAAATCCCGTGAGGTCGGCGAAGATAGGCGAGATCTGGGGACTTTGGCGGTCGTGGTTCCGCACGTAGTCGGAGAACTGTTCCGAGCTTCCCGCGTCGGCGGGCCGGAAGAAGAACTCCGAATCGCCAATGCGGCTCAAGTCCGCCGTGCCGGTGAAGAACCCGAGAGCTCTCGGGAGCGGGCCACCGGTGTCGCGCAGCCTCACGAGAAGCTGTGCGCAGAGACACGCGCCTGCGGAGGTTCCATAGAGCGCGATTTCCTCCGGGGTATGATCGGCGAGGAGTGCGCGGTAGACCGCTTCCGCGTCGTCGACCGCGGCGGGAAAAGGATATTCGGGCGCGAGTCGATAAAGCGGCGCGACGACCGGCACCTTCGCATAGGCCGCCACCGGCACGTTCTCGGTCACTGATCCCGCATCGACGATAAAGCCCCCGCCGTGCAGGCTGAGGAGCACGGGGCCAGGCGGGAGAATCGAGTTCACGCTCGGGGCAAAGAGCCTGACGGGAACCCCGGCGATCGCGCCCTCCTCCATGCGGACGCGGTGACGCGTCCGCTGAATCTCCCCCAGCTCCCGCTGCACGCGGGCACACATCTGGCGGTTACGTTCGAGGTCCTCGGGCTCCGTGGTGGGGAGAGCGCGAAGAGCGGCCTGCGCCTCGGCACTCACGGTCTTCGGGGGCGGCGCTGCGGAGAAGGCGCTCATGCAATGCATTGCATCATACGCCGTGCAGTCTACGATCGGAGATTGCCTTTTTCCAGCTTGTAATGCCGTCCAGTTATTGAACGAATGAAATGCGTTGCATTTTCAGGAGCACCGGCCTATAGTGACCACTCGGCATCGTGAGAGGCGAGAGCATGGTCCGCGATTGCTGCCCCGGGGCTCGCACAAGGCCGCGGCCGATCACGGCAGTCGTCCTGGCATCCCTCACCGTCTTCCTCGGCGTCCGGTCGAGCCCCGGGCAGGAAGGCGCCGATCCGACTCAAGCCACTCCATCGGGCGGCGCAGCTTCGAGCCCCGGGGAGCGGCTCGAAGAAGTCGTCGTCACGGCGCGCCGCCGAAGCGAGTCGCTGCAACAGGTCCCCATAGCCATCGCGGCCATCGACCAGGACACCCTCGAGCGCTACGGCGTGCAGACGCTCTCCGACCTGCAGCTCCTCGCTCCCTCGGCCTACGTGTCCGAGTACGCGCACGGGAGCGGACAGCAGTTCTTCAGCCTCCGAGGCCAGAGCGAGTCCGGATTGAACACGGGAGGCGGCGCAGGAGGGGGACCCGGCGTCGTGGGGTACTTCTCGGAGGTACCGACTCAAATGGCGGGCCCCGGTCTCTACTATGACCTCCAGTCGGTGGAAGTCCTGAACGGCCCTCAGGGCACGCTCTTCGGCCGCAATACCACGGGCGGCGCGGTACTCTTCGAGCCGCGCCGTCCCGACCTCCACGGCACGGCCGGCTACGTGCAAGTGCTGGCAGGCGACTATCGCCGGGCCGAGGGCCAAGCGGCCGTCAACGTGCCTTTCATCGACGGAACGCTTGCGATTCGCGTCGCGGGACAAATCGGATCGCGTGAGGGGTACACGCAGGACGTGAACACCGGTGTCGAATGCGACAATCGGCATTTTCAGGCGGCCCGCATCGGCGTTCTCCTTCAGCCGTCCGAGCGACTCGAGAACTATTTTCTGGCGAGCTACGTGGGGTTCGATGAGCACGGGCCGGGCTCGATTCTCGATGCGGGGAATCCCGCTAACCCATTCGTCGGGCCGACGATTCTCAACTACGTGGCGGCTCAGCAGGCACGCGGTATCCGGGCCACGGCGCTCTCCGTCAATGAGCTCGATCAGGAGTCCTATTCGACGCTCATCAATAAGACGCGATTTGCATTGAGCGATCGCCTCACGCTCAAGAATATCGTGAGCTTTGCGTGGCAGCGCGCGAGACGGAACGACGATGAGGACGGAACGACCCTCGCGCTCCTCGATTCATTGGGCTCGAAGCCCGGCACGTATCTCGTCGACACCAACACGATCACCGAAGAGCTGCAGCTGCAGGGTGAGACAGGAGGCAAGTCGCTCAACTGGCAGACGGGCGTGTTCTACGAGGATGACTACACCCCCGGCGCATCGAACCACACCTATACGCAACACGTGGTACTGCTCCCTTTTTACAGCAACACGGACAAGACCGACGAGGGAGGTACGTCGTCCGCGGTGTACGGACAGGGCACTTACAAGCTCACCCCGTGGCTCGAGGGGCTGAGCTTCACGGCGGGCTACCGATACACGTGGGACCGCGTCTACGAAGGTTACAGTCAATCCTTCGGACTCACGCGCTTCAATCCGGCACCAGGTGACTTCTGCTCGTCCAAGGCCGGCCTGTATCCCAGTTGCTTCATCGAGGCCGGCGCGCGGCACAGTGGCGGCTCGTACGCGATTGGCTTCGATTATCAGTCGAGCGCTTCGACGCTCCTCTACATTACTTCGCGCGAGGGCTACAAAAGCGGCGGCTTCAACATCGTCGCGGCCAGCATCGGAGCGACCAGCAGCCCGTTCTTCGCTTATGGACCGGAGAAGGTCCAGGATGTCGAGCTCGGCATGAAGGCCGACTGGTCCTCGGGATCCGTCCGAGGCAGGACCGACGTCGCGATCTTCGACAGCTGGCTGCGCAACGCCCAGGTCAATACCAGCGCACTCATCAACAATCTGCAGGAGGCCGTGACCGCCAATGCGGCGCGGGCAATCGTGCGCGGCGTCGAGTTGCAGAACGTGCTGCACGTCGGCTCCTTCAGCGATCTAACGCTGACCTATTCGTATCTCGATGCGTATTACCAGCGCTACGTGACGCCGCTCGGCCAGGACTTGAGCGCGCTGCCCTACGCGTTCACGCCGCGCAACAAGGCGAGCGCGAGCGCCCGCGTGCGGCTGCCCGTTCCGGGGTCGATCGGAGAGCTGTGGCTGGGCGCGAACTTCAACTACCAGGACCGGGTATTCGCGGGTTTCACGAGCGTCGACCGCGGCAGCTATCTCCCGGCGTACGGGCTCCTCGGACTGCGCGCCGACTGGGAGCGCGTCGTCGGACTTTCGCTCGATGTGTCCGTCTTCGCGACCAACGTCACTAACAAGACCTACCGTATTGCCAACGAGGATCTTTACTCCACGATCGGCACGTCCGTGACGGTTTACGGGGAGCCGCGTATGTTCGGCGCTTCAGCCCGTTACCGGTTCTGAAGTCTCTTGGGGAGCGCCGCGCAGATCGACACACCGGATGAGGAAGAGATACGACCGGGCCGGTGGGCCTGGACGGTCGTCGTGCTCGCCTTCTGTCACGCCTCGGCGGTCGCCACGTTTCAGGTCCTCAACGTCGTAGTGGAGCCCATCCAGGCGGCGCTCAAGGTGTCTGACACCGAGTACAGCCTGATGCAGGGTCTCGCGGTCGCGATATTCGCGTCCGTTCTCGGGATTCCTGCAGCAGCCGTCGCGGACCGTGGCAATCGCCGGCGCGTCGTTCTCATCGGCGTGGTCATCTGGTCCGGGGCAAGTGTGGCGTGCGCCCTGTCGCGAAGCGCGAGTGAGCTCTTCGCCGCCCGGATGCTGGTCGGGGTGGGAGAGGTATTCCTCTATCCGGCCGCGCTCTCCCTGATCGCCGACGTTGCGCCGTCGAGACGCCTGGCGAGCGCGATCGGCGCGTTCGGGTCCGGGGGACCGCTCGGCACCGCGTTCGCGCTCATCGGAGGCGGATGGCTGGTGCGTCATGGGGATCGCGTGACGCTGGCCGGACTCGAGGGTGAGCCGTGGAGAGTGGCATTCTTGTGTTGCGGCATCGCTGGAGCTCTGGCAGCGGTCCTCTTGGGGAGCGTGCCGGAGCCTGGTCGCCGGCGAGTGGCCCCGAGCGCCGCGGCCACTCCCGGGATTGCCGGGAATCTGGCTGCAACGCTCTTGCACCTGCGGCGGCACTGGCAGCTCTTCGCCGGCGTGAGCGGCGGCATGCTCGCCCTCTCCTACTGCGTCTTTGCGACGTCCAGCTGGTCGCCGACGATGCTGGTCAGAGTTCACGGCATGAGCTACGCCACGGCGGGGCCGGTTACGGGCGTCGCAGCGCTCATCGGAGGCGCGCTCGGTGCGGGGGTCGTGGGGGTCATCACGGACCGTGTGGAAGGCAACGGCCATCGGGATGCGGCGCTGCGGGTATCGATGGGAATCGCAGTGCTCTTCATGACGACGATGGCGGGAGCGGTGCTGACTCCCTGGGCCGAAGGGGCTGCTTTCTTGGTGTGTGCCACGTACTCGCTCCTCGGCATGCCGACGGTGGTGGGGGGCACGGCGTTGCAGCAGATCTCGCCGCCCGAGATCCGGGCGCAGGTGATGGCGATCCAGGTCCTACTGGTGAACCTCCTGGCGCTGTCGCTGGGGCCGTTCACGGTCGCCGCGCTGACGGAGTACGTCTTTCACCGGCCGGCGTCTGTCGGCTATGCGTTGGCATGGACCGACGGTGCCGGGGCCCTTGCCGGTATCGTCGCGTTCGCAGCTTCGAGGCGCGCCTTCCGCAGACAGCGAGGGTGAGGGGATTGAAGATTATTCACCCCTCCTTTGGGGAGGGGCCGGGTTCGAGCGTGCGTCTATTGGCGTCCCCAAGGGGATTCGAACCCCTGTTACCGCCGTGAAAGGGCGATGTCCTGGGCCTCTAGACGATGGGGACACGGCTGCGCCTCGCCAGGCGGGCGCGGAAGATTACACGGCCCGGCGGCGGCGGACAACGAGACTACCTGATGACCGGACGAAAAGCCCGCCGCGCTCCGGGTGAGCCGCGGCGGGCACTGGTCAGCGCGGCGGGCCCAAAGGCTCAGAACTTAAAGGTCGCCCGGACGTTCCAGAACGCTCCCGGCAGGTCGTAGGTGCCCGCGTCATAACCGTTCAGCGTGCAGGTGTAGCAGACCGGCGGATTCGTGCCAAAAAGATTGTTCACGCCGGCCTCTACCTTGAGCCCGGTTAGTCGGAAAGCGTCTGTCCACGCGAGTTGCACATCGTGATAGAGGGTCGAGTGCAGGTTGTGGAAGTCGGCCCCGGTCGCGCACCCTGGCACCGGAGTTATGGTGGCATTAGCGCACGCCTCGCTCACGGCTGACAAGAAACGCAGGTTCCAGTTCACATCAAGTCCCGCAGCTCCCCAGCCGAGCTGCGCGTTGGCGCGCCAGCGCGGGATGGCGCTGTTGTCGACCTCGATCCCGACCGTGCGCTGCGCAACCAGGCCGAGCTTATCCTCGGCCTTGTAGTCATTGACGCGCGTCGCCTGCAGTGCGGCCGACAGATGGCCGAAGCTCAGGGGCTCCGACAGCCATGTTAGCTTCAGGTCCACGCCGCTCGTGGTGATCTGGGCCAGATTCTGCAGGAAGTTCTGCGGTGGCCTGAGGTCGCCGCTCGCGATGCGTGAAAATGGAGCGCACAATGTGGGATCCGTGCCGCCGGCCACCAGGCACGCGTCCAACAGCGCCTGAATATCTTCCGACTGGATTGCCCCCTTGACCTTGTGATTGTAGTAGGTGGCCTCGACACTCATGTGATCGGTCGCGGCGTGACCCGCCATCCAGCCGGCGCGGTACACGATGCCGGCGGTGTAGCTGTCGGACTTCTCGGGTTGGAGGCCGGGATTACCGCCCGTGAACGTCGTGATCTGGGTGTTGGCCTGCTGGAACCCGGCCGGTACGTGTTGTGCGACGCAGCCCGCCACGTATGGCGGAAGGATCCCACCAGCGGTCGGACCGCAGTGATCCACAAGCGTAGCCCCGAACTGCGTGAGTCCGTACAGCTCGCCCAGATTCGGGGCCCGGAAACCTGTCGAATAAGTGCCGCGCACGGCAAAGTCTTCGACCGGCTGCCACCGCAATCCGCCCTTGTAGGTGGTCGTGTTGCCGAACGTCGAGTAATCCGAATAACGCACCGCTGCGCTCGCACCGAGGCTCTTGAGCAGCGGCAGACTTAGCTCCGTATACACCTCGTTTACGTGATAGCTCGACGCAACAGGAAACGCCAATGAGTCCTGGGACTCGCCGGTCTGGCGCAGGGGGTCGGGGTCGAACACGCCGTCGTACATGCGGTGCTCAGCACCGACTGCGATGCCGGCGGCGCGATCCTGGATGTGGAAGATCGTGCCGGTGATGTTGGCCGACACGAGCTTCAGCTTCTGGTCGCTCGAGTCGAGCTGAGGCGCCAGGATGTAGTTCAGCATCGCCGCCGTGATCGGCCGTGCCTGGCCGCCGAAGAGATCCAGCGGCGTGCAGCCCGGGATTTTGGCGCAGATGGCGGGATCGCCGAGCGCAATACCGATCTTCGCGACGTTGTAGCCGCCGATGAACCTCTGGCTCGCTTTGTTATCCGTGTCGGCAAAGTTGATGTCCCAGATGAGACCGTCGAGGAGATGCAGCGTGCCCTTCACGCCCGCGCTGAAGTACCAGGTGTCGACATCCTGGTCGAAGATGCGGGGCCCGCCCTCGAGCGGACGGCGTGTGACACCAAAGAAGTTGGCGGTTCCGTTTCCGCACGACGGTGATGCCACCGCGCACAGATCGATGCCGAATGGGTTGTAGGGGTTGAGATGGGAGACACTGATGGCGTCGGCGATGCCTCCGGTACCGGCAACCGGACCGATGAATATCGGTTCCGGAGCCGCCTGGTTAGTCGACGTGCGATTGTTGAACAGGCCCTTCGCATACAGCTGGATGTCCTCCGTGGCGTCGTAGCTCAGGCTCGTAAACAGCGCCTTGCGCTGCGACGGCGTCAGCAGCAGGTTCAAGGGCGCAAAGTTGAAGCGGTCCGCGTTGGTGAAATGATGGTACGTGCCGGCATTCGGATTGTTCGGATCCCACACCGGAGTCGTCGTGCCATTGTTCAGCGTCACACTGTAGAAATTGTCCGGGCACGATCCGGTGTTCGGAGCCGGCACGGAGGGATCGCAGAATCTGAACCGCCCCTGCGGCGTCCCCGAGCTCCCCGCGTCCAGCCCCGCGTAGGGCTCCGGATAGGAGGACTGCCACCACTTCGACGAGCTGATCCGGTCCTGGTCGTAGAAGCTCGCGGCGAAGAGCCCGGAGAACTTGCCGCTCGAGCCACCGGCGCTGAGGCTCGCCTCAGTCGTGCGGCCACCTTTGCTGAAGTCGCCGCTGTATCCGCTGACCTCGAAGCCCTCGAATTTCTTGCGCGTGATGATGTTGACCACGCCCGCGATGGCATCGGAGCCGTAGATCGAGGAGGCTCCGTCCTCGAGCACCTCGATGTGATCGATGATCGCGAGGGGAATGGTGTTGAGGTCGGCGCTGCCGCTGACACCGGAGGCCGAAGACTCATTGACCCCGCAGCCCGTCCACCATCACCAGCGTGCGCTTGGAATCGAGGTTGCGCAGATCGACCTGGGAGGAGCCGGCGCCGATGCCGCCACCGTCAGGGGGGTAGCCGAAGTTACCGGAGGAGTTGAATTTCTGGTTGAGCGCCTTGCCGCCGGTGGTGAGCTGTTGCAGCAGGTCGCCCACGCTCGCAAGTCCGGTTTTCTCGATCTGATCGGAGCTGATGACGGAAAGTGGCTGCGTGGTCTGCGCGACGCTCTGCAGGATGCGCGAGCCGGTGACGACGACCTCCTGCACCTGCTGAGGCTGTGCGGGTTGCGCCGGCGGTGCCTGCTGGGCGAGCGCCGGGGTCGCCGCGCCGCACGCCGCAACCGCCCACTTCACCGCCAGCATGATCTGATTTGACCGGGCTGATGGACCTGATGGCATGGATGCTTCCCCTTAAGTTGGTCTTGTCTGGGTCGGCACTGACGCGTGGCGCGGCACGACCCAACGTTCCCCTAAGCGGGCCGAATGCAATACGCAAAGCTCGCTTGCGCTTACTTTGGATTTGAGCCTAGCACCGCAGGAACGCGGCAAGCAAATTCTGTAGCAATTACGCAGCAAACCCGCCCCGCTTCGCACAAGGCAAGGGTCCTGTCTGTTGTAAATTGTCGACAGCCTTGACGTGGTGGGTCGAGTGGAATGAGCGGGGCGCGGTTGAGCGCTCCGCCGAGCTTGGCGCGGGAAGGCGGCCGGCTTCGAGGTGGTGGAGCCAGGCGGGATCGAACCGCCGACCTCTTGCATGCCATGCAAGCGCTCTCCCAGCTGAGCTATGGCCCCACGCGAGGCCGGCGCAACCTACGCACGGCCTCGGGCCTTGTCAAGCTAGGCTTGTCGAGCGTCTCTGTCCGACGAAACCTCGCCGAGCCGACGCGGCGGCCTGCGCGTTCCGCCCAGCTGAGTCCGCCGCGCTAGAATCCCCGGCGCGCGAACCGAGAGGCGAGGAATCTCTGAGCAACGTCAAAGCGGTAGCCCCGGAGCACGCCACCGTGCTCAGGATGATCCAGGCGGCAAAGGCCGCGGGCGCCGCAGGACACAGCCGCGAGGCCGATGAGCTCCTTGTCCGTGCGGCGCAGCTCGCACCCGACCACCCCGCCGTCCTGAATGAGCTGGGCCTGCGCATGATGGGGCGAGGGGAAGCCCTCAAGGCGCGCGAGCTCTTCGAGCGCGCGACTCTGGCCGATCCGAGCCATCCGGCACTCTGGTCGAGCCTCGCTTCCAGCCTGCACGCCCTGAGCCTCCCGCAACAAGAGATGCAGGCGATCGAGCGCGCTCTCGCGCTCGAGCCGCACCACCTGACCGCGCTGCTGCAAAAGGGCGCCCTGATCGAGGAGCGCGGCGATGCGCGCGGCGCCGCGCGCATCTACCGCCACGCCTTGGCGACCGTGCCGCCGGACGCAACGGCTCCCGCCGCGCTCGGCGCGGCGCTCGAGCACGCGCGCGAAGCGGTGCGTCGTGATGACGCCGCGCTGGCCGGGGCAATCGAGCAGCGGCTCACCGCTCTGCGTGAGCGCGGCAGAGGTTCGCGCTGCCGTCGTATCGACCGCTGCATCGACCTCCTGACCGGCAAGCGCAGGCGCTACGCACCGCAGCCGACCTTCCTCTATGTTCCGGAGCTCCCGGCGATCGAGTTCTTCGAGCGCGCAGCATTCCCGTGGCTGGAGGCGATCGAGGAGGCGACTGAGGACATCCGCGCGGAGCTGGCGCGCGTTCTGGCCTCCGATCAGGCCGGACTGCAGCCGTACGTGGCCTACGGCGATGGCGTGCCCCTCGACCAATGGCGGGAGCTCAACAAGTCGCGCCGCTGGAGCGCGTACTTTCTCTGGAACGAAGGCGTGCCGCAGCCAGAGCATCTCGCGCGCTGTGCGCGCACGGCGGAGGTGCTCACGCGGGCGCCGCTATGCGACGTCCCGGAGCACGGCCCCAATGGATTCTTCTCGATTCTCGATGCGCGCACCCGGATTCCGGCTCATACCGGCGTCACGAACGCCCGACTGACCGTGCACCTGCCGCTCATCGTGCCTCCCGGCTGCGGATTCCGCGTCGGCAGCGAGACGCGCGAGTGGATTCCAGGCAAGGCGTGGGTGTTCGACGACACGATCGAGCACGAGGCGTGGAACGAGGCGAATGCCCCGCGTGCGATCCTCATCTTCGATATCTGGCACCCTGACCTGAGCGAGGATGAGCGCAATCAGGTCCGAGCCACGATCGAAGTGGTCGCGGGCTACTACGGCGCGCCGTTCAAGGCGTGAATCTGGTCAGTTCGGCGCGAGCCGTGAGCCGGCCAGCGCCGCATCCACCCGCGCGAGCGTGCGCTCGCGCCCAAGCAGCGCCAGCGTCGCGTCGATCGGCGGCGACACGGCGCTGCCGCTCACCGCGACGCGCAGCGGCTGTGCGATCTTGCCGAGGCCGCCGCCGAGCTCGGCCGCGAGCTGCTCGAGTGCCGCGTGAACGCTCGCTGCGTTCCACTCGGACAAGCTCCCGAGCCGCGCGCGCACCTTGGCAAGCGTCGCGGGCGCATCGCCCCCGAGGTGCTTGGCCGCCGCTTTCAGATCCAGTTCGATATCTTCGACGAAGAAGAAGCGGCTGTTGACCGCCATTTCCTTCATCGTCTTGGCGCGCTCGCGCTGCGCGAGAATCACGCCCTCGAGCATCTGCTGATCGCTGCTGTCGGCGCCCAGGCGGCGCAGCTGCGCGCGCAGATGGGGCACGAGAGCAGCCGGCATCGCGCGCATCATGTGCTGCTGGTTCAGCCACAGCAGTTTCTCGGGGTTGAAGGCGGAGGCCGACTTGTTGACGTCATGGATGTCGAACGCGGCGATCATTTCCTCGCGCGTGAACACCTCCTGATCGCCGTGCGACCAGCCGAGACGCACCAGATAGTTGAGGAGTGCGTCCGGCAGGTAGCCCTCCTCCTCGTACTGCAGCACGCTCACGGCACCATGCCGCTTGGAGAGCTTGGCGCCGTCCGGCCCGAGGATCATGGGGACGTGTGCGTAGATCGGCAACGGCGCGCCGAGCGCCTGCAGCATGTTCATCTGCCGGGGGGTATTGTTGAGGTGATCGTCGCCCCGAATGACATGGGTCACGCCCATGTCCATGTCGTCGACCACCACGCAGAAGTTGTAGGTCGGTGTGCCATCCGAGCGTGCGATGATCAGGTCATCGAGCTCCGCGTTCTGAAAGGTCACCGGCCCGTGCACCAGGTCCTGCACCACGACCGCGCCCTCGAGCGGATTGCGAAAGCGCACGACGGGATCCACCCCCGGACGCGGCTCGCGGCGCTCGCGGCAGATTCCCGTGTAGCGCGGCTTCTGCTTGCGCGCAATCTGCTGTCCGCGCAACGCGTCGAGCTCATCCTTGGAGCAGTAGCAGTGGTAGGCGGTGCCGGCCTCCAGCATGCCTCGGAGCACCTCTCGGTAGCGATCGAAGCGCCGGCTCTGGAAGTACGGGCCCTCGTCGGCATCGAGCCCGAGCCACGCCATGCCGTCGAGGATCACGCGCACCGCCTCGTCCGTCGAGCGCTCGCGGTCCGTGTCCTCGACGCGCAGAATGAACTTGCCGCCGTTGCGCCGTGCGTACAGCCAGCTGAAGAGCGCCGTGCGCACGCCGCCGACGTGCAGCAGTCCCGTGGGGCTGGGCGCAAAGCGCGTTACGACGGTCATGGGGCGGCCGGGACGATCCACATCGTGGGGGCGCGCATGTTACCAAGCGCAGCCGCGACGCGCCTCGCCCGCTTACACTGCGCCTGCGCGCGCCGCGATCCGGCCGCGGACGTGCGGGAGAAGCGCCTGATTTGCCTTGGGTCCGGAGCGTCTATAGACTTCCCGGTCCTCAAAAAAATGGGCGGTTAGCTCAGCGGTAGAGCACTGCTTTCACACGGCAGGGGCCACTGGTTCGATCCCAGTACCGCCCACCATTCAGAAGCGTCGGCGGAACAAGGATCTAGGAAGTTTCCTGGATCGCTGTTGTTTTCTGAATGGTTGCTTTTGAGGCCTTTTGGGACAGTTCTGGGACAGTGCCGGTGGCGCAGCCGGGTGAGCCGCCATTCAGGAGAACTGTCCTATGGCGACCATCGAGAAGCGCGGCCAATTCTGGCGGGTGAAGGTCCGGCGCGCCGGCCTCCCCGCGCAGACCAAGACTTTCGATAACAGGACGCACGCCCAGCAGTGGGCACGCAGCGTCGAATCGGACCTCGATAAGGGCATCGTCGTCGATCGGCGGACCGCGCAGCGGCTCTCGCTTGCGGAGGTGCTCGAGCGTTACCGCCTCGAAGTCACACCCACGAAACCGGGCTCGCTCGATGAAAACTTGCGGCTCAAAGCGATGGCGCAGCGTCCGTTTGCGCGCATCCGGATGTCGGCGCTCACGAGTTCCCTCCTGGCGGCCTATCGGGATGAGCGCCTCAAGCTCGTCTCCGGCGCCACGGTAAACCGCGAATTCAGCGTCCTCTCGCACGCAATCGACACGGCCCGTCGCGAATGGGACGTATACCTGCCGACCAATCCCTGCGGTCTCGTGCGCCGCCCGCCCCAGGGACACGCGAGAAACCGCCGCCTGCAGGGCGATGAGGAGCAGCGGCTCCTCGCAGCCTGCCGCAACGCCCGCAACGTCTGGTTGGCGCATTTCGTGGCGCTTGCCATCGAAACAGGCATGCGGCGGGGCGAGCTCCTGGGACTATTGTGGGACAACGTGGACCTCGAGCGGCGCACGGCCTTCCTGCCTGTCACCAAGAATGGCGAGTCGCGCGGCGTGCCGCTCTCGAGCCGTGCGGTCGCAGTACTTCGTGGCCTACCCGCTTCCTCCAGCGGACGCGTTTTTGGCGAGCTCACCCCGTTAGCCGTCAGGCTGTCCTTTAACCGCGCCACGCGTCGCGCCGGCATCACGGGTCTCCGCCTCCACGATCTCCGACACGAAGCCACGAGCCGATTCTTCGAAAAGGGACTGAATGTGATGGAGGTCGCCTCCGTCACCGGCCACAAGACGCTGCAGATGCTCAAGCGCTACACCCACTTGAGCGTCACCGATCTGGCCACGAGGCTCGGCTAGCGGCTGTGGAATAAACCCAAGCGTTTGGTTACAATCTATGCTGACCATTCTTCGGTTTCGGGGCTGCGGGTGATGATCTACTCGTACGATCATCGCCCGCCCCATGTCCACGTCATTGGTCCTGGCGCCGAGGCAAGGATCGCGCTGGGTGATGAGGGTGAGCGTCCCTGGGTCATGACGAACGACGGGCTGTCCCGCCGGGATGTGGTCAGAGCTCTTGCGGAGATCGAGCGGAATCGCGATCTCCTGATTCAGCGATGGAGAGAGATTCATGGCGATGCCTGAGTGGATAAAGAAGGAGTTGCGCACGAACTTTGCGCGGGCCTCCCGCGCGGGGCGGCAGGCTGCGAAGACGGAGCCGCGTGCCGCTCGTGCCACCTATCAGGCCAGGGACAACACACTGCGCATCGAGCTCACCAATGGAGCCGAGATCACTATCCCCGTGAAGCTGATTCCGGCCCTCAAGGGAGCGGCGCAGAGCGAAGTACGGGCGGTTGAAGTCCTGGGCCGGGGCGGCGGTCTGCACTGGGAAGCTTTGGACGTCGACCTCAGCGTCCCTGGACTGGTGTCGTCAGTGTTCGCGGGACCCGAATGGATGGCCGAGCTGGGCCGCCTCGGCGGACGGCGGTCATCGGCGGCCAAGGCGGCTGCAGCCCGGAGGAATGGACGAAAGGGCGGGCGGCCGCGCGGTCGGGCGACGGCCCGCACGAGCGCGTAGCCGCGAGGTCGCTGTTCATCTTTCCGCAGTCACGAAGGGTCCGATCATGAACACCCCGGGCTCGATTCCTGTTACGGACACCAGACCAACCATCGCAGGCGATCTTGCCCGACTGACGTGCACCCGCCTAACGAGGTGCAGGTGTCCGCCTGTCCCGCCATAGTGCGAGACAGATCAAAATCGTGATCGAGAGACCCGCGGTGGGCCAGATCATTTCGAAAGGCGATTTTTGATAGACGGCGGAAAGGCTCTGCAGGATGCCTGACTCAGGCCGGCTGACTCTGATCGCGAACAGCGATAGCAAGACGACGAACGGTGTCGCGACCGCCTCGAGCGCAACCCGCTTGCGCCGCAATATGAGAACAACCGCCAGGAGAAGCAGCACCCCCGCCACCAGTGTCAGTATCGGGTCCCAAAGAGGAGTTACGTCTAGCAGTGGGATATTAGGAGGATAAGGATATTGCGCAGTGGAAAATCCAAGTTTGTAGTTTAGGGTGAAACCTGCATAAAAAAGAGCGTCGAATGCCACAAGCGCAACCCACAGTGCCATGCCCCAGCGAATGAGCCAGAAGTCTGTCGGTCTCATTGATTTCAGCCTCCAATGACAACTGGCCTGGAGACAACCGAGCGCCCAGCTGAGGGCGTCTCGATCACTTGGAATCGCATCCACTTCTGTACTCATGGCGTGTGCCCAGCCCTCACGCTCGCATGGCGCAACGCGCCTCGCGACGCGAATGAGCTGTCTTGACAGATATCGATATCCCGTCATCGCTCGCCAGCCTTGATGGGCCTGAGGCCGAATCCAGATTCCGCCGCCACTTTCACCTGCTCGCGTGCCAGGGCCAGCCCGCTAGCCGTCAACCGGTAGACGTGTCGTGGCGGCCGTCCCGGCCGCTCTGCGTCTTTCCAGCGCGAGTCGAGAAGACCTTGGTCGCTGAGACGGATAAGGATTGGATACAGCGTCCCGGACTTTAGTCCAGTCCCCTTAGACAGCTCGTAGCCGTGCTGCCATGTCCGCGGCTGTTCCATTAACGCCCCCAGTAGGGCAAGAGTCTGACGAGAGCATTTACGGACAAGTATCATGCTGCAACTCTACATATGTAGAGTTAAAGGATCAAGTCGGGCTCCGGCGAGCTCCCCGTCCGCCATAATCAGCCGTTCGAATGTCTCCGAAGTAGATTGGCCGGCTGTTAGTGGATGTGTCGCCGAAGCTTAACGGCCGACCGGCTTTGCGCCCTGCTCATAGACGGCAGGGCTGTCGTGCGCAACACGTCAGTGCCGGCCCCCGTTCCTTTGCGGTGCTTCGATGGCGATGGCTTTGATCCATTGAACAGCGACATCGACTGGCTCGCTCGCGTCCGAGAAGGCAACGTTGTGCCCCAACGTTGGAAACAGTCGGTACTCGAGGGGCTTGCCTTCGACCTTGAGCGCGTCCAGTCGCTCGATCGATAGCCGGACCGGCGCTTGCACGTCCCTGCCTCCGAACAGCCAGACTCCCGGAATCGATAGCTTGCTGAGTGCGTCGCGTGGATCGGTGTCGACAAACTGATAGCGGTCCGGATCATGGCTTATATGCTTGCGTGCCTCAGCTGCGGTATGCGTGTCCCAAAAATCCGGCCTTCCCTGCGTAAAAAACTGAAACCGCAGCTGCTCACGAGTCGTGACGACTGGCCCACTGAACAGCACCATGAACCTCACGGTGCGATTCTTTTTTGCGGCCATTGGGACTATCCAGCCGGCTTGACTAAAGCCCAACAGGCCAATCGGCCCATGGTCAGACGGAAACCGCGCCGATAGTGCGCTAACAGCAGCACTCGCATCTCCCGCCAACAGGGCCAGATTGGAGGCATCGACGTTGTTGGTACCGACCTCCGGTCCCGCATAGACGCCGCCTGATTCCCCGACGCCGCGTTTGTCGTACGTCAGCACCGCAATACCATTTCTCGCCAGAAGCGAGGCGAACCCGGCCATTCGCTTTTCCTGACCGGACCCATGCACTATAACGACCGCCGCGTACGGGTGCTCGGGGCGAAAGATTGTGCCGGCCAGGGCGACCCCCGCGCTCCTGAAACCAACGGCCTCCGAGGTGAGCGCGGCTTGTTGGGCCACTGCCTGCTGAGGCGATACCCAGAGCAGCACTAGCAGGCATAGCGAACAGCCGATGTAGCGAAGCGTGGCTTTGCTCTCCCTCACCTATATATGAACGCCTTGATCATAGCTCGCTTCAACATTGTTGGCTGCTCGGTGATTTTAGTGTTTTCCGGAGGTCGAGCAGCCCGCTATTAGCGTCCCTGCTCATAGACGGCAGGCGGCCCGTTGGCGAACGTCTGGTCCCGGCCACTGGATTTCGCGAGATAATGAGAACTAACCCACCGTGAGCTGATCGTTTTGCACCCACTAAACACGATATTCTTACAACCGCGCATAACAGCCCCCGCATGGCCCCCATGCAGCGTCTCTTAGCCGCACTGCCGGCCCTCATCATATTCGGCGCATTGCTCTGCGTTTTCGGCATTGCCATCGTTGCCGGGATTAGGCAGCGTCGTCGGGATCGGCGCCGAATCCTGGCGGAGGGGATGAGCGCCGAGGCGGACATCGCCGAGGTAATTACCGACGAGCGATCGGACGCCTGCCGGATACGTTTCCGTTTCCAACCTGATATCGCAGGGCCTCACCTCGAGGCCACGCAGAAATCGACACTCGGGGCACTAAAATCGCTCGGCCTCGGGGAAGGCTCCCGTGTCCGGGTGTACTACCTCCCCAAGTGGCCGCGGTACGCCTTCATCAAGGCATTGGCGGTCGCTGAGCGCGACGAGGCGACCAAGTCGGCTGCCGACGTTGCGGCCTCTGAATCGCTGCTTCCGTCAGT
>WNEP01000111.1_pt1 | contig 42992 bp, 38 predicted proteins | sample 5399961 | NCBI WGS metagenome assembly WNEP01 (sample SAMN13153329, study PRJNA577476) | soil metagenome | isolation source: 20 cm grassland meadow soil pre-rain plot 5 | place: USA:California | collected 2015-09-08 | reverse complement strand
GGCGACCTGCCCTGCTCCGTCGCCCGCGCCCTGTCCGTCGTCGGTGACCGCTGGACGCTGCTCGTCCTGCGCGACGCCTTTCTCGGCGTCCGCCGGTTCGAGGACTTCCACGCCGACCTCGGCACCAGCCGTCACCGGCTCGCCGACCGGCTCCACAAGCTCGTCGAGCACGGCGTCCTCGCGCGCGTGCCGTACGCGGAGCGCCCGCGCCGCTTCGAGTACCGCCTCACCGAGAAGGGACGCGACCTCTATCCCGTCGTCGTCTCGCTCACGCGCTGGGGCGACCGCTGGATGGCGGGGCGCGACGGTCCCCCGATCGAGCTCGTGCATCGCAGCTGCGGCCGCCGGATCATGCCGACGCTTGCCTGCCCCGAGTGTGGCGAAGGCGTCGGCGCACGCGACATGCAGGTGCGGCCCGGCCGCGCGCTGCGAAAGAAGGCGCCCGCGTGGCGCCCGACGGAGGAGCTCCGATGAGCGCAACCCAGTACGTCGATCCGTCCGTCTCCCGGACCCCGCTGCCGCTCGATGCCTCCGACCTGGCGACCATCTGCGTCCTCTGCAGCCAGAACTGCGGCATCCGGGTGGACGTCGCCGGCGGCCGGATCGTCGCCGTGCGCGCTGACGAGCGAAATCCCATCACCACCGGCTACATCTGCAACAAGGGCTTCAGCATCCCGAGCTACGTGCGCCACGCCGAGCGGGTGACGCAGCCGCTCCGCCGCCTGCCCGACGGCGGCTTCGAGCCGATCGCCTGGGACGTCGCGATCACGGAGATCGCGGCGCGGCTCACGGCGATCCGCACGCAGCACTCGCCGCGCGCGATCGGCCTCGTCGGCATCGGCGGCCAGGGCAACCACATGGATGCCCCATACGGCCTCGGCTTCCTCCGCGCCCTCGGCTCGCGACGCTGGTTCAACGCCTTCGCGCAGGAGAAGACCCAGCACTGCCTGATGGACCAGTGGATGTTCGACGCCTCGCCGGCCACCTACCTCCATGCCGACCAGCGGAACGCGCGCTTCCTGCTCGTCCTCGGCACCAACCCGCGCATCTCGAACCGCGGCCACAACGCCACCGAGAGCTTCAAGGGCTTCGTCGAGGATCCCCGGCACACGCTCGTGGTCGTCGACCCGCGCGAGACCGAGACCACACGCGGCGCGCACCGCCATCTCCGCGTCAGGCCGGGCACGGACGCCTACCTGCTCCTCGGCCTCGCGGCGACGATCGTCCGGCGCGGGCTGGTCGACGAGGCGTTCGTCGGCGAGCGGACGCGGGACTTCGCGCGCCTGGCCGAGGCGCTCGCCGCGGTGGACGTCGACGAGATGGCGCGGCGCTGCGGCCTCGAGCCGGCGGCCATCGTCGAGACCGCCACCGCCTTCGCCGAGGCCGAGTCGGCCGCCATCTTCTACGACCTCGGCGTCGAGCAGACCCCCTTCTCGACGCTCATCTCCTACCTGATCCGCGTGCTCCTCTCGCTGACGGGGAACGTCGGGCGGCCGGGCGGCAACGTCTTCTTCGAGACCATCCTGGTTCCCGAGCCCTGGCGCCCGCGGGAGCCCGAGCGGGCGCTCGCGTCGGGCATCCCGGCCATCGCCGCGCTCGGCAACTTCGCGATGTTCTCCCCGACGCTCGTCCCCGAGGAGGTCCTGCTCGACCATCCGGAGCGCCTGCGGGCGCTCATCGTCGAGGGCTCGAACCCCTTCCTCTCGTACTCGGACACCGCGCGCTGGCGCGAGGCCCGCGAGCGGCTCGAGCTGCTCGTCGTGATCGAGCCGGCCATGACCGAGACGGCGCGGGCGGCGGACTACGTGCTGCCCACCCCGGTCGGCTACGAGAAGTGGGAGTTCGCGAATTTCCCGAAGGGCTACCCCGAGATCTTCGTCCAGGTCCGACCGCCCGTGGTGCCGGGCCCGACCGAGGCGCTCCCCGAGCCCGAGATCTACGCGCGCCTCGCCGAGGCGATGGGGATCTTCGGCCCGGCGCCGGCGGCGCTCCACGACCTCGCGGCGGGCGCGCTCGAGCCAGTGGGCGCGATGCGCTTCCTCGCCGCGGCGCAGGAGCTGACGGCCACCGACGGGATCGCCAAGGAGCGGCTCCTCTTCTGGACCTACCGCACCCTCGGGCCCCAGCTACGGAGCCCCGCGCTCGCCGCGATCTGGCTGCAGTGTCAGCTGAACGCCATGCTCCGCCTGCCGAGCGTGCTGCGCACCCTCGGGCCCGACTGGCAGGCGCGGAGTCCCTTCGAGGTCGCGGCCGAGCTCTTCCGCCGCATCCTCGATCACCCCGAAGGGGTCGAGATCGCGCGCATCGCCGAGGACACCAACCTCGAGGATCACCTGGGCTTCGAGGACGGTCGCATCCGCCTGGCTCCCGAGCCGATGCTCGGGGAGATCGGGCGCGCCGTCGCCTCACCGCCGGCGCACGATGCAAGCTTCCCGTTCGTGCTCGCGGCCGGGCTCCGCACGCGCTGGACGGCCAACACCATCCAGCGCGATCCGGCGTGGCGGAAGGGCCGCGGGCCGCACTGCGCCCTCAACCTCTCGCCCGCTGATGCGCGGGATCTCGGGCTGCGTGACGGCGACCGCGTGCACGTCGCCACGCGACGCGGCGCCGTCACCCTGCCGGCTCAGATCGACCCGAAGCTCCTTCCCGGCCACGTCTGGATGCCGAACGGCTTCGGCATGGTGCACGACGGCATGCTCGACGGCGCGAACCAGAACGAGCTCACGGACACCGCCGACCGCGATCCCTTCACCGGCATCCCGCACCATCGCCACGTCCGCTGCCGCCTCGAGCGGGCCGCCGGTGCGTGATCCTCAACGTCACTCTCGGCTCGACGAGCGGCGCCGGGCTGCTCCTCCCTTGATCCGGCGGCGCCGGGGTGCGCGCAACCTCGAGGCGTCACGGGCCTTCGTCAGCACGCCGATCAGCTCCAGCAGCGCATCGACATCGACCGGTTTCCGAAGGCAGGCTGCGACCCGCAGCGGCGCGACCTTCTCCTGGAGGTCGCCGCCGCACGAGAAGACGATCACCGGGATCGACGCGATCTCGGGGTCCTGCATCTGCTGGACCCGGAACTCGAAGCCGTCCATCACCGGCAGCATCAGGTCGAGCAGAATCAAGGAGGCCGAGGCCTCGCGGAGCCGGGCGAGGGCCTCGCGACCCTCGCCGGCGCACACCACGTCGTAGCCCGCGTCCTCCAGCGTTAAACGCAGCGCGTCACGCACGTCCGGGTCGTCCTCGACCAGGAGGATGGGCCGCGCGTGCACGTGTCTCGCCATGGGTACACTCATCCGGCATCTTTCTAAAGCCGGTGCCCGCCTGGTGCCGCAATCCCCGGCATATGGGGGGATCGAGAAGGAAATGAGGGAACAACGCGTTCCTCGGGGGGGCAGAGGTGCCTCGTTCTTCCGGGCAGCATGCGAACGAAGGTCGCCGTCCCGATGGCCGTCCTGAAGCCGACCTCGCGGCGCCTGCCCGCGCTCGACTGGCTGCGCGGGCTGGTGATGGTCCTGATGACGGTCGACCACGCGTCGGGGACTTTCAACGCCGGGCGCCTGATGACCGACGGGCTCGCGCTCTACCGGCCTGGCACACCCCTCCCCGCGTCCCAGTTCCTGACCCGCTGGATCACCCATCTGTGTGCGCCGACCTTCGTCTTCCTGGCCGGATCCGCCCTGGCGCTCAGCGTGCAGAAGCGCGAGGCCGCGGGAGAGTCTCCGCGCGCCATCGACCGCTTCATCCTCGCCCGCGGCCTTCTCATCGTGGCGCTCGATCCGCTCTGGATGTCCCCGGTCTTCACCCCGGGGCAGGTGCTCCTCCAGGTGCTCTATGCGATCGGCGGGAGCCTGATCGCCATGGTCGCGCTGCGCCGCCTCGGCGGGCGCTGGCTCGCCGGCGTCGGGCTCGGGCTCGTCTTCGGCGGCGAGGCGCTCACCGGCCTCGCCCTCGCCGCCAGCGGCGGCGAGCCGTCCTTGCCGGTCGCCCTCCTGCTCACCGGCGGACGGTTCGGGCCCCTGCTCGTCGCCTATCCGCTCATGCCGTGGCTCGCCATCATGATGCTCGGCTGGGCCTTCGGACGGTATCTCCCGACGGCACCCCGCGTCGTCGCCGAGCATCGCCTGCTCGCAGCGGGGCTCACCGCGCTCGCGCTGTTCGTCGTGGTGCGCGGCCTGAACGGCTACGGGAACATGCGCCTCCTGCGCGAGGACGGCTCGCTCGTCCAGTGGCTCCACGTGAGCAAGTATCCGCCGAGCCTGTCCTTCACCGCGCTCGAGCTGGGGCTCGCGGCGGTCTGCCTGGCGACGTTCCTCGGCATCGATCGCCGCGTGCCGGCCGCGGCCCATCTCCTGCGGCCGCTCGCCGTCCTCGGGCAGACGGCGCTCTTCTTCTACCTGCTCCACGTCCACGTGCTCACGCTCGGCGCGCATCTCCTCGGCGCGGCGCACCGGGGCGGGCTCGGCGCCACCTACGCGGCGTCGTGCGTCGCCGTCGTCCTCCTCTATCCGCTCTGCGCGTGGTACCGGGGCTACAAGCAGGCGCGACCGGACGGCTGGCCGCGATACGTCTGAGAGCCCCTCAGGGCGGCTCGTTCGCCTCGAGGACGCGCAGGAGGTTGCCGCCCAGGATCTTCTCGACGTCCGCCGGCGCGTAGCCGCGCTTCGCGAGCGCGGCCGTGATGGCGGGAAGCTTGGAGACGTCCTCCAGGCCGGCGGGCGTCGCCGGGACGCCGTCGAAGTCGCTGCCGAGGCAGACGTGATCGACGCCGGCCACCCGCGCCATGTGGTCGATGTGATCGATGAGCTTCGCGAGCGGCACGGGCGGCAGGTGCGCCACCTCCTCGCGCACCGTCCGCCAGAGCTCCTTCGGCCCGAGCCCGCGCGCTCGCGTGCGCGCCCAGATCGCCTGCTCGGCCTTGAAGAAGTCCTCGTCCAGGAAGCCGGAGCCGTAGTTCACGCACACCGCCCCGCCGTTGCGCGCCACCGCCTTCAGCATCGCGTCGGTCATGTTGCGCGGCACGTTGGCCAGCGCCCGGGAGGACGAGTGGGAGGCGAGGATCGGCTTTCGCGCGTAGCGGACGGCGTCCCAGAAGAGCGGGTCGGAGACGTGCGAGACGTCGACCATCATGCCGAGGCGATGCATCTCGTCGATGATCTCGCGGCCAGCGTCGGTGAGGCCCTGCCCGTCGCTGTCGTCGCCGGACGAGCCGCCGAGCGGGCTCGCGATCGACCAGGTGAGGGTCATGTAGCGCGCCCCGCGCTCGTAGAAGGTGCGCAGATGCTGGAGGAGCGCCGGGCGGTCGCCCGGCAGCAGCGCGTGGCCGCCTTCGACCCCGAAGAGGGCGGAGATGACGCCGCGCCTGGCGTTCCGCCGGACGTCGGCGGCCGTCCTCGCCCAGGCGATCGTCTTGGCATTCGCCCCGATCATCGCGTGGACCGCGTCGAACTGTCTCAGCGCTTCCGCGTAGAAGGCGTCCGGCTTCGCCTGCCACGGCCCGACGAAGATCGAGAAGAACTGCGCGTCGAGACCTCCGGCCTTCATCTTCGGGAGGTCGACGTGCATGTCCGGCTGCTTGTGGCTGAAGTCGATGCCGTCGTAGGTGATGCGCTGCGTGCAGTCCGAGTGCGCGTCGATCACGATGGCGCGGTCGTGCAGCTTGCGGTCCGAGACGGCGAGCAGGGACAGGAGAAGCCACGCAGGCGCGCCCATCCCCACCATGGTGACAAAGGTGTCGAGGCCATGCTAGCGCGGGCCAGGAAAGGAGCCATCTCATGCTGAAGCTGCACTACCATCCCCTGTCCACCTATTCGCGCCGCGTCCGCATCGCGCTCATCGAGAAGGGGCTCGCGGCCGACCTCATCGAGCTCGACATGGCAAAGGGGGCGCATCGCGAGCCCGCCTACCTGGCGCTCAACCCGTACGGGCGCGTGCCGACGCTCGAGGAGGACGGCTTCGTCCTCTACGAGTCGACGGCCATCCTCGAGTACCTCGAGGCGACCCATCCGAGCCCGCCGCTGGTGCCGGCCGACGCCCGGGGACGCGCGCTCGTCGCCATGCACGTGAAGCTCTGCGACATCCAGCTGGCCCGGCAGACCGGCATCATCATCTTCCCGAAGCGGTTCCTGCCGAAGGAGCGCTGGGACGCGGCGGCGATGGCGCAGGCGAAGAAGGAGATCGAGAAGCACCTCGGCATCCTCGAGACCCAGCTCCGCGGCAAGGACTACCTGGTGGGTGACCGCTACAGCCTGGTCGAGGTCTGCTACACGCCCTTCGTCGAGTTCCTGCCGCTGATGGAGGTCACGCCACCGCCCGCCGTCGCGCGCTGGGTGGCCCGCATGCTCGAGCGTCCGAGCGCGAGGGAGACGAAGCCGTCGATGTGAGCGGTCACTCGAACCGCTTGCCGCCGAACACGACTCCCCGCCGCTCCGGCCCGAGGCCCGTCACCACGGCGGCCAGCACGAATACCGCCGCGGCCGTCATCGCCATCGACGTCGCGTAGCTGGTGCGCGCTGCGAACAGGGCCTCGAGGTACACGAGCAGGCTCGCGAGCAGCACGCCGCACTGGTAGGCGAACCCGGGCAGGAAACCGCGCACGCCGTCCGGCGACAGCTCAGAGATGTGGGCCGGAATCACGCCCCACGCCCCCTGCACCATGAACTGCATCGCGACGGCGCCGCAGACGAGGAGCACGACCGACGGCGCAAACGCCCACACGGGGACGAGAGCGAGGCCACCGAGGAAGGCCACGATCATGGCCGCCCGGCGGCCGAGGCGATCCGAGCCGAGTCCGAAGACGATGCCGCCCACGATCGCGCCGACCATCGACAGCGCTGTCAGCGCCGCACGCCCGGAAGGCGCGAACCCCCAGTCGCGCTGGAGGAAGGTCGGGTACATGTCCTGCGTCCCGTGCGACACCGCGTTGAGCGTCGCCATGAGGAGCGTCAGGTAGCAGAAGAGCCGCCAGTTGGCGGCGATCGCCCGGGCGAGCTCGGCCCAGCTCCCGTGCCGCGTCCGCTCCCAGACCTCCGACTCGCGCACGTTGGCGCGCACGTAGAGGGCGAGGAGCGCCGGGAGACCGCCGACGAAGAACATCGGGCGCCAGCCGAAGCGGGGAAAGACCAGGAAGTAGCAGAGCGCGGCGAGCAGGTAGCCCGCCGCGTAGCCTTCCTGGAGGAGCCCCGAGAGGACGCCCCGCAGCCGGGTGGGCGCCTTCTCCATGGCGAGCGACGCACCGACGCCCCACTCGCCGCCCATCCCGATGCCGAACAGGGCGCGCAGCACGAGGAAGCTCCGGTAGCCGGGGGCGAGGCCGGAGAGCACCTCGACGACCGAGTAGAAGACGAGGTCGATCATGAGCGGGAGGCGGCGCCCGTAGCGGTCGGCGAGGAGGCCGAAGAGGAGGGCGCCGACCGGGCGGAAGGCGAGCGTCAGGGTGATCGAGAGCGCGATGGCGGCGTCCGAGGTGTGGAACTCCTGCGCGATCGCGGTGAGGGCGAAGACGACGAGGAAGAAGTCGAACGCGTCGAGCGTCCAGCCGAGGAAGGAGGCGAGAATCGCGGCCCGGTGCCCGCCGGCGGCGTGGGGGTTGGCCGCGCCTGCGTTGGGACCCTTCCGCGCCGCTCGGCGCCCACGCCGGCGGCTCAACACGAGGTCACTCGCCGAGGTAGAGGGCGAGCGCTTCGCCGATTCTCGCCATTGCAGCGGCGGACGCAGCCCCGATCGACTCTTGCAGCCTGGACTTGCTCACCTGTCGGATACCCGGGATCACCGCGTAGGACGCCTTCATGCCCCCGAGCTCGACGCGAAGCCTGAGTGGCCAGATCTCTGGCGCCTGGGCGGACAGCGGGACGATCACCACTGAATCCAGACGCTCGTTCTGCATGGAGTTGGACACGACGATTCCCGGCCGAACCTTGCCCAGCTCGGGCGGCGCAGCCGCCCCGAGGTTGACCCAGTAGGCGCTTCCGCGCCTCACCGGCGTCTCCGCTTCGGCGGCCTTGCGAGATCCGCGCTGACCCACTCATCGAGCCAGGCGCGCTCATCGGGCGTTTCGCGCAGGAACTCGGCATAACGCTCCGCCGCCTCCGCCATCTTACGCCGCATCACCTCCTGCTGGAGGACCGTCCTGACGAAGGCCGAGAGGCTCTGCGACTGAGGCTTGGCGCGTTCGAGCTCCTTCAGCAGCTCGCCCTCTACCTTTATGGTAGTCGCCTTCATGCGAATCGAGTAGCAGCCGGACCCGCGTGATTCAAGGGCCCTCGCGAAGCTTCGGCTCCATTCCACGATCGACGAGCGCGTGCTTCTCTCGTTCGTCTGTGGATGGTAGAGGACGACAGCCCCGGAGCTGAGACGAACCATGGGGATGTACGACACCATCACCGTCTGGCCGCGCGACCGTACGCATTGTGCCGAAGGTCACGCGCTCGGCGACCTGCAGACGAAGAGCCTCGAGTGCCTGATGCACCGCTACGTCGTCTTCGACGGCGCGCTGTATCGCGTGGTCGAGCACGACCGAGAGACCGTCGTCGCCGCGGAGGGCGGAAGGCCGGTCATGCGACGGACGTCGCGCATGGAGGAAGAGACGCGGACCACGACCCTCCTGGCGTACACGCACTGCGGCTCGTGCCGGCCGGTGCTCTACCTCGGTGGTCGCTCGGCATGGGCCGACGAGGTGAGCGAGCGCGACCCCTGGGCCGAGTGGCAACTCGAGCTCGTCGACGGGCGGCTCGTCGACCTGGTGCCGGTCAAGCTGGAGACGCGCGACGACATCCGCGCGGCGCTCCGCAAGGAGGGGCTGGAGGTGCTCGACGATGACGAGCGCCTGGCCCGGCTCCACTTCGCCCGCAGGTCTGAACCCGAGGCGAGGTAGGCGCCGGGCGCGGCGTGCGGCCGAGGACCCCATGACGACGATCCGGAGCGCGCGCGCCGACGACCTGCCGGCGGTCATCGACATCTACAACTACGAGGTGGAGCACGGCGTCGCCACCTTCGACACGGTGCCGTGGACGCTCGAGGAGCGGGCGCCCTGGTTCGCCGTCCATGCCTCGCCGCAGCACCCGCTGATCGTCGCCGAGGAGGATGGCCGCGTGCTGGGCTGGGGCAGCCTCTCCGCCTGGTCCGACCGCTGCGCGTACGCGCGGGCGGCGGAGGTCTCGGTCTACGTCCACCAGGACCACCGCGGGCGCGGCATCGGCCGCGCGCTGCTTGCCGAGCTGATCGCGCGCGGCCGCGCGGCGGGCCTCGGCGTCCTGCTGGCGCGCATCGAGAGCAGCGGCGGCGCGAGCCTCGCGCTCCACCGCGCCTTCGGCTTCCAGCCGATCGGCACCATGCGGCGGGTGGGCGAGAAGTCGGGCCGGCTGCTCGACGTCGAGCTGCTCGACCTGCACCTGGACACGCCGGACGCCCGCTGACCCTCCCCCTTGACTCCCGCGCGCGGCGCGGTCACTTACCCGCGCCGAGGAGGGCACACCATGGCGGTCGATCCGGACAAGCTCGAGCACTTCATGGGGAAGATCGTGGGCGACATGGGATCGGCGATCTCTGCCGCGCTGGTCGTGATCGGCGATCAACTGGGACTCTACAAGGCGATGGCTGGCGCGCGGCCGCTCACGCCCGCCGAGCTCGCCGCCCGCACCGGCACCGCCGAGCGCTACGTGCGCGAGTGGCTCTGTGCGCAAGCGGCCAGCGGCTACGTGGACTATGCCCCGGCCAGCGGACGCTTCAGCCTGAACGACGAGCAGGCGATGGTGTTCGCCGACGAGTCGAGCCCCGTCTTCGCGCAGGGCGGCTTCCAGATACTCACCGCGCTCTTCAAGGACGAGCCGAAGATCACCGCGGCCTTCCGGACCGGGAAGGGCGTCGGCTGGCACGAGCACGACCCGGCGCTCTTCGTCGGCACCGAGCGGTTCTTCCGTCCGAACTACAACGCCAACCTGACGACGTCGTGGATCCCCGCGCTCGAGGGCGTGGAGCAGAAGCTCCGGGCCGGGGCGCGCGTCGCGGACGTCGGCTGCGGCCTTGGCACGTCGACCATCATCATGGCGCGCGCGTACCCGCGCTCGACGTTCGTCGGCTTCGACTACCACGAGCCGTCGATCACCCGGGCACGCGCGGCGGCGGCCGGGGCGGGCGTGGGCGAGCGGGCCCGCTTCGAGGTGGCGCGCGCGCAGGACTATCCCGGCACGGGGTACGACCTGGTCGCGTTCTTCGACTGCCTGCACGATATGGGCGACCCGGTCGGCGCCGCCACCCACGTGCGCCGGTCGCTGGCGCCGGACGGCACCTGGATGCTGGTCGAGCCGTTCGCCGGCGACCGGGTCGAGGACAACCTGAACCCGATCGGGCGCGTTTTCTACTCGGCGTCGACGATGGTCTGCACGCCGGCGTCGCTCGCGCAGGAGGTGGGACTCGCGCTCGGGGCGCAGGCGGGCGAGAAGCGGCTCCGCGACGTGGTGACGGAGGCCGGCTTCACGCGCTTCCGGCGCGCGACCGCGACGCCGTTCAACCTCGTGCTCGAGGTCCGGCCCTAGCGGGCCGACTACGCGGAGAGCGAAGCGGGCGCCGGCGCGGGCGTGTCCCGCGCGCGAAGACCCTGGTTCGCCGGCGCCGGCCCGTCGGGCTTCGCGCGCAGCGCCCCGCCCTCCACCATCTTGCACTGGCCTTCGAAGAACGCGCCTTCCTGGACGACGAGGCTCGGGGTGGTGATGTTGCCCTGCACCCGGCTCGACGCGCGCAGCTCCACCCGCTGATGTGCGGTCACGTCGCCGGTCACCCGACCCTCGACGACGATCGCGGCGCCCGAGATGCTCGCCTTGACCAGCGCGCCGGGGCCGATGGTGAGCGTGTCCTGCGCGGAGATCTCGCCTTCGACCTGTCCCTCGATCCGTCCGGTTCCCTCGAACACCAGCTTGCCCGTGACCCGGGTCCCCTTCCCGAGGAACGCATCGATGCCCCCGGGGCCGGTGGACTGGCTCGCGCCCCGCTCCCGCTCGCCCATCGCAACCTCCTCCGGCGCGATCCCGCCGACCCGCATGCCGGATGCGGGGATCACGTCACGGTCATTTGCAAACAGCCCCATGGAGATGGTGGCCGGAGACAGCAAGTTCGAGACCGGTCCAGCACGCCGAGCGAGCCCCGCGAATCGTGCCGGGCGCCGGCCGCCCGACCGCCGGGTCCGGCATTCCCCTGACACGACGGAACAGAAGGGTGCGGGCGCTCGCATCGCACACTGCGGACGCTCCATCCGCTGCGCACTCGGCCGCGCTACGGATTGTCGTGTCGAGCGCGTTCGAGCATCGCCCGCACGAGCTGCACGCTGACGTCCTTCTGCGCCGTATTGACGATCCACGCGGGCAGCAGGCCGCCGGCGTCGGTACGCACGGTGTACACGACCGCGGTGCCGCCGTCGGCCGCCGGCGCGAGCCTCCACCGGCCGACGCTGGTCCGCACGCGCACGTAGGCGCTGCTCTCGGGCGGCCCCTCGTCCGGGACGGCCACGCTGGCGACCTCGTAGACCCCCGTCTCGGCCGAGAACGTCCGCCTGATGCGGAGCGTGACGTCGCGGTCCTTCACCAGGGGGACGTGGATCTGCTCGTAGATGAGCCTCACGTCGCCGTCGTCGCGCAGGACGTCGAGCCGCTTCAGGTACGGCACGAACTCGACGTACTCTTCGTGCTTCCAGAGCGTCGCCATGATCGCGGCCGGGGGCAGCGACGCGCGCGTCGTGACGCGCACCTCGCGGACGGACGACCCCTCGACGCCGCGGCGCTCGATCACGACGCCGTCGCGGTCGGCGATCCGCTCCCAGTCGCCGCCGTCCGCGTGCGCGACCCCGGCGAGCGCGAGGACGGCGAGGAGGCACCGGATCATCGAGGCCGACGCTAGCGCGCGGGCTCGCGGACCTCCAGAGGTTTGCGCTTCGAGCGCGCCCATGTTTTGCGTATCCGATCATGCTCGTCATCAACCCCGCCACCGGGGAGGTCCTGCGCGAGGTCGCCGAGGCCGATCACGCCGCGGTTGCCGCCGCGTGCCGGCGCGCGCGCGCGGCCCAGCCCGCCTGGGCGGCGGCCCCCCTCGCCGCGCGCGCGGAGGCGATCCGGCGCTTCCGCGTCCTCGCCGTCGAGCGCGCCGAGCCGCTCGCCCGCACGCTCACGCTCGAGGTGGGGAAGCCCATCACGCAGGCCCGCCGCGAGCTCGCCGGGCTCCTGCCGCGCGTCGACTTCTTCCTGGCGGCGGTCGAAGGCGCCCTGGCCGACGAGGTGGTCCGCGCAAGCTCCGCCGACGGGCTCGAGGAGCGCATCGCCCGCGAGCCGCTCGGCCTGGTGGCCAACGTCTCGGCATGGAACTACCCGTGGTACGTGGGCGCGAACGTCTTCCTGCCGGCGCTGCTCACCGGCAACGCGGTCCTCTACAAGCCGAGCGAGTTCGCGACGCTCACCGGCCTCGCGATCGCGGAGCTGCTGCACGAGGCCGGCATCCCCGCCGACGTGTTCCAGGTGCTGGTGGGCGGAGGCAGGGTCGGCGCGATGCTCCTCGACGAGCCGGTCGACGCCGTCTGCTTCACGGGCTCGCACGCGACGGGCGTCAAGGTGGCGGCGGCGGTGGCGCCGCGCCTGGTGCGGGCCCAGCTCGAGCTCGGCGGCAAGGACCCGGCCTACGTGTGCGACGACGTCGACGTCGAGCAGGTGGCGGCGGCGGTCGCCGACGGCGCCTTCTACAACACGGGCCAGAGCTGCTGCGCGGTGGAGCGCGTCTACGTGCACGAGCGCGTCTGGCCGCGCTTCGTCGAGGCGTTCGTGGCGACGGTCCGCGGCTACGTGGTCGGCGATCCGTTCGACGAGCACACCTACGTCGGGCCGCTCGCACGCCGGGAGGCAGCGGTCGCGCACCAGGAGGCGCAGGTGGCCGACGCGCTCGGGCGTGGCGCCCGCGTGCTGACGGGCGGCCGGCGCGTCGAGCGGCCCGGCTTCTTCTTCGCGCCGACGGTGCTGGTGGACGTCGACCACACCATGGCCGTCATGCGCGAGGAGACGTTCGGGCCGCTGATCGGTCTCGCGCGCGCCGGCTCGGACGACGAGGCCGTCGCGCTCATGAACGATACGCCGTACGGCCTGACCGCCGCCGTCTACACCGCCAACCGCGCCCGTGCCGAGCGCGTCCTGGCGCGCGTGAACACCGGCACGGCCTACTGGAACTGCTGCGACCGGGTGAGCCCGCGCCTGCCGTGGACGGGGCGCGGCGCCTCGGGCCTCGGCGTCACCCTGTCGCGCGACGGGATCGCCGCCTTCGTGCGGCCGAAGGCCTGGCACCTGCGCGGGGCCTGAATCACCGGAAGCTCTCGCCTGCGAAGCGCTTGCAGCCGCTCCCCGGGTCGTGGGATGCGGAGCGTGGATGGCCGCGGGCACGCCATGACCGTCGTCTCGGGGGAGCTCGCCGGGCGCCCGGTGCATGAGGGCGTCGTCGGACGCGGGGACGCGCAGCGTTCGACCCGGGACACCGTTCCCGGTCCGTTTCCCCTCTGGCTGCCTCTCCTGTTCGTCGTGCTCCTCTGCGTGCATCTGCTGGCGGGCGCGACGACGCAGCTCACGATCAACGCCATGCGCTCGCTGAGCCCGTTCGCGCAGGAGTCGCGGGCCTTCGAGTGGCGCGTGCTTCCCTACTGGCGCTTGACGGCATACGTCGCCGGCACCGTCGCCGTCTTCACCTACCTCTGGCCGGTCGTGCTGCACTTCAGGCGGCCGGTGGAGCCCGTCCCCACCCGCGTTCAGCGACGGGTGCTGTCGGCGCCCTTCCTGGTGGCGGCGATGACGTTCGCGCCGTGGTGCCTGAGCGGGGTCTTCTTTCCCGCCATCACGATCTGGCACTTCGGCCGGTGGGCACCCGACCTCATGTCGCAGCAGGTGCTCTCCCCCCTCGTGAACGGGTTCCTGGCCGCCACCACCAGCTACCTCGTCCTCGAGTGGCTCTTCCGGTCGCAGATCGTGCCCCGGGTGTTCCCCGACGGTCGCATCCCCGATCTCGGGAGGTGTCTCACGGCCGGCGTCCGCACGCGGCTGTTCCTCTTCCTGGCGGCCGTCGCCTTCACCCCCCTCTTCACGATGCTCGGCGTGGTCCGTACGTCGGTGGTCCGCGTGGCGACGCGCGTGCAGGACGCCGACGCGGTCGTGGCGGCCATGGCCCACGCGTCCACCATGACGTTCTTCCTCTACGTGGCCCTCGGCATCGTCCTCACGCTGATCCTGGCGCGCTCGCTGACGCGTCCGCTCGGCGACGTGGCCGGCGCGCTGCGCCGCGTGCAGCGCGGCGATCTCGGCGTGCAGGTGCGGGTCGGCTCGAGCGACGAGGTCGGGGTGCTCGAGGACGGCGTCAACGCGCTGGTCGTGGCGCTGCGGGACCGGGAGCACATCCTGCAGACGTTCGGGCACGTGGTCGACCCGTCGGTGCGGGACTATCTGCTGGCGGGGGGCGTGGAGCGCGGCGGCGAGCTGCGCGCCGCCACCGTGCTCTTCTGCGACCTCCGGAGCTTCACGACGATGGCCGAGCGCATGGCCCCCGAGGAGGTCGTGCGCACGCTCAACGAGTTCTTCGCGGCGATGACCGCGTGGGTGCGCCAGTGCGGCGGCTTCGTCGACAAGTTCATCGGCGACGCCATGCTCGTGGTGTTCGGCCTGTTCGAGACCAGCGTGGCGGAGCGTCCCGCGGCCGGCGCGGCCGCCGCGCTCCGCTGCGCGCTCGGCATGCAGGAGCGGCTCAAGGACCTGAACCGGACCCGTGCCGCCGCGGGACGGGAGCCGCTCGAGATGAGCATCGCCGTGCACGCGGGGGAGGTCGTGGCCGGGGCGGTCGGAGCGCCCGACCGGCACGAGTTCACCGTCATCGGCGACACCGTCAACGTCGCGGCCCGCCTCCAGCAGCTCTGCCGGGAGACGGGCTGCACGCTGCTCGTCTCGGAGACGGTGTACGACCTGGCGCGCCGGGGCGGCGTGGCAGCGCCCCTCGCGATGCGCGAGCCGGTGCACGTGCGCGGGCGCAGCCGTCCGATCGTGGTCTACGGCCTCGCGGCCGAGCCGCGAGCGGCCGGCGTCACGTCGCTGGCGTCCTCGACGGAAACCTGAACCGGCTCGCGGTGACCCGTCGTCGCAACCGCGTCGTCGCGTTCAGTCCCAAACGACGTCGACCAGTTCGCTGTCGCCCATGCCCGCGTCCGCGGTGATCAAGGGACAATCCAGCGCGCGTGCAGCCGCGACGATCAGGCGGTCGAATAGATCCTCGAGACTCGGGAGAAGTGCAAATTGCATCACCTGTGAGAAGTCGATGGCTAGGGGACGAAACGCCGGATTGTTGCGCATCGTTGCCTCGACCTCGGTGAGGCCGAGGGGGATCCGTCGGACTTCGCGGAGATGGTGGGCCACGGCACGGAGGCGCACCCGATGTCGCCGACGCGCGGCGACCATCAAGGCGCCGCGGGCGAGGCCAGGACGCCCCGCATTCCCGTTGACCTGCCTCACACGCACGCGTACGAGGTCTGTGTGGGCCACGTCTTCGTCGACGCGACGATCCGGGGAAGGCGCGCTGCCAGGGTGCGCTTCCTCGTCGACAGCGGCGCGACCTACAACCTGATCCCCGCCGAGCTTGCGCAGCGGCTCGGCATCGAGCCGGGTCCGATCCGCGACAGGGTCCGTCTGGCGACCGGCAGGCGGGTGCGCCTGCCGACGGCGCTCGGCGCCGTGCGCATCGACGGGCGGGAGGCGGCAACGATCTTCTGGATCGGCCCCTGCGAGGAGCCCCTGCTCGGGGTGGAGACCCTCGAGGCCCTCGGCCTATCGATCGACCCGAAGAGGGGACGGCTGCGGCCCACCCGGCCCTATGCGACCCGGCTGGGCGGCTTCGGGAGGCGCTGACAGCTCGACGTTCCCCCGCCCGCTCAGACCCCGCTCTTCCGCACCACCTTCCGCTTGCCGGCGTTGATCGCCTTCAGCGAGCGGATGCCCTCCTCCGCCACCTCGTCGCCCACCATGCGGTCGCCCTCGGCCGTCAGCTCCTCGAGGTCGACCCACACGGCGTAGTGGGGGCGCGTCCGGTCGGTGATGATGCCGGCCTTCAGCAGCGTCTTGATGAGCGTCCGGAAGACGTTGCTCGAGCGCTGCATGAGGCCGCGGCGGTGCTCGTCGGTCCGCGCCTCCAGGACCGCGTCGCGCACCCACTCCCAGTCGAGGCCGAACTGCGGGTAGATGAGCCGCTTCTGCTCGGGGTTCACGAGGTTGAAGAGGAGCGTGTCGAAGCACTCGAGCGCCCAGTCCTCGACCGCCTGGTGCTCGGCCTCGTCGAGCTGCGGGAGCGTGGCGTGCGCCCAGATCTTGCCGAACCTGTGGTGGAAGGCCTCGTCGGTCATGACCAGCTGGCAGACCCGCCGCAGCAGCGGGTCCTGCGCGATCTTGTAGAGCGTCGTGAAGGCGCCCATCGCCACGCCTTCCACCAGCATCTGCATGCCGACGATCTTCTTGTAGACGACCGGCGTAGCCACCAGCTCGCCGAGCAGCCGCCCCACCGTGTCACCGACCGGGAAGATGCGCCCGTCGAACCGTGCCTGGACATAGCGGCTGAAGGCGTGCACGTGACGCGCCTCCTCGCGCACCTGGTTGGCGGCGTACTCCTGCGCGCCCGGATCGAGGAAGATGTCGCAGAGGCTCGCCGAGAGGCTGAGCGCACCCTGCTCGCCGTGCAGGATGTTCGACAGGCTCCAGCGCGCGCTCTCGTTGGTCAGCGCGATGCGCTGCCCCTCGTCCAGGCGGTCCCAAACGGCGGTGTTGCTCTCGAGCACGAACCAGGAGGGCACGATCGTCTCGCCCTCCGGGCAGGGGGTCGTGAAGTCGACGTAGTCCGGGTCCTCCGGGTTCCAGAAGTGCTCCTCGGTGCGCGCGATGATCTCCTCGAAGTCCGAGGAGCGGCGCGCGTAGCGTGCGGGCTCGATCATGGCGGGGAAGTCGTCCGGGTCCGCGGTCCGGTAGGCAGGATCGTTGGCCATCGCGCGCGAGCATGCGCGTGGCCTCCGTGCCGAGTCAAGCCGGCGCTTGGAACGCGAGCCCCGGCTTGCTAGGGTCGGCGCCCGTGCTTCCCGAGAGCTGCGTCCTCTTCAGCGGCGCCGCCAACGGCGCCGAGGCTGCCTTCGGCGCCGCCGCCGAGCGCCACGGCATCGACGAGGTCAACTTCACCTTCGAGGGCCACAACGACGCCCGCCGCCGCGGCATCCGCGTCCTCACGCGCGCCGAGCTCCGGCAGGGCGACGTGAGCCTCGCCTACCTCACCAAGCTGATGCACCGCCGCTACCCGGACACGCCGCTCTTCCGCAAGGTCCTGCAGAGCATCTGGCATCAGGTCAACAGCGGGCGCGAGGTCTTCGTCATCGGCCGCATCCAGCCGGATCAGACCGTCACGGGTGGAACAGGGGTGGCGGCCGAGTTCGCCAAGCTCTTCAACAAGCCGGTCTTCGTCTTCGACCAGACGCGCGACGGCTGGTTCCGGTGGGCCGGCGACGCGTGGGAAGCGGCCCGCGACCCGCTCATCACCGAACCGCACTTCTGCGGCACGGGCACGCGCTTCCTCGAGGAGAACGGCCGGGCCGCGATCGACGGGCTCTTCGCCCGCACCTTCCGGTAGGGACCGCATCCGCGAGGCACGCGCCCGCGCGATGTCGCAGGCGCGCGCGACCCGAGCGTGCGGCGCCGGCCGAAACACCCTGCTCTCATGGCATGTCGGTTGCTCCCTTCTCCGTCGGGGGAGAAGAGGAGCACATCATCCACCATGCGGTCCTGGATGCGCCTCCTGCCCGCCATGGCCCTCCTGCCGGCCCTCGCCGCGGCGGCCGTCGTCGCCACCACCAGCACGACCACGACCAGCACGGTGCCGCCCTGCCCCGGTGGCGACGCCGACTGCGACGACGGCGACGCCTGCACGCTCGACACGTGCACGGGCGCCGCCGGCTGCCGTCACGACCCGGTCGGCGTCGATGCCGTCCGCGACGCCATCGATCGGGCGCTCGCCGTCGACGCGTGCACCGGCGAGCCGCTGCCGTCCGTCGTCTCGGCGCTCGTCGAGCGGGCGCGGACGCTGATCGACCGGGCGGCCGCCGAGACGAACCCGGCCCGCGCCCCGCGGCTCGTCCGCGCCGCGATCGGGGGCCTCAAGCGGAGCGGGCGGCGCGCCGCGGCCGCCGGCGCGCGCGGCCGCATCTCCGGCGCCTGCGCCGGCGGGGTCGGCGCGACGCTCGGCACCGCCGCGGCGCGCGCCGCCTGCCTGCTGCCCGGGGCCGCCAGCACCGCACCGTTCGCCTGTCTCGCCGGTCGCGGACCGATGGTCACGCTCCGCGGCACCCGCACGGCGGCGTACAGCAACCGCTCGCTCGCGCCCGGCACGCGCATCGACGCGCGCGCCGTCACCTTCCTCGCCTCTTCCTCGACCCACTATCCGATCTCGCTCGACGGGGGCGCCGACATCTGCCTTGCCGGCGGCACGGTGCGCGGCCAGTACGACCGCAGGCTCGACTGGGCCACCATGCACGACATGAACAACGCCGGCGCCGCCTTCGCCAGCCCGACGACCGTCGACGGCATCCGCGTCGACGACGTGACCGACGGGCTCCGCCCGCGCGGCATCGGCCCGTTCACCGTCCGCAACGCCTGGCTGTCCTACATCCGGGACGACTGCGTCGAGGACGACCATCTGGAGGGTGGGCTCATCGACGACTCGCTCTTCGACGGCTGCTACGTCGCGATCAGCGAACGCCCCTCGGCGTCGATCGGCGGCGACGGCCGCGGGCAGCTCCTCGCCATCCGCCGCTCGCTCCTGCGCCTGGAGCCGATGCCCGGCCCGCGCGACGGCAGCCGCTCGCAGCTCGGCAACGGCGAGTTCTTCAAATGGAGCGACGGCGCGACGGCCCTCGCGCTCTACGACAACGTCTTCCTGGCCGAGAAGGTGAGCCAGGGCGGGCCGGACACGATGGGCATCCCCCGCCCCCTCGCCGGCTGCGCGCGCAACGTCATGGTATGGCTCGGCCCGGGCAGCTACCCCGCGCCGCTGCCCGCCTGCTTCCGGGTCACCAGGGATCGAGCCGTCTGGGACGCGGCGGTGGCGGACTGGAAGCGCCGCCATCCCGCCGTCGGCCGCTGAATATCACGGTCCCGTCAGGGTCACGCTGCCCACCCGGAGCGCCGTCATCTTGATGTCGCTCGCGGTGACCGTCGTACCCGTCGGGTTGGTCGAGCACTCGAGCTGGACGTCGGTCGGGCCGCCGGAGAGGGTGACCGGCGCGGTGAGCACGATCTCCACGGCGGCGCTGGCACCCACGTCCACCGCGGCGATGTCGACGACGCCGCTCGCGGTCAGGTCGCAGGTCACGCGAGATGCCGTCGTCGCATCCCCGGCCAGGGAGGCCTTGGCGGTTACGACGTAGGTACCATCCTCGAGCCCGAACACGGTCGCGAGCGTGGCGAGCGAGTCGGTGATGCTTCCCGTGTCGTCGGGGGTCACGAAGACATCGCTCGGGCCGGTCGCACCGGTGGGACCCGTGTCGCCCGTTGGGCCCGTCGCGCCGGTCGGACCCGTGTCGCCGGTCGGGCCGGTCGCGCCAGTGGGACCCGTGTCGCCCGTTGGGCCGGTCGCGCCGGTCGGACCCGTGGCGCCCGTTGGGCCGGTCGCGCCGGTGGGGCCCGTGGCGCCCGTCGATCCCGTGGCGCCCGTTGCGCCGGTGGGGCCGGTGGGGCCTACGTTGCCGGTGGGACCGGTCGGCCCGATGGGGCCCACGTCACCAGTGGGGCCGGTCGGACCGGTGGGGCCCGCATCGCCCGTTGCACCCGTGGCCCCGGCGGCTCCGGTGGGCCCCGTCGGGCCCGTTGCGCCGGTCGGGCCCGAGACGCCCATGGTGCCCGTCGGCCCGGTGGGGCCCACGGCTCCGAGGTCACTCAGCGAGACGAGCGTCTCCCTGCTCCTGCACGCGTCGTTCCGCGCGACGACAACCCCACCCTTACGCCGCGCGCACAGCACCGGGGCCCCGAGCGCGCTCTTCGACGTGTCGATGGAAATCGCCACCGCCAGCGCGAGCCCGCAGACCCCGATCACACGCCGCCTCACCCCTCGTCCCGCCATCCCCGTTCCCCCCTCCGGCCCGCGCGTGCGCCTGCGCCGCGGAGGCACCCGCGGGCGACACAACACGTCCCTCAGCGCTACTAGCGACCAGCCTGCTGCGTGTCAAATTCACCGAACAGCGCCATCCTCGGTCCGCCGTGACATCGCCGGCGTCCGGCCCTTCCGCGCCGCCAGCGGACCCAGCCACTTGGCGAGCAGGAGGTGAAGCGCGGCCATCTGGATCGGCTTCGCGATGTAGTCGTCCATGCCGGCCGCGAGGCAGCGCTCGCGATCGCCCGCCAGGGCGGCGGCGGTCGTGGCGATGATCGGCGTGTGCCGCGCCGTGCCCTCGCGCGCGCGGATGGCGGCGGTGGCCTCCAGGCCGTCGAGCTCCGGCATCTGGACGTCCATCAGGACGAGGTCGTAGGCCGTGGTGGCGAGCGCGGCGAGCGCCTCGCGACCGTTCGTCGCCACGTCGGCCGTGAGGCCCGCCGCCTCGAGCAAATGGAGCGCGGTCAGCCGGTTGTCGGCGTCGTCCTCGACGAGCAGGATGCGCCGCCGGCCCGGTAGCCGGCGGGCCTTGCCCCGCGCCGCCGGAGGCTGCCGCTTCCGCCGCGAGGCCGCGAGCGCCGTCACCAGGCCCTCGACCAGCTGCGCCTCGCGGATCGGCTTGGTCAGCCGCACGGCGAAGAGCCGCTTCGCGTCCCCCGCGCCGGCCAGGTGCCCGAGCGAGCTGAGGAGCACGAGGATGGCGTCGTCGAGGCTCGCGTCGGCGCGGATCGCCTGCGCCAGCGCGGCGCCGTCCATGCCCGGCATCTGCATGTCGCAGATGACGAGCCGGTAGGGGTCGCCGGCGCGGGCCGCGGCGCGCAGGAGGGCGAGCGCCTGCTCGCCCCGCTCCGCCGTGGCGTGGCGCATGCCCCAGCCCGCGAGCTGCTGCTCGAGGATCGTCCGGTTGGTCTCGTTGTCGTCGACGACGAGCACCCGCACGCCGCGCAGCTCCGACGGCGCCGGCCGGGCCGCGCGCGCCACCCGCACGAGCCGCACGGTGAACCAGAACGTGCTCCCGCGCCCCTCCTCGCTCTCGACGCCGATCTCGCCGGCCATCAGCTCCACGAGCCGCTTCGAGATCGCCAGGCCGAGACCCGTCCCTCCGTAGCGCCGGGTCATCGAGCCGTCGACCTGCGAGAAGCTGCCGAACAGCCGGTGGCGCTTGTCGAGCGGGATCCCGATGCCCGTGTCGCTCACCGCGAAACGCACCGTGGCGTGGTCGTCGCTCTGCTGCGCCAGGGTGACGCGCACCACGATCTCGCCCCGCTCGGTGAACTTGACCGCGTTGCCGACCAGGTTCAGGAGGACCTGCCCGAGCCGCCCGGCGTCCCCGCGCACCGCGCGCGGCACGTCGGCGTGGATGAGCGAGGCGAGCTCGAGCCCCTTGGCGGCGGCGCGCGGGGCGTGGACCACCATCGCATCGTCGAGGACGGCGCTCAGGTTGAACTCGCGGACGTCGAGCTCGAGCTTGCCCGCCTCGATCTTGGAGAAGTCGAGGATGTCGTTGATGACCGTGAGGAGGTTCTCCGAGCAGCGCCGCACGGTGGTGAGGAAGTCGCGCTGCTCGGGGTTGAGAGGCGTCTCCAGGAGGAGATCGGTCATGCCGAAGATGCCGTTCATCGGCGTGCGGATCTCGTGGCTCATGTTGGCGAGGAACTCGGACTTGAGCCGGGCCTGGTCGAGGGCCGCGTCGCGCGCCTGCTGGAGTGCCAGCTCCACCCCCTTGCGATCGGTCGCGTCGCGCAGGGCCGCGATGGCCAGCCGCTGCCCGCCCAGCTCCACCTCGCTCACCGCCAGCTCGAGCGGGAAGCTCGATCCGTCCCGGCGCCGCCCGACCAGCTCGCCGCGCGGCCCGCGGCCGGGGTCGAGCTCCGGCACGAGCCGGCGGACGTCGTGGCCGACCACCTCGGCCGGCGGGTAGCCGAAGATGCGCTCGGCCGCGGGGTTGAAGGACTCGACCACGCCGGCCGCATCGAGCGTCACGATGCCGTCGGCCACGTTGTCGAGCACGGCCCGCACGCGCGTCTCGCTGGCCGCCACGGCATCGAGCATCGTGTTGAGCGTCGCGGCGAGGGTGCCGATCTCGTCCGGGCCGAGGGCGGGGGCGTAGGCCGCCGCGTCTCCCGCCGCCCGCCGGTCCATCGCCGCGCGGACCAGCGCCAGGGGGCGCAGGACCAGCCGCCGGAGGAGGAGGTAGGCGAGCGCGCTCACCAGCAGCACCGTGCCGCCGAGCGCGCCCATCATCCGCCAGAGGGCTTTCGAGAGGTCGCGCTGCATGCTCCGCCCGTCGAGCTTCAGCACGAGCGCGCCGTCGGAGCGCTGCAGGTTGGTCAGGAAGAGGTTCGACATGCGGAGCGGCGTGGCGAAGTGCCACTCCATGGTCTCGCGCTCGAGGTACGCGCGCCGCTGATGCCGTTCCATCGCCTCGCTCACGTCGTCCCTCGCCCCCTGGTCCGGCAGCGCGCTGGCGGCCAGGTTGATCCAGGCGTTGCGCGTGGAGGCGACGACGCGCGGCGGCCGGTCGGCGACCACGGCGATGAAGAGCACGTCGTGCTCGCCACCGAGCGAGTTGACGGTGCGCACGAGCTCGGCGGGTTCGGCGGTGATCTCGACGGCGTAGGTGACGGCGTTCATCAAGAGCTCGGCCCGGTGGCGCACCTGCTGCGCGACGAGCGCCGCGAACGTGCGCTCCGCGTACCAGGCGCCGCACGCGCCCACCGCGACGCCGACCGCGATGAGCGGCAGGACGACCTTGGCGCGGATCGACCGGACCTTCATCCGCGTCGGCCCGCCCGCGCCAGGGGCTCCTGGGCGAGGCAGTCGGCGGCCGCGCCGCCGTCATGGATCCGTCCCGACGTGCGGAGCTCCGCTGCCATGGCTTCGACCGCAGCCTCGAGCGGTCCGCCCGGCGCGAACAGCGGTCGCTGCTCGCGCGAGGTGAGCATCCTGATGCCGGCCAGCGCGTCCCGGAGCCCGTCGACGCTCATCCCCCGGCGGCGCGCCATGCAGTCGTCCGCCTCCGCCCGATTCTCGGCCGCGAAGGCGAGGGTGCGGTCCCACGCGCGCACCATGGCGGCCGCATCCCGCGCCCGCCGCTCGAGCACGTCGGCGGCGAGCGCCACGACGTCGAACAGCTCTTCGGGAGCGTCGCCGATCGTCTCCCAGGCGCCGACGGTCATCACGCCGGCGCGGGCCAGGATCACGTCCGTGCCGCTCGACGTGCCGAGGGCCATGAATGCGCGCGGCGCGCGCCGCGTCCGGTCGCGCGATTCGAGCACGTCGGCCAGGGTGCCCGTCATGCCGTCGATCTCGCCGCGGTCGAAGGCGCGGAGCAGGTCGCCGAGCGAGGTCGATTCGATCAGCCGGACCTCGACCCCTTCGGCGGCGAAGAACCCCCTCGCCTCGGCGAGGAAGAGGAACTCGTTGCCGGGCCATGGGCTCATGCCGATGCGGAGCGGCGCCGGCCGACCCCGGCTGCAGGCGGCCAGCACGACGACCCCGAACGCCCAGACGGCGCACCCGTACCGCCGCCGCGTCCCGCCGCACCTCATGATGAGCCCCGTCGACTCTATCGGCCCGACGGCGGCAAAACTTCAGCGCCCGCCGGGTCGCCGCCTTGGCTTCGGGCGGCGAAGCCTCATAATGGCCCGGCCCAGGGCCGGCATGACCTCCGGGGACCGCTTCCTCATGTGCGCGCCGCGGTTCTACCGCGTCGCATACGTCATCAACCCGTGGATGGAGGGCAACGTCGGGCGGACCGACGCCGAGGTCGCCACCCGGCAGTGGGAGGGCCTGCGGGCGGAGCTCGCCCGGCGCGCCGGCCTCGACGACGTCGAGCCCGCGGACGGGCTCCCCGACATGCCCTTCGCCGCCAACGCCGGGCTCGTCCACGACGGCACGTTCATTCCGGCGCGCTTCCGGTTTCCCCAGCGCCAGCCCGAAGTCCCCCCCTTCACATCCTGGTTTCGTGATCGCGGCTACCGGGTCGTGCCGCTGCCGAGCAGCGGCACGTTCGAGGGCGAGGGGGACGCGCTCTTCCAGCCGGGCGCGCCGCTCGTCTGGGGCGGCTACGGCGTGCGCACCTCCCTGCAGGCGCACCGCGACCTCGCCGATCTCCTCGACGTCGAGGTGATCCCGCTCCGGCTGGTCGACGAACGCTTCTACCACCTCGACACGTGCTTCTGCCCGCTCCCCGGCGGGCGCGTCGTGTACTATCCGGACGCCTTCGACCACGACTCGCTGGCGACGATCCGGGCGCGGGTGCCGGCGGAGAACCGTTGCGAGGTCGACGCGACCGACGCCCTCAACTTCGCCTGCAACGCCGTCGTCGCCGGCGGGGCGTACATCACGAACTTCGCCGGCCCGGCGCTCCGCGAGCGGCTCGCGGGCTGGGGTCTCGAGGCCGTCGTCTGCCCGCTCACGCAATTCATCCTCGCGGGCGGTGCGGCCAAGTGCCTGGCGCTCCACCTGACGCACCCCGGCGCGCGCCGGGCTGCCGCCGCGCCGCGCGTCCTCTCCGGGGTGCGCGAGCGGGTGGTCGAGGTGCAGGGCGACCTCCTCGACACCGGGCTCATGAACACCCTCCTCGACTGCATCACCGAGGGCGGCGGGAGCTTCGAGATCGAGACCTTCCAGGCCGGCCTCCGGCACGACCAGGCGTCGCTCGCGCGCGTGCGCGTGGTGGCGCCGTCGCCCGAGCGGCTGGGCGCGATCCTCACCCGCCTCGTGCAGATGGGCGCCCGCGTCGCCGAGGAGGACCGCGATGCGCGGCTCGAGGCGGTCGCGCAGCCCGGCGTCGCCCCGCGCGACTTCTACAGCACGACGATCTACCCGACGGAGGTCCGGGTCGGCGGCGAGTGGGTGCGCGTCGGCGGCCAGCGCATGGACGCCGTGGTGGTGGTCGACGGTCTCCCCGACGCGCCGCGCGCGAGCTGCCGCCTGCTCCGCAGCCTCGCGATGGGCGACCGCGTGGTCTGCGGCATCGAGGGCATCCGCATCCACCCGACGCGCGTCCCCGCCGCCAGCGAGACCTTCGGCTTCATGACCGCCGAGACCTCGAGCGAGCGCCGCGTCGAGCTCGCCGTCGACCGGATCGCCTGGGAGATGCGCCGGCTGCGCGACCGCGGCGGCAAGATCGTGGTGGTCGCCGGTCCGGTCGTGATCCACACCGGCGGCGGGCCGCACCTCGCCCGTCTCGTCCGCCGCGGCTACGTCCAAGCGCTCCTCGCCGGCAACGGCCTCGCCGCGCACGACATCGAGCAGGCGCTCTTCGGGACCTCGCTCGGCGTCGACCTGAAGCGCGGCATCAACGTCCAGGGCGGCCACCGCAACCACCTCTACGCCATCAACCTGGTGCGCGAGAGCGGCGGCATCCGCCAGGCCGTCGAACGCGGCGTGCTGGGCGAGGGCATCCTCTACGAGTGCGTCGAGAACGGCGTGCCGTTCGTGCTCGCCGGCTCGATCCGCGACGACGGGCCGCTGCCCGAGACGATCATGGACCTGCTCGCCGCGCAGGAAGCCTATGCGCGAGCCATCGAAGGTGCCGACATGATCCTGATGCTGTCGTCGATGCTGCACGCGATCGGCGTCGGCAACATGACCCCGGCGGGCGTCCGCCTGATCTACGTCGACATCAGCCCGGCGGTGGTGACGAAGCTCGCCGACCGGGGCTCGGTCGAGTCGACGGGCATCGTGACCGACGTGGGGCTCTTCCTGAACCTGCTCGACGCGCGGCTGGGCGCGCTCGAGTAACTGAGGTCAAGGGAGAGGTATGCCGAGCTCGCGGCATATCTTACGCACGAGGAAGTCGACGACTTCACGGTGGCGTGGCACCGCGGAGTGAACCCCCGTCTTGGCGTTCGCGAACCACGAGTGCTTCGCTCCCTCACGGACGAGGGTACACCCGTGCTTCCGCAAGTGCGCCACGAGGGCGTGTCGCTTCATGCCCTACGCGACGAGGCTGATTTGCAACCGTTCGACCTGCCGTCGCGTCCCGTGGAGCTGCCTCGGGCTGATGAGCGCAAGTTCACGCAGGGCGGTTTTCAAGCTCGCTCGGGCCATACGGAGGCTTCGCTCTTGCGCGTTGACCCCTGGGATTTCTGGGACATACCCAACGTACCACTTGCCGTGGCGTTCGAAGATCGCGGTTACCGTGAGCCGCCGGGGCGTGACTTCTCGTCGGCGCCTCTTGCGTGCTTTCGGTCTGCTTTCTGAGGAGCCCGCTCGAGCGCGCCTCATCTTTGAACTTCCATGCCGGACCTCGCCTCGAGTGTCCAGGCATGAAGACATGCGACGGCGCGAGGTCACACGGACGTCTCCTTCAGCAGTAGCCGCCGAGGCGGACCGCGTAGGGCCGGGACGGCGACAGACGCTTCCTGCGTGGATCGACGATGAGGCCCAGCGCCTCCAGCGTCTCGATGCCCAGGATGGGCTCCTCGACCTTCCCGATCAATACCGTGGCAGGTGCTTCACGGCCGTCGATCCGTACGACAGCCACGTCGGCGAGCAACCGGACGCGCCGGCCGTCTGCCAGGCGTACGCTCACGGACCGCGTTCCCTTCATCCCGAGCGCTCGCGCCAGACGTGGGGGATCACGGTGAAGGTCGCACCGGTGTCGACCAGCATGCGGGTCTCTATCACTCGCTCCGCCCGGAGACGGACGCTCTGGTGAATGTGGCCCACCGCACCTGTCACGCTATCGGAGCAGACTGACTGGAGCAACGGGAGAGACGGCCGTTCGCGCGTGCTCAGCCGGCCCGCACCCGTCGCACCGCGCCCCAGAAGACGAGCCCCATCGCCACCAGCACCGCGACGACCGCGGCGACGAAGAGCAGGTACATCAGGCTGTTCGCCGCACCGCCGCCGAACTCGAGGCCACGGCCGCCGAAGACGGGGCCGATGACGGACGCCACCACGTTTCCCCAGGCGGTCGCGATGAGTAGCCATGCCACCCAGTGCTGCGCCCGCGGCCCCAGCGTGAGCCACGGCGCGGCCGCTGCGACGGCGATCAGCGTGAGGCCGTTCAGGATGCCCTCGAGGTGCGCCATCCGCCAGCCGCGCACGTCGCCCGGCAGGTGGACCCCGAGGGCGCCCGGCAGCGGCCAGAGGACGATCTTGCCGAGGATGACGAAGGTGAAGGGAAACCCTGCGACGAGGCCGACCATGAAGACGAGCGCGCCGTTCGCGACGAGCAAGGCGCGGAGCCTCTCCGCCATCGTTCACTCCTCGCCGAAGAAGCGGCGGCGCGCCGCCTCGTCCGCGGGCTGCTCGGGCCCGGAGAACGGGACGTCGGGGATGCGCGTCTGGTCGGCGGCGATGAGGGGCAACGCGCGCGCCCGCCGCTCGTCGGCCTGGGGCCCGACCTCCATGAAGACGTCCGCGAACCAGCCGTCGACGCGGTGGACGGCGGCGTAGTAGCGGTCGTGCTCGGCGGCGTAGGCGTGCCCGGCCGCGCTCCAGTCCTCGCCGGCAAGCAGCCGGTCGCGGAGCGTCCGCACGTCGCGCAGCGTGAGTGATATGCCCTGGCCCCAGGTCGGGTCGCTGGTCGCGGCCGCGTCGCCGACGAGGGCGACGCCGTCCCGATACGGATGGTCCACCCACGCATCCGCACCCTCGAAGAGGGCGAGCGGCCCCGCCGGCCGCGCCGCGGCGTAGAGCGCCCGCTCGACGCCGGCACGGACCGACTCGTCGACGAACCGCGCGAGATCATGCTGCTGCCCGCGCGGTGGATCGGCGTCCTTGTGGTAGCCGACGTAGGCGCGCACGCGGCCGCTGCCCTGGGGAAAGAGGAGCGAGATGCGGCCGACGGCCGGGTTGAACATGATATACGCCGCGTCGTCGGCCACCGGAACGCCGTCGAGGAGCACGCCGGAGAAGAGGAGCCGCTCGGGATCGCGGCGCACCGTGAAGCCCGCCCATTTCCGCATCTGCGAGCCGCGACCGTCGGCGCCGACCACCAGGCGCGCTCGCACCTCCTCGACGTGTCCGCCGAGCTCGAACGCGACACTCGGCTCGGGTCCCGGCGCCACGCTCGAGACGCGCGCGCCGCGCTCGACCACGGCCCCGGCGCGGGTTGCCGCGTCGAGCAGCACCTCCTGCATGGCCGGATGGTAGAAGGCGAGCACCGGTGCCGCCGGGACGGTGGTGGCCACCAGGTCGCGACGCACGATCTCGACGCCGCCCATGAACAGCTCGAACGAGGGGAGCTCGTGGCCGCAGGTGGCGCGCAGGAGTGGGTCGACGCCGAGCGCCCGCGCCTCGGCGACGCCCCACGGCATCAGCGCCTCGCCGCGTACGCGGTCGGTGAACCGCCGCTCGCGCTCGAGCACGAGGACGCGCGCCCCCTGCTCGGCCGTCGCCCGGGCGAGCGCGGCGCCGCCGATGCCCCCGCCGACGGTCACGAGATCGAATGCCTGCCCGGTCATGCCGGCATGCGGCTATCAGCCTGTGGCCGCCAAGTCACCAGGCTTGCCGCCGGAGGGGCCGGCGGCGCATAAGGCGGACGACGCACGAGGCAGGGGAGGCGCCATGCCGCGCGGCAAGCACCGAACATCGAGATCCAGACCCGTCCCCACGCCCGAGCGGCGCGACGACACCGAGCGCGCCTTCGAGCGGCGGCTCGGCGAGCTCGCCGAGGCGGTGAACATCATGATCCCTGAGCTCTCCGCCCGTGTGGCGGCGCTCGAGCACCTGCTCGTCGAGAAGGGGGTCTGCCGGCGGGCCGATCTCATCCGGGCGCGGCAGTTCGTCGACGTGCGCGGCGGAGGCGAATGATGCAGCTCTTCTTCATGCACGTCGGCAGCTTCGTCGCCGTGATCCTGTACTTCACGCTCGCGGGGCGGGCCGAGTATTCGCCCGCCGGCGTCCGCGCGGCTCTGCTGGTCGCGCTCGGCATCGAGACGGCCTACATCTGGCTCGCGCGACGCGCCGGCGAGCTCAAGCAGTTCGACGCCGGTCTCTGGGCGCTGTTCGCAACCGGCTCGCTCGCCACCAGCGCCGGCGTCCGGCCGGTGGCGTCCCTGTTCGAGCACTACTCGCCGGCCCTCCTGTTCACGACGCTCGGCCTCACGGCGGTCGTTCCGCCCCTCCTCGGCCGCGAGCCCTTCACCTATTACTACGCTCGCCGCCAGACGCCGCCCTGGCAGCAGCGGTTGCCCGAGTTCGCCGCCATCAACCGCGTGATGACCGGCTACTGGGTGCTCGTCTTCTTCACCGCCGCGGGGCTGGCGGCCTCCGCACCCACCGACTGGCGCTTCACGGCCCTCTTCCCGAACCTGCTGACCTTCGGAGCGGGGATGACGGCGACCTGGTGGCTGCCGCTGGTCTATCTGAAGCTGTTTCCGCCCGAGCTGCCGACCGCCATCGAGCCCTTGCTCATGGGCATGCCGCTCGCCTTCGACCGCAAGGCGGCGGGCGACGGCCGCGCGGTCATCCAGTTCCGGGTGAGCGGCGCGGAGGCGGGCGACTATCATGTCCGCGTCGAGGGCGGGAGATGCCGGAGCTTCGCGGGCCCCGCGCCGGCACCCGACCTCGTCGTCCACACGCCCGACACCGTCTGGATCCGCATCGCGCGCGGCGAGCTCGACGGCGGACGGGCGCTGCAGGACGGGCTCTACCGCGTCGAGGGCGACCTCGCCGTGCTCGCCAAGATGGACGAGTGGTTCACCCCTCCGCGCGGCGCGCGACGCACGGGTTGACCATCGTCCCGATGTGCTCGATGCGGCTGACGATCTCGTCGCCCTCCGTGAGGTAGCGGCGCGGGCTCCGCGTCGAGCCGACGCCGCTCGGCGTGCCCGTGAAGATGAGGTCGCCCGGCTCGAGCGTGCACAGGCTCGAGAGATACGCCACCAGCTCCGGGACCGCGAAGATCATGTCGCTCGTGCGCGCCGCCTGCATCGGCGCGCCGGAGACGTCGCAGGCGAGCGCCAGGTCGTTCGCGTCGGGGAAGGCGTCGAGCGACACGACGGCGGGGCCGATCGGCCCGAAGGTGTTGATCGACTTGCCGAGGCAGAACTGCGGCGGCTTGTCGCTGAACTGCAGCCGCCGGTCGGAGATGTCCTGGCCGATCGTGTAGCCGGCGACGTGGTCGAGCGCGCGGACCGCCGGGATGCGATCGCCGCGGCGGCCGATCACCACCACCAGCTCGACCTCCCAGTCGACGTACGCCGACGAGAGCACCACCGGAGCCCGGGGCCCGACCAGGCAGCTCGGGAACTTCGTGAAGACCATCGGCGTCTTGGGCAGCTCCAGGCCGGCTTCCCCGGCGTGCTCGCGATAGTTGAGGCCGATCGCGAACACCTTGGCGGGGCGCGGCACCGGAGGCCCGAGGTCGACCTCGTTGAGCGGCGCCTCCGCGTCGCCCTCGCGGAGCCCGCGCGCCCACTCGACGAACGCGTCCCAGCGCTGGACGGCGGCCATCGGATCGGCAGGGAACCGTCCCCCGGAGGCCCGCTCCACGTCGACCAGCCGCCCGCCGAGGAGCACGCTCGCCCGTCCCTTGACGTTCGCCAGCCGGACGCTCATCGCGCCCCTCCATACTGCGGCTTCCCGGAGGCGTCCAGTTGGAAGGAGCGGCCCGGGCGAAGTCGTTTGACGCTTCGAGCCGCTCCGTCCTAGCCTCTCCGCCCGTCATGCGCACCCCGCCGCCACCCGGAGGTGGCGCGCCCACGACGGGCCCTCCCGGGGCCCGGCCACGCGGTCCCCGCCGCCGCAGGCGGCGCGGGCACGGCGAACGCGCCCCCCGCCCCGCGCCCGCGGTCGTGCCGGAGACGAGCCGGCTCGCGGCGCCGGCTCCCGGCGAAGCGCCCCTCACCCCCGCCGAGGTCGTCGAGATGAAGGAGCACCTCGCCTTCCTCCGGCGCTACAAGGAGGTGCTGCGGCTCAAGCTGAACGCCGTCGAGGACCTCCTCGTGAACCAGCAGCGGGAGCCGGCCGACCGCGGCGTCTGCCGCCATCTGCTCGGCAAGGTGGACCGTGCCGTGGTCGAGCACGCCATCGAGCGCGACCCCCTGCGGGGCGATGCCGCCGCACGCGCCCGCATGCTCGCCGGCGCGGTGCGGCTCACCGCGGACGTGGGTGTGCTGCTCGCCTATCTCGAGGCGCTCGCCCACGTCCGCTCCCACGCGGAGGCGGCGCAGGCGTTCGCGGAAGTCGTCCGCCGGATCGACTTCGAGAGCGTGTCGGCGACGCGGCTCGCGCGGCTGCTGCAGGTCCTGATCGACACCTTCGTCGACCACGAGCGCGTGCAGGTCCTCTTCAGCCTGCTCGCCGGGCCCGCCTTCCGGCGTGCGTTCGACGCCGCCCTCCCGACGTTTCCTCCGGCGGTGGCAGAGGTGTGCGCGCCGCTCCGGGCCGTGCACCGCCGGCTGCTCGAGGACGGCGGCGGGCCCGAGGCCCCGGAGCTGCTGGCGAAGGGGATGGAGCAGGTCCTCTCGGCGCCCGACCCCGTGCTGCGGAGCTACGCGGAGCCGCTGCGCGCCGGCATGCTCGAGCTCGCCCTCGGCGGCGACGTGCCGGCCGAGGTGGCGGATCGGGCGGTCGGCGTGCTCCTGCCGAGCCTCGCGCGCGACGGCCGCACCTACGCGCGCTTCGCGATCCGCCGCGCCGGACAGCTCCTCGCGCGCCACGTCGACGACCGGGCCCGAGCCGTGCTCGAGGAGCTGCGCCGTGCGCAGCCGGGCACGCGCACGGCCGAGCGCTGGCTGGCGGCGCTCGATGCACGTCGCTTCGGGCGGATCGCGCTGGCGGGGGAGCCGCCGGCGCGCGGACGGCTGATCGCGGCCTTCTGGCTCGACGGGCAGCGCCCCGTGTGGCTCCGGACGGCGAGCGCCGGCGCGGGCGAGCGCCTAGCGGCCGAGGCCCGTGTGCAGGCGGAGCTGGCGCTTCCTGGCGTCGCGACGCTCGTGGAGCACGGCGTCGCGCTCGGCCTCCCGTACGTTGCCGTGCTCGGACCGGGCCGTCCGCTGGCGCGCGAGGAACCGCTCGACCCGTCCACTGCCCTCGGGATCGTAGCGGCGGCGGCGCGCGTGCTTCGCGCCGTGGCGCTGGCGGGGATCGCGCTCCCCGATGCGGAGGCCGAACGCTTCCTCCACACGCCGCCGCCCGGCCCTGCCGTGACGCTCGCGGATCTCGACGGCGCCCGGCGTGCAGAGCCCCCGGTCGCCGCGGCCGAGCACGTCGCGCTGGCCACGGGGCTCGCGCGCCAGATCGTGCCGGTTGGCCCTGGGAACCGGCAGATGCGCGAGCTCGGCGAGCAGATGGCACGTGCGTCGGACCTGCCGGCTCTGATCGCGCTCGTCGAGCGCGCGGCACTGCACGCCGCTCGCGACTGACGCACGGATCCGTTCGGGCGAAGTACGGCGTTGAACGGAACCGTCCGCTCGCGCCTGGGCATCGCGGCCGCGCGCTATCCCTTCAAGGGGTGAGGAAGGAAGAAAAATGGGATGATTACGCCCTCCCCGGTCGGGGACCGGGCGTGAGACCGGCGCCGAGCGTCGGGGGCTGCCATCCCGCGGAATGTCTCCCTTTTTTGCCGTTCGCAGGGGCTGCGACCGAGCCCCGCAGTGCGATCGCTCGGCCCGCTCCGGCACGGCTCCTGCTGTAGGAAGCGCGAGGAGGACGGAGCGATGTACCAGGCTGGTGATTACGTATGGCCTACCGACCTACCCGGACGCTTCCTCTGCCGGGTCGCGGACGCCGAGACCTTCCGAATCGGTTCTGGCACGTCGCAGATCTTGAAGCTCGAGCCGCTCGAAGGACCGTGGCCTCCAGGCACCTGTCTGATCCGCCTGGAGGGCGCCGTGATCCGAGCCCGTCGCGAGGCGCGATCGGCAGTGAGGCGCCCGACGCTTCGCTCCGCGCCTCCCGGCTCGGGTCGGCGGGCGACCGGCTGACGAGCGCGCGGCTCTTGGATGGCATCGCGGGTGTTGTCATCGACGCGCACGAATAGAGGTGGAGGATGTCCGACGCATCTGAGAGCCGCGCGTCCGCTGGCCGGTCCCGGTTGATCACCGACCCGGTCGCGAGCGTCCGCGGCGAGCCCGTCCGTGTCCATGCTGCCCCCTGGCACGGGCGTGCCGCCGCGGGAGCGAGCGAAGGGCCATTGCTGTGGACGCGCCTCGGACCTGCCGGTGGCGCAAGCCTCGAGCGGGCGATCTGGCTCACGCCGTACCCAGCCGAGACGATGGTGGAGGACGTCTTCGGGGCGGGGCCGGATGCCCGCCTCGAGGTGGCCGTGCCGCGCAGGCCGGATTTCCGCCTCGAGGTGACGGTGCCGGGCAAGGCGCGGGCCTGATGGACCTTCAGCGGGTTTCTCCGGCCGATCCGACCTGGCCCAATCATGCCGAGCACGATGTGCTCCTCCCGGTGCAGTTCTCCCGGGTCTTCAGCCGGGACCTTCGACTCGAGCGCGAGCGGCTCCTCATGTTCGCCGTCCTCGAGGACGCGATCACGAGCTATCTCACGCACGCGCGTGCCCGCACCCGCCGCGGGCGCGAGACGTTCGCCGAGGTACACGACTGGGTCAGCTCGCCCGACCGGCGCCGGCTCTTCGCGTTCGAGACGATCTGCGACGTCCTCGGGATCGACGCCGGCTCGCTGCGTCGTGCGCTGGGCGAGCGGCGGACGCGGCGAGGGCGCCAGCTGAGGTGCCGGCCGTTGTCCACGGCGGGCCGAACTGCGCGATCCACGCGACCGCGGGGCACGCCGGCTCGGGTGTGCCGGGCAGCTACCCGGTCCGCCTGAAGAGCTGAACCACCCGTCGCGCGACCGCAGCGGCCTTGGCGCGGTCCGCACCCTACCCTGTCGGCTCTCGTCGGGCTATGGTCCGGACGATGACCGCCTATCTCGTCAGCGCGGCGCGCACGCCGATCGGCGGGTTCGGCGGCGCCCTCGCCTCGCTCTCCGCGCCCGAGCTCGGGGCGGCGGCGCTGCGCGCGGTCGTCGCGCGCGCGGGGGTCCCGCCCGAGGCGGTCGAGCAGGTGATCATGGGCAACGTGATCGCCGCCGGCGTCGGGCAGGCGCCGGCCCGCCAGGCGGGGCTCGGCGCCGGCATCCCGCGGGCTCACGGCGCGCTCACCGTGAACAAGGTGTGCGGCTCGGGCCTCATGGCGGTCATGCTGGCGGCCCAAGCCATCCGCCTCGGCGAAGCCCAGCTGATTGCCGCCGGCGGCATGGAGAGCATGAGCCGCGCGCCGTATCTCCTGCCCCAGGCGCGCCACGGGCACCGGCTCGGCCACGGCCGGGTGGTCGATGCAATGATCCTCGATGGCCTCTGGGACCCGTACAACGACTTCCACATGGGCAACGCCGCCGAACGGACCGCTCGCGCCCTCGGCATCGGGCGCGAGGTGCAGGACCGCTTCGCCGCCGAGAGCTACCGCCGGGCGCAGGCGGCGCTCGCCGAGGGCCGCTTCGCCGCCGAGATCGCGCCCGTCACCGTGGCGGACCGCCGCGGGCCGACCGCGGTCGACACCGACGAGGGGCCGGCGCGCGCCGACTTCGCCCGCATGCCGCAGCTGCGACCTGCCTTCGAGCCCGACGGCACGATCACCGCCGCCAACGCCTCGACGATCGCCGACGGGGCGGCCGCCGTCATCGTCGCGAGCGAGGACGCCATCCGCCGCCACGGGCTAACGCCGCGGGCGCGCATCGTCGCATCCGCCGTGGCGGGTCGGGCGCCCGAGGAGTTCCCGGTGGCCCCGATCGACGCCGTCCGCAAGGTGCTGACGGGGGCCGGGCTCACCACGCCCGACGTCGACCTCTTCGAGGTGAACGAGGCCTTTGCGGTGGTGGTGCTGGCGGCCATCGCGGAGCTCGGCCTCGATCCGGCGCGCGTCAACGTCCACGGCGGTGCCATCGCCCTCGGCCACCCGATCGGTGCGAGCGGCGCCCGCGTCCTGGTGACGCTGCTGCATGCCCTCGAGCAGCACGGGCTCCGCCGCGGGCTCGCGACGCTCTGCCTCGGCGGCGGCGAGGCGGTGGCGATGGTGATCGACCGGACGGTTTGAGCCGTCGCACCCTCCGGCCGGCTCGACCCGCTCCGACGCGCGGTCTATCGCCGCAGCTCTCGCTCTCGCCGGGCGCGCCGCTCACCGGCAGACGCACAGCCCCAGGAGATGGTCGGCCGTGCAGACCCGCCCCGCGGGACAGCTGCGGTCGTGGTGGTGGTGGTCGGCACGCGCGTGGTGGTGGTCGTAGTCGTGGTGGTGGAGGTGGTCGGCACGCGCGTGGTCGTGGTCGTCGTCGTGGTGGTCGTGGTCAGCGTCGTCGTGGTGGGCGGCGTGGTCGTGGACGTCGTGGTGGTCGGCACGCGCGTGGTCGTGGTCGTCGTCGTGGTGGTCGTGGTCAGCGTCGTCGTGGTCGGCGGCGTCGTGGTCGTCGTCAGCGTCGTAGTGGTCGGCGGCGTCGTGGTCGTGGTGGAAGTCGTAGCCAGCGTCGTGCTGGTCGACGTCGTCGTGGTCGGCGGCGTGCTCGTGGTCGTGGTCAGCGTCGTGGTGGTCGTCGTCGGGTTGCTGGTCGTCGGCGGCAAGAAGGTGGCAAGCACCATGTACCAGTTGGTGGCCGTGCCCAGGGTCAGGCTCGCCTCCTGCGGGCCGGCGGCGCTGGAGAGGATGTCCTCGAGGTCGGAGGAGGCGCTGCCGTTCTCCACGTCGAGGACGAAGGGCACCGTCTGGCTGCTTCCGGGAGTCGCCCAAGCCGGCTGGCCGGCGGTGAGGACGGCCGCCACGACCAGCTCGCCGGCGGGGACCGGGGCGGTCGAACCCGCACGGGCGTCGGTTCCCACGCCTTGCGCTATCAGGGCTTGGTCGAGCGCTCCCACCGTGGCCACATGCCTGAAGTCCGCGACCGCCTCCTGCAGATAGGCGGGGGCGGACGCCGATACCGTGATCACCAGGCCCGATGGCGCCGCGGCAGAATTCTCGCGATACAGGAGGGCGATGTCGCCCGCTCCGTTCCACGTCGTCGAGACCGAGCGCGTCCAGGGGCCATTGACGTTGTCCGAGACCTGCACCTCGCCCGGAACGTCGAACTGACCGAACCACCCGACCAGCAGGTCGCCGGGCGCAACCGGCTCCGTCAGGTTGAGGGTGTACGACGGGACGCGGTTGGCGACCGAGGCTGCCGCTCCCTGGATGAATTCGGGCGACTCGGCCGGCGTGGTGACCACCAGGGCTGCCGACCGCGCCGAATGATCGTTCGCGAGGTCGAAGGCGTCAACCGAATACGTGTGCGTGGTCGATGGCGTCACATCCGGATCCAGGAAGGTCGTGGTGCTGAGCCCTGTCGTCCCGACGGCCGAGCCGTCTCGGTACACGGTATAGCCGGCGACGCTGCCGGTGGACGCCGACCACGAGAGGGCGACCCGTGTCGAGGCCACGCTGGTGGCCTCCAGGCCGGTGGGACTGGAGGGTGGCTCCGGTGGGCTGGCGGGAGCGGGATGGAAGACTGCGCACACCGCGTACCAGTCCGTCTCAGAGGCAAGGGTGGCAGTCCCGTACTGGTTGCCCGCGGCGCTCGAGGTGATGTCCTCTTCAAAGGCGGATCCCTCCGCCGTCTGCGCGCGCGGCGTGTACGGGACGCCCGCGCTGCTTCCAGGCGTCACCGCGCCGGGCGCGGGAGACGCCACCAGGGCCGCGAACACCAGCTCGCCCGCGCCCACGGCGCCCGTCGCACCGGTGTCAACGGCCGCTCCATCGGGAGCGCGCGCCGCGACCATCTGGTCCAGCGAGCCGGCGAGCGCGACGCCCGAATACTCGGCGACGGTTCCCTGCAGGTAGGCGGTCGAAGAGACGGAGACGGTGATCGTCATCCCGCCGGGTGCCGCCTGGCTGTCCTCGCGGTAATAGAGGGCGATGTCACCCGTGTCATCCAGGAAGGTCAACGACTTGGGCGCCCGCGTCCAGGCGCCGTTCACGTTGTCCGACACCTGGACCCGCTCGGGGGCATTGTACTGAGCAAACCACCCGACCAGCAGGTCCCCCTGGGCAACCGGGCCGCTGAGCGTGACGGTGACCGAGGGGACTCGCGCGGTCGAGAACGCGGCTCCCTGAACGAAGGTCGGGGTGGTCGATTGGGCGACCGCCGGGCGTGGAAGTAGAGCGGCGAGGGTGGCAATCCAGGCAAGGGCCGCAGTGGGCAGAGCCGAAGGGAAAGGTTTCATGGTGGTCCCCTGCGGCGCCGTCGCGGGGGCGGCGGGGGCGGCGAAGGCGGCGACCAGGCGCGGGGCCACGCCGCTGGGTCGCATCTGCCCACCCATAGCATCGCCGCGTCGGCGCGCACTCCCCTCCCTCTCCCCTCCCTCTCGACCTGCCCCTCACGCCTGGCGGGATGCGGGAGGCGCTGGCGGGTGCCCCGGTGGGCGAGCCGTCAGTCGCGTCTACGCCCCCCGTGCGCTACAACCGCCCGGGAGGTGGGGTCATGACCGCAGGCGAGGACATCTACGGCAGCGCGGAGCATCTCGCCTTTCGCGACACGGTCCGGAAGTTCGTCCAGACAGAGCTGGTGCCGCGCGCGCGCGAGTTCGACCAGCTGGGCCGGATCGACAAGTCGCTCTACCGGAAGATGGGCGAGCTCGGCCTGCTCGGCATCCGCTGGGATCTGCGCGACGGCGGGCAGGGCCTCGATTACTCCTACCACGCGGTCTTCCTCGAGGAGCTCGCCCTCTGCGACAACGCCGGAGTGGCGATGGGCATCAGCGTGCAGACCGACATGGCCACGCCGGCACTCGCCCGCTTCGGGAGCGACGAGCTCAAGCGCCGCTACCTGACCCCCGCCATCCGCGGCGAGCAGGTGGGCGCCATCGCGGTGACCGAGCCCGGCGCCGGCTCCGACGTCGCCGGCATCAAGACGCGCGCCGTCCGCCACGGCGACGAGTGGGTGATCAACGGCTCCAAGATGTACATCACCAACGCCGCCACCGCCGACTGGCTCTGTCTGCTCGCGGTCTCGGACCCGGAGGCCGGCTACGGCGGCTTTTCCCAGATCATCGTCCCCACCGGCCGGCCGGGCATCAGCTACCAGCTGCTCGACAAGATCGGCAACAAGGGCTCGGACACCGGCCTCTTCTTCTTCGAGGACGTACGGGTCCCCGTGTCGAACACCATCGGCGACCCGCACCGCGGCTTCCAGCAGCAGATGAACCAGTTCCAGGACGAGCGGATGGTGCCGATCGTCATGGCGCCGGTGGTCTCCCGCCACCTCTGGGAGGTCACCCTCAAGCACTGCCAGGAGCGCGTCGTGTTCGGCAAGCCGCTCGCCAAGATGCAGGTGAACCAGCACAAGTTCGTCGACATGATGATCCAGATCACCGCCGCCGAGGCGTTCGCACGCCGCTGCATCCGCCAGATGGCACGCGGCGAGGACGCCACGCTCGACATCTCGATGGCCAAGGTCTTCTGCACCGCCGTCGAGCAGTTCGTCGCGACCACCTGCGTGCAGCTCTTCGGCGGCGCGGGCTACTGCTGGGAGAACCCCGCCGCGCGCGCCTTCGTCGACTCGCGGCTGATCAGCATCGGCGGGGGCGCCGACGAGGTGATGAAGCAGGTGGTGGCCAGGATCCTCCAGGTCTGATGCCCGCCGCGCTCTACGAGCTGCGCGGCGACGCCGCCTGGATCACGCTCAACCAGCCCGAGCGGCGGAACGCGCTCTCCGATGCGCTGGTCGCCGAGCTCCGCCAGCACCTCGCCACGGCGCTCGCCGCGCCGGAGGTGCGGGCCGTCGTCCTCACCGGCGCCGGGCCCGCGTTCTGCGCCGGCGCGGACCTGAAGAGCGGGGGCATCGGCGCCGCCGACCATCCGTTCGTCGAGGTGCTGAGGACGATCTGGGAGGCGCCGAAGCCCATCGTCGGGCGCATCAACGGCCACGCCTTCGGCGGCGGCGTCGGTCTGGTTGCGGCGTGCGACCTGACGGTCGCCGCCGACTCGACGCTGTTCGCCTTCAGCGAGGTCCGCGTCGGCGTCATCCCGGCGATGATCTCCGTCCTCTGCGTCCGCAAGCTCGGCGTCCAGCAGGCGATGTGGCTCTTCCTGACCGGCGAGCGCTTCTCCGCGGCGCGCGCCGTCGAGCTCGGCCTCGTCCACCGCGCCGTCCCGGCGGCCGCGCTCGACGCGGCGGTCGAGGAGGTGCTCGGCCTCGTCCGGCTCGGCGGGCCGAACGCCGTCCGCGAGGCGAAGCAGCTCGTCCGGCGCATCCCCGAGCTCTCGGTGGAGGAGGGTTTCCGCTGGACGGCCGCGAAGAGCGCCGAGCTCTTCGCCTCGGAGGAGGCGGCCGAGGGCATGCGCGCGTTCGTCGAGAAGCGGCCGCCCCGCTGGGCGGCGAAGTCGTGAGCGAGCCGGACGTCCTCCGCATCGCGAACGCGAGCGGCTTCTACGGCGACCGGCTGAGCGCCGCACGCGAGATGGTGGAGGACGGGCCGATCGACGTCCTCACCGGCGACTACCTCGCCGAGCTCACCCTCATGATCCTCTACCGCGATCGGCTGAAGGATCCCGCGGCGGGCTTCGCGCGCACCTTCCTCCGGCAGCTCGAGGAGGTGCTCGCCACGTGCGTCGCCCGCGGCATCAAGGTCGTGGTGAATGCCGGCGGGCTCAACCCCGCCGGCCTCGCCGCCCGCACCGAGGAGCTGGCCGGGCGCCTCGGCGTCACGGCGCGCGTGGCCTACGTCGACGGGGACGACCTCCTGCCGCGGCTCCCGTCGCTCCGGGCAAGCGGCCTCGAGCTCCACCATCTGGACAAGGGCATCCCGCTCGCGGCCCTCGACCGGCCGGTCGTGACCGCCAACGCCTACCTCGGCGCCTGGGGCATCGTCGAGGCGCTCCGCCGCGGCGCCGACATCGTCATCTGCCCGCGCGTCACCGACGCCGCGCTGGCGCTCGGGCCCGCGGCCTGGAAGTTCGGCTGGGCGCGCGACGACTGGGACCGGCTTGCCGCCGGAATCGTCGCCGGTCACACGATCGAGTGCGGCGCCCAGGCGACCGGCGGCAACTACGCCTTCTTCCAGGAGGTCCCGGACCTCGCGCACCCGGGCTTCCCCATCGCCGAGATGCGTCCCGACGGCACGTTCGTCGTCACCAAGCATCCCGGGACGGGCGGCCTCGTCTCGGTCGGCACCGTGACCGCGCAGCTCCTCTACGAGATCCAGGGGCCGCGCTACCTGAATCCCGACGCCACCGCGCGCTTCGACTCGATCCGGCTCGCGGACGACGGGCCCGATCGGGTGCGCGTCTTCGGGGTGAAGGGCGAGCCGCCGCCGCCGACCACCAAGGTGTGCATCAACTACCTCGGCGGGTACCGGAACACGGTGACCTTCGTGCTCGCAGGCCTCGACGTCGAGGAGAAGGCACGCCTCGCCGAGGAGACCCTCTGGCGCCTTGTCGGCGGCCGCGATCGCTTCGCGCAGACCAGCGTCGAGCTCGTCCGCTCCGACCGTCCCGACCCGCGTGCGCACGACGATGCGTTCGCCTACCTGCACGTGACCGTGAAGGATCCGGATGCGGCGCGCGTCGGGCGGGCCTTCAGCAACAAGGCGATCGAGATGGCGCTCGCCAGCTACCCCGGCTTCTTCGTGACCGCGCCCCCGGCCGATGCGTCGCCCTACGGCGTCTACTGGCCCGCGCTGGTGCCGTCAGACCTGCTCGAGCACCGAGTGGTGATCGGCGGCGAGACGATCCCCGTGCCACCGGTCGCGGTCCCGCCTGGCCGCCACGAGGCGCGGGTGCCGGCCGTCGAGGTTCCGGCTGCGCCGACGGGGCCGACGGAGCGGGTGCCTCTTGGCGGGCTCTTCGGCGCGCGCTCGGGCGACAAGGGCGGGAACGCCAACGTCGGCGTGTGGGCGCGGAGCGGCCCGGCGTACGCCTGGCTCGAGCGCGAGCTCGATGTCGAGCGCTTCCGCGCGCTCGTCCCGGAGTCGGCGGGCCTCCCGGTCGAGCGTCACGCGCTCCCGAACCTCTGGAGCCTCAACTTCGTCGTCCACGGGCTCCTCGGCGACGGCGTCGCCTCGTCGACGCGCACCGACCCGCAGGCGAAGAGCCTCGGCGAGTACCTGCGCGCCAGGCTGATCGACGTCCCGCGCGCCCTGCTCCCCGGCTGAGATCTCGACCGCGGTCGTCGGGGCCACGACGGCCGCTTCCCGCGCACCAGACCCGCGGCCAGCCCGGAGTGTTGCTGTGCGGCAGCCTTGCGGAACCCGCACCGTAGGCGCCGTGAGCCTCTCCCGAGCGAGTCGCACGGGGCACGATGCCGGCCAGCTCGCAAAGCTTGCATGGACACAAATCTTGCAAATCGCCAACCCACGCACTGCTGATCCATCCGTACGATACCCATGGCGTAGCGCTTGCTCAGCGCGCACGATCCGCGCGGCTCTCAGGCCTGGCCGCGGATGATGCAGCGGGCGCTGGGCGCATGACCCGTCGCACCGCAAGGAAGACAGCATGGTGAATGAGCGCGGCAGGACAGACGCCCCTTCGAGGCTCCTGAAGACGGGGGTGCACACGTTGATCCTCGCCGTGTTGTGCGCGGCGCGTCTGGCCGAAGCGGACTCGGCCACGGTGTCCACCGACAAGCTCGACTACCCGCCCGGGCAGACCGTCGTCATCACCGGCTCCGGCTGGGCGCCGGGGGAGGCCGTCTCGCTCCTCCTCGAGAGAGACCCCCTGACCCACGCAAACCAGGTCTTCTTCTCCCTGGCCGATTCCGGCGGCTCGCTCTCCGACAGCGAGTACGTCGTCCAATCCTACGACCTGGGCGTCACGTTCACGCTGACCGCGACGGGTCTCACGTCGGGCAACGTCGCGCGGGCGACCTTCACGGACGGATCGTGCGGCGACGGTGCCGTGAATTCCTCCGGCGAAGAGTGCGACGAGGGAGCGGCGAACGGCTCGGCCAGCTCCTGCTGCAACGCGAACTGCAAGTTGAAGTCGGCGGGCACGGTCTGCCGCGCCTCGGCGGGCACCTGCGACGTGGCCGAGACGTGCAACGGCGCGAACGGCGCGTGCCCGGCGGACGCTTTTCTCCCCGCGAGCACGGTGTGTCGCGCCGCCGCCGGCGACTGCGACGTGGCCGAGAGCTGTCCCGGCAACGGCCCCAACTGCCCCGCGGACGCGAAGAAGGCGAGCGGCACGGTCTGCACCGACGACGGCAACCCCTGCACGGCCGACACCTGCGACGGCACGCAAGTAACCTGCCAGCACCCCGCCGGCAACGCGGGGGCGGTGTGCCGGGCGGCGGCCGGGGCCTGCGACGCGGCCGAGACCTGCACGGGCACCAGCACGGCGTGCCCGGCCGATGCCAAGAGCCCGGCCGGCACGGTCTGCCGCGCCTCGGCGGGCACGTGCGACGTCGCCGAGACCTGCGACGGCGTCGGCAACAGCTGTCCCGCCGACGGCTTCCAGGCCGCGAGCGTCGTCTGCCGCGCCGTCGGCGGCGAGTGTGACGTGGCGGAGAGCTGTCCCGGTAACGGTCCCAACTGCCCGGCCGACGCGAAGAAGGCGAGCGGCACGGCCTGCACCGACGACAGCAACCCCTGCACGACCGACACCTGCGACGGCACGCACGCCACCTGCCAGCACCCCGCGGGCAATGCGGGGGCCGTGTGCCGGGCGGCGGCCGGGGCGTGCGACGTGGCCGAGACGTGCACGGGCGCCAGCACGGCGTGCCCGGCCGATGCCAAGAGCCCGGCCGGCACGGTCTGCCGCGCCTCGGCGGGCACCTGCGACGTCGCCGAGACCTGCGACGGCGTCGGCAACAGCTGTCCCGCCGACGGCTTCCAGTCCGCGAGCGTCGTGTGTCGCGCCGCCGCCGGCGAGTGCGACGTGGCGGAGAGCTGTCCCGGG